>Ga0335079_10001784_pt1 | contig 24609 bp, 21 predicted proteins | sample Lox_Sample_33_FD_206719 | JGI IMG/M metagenome (GOLD analysis project Ga0335079, IMG submission 206719) | Soil microbial communities from Loxahatchee National Wildlife Refuge, Florida, United States - Lox_Sample_3.3 | ecosystem: Environmental > Terrestrial > Soil > Wetlands | place: USA...
TATCTCCCAAAAACCAAGCCGAAATGTCCACGTTCCCATCCCCGTTGAAATCGCCGACTTCTAGTTGCGGCGCCAACCAGTAATTGGATCCATACTGCCCGAGGTAGGGGACGCACAAAGTCGATTTATTTGAGAACTTTCCATTCCCGCTCCCTAGGAAAATTGAGATGGTTCCGGCCCCATTGGGGCGGTTGATACACGTCGGGTCAGGTTCGGATTGGTTGACAAACGCCAAGTCAAGTTTGCCATCATGGTTGAAGTCCGCGACCACAATGCCACCGGGGTTCAGGCCCGAGGGAATAATCTTCGGGGCGGCTAAGGCAAGAGTGTTAGTCGGTTTCCTGATACTAAAAGCCACCGCGTCAGATATCCCTCCGCCTGCGGCCGGATTCGACACAGTCACGCTCGATGTACCGGATACCACAAGGTCGGAGGCTGGTACGTAGGCCTGCAAGTGGTTAGCGCTGACAAATGTCGTACTTAGTGGCACTCCATTCCAGTTCACAACTGACGTGGGAACAAATCCCGCGCCACGTACGGTTAACGTCAACCCTGGTGAGTGGACAATCGCACTCGTTGGCACAAGCGGCTGGTTGACGAAGGGAACGGGACTTGACTGTGATAGTAAGAAAACGCTGCTCAGAAAAGGAACGAGGCAAAGCAATTGAACATACTTCATAGGTAACTCCCGTCGTGGCTATACGGTGTTCGACTCCGCTACGGGCGAAGGGACGATCTGTGCGGCAGCCGGGCGGACCGAAAATTGTCGTTCCTCTACAGACTGGTGTCAAGCACCAGCGCCTTCCAGCTGACGCGCCCAAGAGTTCCCGGAGGTTTGCTTAGGAGCGACTTTCGCCCGCGCGGAACTTTCCCGCCCGTCCCGTCGTATCTCTACCAGATCGAGGAACAACGCTTAGGGAGCGGTCGATCGAAGGAGGACACAATGGACGGCACGATTGTCGGTTTTGCAGCGGTGGTTTTATCGTTGGGAATCCCAATGGCAGCGATGTACACGTTCTACCGCGTGCGCAAACTGCGCAGCGACGAACGGATGGCCGCCCTGGCCCGCGGCGTAAATGTTCCCATGGAGCCCGAACTCAGCGAGTCCGCTCGCTCACGTCGATACGGAATTCTGCTTGCCTCCGCTGCGCTCGGATACATCGGGTGCTGCGCGCTGATGGGCCGCTCAGATCCGGATCTCTGGACGGCGGCGGCGTTCGGCGTGATTCCGTTCATGATTGGCCTGGGATACTTCGTCGACTTTGCGCTCCTCCGCCGGGATCTGAGAACGCAGTAGGTCTGACGGCGCGCCGGGAGAATCCAGGCAGCTCTGTTCCTGACAAGTTCATTGGAAATTCGGGAGGGATGGTATCCACCCTCCCGCTTCACTCCTCGCCTCGTTTCCCTCTTGTTCCACTACGGGTGCCCCGACCGGCATCGCGTGGCTCCCCGATTCCGTTTATCATAGGTATAGCGTTGCTTTCGGAGGGGTGATGGCTGTTCCCGTATCCCAGATGTGGACGGTGGCGACCTACGTCCTGCGGCAAAAATTCGCCGGACGAAAACGCTACCCTCTGGTGCTGATGCTCGAGCCGCTGTTTCGCTGCAACCTGGCTTGTGCGGGCTGCGGCAAGATCCAGTACCCGGCCCACATCCTGAAGAAAGATCTCTCCCCGGAAGACTGTTTCAAGGCGGTCGATGAATGCGGTGCTCCCGTCGTCTCCATTCCCGGCGGCGAGCCCCTCATGCACCCCCAGATCGAGAAGATCGTTGAGGGCCTGGTCGCGCGCAAGAAATACATTTACCTCTGCACGAATGCGCTGCTGTTGAAGGAAAAACTGCACCTTTTCAGGCCCAGTAAATACCTCAGTTTCTCAGTCCACGTCGACGGGCAGCGCGATCATCACGATTTCTCCGTCTGCCGCGAAGGCGGATACGACATCGCCGTCGATGGCATCCGCGAGGCCGTCAAAGCCGGCTTCCGCGTGACGACCAACACGACGCTCTTCGACGGCGCCGATCCCAGGAGCGTGCGCGCCTTTTTCGATGAAATGATGGACCTGGGCGTCGAGAGCATGATGCTCTCGCCCGGCTACTCCTACGACAAAGCGCCCGACCAAAAACATTTCCTCGGCCGCGCCCGAACCCGACGCCTGTTCCGCAGCATGCTTTCGAATCGCAAGAAACGGTGGCGCTTCAACCAGTCGCCGCTTTTCCTCGAGTATCTGATGGGCAAGCGCGACTACAATTGCACGCCCTGGGGCATGCCGACCTATAGCCTTTTCGGCTGGCAAAAGCCCTGCTATCTGCTGCAGGATGGCTACGCCGACTCCTACAAAGAGCTGATCGAAACAACCGACTGGGATGCCTACGGCACGCAGTCCGGCAACCCGCAGTGCGCCAACTGCATGGTCCACTGCGGCTACGAACCAACGTCGGTAGACGACACCTTCGGCTCCCTGCGCGGATTTATCGATACGGTCAAAGCGACGTTCTCCCGCTATCCCGACAAAGATGCCCTCGCCGACCTCGACCGAGAGATTCGCCCGGTCTATTCGTACAATCCGCTGGTTAGGATCGAGGCCGCTCCCGAGGGCGCGGCGCCGCGTGATGATTCTGCCGCCGTGGAAGAAACCCACGCATGAGCGGGCGGGAACATGGGCATGAGGGCGCGCTGCCGCACGGCGCACCGGCAGCTGCGGTAGCGCCGAGCGCGAACGATTCCCTGGAAGTCGTCCCGGGCTTCGAGCGCGAAAACCTGCAAGGCTGGATTCCCCCGCTTGCCACCGAAGCCGACATCCGCGCCGTCATCGAAAAGGCTTTCGACTATCGCGGCGACGTCACCATCACCCGCAAGGACGGCACCCATCTCACCGGCTACCTCTTCGACCGCCGCATCGGCAAAGCCCTCGCCGACTCCGTCATCCGCCTCATGCTCGCCTCCGGCAACGGACGCCCCGCCATCGCCTATTCCGATATCGCCGCCATCGCCTTCACAGGACGCGACACCGCCGCCGGCAAAACCTACGAAGCCTGGGTCAAAAAGTATTGGGAGAAGCGCGAAAAGGGCGAGAAGAACATCTCAATCGAGCCCGAAGCGCTGGAATAGCGCTCGACCCGGAAGTTGACCCGGGAATTGCCCGGGATTTCACCGGCGCGAAATTTCACCGGCCTGGCCACACGCCTCAAAGCGCCGCTAACACGTTTGCTGATTCTTCTCGGGATCCCTCACTTGATTACCCGATGTTCTTTAAGTATGTCCACGGTCTTTTCAATCGGTAGAGCTTCGATCGTATGACCGTTGCCCGTGACGCTCGTTGCCCGAAGCATCGAGTTGTAGATCGCTTCCTCCGTTGCTTCGATGGATGCTTCGAATAGAGGCGATATTGCGTCATTGGTCACCACTTCGGTGCGGCGCGTAATCGCTTTGTCAGCGGTATGGATGCGCACCTCCGGCGCCGTCGAGAATGCGATGGCATAGTCTCCGCTCCCGTTGGAGCCCGAACTCCCGGTACGAGCCAGGCCCATCAAGGCCCGTGCTGCCAGCCGCTTCAGGTTGCGCGCGTCGAGTGGCGCATCGGTCGCGACCACAATCATGCAGGATCCGTCTGCCTTCGTCTTCTGCTGATCCGTGCTGTCTGTCGATTTTCCAACTTCCTTGCGCAGATAATACTGGCCAAGTTCCTGGCCTACCGGAGCCCCGCCAATCGTCAACACCCCGCCAAAATTCGTCTGCACCAGCACTCCCACAATGTATCCCCCGAGTATTGCGGGAAGCCGCCGCGAAGAGGTCCCGATCCCGCCCTTCCAGCCAAAGGCCACCGTTCCCGTGCCCGCGCCGACAGCCCCTTCTTCCACAAGTCCTCCCTTGGCATTCTTGATGGCCGCAAAAACATCGTCAGGCGTAATGTTGCGGGCGCGAATGTCACTTAAGTATCCGTCATTTGTTTCGCCCACGACGGGATTGATCGACAGCACATCCTCGTTGCCGGGCAGAGCCAGCATGTACGTAATCACGGCGTCGGCTACTCGCGGCACGCTCGTAGTAGACGTCAGCACGATTGGCGTTTCAATATCTCCCAGCTCCTCCACTTGCGTTGAGCCCGTGATCTTCCCGAATCCGTTGCCCACAAAAATGGCGCCCGGCACTTTCTCCAGATAAAGATTGCCCGAATGCGGAAGAATAGCCGTCACGCCCGTGCGGATGTTTTCGCCGCGAATAATCGTCGTTTGTCCCACTTCTACTCCGGCAACGTCCGTGATCGCATCCAGCGGGCCTGCCGGTAAGACGCCCACCTTTAGGCCTATATCGGCCACGCGCGGCCGCGGTTTTGGCGTTGCGTCTTGCGCACTGCTCGCGCCGGCCGCCAGCAGGACCACAGGGATGAGAAGGAGTCGGTTAAGCATGGGGACAGAATACCGCGATCGGTGCCCGTGTACTCCAGCGACGGTAGTGGGCTGTTTTGAATTCAAAACAGCCCATTATTCCATCGACAAATCCCTGGCCCTAACCACGGCCACTTGCATCCAACCGGGCGTTAAGGAGTGAATACGATGCTTATCTGCCCACGCCGCGCCTGTTTCGTCTTCGCTCTTGCCCTCGCGCTCGCGATTCTGGCCTCCTGCACACAGAAGGAAACTCCTCAACAACTTCAACGCCAAACCGCCCAGGCAACCGCGGCGGCTAAGAGCGACGCCAAGGCAATCGCACAGGGACTGCGGGAAGGCTGGAGTCGCGACCGGCCCCTCGACCTCAATACCGCCACGAAAGACGATCTCGTCAGCTTGCCGGGCGTAAGCGACACCGACGCGGACCGCGTCATTGCCGGCCGCCCTTACAGCGATCCTCGTGAGTTGGTGACGCGGCGCATTATGTCCAAGGCCGAATATGACAAGATCGCGGATCGATTAACTGCCAGATGATAATCCCCACTTTCCGCATCTCCCAGGCATGGGTCTTGCGGGAATCTGCGCTTGCGCCCCGTTAGAGCCCCGTACAATGTACGGCATGCTTGTCCTCGCTTCCGCCTCGCCTCGACGCCAGGAACTCCTCCGGGCAGCGGGAATCTCTTTTGAAGTCGATCCCGCGCACATCTCAGAAGATCCTCTTCCCCGCGAAACCGCCGGAGATTGCGCCGAGCGCCTGGCCCGCGAAAAAGCCTTCTACATCGCCCGGAAACGTCCCGGCGATGCCGTGCTCGGCGCCGATACAGTTGTCGTCGTTGACGGCCAGATTCTCGGGAAACCCTTCGATTCTGCGGACGCTTCGCGCATGCTGCGCCTGCTTTCCGGGCGTTTGCATCGCGTCATCACCGGCATTTGCCTGATTGTGAGTGGGCAGTCTTCGGTCGCCAGCGAAACCACTTCGGTTACGATGAGCGAAATTTCCGAGCCCGAAATCTCCGCTTACGTCGCCACCGGTGAACCCATGGATAAGGCGGGGGCCTATGCCATTCAGGGCATTGCCTCTCGCTGGATTCCTCGGATAGAAGGGGATTACAGCAATGTGGTAGGACTGCCGGTTGCGCGCGTGTATCGGATGCTCAGAGAACGGCGCCTGATTTGACGATGCTTTACCGGCATGACGCAGGACGCCTTCTCCGCGCCCCGCTTGCTACGACTTCTTCTCGCCGTCCTTCTTCTCGTCGCCCTCTTTGACCGCCTGCTTGAAATTACGAATGCCTTCGCCCAGACCCTTGCCTAGATCGGCAAACTTGCTGGGTCCGAACAATAACAGCGCGATGCCTATGATCAGCAGGATATGCAGCGGCTGGAATAGACCCTCACCCATGACTTCCTCCATTGCGGGACAGAGGACATGTTAAGGGCCTCCGAAATCCGCAGAAACTTCCGTTGACCTGGATCCACACGCAATCTCCCATGCAAATCCGAGCCGGAAGCTCAATTTGAATTCTAGGTCAGTGTAGAAGGCTAGTCAAAGTACGCCCGTACTCCTTATCACTCGCAACTGTGATTCCGGTCACATGGCGCAAAGCTGCTCAATCCGCTCACTTTAGGCCAACTCGATCAGCCCCGCCATCAGCGCCGCCCGCCGCGGGAGTTCCGAAACCACAATGTGCTCATGGGAGGCGTGTGCCCCGTCTCCAACCGCCCCCAAACCATCCAGAGTCGGTATGCCAAGCGCCGCAGTGAAGTTGCCATCCGAACCGCCCCCCACCCCTGCCTCTTCCAGCTTCCATCCCAGTTCGCGCGCAATGGCAACCGCTTTTCCATAGAGCCCGGCAACCCCGGCCGTCCGTTCCATCGGCGGGCGGTTGATTCCACCGCTCACCTCAACCCTGCATTTGCGGTTGAAAGCCCGTAGGCCCCGCATCTTCTTTTCGATTCCCGCAGCATCCTTCATCCGCGCAATCCGAACATCGATTTCCGCTGTCGCTTCAGCCGGAACTACATTCACGCGCGACCCGCCGCCGATAATTCCCACATTCACGGTTAGACCCCGCTTCAAATCGGTGAACGCGGTCACCTTCTCCACTTGCCGCGCCAGCTCAACGATCGCGTTCACCCCTTTTTCGAAATCCAGGCCCGCATGAGACGCCTTGCCCGTGATTTTGATCCGATAATCGCCCACCCCTTTGCGGGCTGTTTTCACCGCTCCTTTGGCGCCATACGACGGCTCTGCCACCAGCACGCCGGCCGACCGCTTTGCGAGCTGTTCGGTTATCTCTCGTGAAGAATCGCTGCCCACTTCCTCGTCCGAGACCAGAAAAACGGTAACTGGCCGTGGCAGCTCGCCATGCCAGTCGCGGAGCCCCGCAATCGCTGAAAGCATCAATGCGATCCCGGACTTCATATCCAGCACGCCCGGCCCGCTGAGTTTCCCGTCCTTTAAGCGACATGGCATCGTCGCCAAGGTCCCAAGGGGATACACCGTGTCATAGTGCCCGAGCAGCAGAACGGGCTTGCCGCCCATTCTTCCTCCGAAATCAACTTGAAGGTGATTGCCGAAACTGTCAGCGCGGTGAAGCCGTACCTGTCCGCCGATGGCGGCGAAGTTCCCTGCCGTTAGTTCCGCCATTTGGTCGACTGCCGGCTTGTTGTCGCTCGGCGATTCGATTTCCACGAGCTCGCGAATGCTTGCGACGATCTGCTCTCGCCGATCCTCAAAATAGGCCAGTCGACTCGCAGCATCGCGCGCTCCACTCGCTGAGACATTTCGGGATTTCAAGTTCATCCAGCTACTCTAACCGCAAACCTGCCAAGCGCGAAAACGCTGAGAATTCGGTCAAGCCGCCTTTGCCAACGTCTTATACTCCTCCTCCGACTGCGATGGCAGGAGCACCCACAGCGTGTAGATTCCGAGAGCTGTCCCCACCGGTACGCTCAGCAATGCCAGGAATCCCATGACCAGCGCGACCACGCGCGCCCATTCTTCATGCTGCAACAAACCCCAGCCCGTGACCAGTCCCGCGGCCGCCTTCGCCAGAATCAGCCAACCGATCACGGTGACCACCTCAGGCAACCACCCCATGATCTCGGGAGGCGGGCCGTTTCCGGTCGCCCCTAGCTTTACGATCACCACTTTCCCCACCAACATCACAATCACTCCGCCGACCACATGGAGCGCGGAATATGCCATCCACAGTATGCCGACCAATTTCACGTGTTCTCGTACCCGGTTTCGGCCATACTCGAGCGGCCCGGTAATCGCTTTGCCGCATTTCACACAGTGGCCTTGTCCCGCTTGCAAATGCGCTCCGCATTGATCGCAAAACATCGGTCTCCCTCCAGCCGTTTATGCGTGCTGCTTTCCAACAATACGCTTGCCGCGCCTGGAGGGTTCCCGCCCCAGGTCTTAAGTTCTTAGCTCCACGAAATCCTCGCAGTTTACAACCGGGGATGGATTAAGGATGAGAGTGTCGGGTGACGCGCCCGCTGTGCGACAACTCCAGTCAAAACGAAAAGGCCACCCGGCAACTTGGGCGGCCTTCTCTTTTCAAGGGAGAATAGTTCCAACGGAGCTTTGTGACCCATCAGAACTTTCTGCGGGAATCTTATGAGCCGGAAAAGCAGGGTGTCAAGCAAAATTTGTGAATTAAATAGTCTTATTTTCAACAACTTACAAAAAGTGTCCACAAACCGTCAAACCGAGCCAAAACAGGATCGAAAGCGCACTTCCGCGCTTAACGAGCCTCGTTTGAATCACTTACCGCCCGCCACCTCTCTTCTCCGATTTGGTCGTCCAAGTGCAGCGCGATGATTTCCATGTCCGCTGCTCGGTCAAACACCCGGCCAGGAAACACTTTCTTGAGCACAATTCGCATGCCCCCAAAGCCCACTCCCACCACCACCGCCAGCCCAATCACGATGCCGCACAACACGATCACGTTGAATAACAGGTTTGCCAGATTGTCGCGTTTCGTCAGATACGTGTTTTCGTTCCACGTCACGTCGGCGTCGTAACTCACTGCTCCCAGAATTGCCTGTGCTTCCTTTCGCGAGAGCGGTCCCGATGCAATGGCTATGATCGGTCCTGTGCGTTTGTCGAAGAACGGCCCCACATCCAGCATCGGGGCTGCTCCCGGCTGCGGAGTGGTCACTTGATGTGCGGCATCGATCTGCCGTAATTTCTCCGCCGCAATCTGGGGAGTTGGATACTCGATCAGCATCAGCGTCGCGTCACCCAGTTGCGCCGCATATCTTGCGAGGATGACTTCGGTATCTGATTTGAAATCCACGACCGGGCTCGCCAGGGGCGCGTTCATCCGGTCCAATGCGGCTGGCCCCATGACATATCTTTCCGTGTTCTTTTCGTATCCCCGCGTCGGCAGGTAATTTCGCAGCGGAGGCAGTTTGCCTGCGCTGCCGACGGGCACCGGCAGCGTTCCTGCAAGCTCGCGCAATTCCGCGGCCGACATCGCCGTCAGCTTGTCGAACACCGCATCCACCAGCTCGTTTCCCTGAAAAAACAGGACCCGGTTATTCAGCGAACTCCCCTGCCCGCCGATCTTCTCCTCCAGCATCTCCGGTGTCCGGTAGAACGTGAACGCTCCATAGGCGCCGCTCGCATCCTCAAACACTGCTGCCTTGATAGCCAGCTTGCGGCCGTCCTCCCGTTTATATTCCGCTTTTTCGAAGTGCTGGAACCCGTATTCCTTCAGCACGGCCGCGTTCGCGGCATCCGCCACGACCGCATCGGAGCTGTTCGCCACAGCTCCATTGATTTGCCAGCCGCCAAATTGCGCAGGGAGCACTGCAAACGGCTTCGCCGCATCTGCGGCGAAAGCACACGTCTGCGCCACGGCTATCAAAATCAATACCGTCGATGCCCGAAGAGTCGATGCCCGAAGAGAATTCATGCGGGAATAAAACACACCTGCCATGCAGTTAGACTACCGGCAGCCCCACAAAGTTTCCACCCCGCCCATGGTTGGCGTGCCCGCCGCTCTTGAACGCTGCGCGCTCTCCTTCCGCTCACTCTCCCTCCCGCCTTGACAACCATCGGTAGAACGACGAACATGGCTCGCCGCGTTCCCGCGGCACTTCCAGACTAGGAGAGGCAAAATGAAGACGAAAAAGATCGCATTGACAATTGTGATTTGTCTCCTCGGGGCAACGACCTGCCTTGCCAGCCCCATGATGGGCACGTGGAAGCTAAACGAAGCCAAATCCAAGTTCAGCCCGGGAGCTCCCAAAAATCACACTGTTGTTTACGAAGCCGCAGGCGACAAAATCAAAGTTACCGTCGATGGCGTCGCCCCCGACGGTAAACCGACACACAACGAATGGACCGGCAAGTTTGACGGCAAGGACTATCCGACCACCGGGGATTCGACGTCGGACTCGCGCTCGTACAAGATGATCGACAATAATACTCTGGAGTTGACCATCAAGAAGGATGGCAAGGTCACTGCGACCGGTCGCATCGTCCTCTCGGCTGACGGCAAGACTCGTACCGTGACCATCGAGGCAACCGGCTCCATGGGACATGAGGTCGTGGAGAGCGCGGTGTACGACAAACAATAACAATCACCACGCGCGCATTCCGGGTACAACGGCCGCTTCCATCAGCGGCCTTTTTCGATTCGAATGCAACGTAACGCCCCGCCGGGCTCGAGTTACTGCGCCGTTTCCGTGAACACCACTCTTGGATGTCCCAGCCCATACGGACCCTCCGCAGTCACATGCACCGTGCCCGCCGTCGGCGGCAGAGTCAGTACCGCCGCCGCGTTTCCTGATGAATCTGTCGTCACCAGCCGGCTCGAAAGCGTTCCGGCGTCGGTGGAAAAGAAAATGGTCGCCCCCTCGGCGCTTCCACCCGACGCCTTGGGCTCCAGCGTCACCGACAGGCTCAAGTTCGTGCCCCGCGCTCCTTGTTGGCCATCGCCCTGTTTGGTGAACGCGGCGGGAGCGTTCCCCACTACAATCCACCCACTCTGTTCCTGCTCGGTCCCGGAGCTATCGGTACCCGGAACCGCGTAATGGTAAAAGCCCGGCTTGTTCCCGGCCGTCACTGTGATCGTTCCGTTCTGACTCGCCGTTATCGTGCCCGCTGTCACAGCGACGGTAATGCCCGCGTCAAACACGGGCGTGCCCAGCGTGACCGTCCCGGATCCCGAAACGATTTTCGGCGTCAGTGATACCGTCCCTCCCGCTGGAAGCATCGTCGTATCCGGATTCAAGTCCCATTCCGCCTCCGGCAGCTTTGCCATCGCTCCCGTTATCACCAGCAGCGTCGCGCTGTAAGGGGCGAAGCTCATTGTCGAGGTCCATGCCTGCGTCGCCGAAGCCACAATCTTCGTCGGGTTCTTTTGCGAGAGTGTGTACGCCGTCACCTGGGACGGCGCGAACCCGCTGATCGCGAACTGCCCCGCAAAAGTCGTGGCCGGCGCCTTGTTCACCACCATCATCGTCATGGTGGTGCCCGTTGAGTCAATCGCGGCATAGCTGCTGAACAGGTTCGCGCTGGCGTTGTTCGTATCCGAAACCGAAGTCGCTGCAAACGTGTGATGCTGTCCGTCGTAGTTGCGATAGAGCTTCAGCGCCAGGTAGTTCGGATTCGTATTCGCCGGTGCCGTCCAGCGTGAAGCCAGATACATACGTTCCCGCCCGAAGATTCCGTAAGCATCGGCATCCGCAAGAGCCGTTGAGAAGTCCGACTCGCCTGCAATCGCCGCGTTCCACTCCGTGAAACTCATGGGCGTGCCGGGATAAATCATGTTCGCAATCGCCCGCATCCGCGGAATGCGAAACGGAATCGTCTTCTTCGGCTGCAGGAACGTCGTCCACTTCTGGTTGATCGAAGACGATGGGCTCACGAATGTCGGATCCCAGTAATCGCGGAAGATTTTCAAGGCCAGCGCTCGTTTCTTCGCCAACGTGTAACCCGATGTATCCGGGGTGTCTGGATACGCGTGCAGGTCAAATACATCCACCGACCGCGCCCCCGCGATCTGGTCGCGCCAGTAAACTTCGTTCAGCCACCACGGAACGAAGTCGATTCCGGCGTGCGCGCCCTTGTCGTTGTTGTTGGCGCCGTTCCAGTAGAACCACCAGCAGCAGGTGATCGGCCCAAACCGGATTGCCACCGGATCCCATCCCTTCAGCGCCCGGCTCTCCGCGATGTACGTGTCGCGCATCTCCTCATACCCCGACGGCGTTGGATGCACGTCGCGATGCGTGCTTCCCCAGATTTCAATTTCGTTGTCCATGTCGTAGAAATGTGGAGCCGGCCCGAACGCCGTCGCCAGTGCCGCCGCCCACGCGTTGCGATATACGCAGTTTCCCGACGGGCAGTTCTGGCTGCTGTCGTCCAGCAGTGGATAATAGGCTGTCGTGGCCGCATTGCTCGTCACCGGAGTGGCGCAGTCGCTTCTTAATCCGTCGCCGGCGTCTGTGTTGTATGGATCTACGCTGCACTGCGCGCCAAAACTCGCACCCGAGTAGCTCCAGTGGTAGTTGTCCTTGCCTCCCTGTGTCACTGACGTTTCCGCGCTCTGCGCCACCCATGGCAACATCACCATCGTCATCAGCGGCGTCCCTCCCGCGTTCTTTACATCCGTAATGAACTGCGTCGAGCTGCCATCGCTGCCGTTATTGAAGCCGCCGGCCGCAAAATCCTCAAAGTACCAGTCGGCTCCCGCGTTGTAGGTTTTCAGCTGCCAGTTATACGTCGAAGTCGCGTCCCCACCCCAGCGCACTTCGGTCGCCCCGCTGTCGGTAATGTCGGCCGCCGAGTTCGGATAGGCGAATCCATACACATATGGACTGATGGCATGCCGATCACTGAGCGCATCGATCGTGATGGTAACTGCCTTCGTCGCCGCTGGCCAAACCTGCTCCGGAGGCATCAGAGGTGGCAATGCATTCGCGGAATTGACGGCAGTTGAATTGACTGCTCGGGAGGTCTGTTCTTTCATCGCCACCGGCCCCGGGCTAACAACCGGACCCGAACCCGAGACGCCCGCGGTTTTTACGAGAAAGGATAGGCCGGCAAGAACTACCGTCGGTAAAATCGTCGCAAAGCGGTGGCTGGCAGGGCTTTTCACGGGAGGACCTCCATCCCAATGGTAGGGGTGCGCCCGGAAACGCGCAGCTATCACAAGGACACGGTCCAAACTCGCAAGTGCAGATGTTCGGTGGGGAGAATTTCACATAACCGCCGCACAACCCGCAAAGCTACCGGTGTCCGGATGGACAACGCTCTTACTGTCCGGTTGCCTTTTCCATCTTGCTCGCAACTTTTACGCCGCTCAGCCCGCCCGCATACTTCGAAACGCCCCGATACAGCGCTTCCGCGATCCGTTGCCGGTGTTCCGAGGTTTCCAGCTTGCGTTCATCGGCCGGATTCGACACAAATGAAATTTCCGCCAGGATGGACGGCATGTTCGCTCCAATCAACACGATGAAGGGCGCCTTTTTCACCCCGCGATTCCGGACTCCGGCGCTGTTCAACGCCAGCCCGCCATAAAGCGAATTCTGCACATCGGACGCGAACTCGCGCGACTCGTCGATCTTCTCCTTCAGTGCGATCTTCTTTACCAGGTCCTGCAGTTCGTGAACTGACTTCTCTGAAACCGCGTTTTCGCGCGCCGCCACTTCCAGCGCTTCCGGCGACGACGTGAAATTCAGGTAGTAGGTTTCCACCCCGCGCGCATCCTCGTCCCGGCTTGAGTTCGCATGGATCGAAATAAACAGATCCGCCCGGTCCCGGTTCGCTATCGCTGTCCGCGTCTCCAGCGGAATAAACGTGTCGTCCCGCCGCGTGTAGATTACTTCCGCGCCCAATCGCGTTTCGAGCAGCCGTCCCAGCCGCTTTGCCACGTCCAGCACCAGGTCTTTCTCAAGCAATCCATTCGGACCGATCGTCCCGGTATCATGCCCGCCGTGTCCGGCATCGATCACAATTTTGCCGATTTTCAGCCCGAGTGCTCGCGTCAGCGACCGGCTCCCCTGCGCCGTGGGCCGCGCTTCGCGAGTCTCAAGATCGGTTAAGTCTCCAGTTCCCGGCGCGGATCCGCGAGGTCTCTCCTCTCGCGCCGGGCCCGTCTCCGATGCGTTCGTAACTCCATTCTGATGTGCTTCCCCGTGACGCTTGCCGCGCCTGCTTTTGGGGTTCCCCGCTGCACCTTCGTCCAGCCCAACAATGGTCTTCGGAATCCTGCGGTCTGTTCCCTTCACCGCTACGGTTGTCTTCACCACTCCAGTGGAGTTCTGTCGCGCTCCTTCATCTTCATCTTCCGCATCCTGGCTGCTGTTTTCCTTTTCTCCGGTGTCAACCTTGGCGACAATGGCGTGTTCTTTTTCCGTCTGCACTCTTCCCTTCGCTACCGCCTCGCTCGTATCATCGTCATCCGCCAACGCCGCACCGGCACCCTCCCCGCCCGTCGTCGCGGCCGCCTCCGAAGCGTGTGTTCTCGCCAGTTCCGCGGCCCGGCTCTGCTTTCCGTGCACATCGATGATCAATCGGTAGGGATCGGGCAGCAGGAATGCGTCATAGCTTGCCAGGTCATCCACTTCGAGCACAATCCGCGACTGCCCCGGCTTGTACTCCGCCACGCGAATCTTCTTCAGGAATCCGTCGTCTACGTCAAATGTCTTTCCCACCAGCGTCGACGCCAGCTTGGTATCCAGAATGTCAAAGAAAATCCGGTCCGGATCGGCGATCCGCTGCGAGTTGAACTTCACTTCCTGCTCAACGTCAATCGCCACGCGCGTGTAGTCGGGCGTCGACCAGTGCCGGACCCCGGTCACCCGCGGCAACTCATTGCGCCGCCCTTCGCCGCCTCCCGCCAGGACTTGGCTCGACGCTTCGCTCGATGCCTCGCTTGCCGCCTCCGTTTTTCCTTTTCCCGTTCCTCCAGCCCGCGCCTTGCGCGCCGTCTGTTCCTTCTGCTGGGCCGCCGCGGCATCCAGTTCCTTCACTGCCGCGCGTGCGTCGTCGGCCAAACGGTTCCGCGGATAGCGGCGCAGAAACTCCTCGAACGTCTTCCGCGCCTGCTCCGCATCGTTCAGATCGTCTTTATAGATCTCCCCGATCGTAAACAGCGCGTCAAACCGGTACCGGCTCCCCGGATACTCCTTGCGCAAGAACCGGTATTCATCCACGGCTCCACGCAGAATCTTGTTGTCGTCGAACCGCCGCCCCATCTCGACCATCAATTCCGCCGTCGCCACCACGCTCGGATCCGCCTTCGACGACGCCGGGCTTCCGAAGTAAACCAGCCGATAGGCGTTGATCGCCCGCTGATATTCCCGCCGCGTGCGCTGGTTCGCCGGTCGCCCATTTAGTGCCTCCCGCGTCCGTTCCGCCTTCGCAAATTGTTGCCGCGCCCAGGCATCGTTGTGATGCACCCGCGCGAATGCCGGCACCGGCACGAATCCGGAGGACATCGCCGCCAGAATGGACACGACCACCGCCCACCGCTGAACACGGCGCGATAGTCCCGTTTGGCCTCGAGTTAGGGTCGTAGAAGCCTGGGTCATTCAATCAGTGAAGCTTTGTCAATCCGTGTTGCTCAGGTGCAGCACGCCACGCTCATCCCGCTCCATGCGCACCGGTTCGGCGTGCGCGGCGCCAAAAACCACCCGCGTTCCTCCCTCACCGCCGGCATACAATTCCGTAATCCGGCGCACATAGTTTCGTGTCTCCCCGAACCGTGGAATCCCCGCGCTCCGAGCCACCGCGCCCGCGCCCGCGTTATAGGCGGCGAGGCTCAACCGCACATCCCCGCCATAGCTCTCGAGCAATTGCTTCAAATGTCGAACCCCCGCATCCACGTTTTGTTGCGGGTCGAAGGGGTTGGAAACGTTGAGCGATCGCGCCGTCGCCGGCATCAGTTGCATCAGCCCCATCGCGCCCTTACGGGACACCGCATTGGGGTTGAAGTTCGATTCCACCTTGATCACCGACCGCACCAGATTCGGGTCCACATTATGACGGGCGGCTGCCTCCTCAATTGCCGCCTCGATTTCCTGCTCGGTAAAGGAGGACCGCCCGAACCCGGCGTTCAGCAGCGAAGGTGAGCTCGCGGTTAAAACATTGCCATCCAGTGCTTTAGCGCCCGCGGCCTTCTTCCCAAGGTACTTATCCACTTCCGATGCCGCCGATCGAGCAGCTCGCATCACCGCCCCACTTGTGGGAACCGGTTTGAATCTGTGCTCGGTCGTGCTCCAATACATCAGTCGGCGGCCGCCGGCGGCCGCATCGCCGGACGCTCCCACCCTACCCGCGCCTGCACCCGCTGTTTGATCGTTGTTTATGTAAATCGTGCGCCCGCTCTCGTCAGTCGACATAGTGATGCCGCCCGACTGCGCAAACGCCGGTATCGCTATGAGTGGGGAAAGGGGGCTAGCCGCAAGTCCGGCCATCAGAATGATTTGCAGGCTTCTGCGCATAGGGTTTCGATCACACTCAAATCGAACGGGCCAAAAGGGCACACTCGCCCTTCGGGTCACCTACCAGCAAACCTGCCGGAGAATCCAGAACCAGAGTAATGTGATTATAGGGTGCGTTCGTCGCCCCATCAATCTCTCCGAAGGTCGTAGAACCTCTGGAGTAATCGCCCAAACTACTGATGTAAAGTGGCTTGCCGTCTCCCGAACCAGGATTCAAAGCCGACCGCAAAAATTCCCGTCGTCCACAGTGGAGCCTGATTACAGGGCCTTGGCAATCAGCATCACCGCCAGCATGAACAGGTACATGGCCGACAACCCCGCGGCCAGCACAAAGACCTGAGTTAGCCAAAGCCTCTTCTTTAGATAAACCATTTGCTGGTAGATGAAGTTCGGAAAAAGGACTGACGTCCAGAACACAGCCTGGACTGCCGGCGCCTCCCGATAGATCTTCGTGAGCACGAGGTAGAGAATAGCGATGAACAGCGCGCTCCATATTGACAGCCAGTAGGCGATCCGCCGTTCACTTGGCGACAGCTTCGGTCCCCCTGCCGCGCACCGCGCGAACATTTCGAGTGTCATTGTGTCTTCTCCTTTCATCTGCTTCGAGTCCGACTCCTGAATCTGCGGGTGCAAACGTGCGTCAATGGCTCCCGCCAGAACATCGAGAACCATGCCTGGCGACGCACGCTGCCTCGCCAGCACGGCGGCGAACTCCTCGCCGTAACGCGCTCGCCAGGGCGCCGGATACAGTCGTAAGAGCCAGTTCATGCGCTGGCCAGCCTCCGCTGCCCGGCTCGTGCCACCGCCATCATCGAATCAAGACGCGCGCGCAGGGCGCGCTCGCCGAGCGCCGTAAGCCGGTAGGGGTTGCGGCGGTCTTCGCTCTTCAACGGCTCGATGAGCCCTCGCGCCTCAAGCCGGGCCAGCGCTCCATAGAGCGTGCCCGGCCCCAGCCGCACCCCGGCGATCGTTTCTATGTCTTCCGTCATGGAATAACCGTGCCTCGGCTCCCCCGCCAGGCTCACCAGGATGAGTAACGCCGGCTCTGAAAACCGGCCGAAATCATCCAGTTCGTCTTCTTTGTCTTTCCGCATCATGACAATTGCTCCCCCGATACTACGTCCCACGTATTACGTATGACGATATATTACGCGCGACGTACTATACTGTCAAGGGAAAATTAATCCATTCGGAATCCGGGAATCCACTGCGCCCGTCTAAAATGATCTCTGTCCGATGAATTCCGCCGCGCTCCGCCAACTCTTCGACCGAGTCCGCAAAGGCCGTTTAAGCCCCGATGAGGCCGTTCAGCGCCTCCGCCATCTTCCCTTCGAAGACCTCGGGTTTGCCAAGCTCGACCACCACCGCGCGCTCCGCCAGGGCATGCCGGAGGTGATTTTCAGTGCGGGCAAGACTCCCGCGCAGGTTGCAAAGATCTTCGCCCGCCTGGCCGATCATGAAGGCAACATCCTCGCCACGCGCGCTACCGGCGAACAATACCAGGCCGTTTCTGCCCAGGTCCCAAAAGCCGAATACCGCCCGCTTGCCCGGGCCATCACACTTCACCGCGACCGCAGGCGTTACGGCAAGGGAGTGATCGCAGTTGTTTCCGCTGGAACGAGTGACATTCCGGTAGCCGAAGAAGCGGTCGTTACAGCGGAACTCATGGGCAATCGCGTGCAGCATCTCTACGACGTCGGAGTCGCGGGAATCCACCGGTTGCTGGCTCATCGCGGCCTGCTCGCGAATGCGCGTGTCATCATCGTGTGCGCCGGCATGGAGGGCGCGCTTCCGAGCGTGGTTGGAGGACTGGTTGGAGTCCCAGTCGTCGCGGTCCCAACCAGCATCGGCTATGGCGCAGCGTTCAAGGGATTGGCGGCGCTTTTGGGGATGCTGAACTCCTGCGCTTCAAATGTCAGCGTCGTGAATATCGACAACGGCTTTGGCGCCGCTTATGTCGCCTCTCTGATGAATCGACAGTGACCGCTACCATGCTGACCGAACAAGACCCGCGGCTGGCCGGACGCGTCGCCTTTACACACCCCAATTTTGTTTCCTACACGCTCGCGCGCTTTTTCATCGTCCTGGCGCTCGAAATGCAATCGGTCGCGGTCGGTTGGCAAGTGTACGAGATCACCAGGCGCCCCATCGATCTCGGATATGTCGGCCTGGCGCAGTTCCTGCCCGGGTTTGCGCTGTTCCTGTTCGCGGGCCATGCCGCCGACCTGTTCGACCGTCGCAAACTGCTCATGTGGTGTTACGCCGGATATGCGCTGTCGTCGGCGTTGCTGCTCGCCGTCACTCGTCGCGCACCCGTGTCGGTGCACCTGATCTACGCCGTGCTCGTTCTGGTCGGAAGCGTGCGCGCATTCAGCTTTCCGGTGAGCCGGGCGATTCTGCCCCACCTGGTTCCAGAAGAGCATTTTGCGAATGCAGTGGCATGGAACGCCAGTACATTTCAGGTGGCAACCATTGCCGGCCCTGCTTTGGGCGGAATTGTCTACGCCGCGTTTCGCGGCCCCGAAGCTGTTTACGTGATTTCGGTTGCGGTGGCGATTCTTTCGGTGGCCATGACACTTCGCATTCATCCTCTGAGACTCGTACCCAGCGAACTGGCTGCGGATCCCGATGCCCGTGCAGCCAATGTTGCTCCCGAACGTAATGCGAAAGAGCCGATCAGCATGCGTACCGTGCTGGCGGGCTTCCATTTCATCTGGCAGAAGAAACTCATTCTCGGCTCAATCTCGCTCGATATGTTCGCGGTGCTGCTCGGAGGAGCAGTCGCGCTGCTCCCGGTCTACGCGAAGACAATTTTGCACACCGGGCCTTGGGGACTTGGCCTCTTGCGCAGTGCTCCAGGAGTGGGCGCCGCGCTGATGGCGATTGTTGTTGCCCACTGGCCGATTCGCCGGCGCGCGGGCGTGACCATGCTCGCTGCAGTTGCCGGCTTCGGAGTGTTCACGATTGTGTTTGGGCTCTCGCGCAGCCTGATCGTTTCCCTGATGGCGTTGTTATTGCTGGGTGCCAGCGACATGGTCAGCGTGATCATTCGCGCCACCCTGGTGCAGGTTGCCACCCGTGACGAGATGCGCGGCCGAGTCAACGCCGTCGATATGCTTTTCATCGGAGTATCCAACGAGCTCGGAGAGTTCGAGTCCGGCCTGACCGCCCAATGGTTCGGCACTGTGCCGGCGGTGGTGTTGGGCGGTGTGGGGACGCTGGCGGTGATCGCAACCTGGGCGTGGCTGTTTCCGGAATTGCGACACGCGGACCAACTCACAGCCACAGAGCTGGCACAGGGTAACGGGTAATGGCTTCGCGCCGGATTCGAGTGTACTGGTGGGGTTACTGGACCAGTCGGATCCGGCGCATCAATTCCTGAAACCGTGGATCATCCCGCAGTGGATCAAATGCCGGATTCACCTTCAGGCTGGTCAGCACGTTGGAATGGTCCTTGTAGGCTCTTTCGAACCACTCGAACACCTGGTCCCGGTCACCGATTCCCAAGTACGCCCAGAGAACAGGATCGGGCGCAATGCTGCCCTGGCTATAAATCTGCCTCAGTCTTTCGAGACAGTGTCGGGCCTGCGCCGGCTGGCCGCGCCGGCTATAGATCATGGTTCGCCACGCCAAAACCCATGGCGAATTGTCGGGATCGTACCAAGTTGATAGTTCCGCAAGGGCATCGTCATATTGCCCCTTCTCCACATAGGCGGCTACCACAAGGCCACTTCGCGAAAAGCCTGGTTCCATTTCCTTGACCGCGCGAAATTGCGCAATGGCTTTGTCATACTCCCGGGCGTACAGGAGGATGACCCCACGATCTGCCGCAATGATCAACGAGAGAGGATCGAGCGCTCGCGCCCGCTCGCTCTCAGCCAAAGCTTCGTCGAACCGCCCCTGCAACGAAAGAAATTCCGCGTACCAGTGGTGGGCCGTCGCGTAGTTGGGGTTCAGGTCAATGGCGTGATGGTATTCCTTCTCTGCGGTTTCCCAATCGAAATCGAAATTCTCGGTGATCAGGGCCAGCGAAGTATGGGCCTCGGCGAGATTCGGGTCGAGCTCCAGCGCCTTCATCGCTGCCGCTCGGGCTTTCGGCATAATCTTGGTTTGCGGCAACCCCGTATATCCGCCCAGCAGCGCATAGGAATCCGCTAAGCCCGCATAAGCTCGGGCGTATTGCGGATCCTTCGCGATCGCCTGTTGAAAATACTCAATGGCCTGCTGAAGGCCCGGGCCGCTTCGCTTGTTCCAGAAGAAACGGCCTTTCAGATACAGGTCGTAGGCTTCATAAGCGTTGGGGCTGAGCGCAGGCAGATGAGCGCTCTCGCTTCGCCGATGATCGCCCAGAGTGAGCTGAATCTCGTCGGCGATTTCCTGCGCGATCTCCGCCTGGAGCGCGAGCAGGTCGCTCAGGTCGCGATCGTACTCCCGTGCCCACACGTGGCTCTGATCCTTGATCTGGATGAGCTGGGCGGTAATGCGGACCTTATTTGAATCGCGCCGAACGCTTCCCTCAAGCGCGTATTGAACGCCCAGTTCGCGGCCTATCCGATCCAAAGGTTCGCCGCTGTGTTTGTAATGCATCACAGACGTCCGTGCGATCACTCCAAGGTGCGAAGGGTCAAGGTTGCCAAGCTGGCTGATCATCTCTTCGGTCAGCCCGTCGCTGAAATACTCCTGCTCGGCATCGCCGGTAAGATTCTCAAACGGAAGAACGGCGAGCATCGATCTTGCCGGAGGGGCCGACGCCGCCGGGCGCGAGCGTGAAGTATAGAAGTACACCCCCAGGGCCACACACACGACGGCAAATCCAATCAGGGTTATCGGCCCCCACGGACGCCTTTTGGACGCCGGGTCAGGTCGCGCCGGCAATGTGGCAGGAGGAACGTCGGATTCGGGGAGCGCTGAGCGCGCCGCCTCCGATGCCTCGTCCCGGTCTTGCGCCGGCGGGTGTACCACTTCCGCCACAAACCGGTACCCGCGACCGGTCACGGTCTGAATGAAGCGAGGATTCTCAGGGTCGTCTCTTAAAACCTGACGGATCTTACGGATGGCCGTATTGATGCTGTTGTCGGTATCGAGAAAGACTCCTTCGCCCCAGATGCGCTCAATGATCGCCTCTCGCGTGACGAGGTCACCATTTTTTTCAATTAGCAGGAGGAGGATTTCGAGCGGGATCCGCTCGAGTTTTACCGCGCGCCCTTCCCGACGAAGCTGTTGCGAACGCGGATTGAACTCGAAATCGTCCCCGAATCGGATAGGAAGTGACACTGCGGACGCGCCGTGCCCCACGGCAGAAGCTCCCCGGTAAAGCGCACCTATTTTAACCTGTTTCGTAATGCTTGAACATCTCTAATCTCTCCAGCAAGTTACGGCGACATGAAAAATTAAGATGACCTACAGGCAGCCACTATTGCGGCGCCTCCCCAAATGCGCCATTCTGCGCGGCATCGGTCAGGGACCGGGCCGAAGTTATAGCCGGAATCAGGGCGGTACTTGCGAGAACGGACCGGTCTCCGACGCTAAGGCTGTGGGGATCCTGCCAAGCAGACATCTCTCAGGAGACGATATCTATGATTGCCAAGAATCTTTTGATTGCCCAAAAATCCGTTCTTCTTATGGTCATCCTGGCAGTGGCCGCGAGCGCTTTTGGACAAGAGCAGCAAGATAGCCGCAGGTCACAGGGGATCAGCGGTCAGGCGACCAGCGCATGCCAGTCCACGTTTACCTCAGGAAGCAGCCTGACATATTTCCAGTTTTGTACGACCATCAACGGAAACGTCACTGAGTACCAGACTCCGGCGGGATTCGAGCACATTCATGAAGGAGCTGTCATGGAAGGCTATTCCATCTGCGATTTCAACACGTTGACCGAGTACTACGATTACGCCGATGGCGGGGATTCGGGAAACTGGCAGCCCTCGGTGATCTCACAACCCGGCGGCCCTGGGACATTCCCGCTGAAGATCACCCGCACCACTTCCGACGGGGTGTTCTCCCTGATCCAAACGTTCACCCGAACAACGAATGTGCCGACCGTGAACTTCACCATGAAGCTGACGAATCTCACGTCAGGTTCCAAGGACTATGCCTTGGTTCGGTTCGCCGATCTCGACACCAACAACGGAGAAAACGGGCTCCAGGATGAGTTCGATTTCGACCACGATTCCGCGTGGGGATACAATCCCGGCTTCAACACGTACGGAGTGTCGCTGTTCGCAGTGCCATCGAACACCACACGGTTCTCCTTCATTCAAAACACACCCGTGGGCCCGGATCCCTGCAGTCCAGTCGCCAACCTGCCTTCAACCACGCCATATTTCGGCGATGGCAGCGTCGGATACGACTGGAACGGCACGCTGAAAGCTCACAAGTCAATCACAGTGAACGGCGGTTACAGGCATTTTTAGAGCCTTGGCCGCAGCGCCACTCAATATCAATTACTTGAAGCACTCAATCACTCTAAAGGAGCTGAGAATGCTGAAACGCACAATCGTACTTGCCACTATTGCCGTTGCGGTCGTCGGATTGACCGGCGGATTCACGAGCCTTGCGTCCGCCCAAAACGACGCGGCTCGCGCCATCTACCAGTCAGCCGCTACCGTCAAGACCAATATCGCCGGCATCCGGAGCTACCCGGCCCCGCCCTCCAACTTCAAGGTCCTCGAAGCGAGCGACGAGGAACTGGCAACCTACGGCTTTCCGCCAAGACCAGACAAGACTCAACATCCGGAAGCCTATGAGCACTGGTCCCGCGCCATGCTCCTCGCCAGGAACCGGATGACCGGCGATCTGAAGCCTCATCCGGAAGTTAAGGCCGGTCCGGCGATCCTCGGCAACAGACCTCCAAAGCAGCTTTCCACGGCCGGGCCCACGCAATACGAGAGCAGCAATTGGAGCGGCGTCGCCAACGGCAACGCGCTGACCAAGTGGAACACCAAGACCTCTTTCAGCGCGATTTACTCCCAGTTCAACGTGCCCGTGGTGCACCAGGCATGGGATGTCTGCGACGGTGGAACCGATTGGGAAGTTTCATGGAACGGAATCGACGGGACCTCGTCCTTTAACGACACCGTCCTGCAGGGCGGCAGCTCATCGCAGGCCTATTGCGCGAACAACAAGCCAACCCAGACCTATTACGCGTGGGTCGAGTGGTGGCCGAGCTATTCCATAGAGGAAGTGTTCGCTGTAAATCCCGGCGATGACATGTTTGTCGAAACCTACGACACGGCGGGAGGATGCAATAACGGCAACGTCTTCGTGGAAGACGAAACTACGCTGGCCTATGGCACGTACCAGATCGCGTGGATCACGGGACCATGCCTGGTGGGGAGAAGCGCGGAGTTCATTGTCGAGCGTCCGGGCAACTCGAGTGGGTTGTATCCTCTGGCGAATTACATCTGGGATTTCGCGCTTTCCTGGGACTACGACCTGAAGGGAACCGAGTTCGCTCCAGGTTCGACCTCGTCTTCGACTCTCATCTTTACGATGATGGACGATAACTACGACCAGGTGATCTCGCAGCCGGAGGTGGAAGGCAAGTATTCGCTGTTCTTCTATGCGACGGGATGTGCCTACACTGGAGGGTGCGTGCGCTGACGGTTCTCGCCGGTAGTACTTCTCTGGCCCGCGATTCGCGAAGAACCCTTCAAAGAGGTATTCGCGACGCGGGCCCGTTTTAAAAACACAGCGTTCGCTCTCCCACCCCGCCTGTCCATTTCCACCCTCCGGCCTCCTTCCGAACCGACCGATTGGTCATAGGCGACCCGCTTCGGCTGTTACAATTTTTGGTTCTCCATCGCGGACGCACGGTCCCGCGTCATCCACACCGAGGTCTCTTATGCCGGAAACATTACTTCTCTCCAACCCCGCCCCGATCACTACCCTGACCGACGATGAAATCCTGTTTCGTGATAACGTGCGCCAGTTTGCCGAGGACAAGATTCGTCCAATGGCGAAGGAAATGGATGAAAAGGGCGTTTTTGATCACGGGTTGATCGAGCAGTTCTTTCAACTGGGCCTGATGGGCATCGAGATTCCCGAACAGTACGGCGGCGCTGGCGGAAAATTCTTTGAGGCGATCTTGGCAGTCGAGGAATTGTCGCGCGTAGATGCCTCGGCCGGAGTGATTGTTGACGTCCAGAACACCCTCGTCGCGAACGCGATCCTGCGCTGGGCGACCGACGATCAGAAGCGACGCTATCTGCCCAAAATGACCGCCGATACCTGCGGCGCCTATGCGCTCAGCGAGGCCGGATCCGGTTCCGATGCTTTTGCTCTCCAGACCCGCGCTGAAGCCAGGGGCAACGAGTATGTTCTCAACGGACGAAAACTGTGGATCACCAACAGCAAGGAAGCCGGCTTGTTCGTCTTGTTTGCCACCATCGACCCTTCGAAGGGCTACAAAGGTATTACCGCCTTCTTGGTGGAAAAGAGCTTTCCGGGATTCACGGTTGGAAAAAAGGAAGACAAGCTGGGGATTCGCGCATCGTCAACCTGCGAGCTGATTCTCGAAGATTGCCGCGTGCCGAAAGAAAACGTGCTCGGCGAGATTGGCAAGGGATACAAAATTGCCATCGAAACCCTGAATGAGGGGCGAATTGGAATCGGCTCCCAGATGCTGGGCGTGGCCCGGGGCGCATGGGAGTACGCCGCCAAATATGCGCAGGAGCGCAAGCAGTTCGGCAAACCCATTGCCGAGTTTCAGGGTATTCAGTTTCAGATCGCGCAAATGGCAACCGATATAGA
>Ga0335079_10001785_pt1 | contig 24606 bp, 21 predicted proteins | sample Lox_Sample_33_FD_206719 | JGI IMG/M metagenome (GOLD analysis project Ga0335079, IMG submission 206719) | Soil microbial communities from Loxahatchee National Wildlife Refuge, Florida, United States - Lox_Sample_3.3 | ecosystem: Environmental > Terrestrial > Soil > Wetlands | place: USA...
GCTGCACCCATGGCGTTCACCTTGGATGGCATTGGCGTAAAGTTCGACACGGTGACCGACAACAACAACGGGACCAGCTAGTGCTAGTGTCCTGGCCCTTAAATTCGTGGCTTAAGTGTGGTATCCTGTGGAATGGCACGAACTGGACGTCCCAAGCAGGTGTTGGAGTTGAGTGACACCGAGCGTGAGCAGTTGGTGCGGTGGGAGCGGCGACGGAAGTCTTCGCAGGCGTTGGCGTTGCGTTCGCGGATCGTGCTGCGGTGCGCGGATGGGCATTCGAACACGCAGGTCGCGCGGGAGTGCGGGGTGACGGCGGCGACGGTTGGGAAGTGGCGCCGGCGGTTTTGCGAGTTGCGGTTGGACGGGTTGTGCGATGAGCCCCGGCCCGGCCGGCCGCGGACGATCACCGTGGAGCAGGTCGAGCGGGTCGTGGTCGACACGCTGGAGTCTGCGCCGGAGAACGCGACGCATTGGTCCAGGCGCAAGATGGCCGAGCGCTCGGGTTTGTCGCGGTCGACGATCGGGCGGATCTGGCAGGCGTTCGGGTTGCAGCCGCATCGCACCGAGACGTTCAAGCTGTCCAACGACCCGTTGTTCGTGGAGAAGGTGTATGACATCGTTGGGCTGTACCTGAACCCGCCGGAGGCGGCGGTGGTGTTGAGCGTGGATGAGAAGAGCCAGGTGCAGGCGCTCGCGCGCTCGCAGCCGGCGTTCCCGATGATGCCGGGGATGTGCGAGCGGCGCACCCACGACTATCTGCGCCACGGCACGACCAGCCTGTTCGCCGCGCTCGACACCGCCGACGGGTCGGTGATCAGCTCGATCCACCGCCGGCACCGCACCATCGAGTTCAAGAAGTTCTTGGCCAGGATCGACGAGCAGGTCCCCGCGCACCTCGACGTGCACCTGATCTGCGACAACTACGGCACTCACAAGACGCCGGCGATCACGACCTGGCTTGAGCGTCACCCTCGCTTCCACATGCACTACACCCCGACCTACTGCAGCTGGCTCAACCAGGTCGAGCGCTGGTTCGCCTACCTCACCCAAGATCTCCTGCAGCGCTCCGATCACCGCAGCGTGCAGGCGCTCGAGCGGGACATTCGCAACTGGGTGACCGCGTGGAACGAGAACCCGAGGCCGTTCATGTGGACCAAGACCGCGGAGCAGATCCTCGAGTCGATCGCACGACTTCTACAACGAATTAACGGTGCAGGACACTAGCGGGTGCCGAACCCGACCCGGTGCTCTTCGTGGTCGACGAGCACGTACAGGACCCGGCTGAGGTCGAGCGCCACCGTGCCGTCCTCGGCGGTCAGCTCGTGCCAGCCCATCGACCCGAGCGCCTTGCGGAGCGAGGCGAGCGCGCCGGGCTGTACCCGTGCGACCAGGACCTGTCCGCCGTCGAATCCGATGCTGATCTTCTGAGGCTTGTCGTCTGGCATCTTGATTGGGATGGTCGGCGGCGCCTGACGGCGGCGCTTTAGTCAGTGGACGGCGGGCGTGACGATCTCGGTGAGGACGCCGCCGGTGCAAGAGGGATGGAGGAAGGCTACCTGGGAGCCGCGAATGCCGGTCCGCGGTCGCTCGTCGATCAGGCGGACGCCGGCGGCGCGGAGCGCGTCCAGCGTGTCCTGCACGGACTCCACGCGGTAGGCGACGTGGTGCAGCCCGGGGCCGCGCCGAGCCAGGAACTTGCCCACGGCGGTGTCCGGACCGAGCGGCTGGAGCAGCTCGACGTGGCCGTCGCCGACGTCGAGCAGCGCGGCGTCGACGCCCTGCTCCTGCACGATCTCGCGGTGCACGAGCGGCATCCCGAGCGCATCGCGGTAGATCGTCAGCGCGTCGTCGATCGATTCGACGGCGACGCCGACATGGTCGACGGCGGACAGCATCGCGCCGCAGATTAGCGGCGGATGGGATTGACCGCGGTCGCGGCCGCCACCGACAGCTCCCCGATCCGGGGCGGAGCGGCGCGTGGGACCTGGCCCATGATGCGGTCGATGTCGGGCCGCTCGAGCACCTCGTTGGCCAGCAGCGTGGCCGCGAGCGCGTCGAGGTGAACCCGGTGGGTGTCGACGATCGCCTGAGCCGCCCGGTAGGCCTCGTCGGCGAGCTCGCGAACCTCGGCGTCGCGGATCCGTCGGGTGGCCTCGGCGGCACCGTCGTCGATCGCCCGCAACGAGCTCGAGCCGGTTCCCATCGCGTACTCGTGAACCATCGCGTGGGCGATCCCGGCGACCCGCTTGAGGTCGTCCGACGCGCCCGTGGTGATCGAGCCGAATACGAGCTGCTCGGCGGCGCGGCCGCCCAGCAGCATCGTCATGAAATCGATCAGCTCCTCGCGCGTCTTCAGGTACCGGTCCTCCTCGGGGAGGTTGAGCGTGTAGCCGAGCGCGCGGCCGCGCGGGACGATCGAGATCCGGTGGACGCGATCGACGCTCGGCAGCAGCTCGCCGCACAGGGCATGGCCGGCCTCGTGGTAGGCGACGACGCGCTTCTCGTGGTCGGTCAGGGCGCGGCGCGACTGCATGCCGGCGATCACGCGCTCGAGCGCGGCGTCGAAGTCCTTCATCTCGAGCCGCTCGGCCCCGCGCCGGCCGGCGAAGATCGCCGCCTCGTTGCAGATGTTCGCGAGGTCGGCGCCGGTCAGGCCCGAGGTCTGGCGCGCGAGCAAGTTCAGGTCGACGCCGTCGGCGAGCGGCTTGTTGCGGGAATGGACGTGGAGAATGCGCTCGCGCCCGACCACGTCGGGCGGCGAGACGAAGATCTGGCGGTCGAAGCGCCCCGGGCGCAGTAGCGCCGGGTCGAGCTTCTCGAGCAGGTTCGAGGCGGCGATCACGACGACGTCCTTGCGCGAGGTGAAGCCGTCCATCTCGACCAGCAGCTGGTTCAGCGTCTGGTCTCGCTCGCCCGAGACGTCGAAGCCGCGGTGACCGCCGACGGCGTCGAGCTCGTCGATGAACACGATCGCCGGCGCCTTCTTGCGCGCGGCCTTGAACAGGTGGCGGATGCGGGCCGCGCCGACGCCGACGAACGTCTCCACGAACGAGGCCGCGGACTGGGCGAAGAACGTGGCGCCGGACTCGTGCGCGACCGCCTTGGCCAGCAGCGTCTTGCCGGTGCCCGGCGGCCCGTGCAGCAGGATCCCCTTCGGCACCTTCGCGCCGAGCTCGCGGAAGCGCGAGGGGTCGCGCAGGTAATCGACGACCTCGCGGAGCTCGTCCTTGGCCTCCTCGGCGCCGGCGATGTCCGCCCATGCGATCGACGGGGCGGAGTCGGGCTTGATCTGGGCCGGCCGGGTCCGCGGCATGAAGCGCATCAGCGCGAACACCGCCACGACCAGCAGGCCCATGAAGACGATCGGCAGCCACGCCTGGAGGAACGAGCTCACGTCCGGGTAGCCCATGAACGTGCTGGGGGTGTGGAAGATGGGCGCGATCAGATGCGGCACGGTCGGGTGTGGGGGCTGGGTCTGGTGGATCGGCCCGTCAAGAATGGTCGCAGCCAGGATCATGGGCCAATACCGCTCATCGGCAGGGGCCTTCGATCACTCAACCCTCTCCAGGCGGGGATTCGGCGAATAGCGCCTGCCGACCTTCGCGCACGGCTGTCCGTCCACGCACACGATGTCCGCGGTGAAGTCGTTGTCGCCCCGGATCAGCGACGAGCCCACCCCGTAGGCATCGACGGCGACGCCGGCGGCCTCGAACTCGCGGATCCGCTCGGCGGTGAAGCCGCCGCTGGCGACGATGCGGACGTCCGGGTGGCCGGCGCCGTCGAGTGCACCCCGCACCTTCTCGACCAGTCGGGGGTTCACGCCGGTCGGCTTGAAGCCGCCCATCTCCTCGAACAGCGAGCGGTCGACGAGGTCCTCGCTGGTGTCGAGCCGCACGCCCCACAGCTTCGGGCCGAGCGCGTCGGCGACGTTCAGCGCCGTGCGCGCCGAGTCGTTCTCCCAATCCACCAGCACCGTGATGTTCATCTCGCCTTGGTAGCGGTTGGCGTACACGGTCGCGGCCTTGACGGTGTCGCCCCCGTAGGCGGCGATCAGGCCGTGCGGGACGGTGCCGATCCCCCGCCCGCCCCACCAGGAGGCCTGCGCGTCGGTGGAGACGCCGATTGCGCCGGCGACGTGCGCGCTCCAGCCGTCGCCGGTCTGGACGAGCCAGTGATCGTGACGCGCCGGGAAGTAGAAGATCTGCTTGCCGCGGGCGGCCTCCACCACCCGGAGGACGTTGCGCATGATCAGCGACCGGCGCGCGAGCGACCCGAGGTAGACGGTCTCCAGATGCGCGAACAGGCTGTAGTCGCCCGCGATCGTCATCACGGTCTCGCGGGGGGCGATCTGGTCACCCTCGCGCAGGGCGTGGACCTCGAGGTCGTCCCAACCCGGGATCCAGGTCCCGTCCTCCTCGCGGCCCGAGCAGAGCTTGAGGACGGCGATCGCCTCGTCGATGCCGCCGAGGACCGACTCCTTCTTCTGGAAGACCTGCATCACGACGTGCGGGTGGTGACCCTCGGCCTCGAGCAGTGACTTCGTGTAGACGAAGTACTGGTCGGAGTAGTAGCCCTGCCTGATCCGGTCGACCGGCAGCCGGAAGATGGACGGATCGAGCCTGGTCGAGACCTGCGTCGCCATGGGTGAAGTCTATGACCCGCCAACCGATGTCCGGACTAAGGCGCCGCCGACCATCCGACTCTTGCGTTTCAGTGCACAACCGTTTGCGGTGCACGCAGGCCGGCGGGACGATTCCGGGGGACCGGTCTACGAGGGAGGACAAGATGCTCGGGCGAATCCGTGCTCGTGATGCGTGGGCCCTGTGCGTGCTCGCGCTCACCGCGATCGGTGCGCTGGTGGTGATCCTCGGCTCTGCCGGGGGCGCGGCCGGCGCGCAGAAGCAGCCGCTGATCGCCGACTCGGCGAAGCTCGCCGCGACCAGTCCGATCATCAAGCCCGCGCTGTCCTGCGACGCGATCGCGAGTCTCCCCGATCTGGCGGCGAACCCGCAGTACCCCACTGCGATCGCGTCCGCCACGCCGGTCGATGCGGCCGGCGGCAATCCCGCGTACTGCGAGGTCAAAGGGATGATCGCGCCGCAGACCCACTTCGACCTCCAGCTGCCCACCAGCACATGGCAGGGCCGTTACCTGCAGAACGGCTGCGGCGGCTACTGCGGGACGGTCGGCAATCAGACCTTCCCGTCGTGTGACGCCCAGCTCGGCGGCGACTTCGCGATGGCCACCGACGACGAGGGCCACGTCACCGCCGCGGGACTCGGCGGCGGCGGTCTGTTCGCGTTCAACGACCAGAAGCTCCGCAACGAGTACGGCTACGAATCCGAGCAGGCGCTGTACGAGGTGTCGAGGGAGATCGTCAAGGACTACTACGGGGTCTATCCGAACGAGTCGTACTACAACGGCTGCTCGGACGGAGGGCGCGAGGCGATGGAGATGGCCGAGCGCTATCCCGACGACTTCAACGGGATCATCGCGGGCGCGCCCGAGATCATCGCGGGCCCGCTGAACGCCGAGAACCAGACCTGGGACGTCAGGGTCAACACGGACGCCCAGGGGAACGCGATCCTCACCGACGACAAGCTGCCGGCGCTGCACGCCGCCGTGATCGCCGCCTGCGGCAACGACGACGGCGTGCCCGGCGGGGACGGGATCGTCACCGACCCGCAGAACTGCCACTTCAACCCGGCGAGCATCGAGTGCACCTCTAGCCAGAGTCCGACCGACCCGAGCTGCCTGACCGCGGCACAGGTCAAGGTCGTGCGCGAGTTCTACCAGGGGCCGGCCGACCCGAGGGGGCGGCTGCTGTATCCCGGCGGCCTTCCGTACGGGTCAGAGCTCGGGTGGTCGGTGTTCGAGCTGCCGCCAAGCCAGAACGGCGGCTCGGTGCCGACGACCGAGTCGCTCGACTACGCCGGGCTGTCGCAGCCGTACCTGCGCTACCAGCTGAACCGGCCCGGGCAGCTCGGCCCGGACCCGTTCCAGTGGCAGTTCACCGATCGGGACTTCAACTCGATGTTCCCGGCGGCGAACACGTTCGACGCGATGGACACGAACCTGAGCGCGTTTCGGGCGCACGGCGGCAAGCTGATCATGTGGCAGGGATGGGCCGACAACGGCATCCCGCCGTCGGGCACGGTCGACTACTACGACATCCTGACGGCGCGGATGGGCGGCCAGGCGGCGACCCAGGGGTTCGCACGGCTGTTCATGTTCCCGACCGTGTACCACTGCGGCGGCGGCTACGCGAGCGCCGTGATGCCCGACCTGATCTACCCGATGGTGCAATGGGTCGAGGGCGGGGCGTCGGCTGCGCCGAGCCAGCTGACGATCAGCTACACGGTGGGCGCGAGCTCGTTGACCCGGCCCGTGTACCCGTACCCGGAAATCCCCAGGTACAACGGAAGCGGCGATCCGAGCGTGGCCGCGAGCTTCCACGCGGTTCCCTCGCCGGGCGCCCACTACACGAACTGGATCGGCAACTACCTGTTCTTCCAGCCGCTCGGACGGGGTGGTCGTCAGGACCAGGGGTACTCACGGCGGGGCTGACGTTCGTGCGGCGCGCGGGCTGACTCAGCCGAGCAGCTCGCGCGCCAGGTCGCTGTAACAGTCGGCCGCGAACCCGAGATCGCGGACGTCGATGCGCTCGTTTGCGCCGTGGACGAGCGGCGCGGTCTCGAGCAGCGTCATGTGGCGCTGCGGGAAGAAGCCGTAGGCCACGCACTCGGGGAACTGCTCGCGGAACCAGCGCGAGTCCGAGAAGCCGGGCAGGATCACCGGCACGGTCTCGGCGCCCTCGTCGTTGCGCCTCACCCAGCGGTCGATCGCGTCCATCAGCGGCGTGTCGATCGGCGACGCGTTGCCCATGACGGTCTCGGTGAACTCGATCTCGAGGTGGCCGGCCTCGTCGCCGAGCACGCTTTCGATTCGCCGGCGGGCGGCCTCCTCGCCGAGACCGGGGGGTACGCGACAGTCGATCTTCAGGTACGCCCGTGACGGGATCACGTTGATCTTGTCGGAGGCGTGCGCCATCGTCGGCGTGAGGGTCACGCCGAGCATCGGCTCGACGAGCGTCAGCAGCTTCGGTTCGACGGCGGCGATCCGTTCGAGCGCCTGCGCCGGGGCGTTCGGGTCTGCGCCGAGCCCTGCCAGCAGCGCGGCCGGCGCCTCGGTGAGCTCGAACGTCGGTCTGGCATCCGCGATCCGGTGCAGGGCGGGCGCCAGCTTCAGCAGGGCGTTGTCGCCGGTCCGCGGCAGGGAGGCGTGACCGGCGACGCCGCGCGCGGTCAGCTTGAAGCGGAAGATCCCCTTTTCCGCGCAGCACACCCCGTAGCGGCGCGTGCCGTCGAACTCGAACACGTCGCCGGCGCCCTCGTTGATCAGCATGTCGCAGCGGGTGCGGTCGGGATGCTTGTCGGTCAGCCAGTGGGCTCCCACGTCGCCGCCGGTCTCCTCGTCGGAGACGAACACGAGCTTGAGGGTCCCGTGCCGCGGTCGCCAGCCGTTCTTGGCCAGGGTGGCGGCCGCGACCGCCTCGGCCGCCACCTGGGACTTCATGTCGAGCGCGCCGCGGCCCCACAGAAATCCGTCGACGACGTCGCCCGACCAGGGATCATGCTGCCACTCGGAGGGGTTGGCGAGCACGGTGTCGATGTGTCCGAGGTAGCAGAGGGTGGGACCTGCGTTAGTCGTCGCGTCGAGGTCGGCGACAAGGTTGGGCCGGTCCTCGTCGTCGGCGAGCAGCTCGGTGCGAAAGCCGGCGTCGCTCAGGTAGCCGGCGAGGAACTCGATCGCCGCGCGCTCGTTGCCGGGCGGGTTGACGGTGTTGAAGCGGACCAGCTCCCGGAGGACGTCGGTGGTCTCGCGCTCGAGGTCGGTCTTCGCCATGCAGGCCGGGAGGGTAGCGATCCGATGCGTAGGATCCGGGGTGATGGCCGTCGCCCCCGAGGATCTGGAGCTCGCGCTCGAGCTCGCCGACGTCGCGGACGCGATCACGCTCGAGCGCTTCCGGGCCGCGGACCTCGTGGTCGAGACCAAGCCCGATCTGACGCCCGTCAGCGAGGCCGATACGGCGGTCGAGCGGGCGCTCCGGGATCGGCTCGGGGCGGCGCGCCCGGGAGATGCGATCCTCGGCGAGGAATACGGGGTTTCCGAGGGTTCCGGTGGCGAACGGCGCTGGATCGTCGACCCGATCGACGGGACCAAGAACTACGTGCGGGGCATCCCGGTGTGGGCGACGCTGCTGGCGCTGCAGGAGGGCGGCCGGGCCACGGTCGGGGTGGTGTCGGCGCCGGCGCTGGGGCGCCGATGGTGGGCGGCCCATGGGCTCGGCGGGTTCGGCGCCGACGGGCTGGCCGAGGGGCCGCGCCGCCTGCGGGTCTCGGCGGTGCGCGAGCTGTCGGACGCGCAGCTGTGCGTGTCAGGGTTCGACGGGTGGGAGGAGCGTGGGCGGCTCGAAGGGCTGTTGGAGCTGAGCCGGCGGTGCTGGCGCACGCGGGGGTTCGGCGACTTCTGGACGTATATGCTCGTCGCCGAGGGCGTGGCCGAGATCGGCTGCGAGGCGGTCGTGTCCCTGTGGGACCTCGCCGCGCCCCAGGTGATCGTCGAGGAGGCCGGCGGCACGTTCACCGACCTCGGTGGGGTGCCGACGCCCGACGGTGGCGATGCGCTCGCGACCAACGGGCGGCTGCATGAGGAGGCGCTCGCGATCGTCGGTCGCTAGGCGTTTGAGGTCGCGGGTCAAGCCGGGAACGTGCGCGCGAGGAAGCCCTTGGTGATGTCCCACGCCCGGGCGGCGGCCTCGGGCTGATGGAACATCGGCGCATCGTGGTTGTCGAACGCGTGCCCGCACCCCGGCCCTTCCAAACGGGCGGGCAGCCTACCCGTCGCTGTTCGGGGACGGTCGCAGCTCCATCCGGTAGTGGGGGCCGATCCGCGGCGCCTGGAACTCGTCCGAGGTGGCTTCGAACCCGGCCCGCTCGTACAGCGCGCGCGCCGGCGTCCTCGCGTTGCACCACAAGCGCGTCGCGCCGTGGTCCGTCGCATGCTGCACGAGCGCTTGCAGGACCCTGGTTCCCGCGCCCCGGCCGCGGGCGTGTGGCGCGGTCGCCATCCCGCGGATCCGCCAATCGCCGCGCTCCTCGCCCTCGGGCCCGACCAGGCCGACGGCGACCAGCTCGCCGTCCTCGAACGCGCCGAACGCGACGGCCTCGCCAGGCTCGTGCTCGGCGAGCTCCTCGACCGTCATGTACGGACGCAGGACGTCGCGGCGGAGCGTGCGCGTCTGCGCGAGGGGAATCGAGCGGAGGTCGAGCCGCGCCATGCTCACAGGGTAGGAGGGTGACGATTGGAGGTCGTTTCGCGTACGGGTTAAACCGGGTGGGTAACGTGAACGGTGGAGAGTGTTGTATGGGCGGCGAACTTCACCCGATGCGCGACCGCGATCAGCCAACCACGGCGTGGGAGCCGCCGACCGACTCGCACGTCGAACCGGGCTATACGGACCCGGACGCTGAGATCCCGGGGATCGTGACGGAGGGGCCGACCGGCCCGCTCACGCGGCGCAGGATCGTGTTCGGCGCGCTGTTCATCACCGCTGCGCTGGTCGGGTTGTACTTCCTCGTTCCGAAGCTGACGGGGCTGAACCAGACCTGGGGCCGGCTCGAGCGCGGCGACCCGCTGTGGCTCGCGGTCGCGGCCGGGTTCGAGATGCTGTCGATCGCTGGGTATGCCGTGCTGTTCCGGACGGTGTTCGCGCGCGACGTGTCGCGGCTCGGCTGGCGCGCCAGCATCGAGATCCCACTCGCCGGGATCGCGGCGATCCGGCTGCTGGCGGCGGCCGGGGCGGGGGGCGTCGCGGTAACGGTGTGGGCGCTGCGCCGGGCCGGGATGTCGGCGCGCGTGATCGCCTGCCGGATGGCGGCCAACTACTCGATTCAGTATTCGCTGTACCTGCTGGCGATGGTCGTGTGCGGGTTCGGCCTGTGGAGCGGCGCCTTCTCCGGCGGGGGCCCGACCGCGCTCACCCTGATCCCGGCGATCCTCAGCGCGGTGGCGCTGATCCTCGGGGCGGCGATGGGGCTCGTTCCCCGCGACTTCGAGCGGCGCCTCGAGCATCTGTCACACCGGTCGGGGCGGATCGGCCGGCTGGCGGCGCGGTTCGCGACGCTTCCGGCGACGCTGGGCGCCGGGGTTCGCACCGCGCTCGGGCTGATCCGGGGTCGCCACGGGGGCCTGTTGGGGGCGGTGGCGTACTGGGCGTTCGACATCGCGTGCCTGGGGGCGTCGTTCCGGGCGTTCGGCACGGTCGTGCCGGTCGCCGTTCTCGTGATGGGGTACTTCGTCGGCACGCTCGGGAGCCTGCTGCCGCTGCCGGGCGGCATCGGCGGCGTCGAGGGGGGAATGATCGGAGCGTTCGCGGCGTTCGGCGCGCCCGCCGGCCGCGCGGTGATCGCGGTGCTCGCCTACCGCGCGATCTCCTTCTGGCTCCCCACGCTGCCGGGCATCGGGGGATACGTCACGCTGCGCTCGACGGTACGCGGGTGGCGGCTCGCCGACGAGGCGATACGCGAGGGGCTCGCCGACCCGGACGGGCGCGAGGCGCTGAGAGAGAGCTGAACCATGGCGACGAGCCGCGAGGAGCGGGGCGTGCTCGCCCGCGCCACGCGTGCGCTCGCGAGAGCGACGCGGTGGGCCGGCCGGGTGTTCCGCGGCGAGGTCGTCAAGCATGTCGGCGGCCCCGCGCGGGCGCGGGTGATCCTCCTGTTCGGCGCCGTGCTGGCGTTGAACGGGGCCGACACGGCGACGGTGGGCGCGGTCGCTCCGCAGCTCGAGCACGCGCTCCACATCGGCAACACCAAGATCGGGCTGCTCGCGTCGGTGTCGCTGCTCGTCGGGGCGGTGTTCACGATCCCGGTGGGGCTCCTGGTCGACCGGTTCAAGCGGATGCCGATCCTCGCCGGGAGCATCGTGCTGTGGAGCGTCGCGTCGCTGCTGAGCGCGTTCGCCGGCAGCTATGGCGGGCTGCTGCTGACACGGCTGCTGCTCGGGGCGGTCGCCGCCTCGGCCGGTCCGGCGATCGCGTCGTTGACCGGCGACTACTTCCCGGCGCGGGAGCGCGGGCGCGTGTACGCCTTCATCCTGTTCGGCGAGATCGCCGGCACCGCCTTCGGCTTCGTCATCAGCGGCGCCGTGGCCAGCCTGATCGACTGGCGGGCGGCGTTCGTGCTGCTGGCGATCCCGGGCTTCTTCCTCGCGCGGACGCTGTGGCGAACCGTCCCCGAGCCCTTACGGGGGGGCCAGAGCCGCCTCGAACCCGGTGTGATCGACCTCGGCGAGGCGGTGGCGGCAGCCCATTCCCGCGCCGAATGGGAGTGGGAGCAGGACGGGGCGCCCGCCCCGGCCGAGGACGACCTGGCGCGCCAGGCCGCACGCGAGCGCGGGGTCGCGCCGAATCCGGAGCGCGTTCTCACCGAGGATCCGCGCCAGATGCCGCTGGGCGCCGCGATCCGGTACATCCTGTCGGTCCCGAGCAACGTGATGCTGATCATCGGATCCTCGCTCGGCTACTTCTATTTCGCGGGACTGTCGACGTTCGCGATCCTGTTCGTGAAGGGCCACTACCACGCCAACCAGGCGACGGCCGAGGTCGTGCTGCTGGCGCTGGTCGTGGGCTCGATGATCGGGACGCTCGTGAGCGGCCGGATCACCGATGCGATGGTGCGCCGGGGCTTCCTCGAGGCGCGCGTGTGGGTCCCGGCGATCTGCTACGGCGCCGCCACGGTGCTGCTGATCCCGGGCGTACTCGGCAGCCACCTGACGCCGGCGCTGTGGTTCGACGTCGCCGGGGCCTCCCTGCTGTCGGCCGCCAACCCACCGCTCGACGCGGCTCGTCTGGACATCATGCCCGCGGGCCTGTGGGGTCGCGCCGAGAGCACGCGAACGTTCCTGCGCTCGCTGGCCCAGGCGCTCGCCCCACTGGTGTTCGGCGGCGTGGCCGACCTGGTGGCGGGAATCGCCCCTCAGCAGGCCCCGATCGGCACCCACACGGGGGGCGTGTCGGCGAACACCGCCACCGGCCTCGAAGTGAGCTTCCTGATCATGCTGGTGGCGCTGGGGGCGGCGGCCGTGTTCCTGGCGCGGGCCCGCGCGACGTACGCCGAGGACGTGGCGACCGCCGGCGCCTCACACCAGGGAGGGAAGCGGTAGCGACCGCAATTCAGCCGCCGAGGCCGCCGAAGATCGCGAACGAGCCGCGCGACGGCTCGTCGTCGTAGGTCTGGCGGAGGCTCGCCTCGGCCGTCACCGTGCTGCCCTTCGGCGCCTCGCCGCGCAGCCGCTCGGCAAGCGCGTTGGCGCTGTCCTCGTCGGCGGCGCCGACCAGCAGGTACTTCCAGCGGCGCACGGTCGGGAATCCCTCCTCGTGGAGGCGCCTGTCGAGCTTGACCGTGTCGCGATGCGACGGGCACTCGATCCGGACCTCGTACTCGGGGTAGCCGCGGACGCCCGAGTCCTCGCGCTCGTGGGCGAGCAACTCCTGGTGCTCGGCGCTTTGCTCGGCGTCGGTCGCCGGCAGTGGGTCGTCCGGGTCCTCCCATTCCTCCGCGATCGGGTGCCAGTGCCTGAGCTCGATCTCGATGTCCCAGCCGTGTTCGGCCGCGACCTCGCGGATCTTGGCCTCGGCGGCCTCCGCCTGCTGGCGGTCGCCGGTGTATACGAACACATTGGGCGGGTCGGCGGACACGACGAGGCGCTTGCCGAACTCCTCCTCGAGGTCGTCGCTCAGCTTCCCGGCCGCGAGACGCTCGGTCAGGGCGTGCGCCCGGCCGTGCTCGAACAGCCCAACCTCGATTCGCCAGTCGTCGCTCATCGCCATCAGACTATCGCCGAGGGATGGAGGAACGGGACGAGTGGGGTCCGGTCGGTGGCGAGCAGCGCCACCAGCGACGGTGGCGTGATCACGGTGGCGGTTGTGGCGGCCGGGCGGTTGATCCGGGACGTGTAGCCCGCCGGGGACCAGCGCAGCAGCTGTTTGCCGAGTACGAGATGGGGGTGGTTTTCGACGAGCACGAACGTCGCGTCGGGGAGGTCGCCGGTCGGCGCCTCGTGGAACCGGCGCCGCCTGGTGGGGGGGTCGCGCCGCTCCGCGTCGAGTTGCTCGTCGATTGCGTCGGCGCCGCTCCGGCCGGGATGGAGCTCGGCCCACATCGTGGTCAGGTGCTCGTAGTCCTCGTGCCGGCACTCCCCGCAGGGCCGGTGGCCGGCGGCGAGCGCGGTCGCCTCGTCGAGGAAGAACAGCTCGGTGAACTTGCCGGGAGCCATTAGGGGCACGCGCCGGCGGTCGTTGAACCGCAATCTGCAGGCGATCCAACGCTTCGTCGGATAGCGGTTGCGGACGGCGCCGGTCTCGTCGTGGATGCAGCCGCGGTTCGCGTACACGAGCCCGCGCTCGGGCGTGGCGATCACCTCGCCAAGCGGCGTGACGCGGTTGTGGCGCGGCATGAGCCCAGTTTGAACGTCTGGGGGTCGCATACTTGTGACATGGAGCGCTTGTTCGGAGAGGACGAGGCGCGGGCGCCGGCCGGCTCGGCGACGCTGCCGGGGGCGCCGCTCGCCACCCGGCTGCGGCCGCGGACGATCGACGAGTTCGTCGGGCAGGGCCGGTTGCTGTCGCCGGGCTCGTCCTTGCGGCGCGCGACCGAGGAGGGCCATCCCCACTCGATGATCCTGCACGGACCGCCGGGCAGCGGCAAGACCACGCTCGCCCGGCTGATCGCCGACGCCTCGGATGCGGCGTTCGAGGAGGAGAGCGCGGTGCAGGCGGGCCGGGCCGAGGTGCGAGGCGTGATCGAGCGCGCGCGCGAGCGGCTCGCCGGCGGCGGCCGCAGAACGATCTTCTTCCTCGACGAGATCCATCGCTTCAACAAGGCCCAGCAGGACGCGCTGCTGCCGGCGGTCGAGGAGGGGCTGGTGACGCTGATCGGGGCGACGACCGAGAACCCGTACTTCGAGGTCAACTCGGCGCTGCTGTCGCGGTCGCGGATCTACGAGCTCGAGCCGCTGTCGCCGGAGCATGTGCGCGTGCTGCTCGACCGGGCGCTGGCGCGCGGGGAGTGCGGCCCCGGCGCGCGGGTCGACCCGGGCGCTCTGGAGTTTCTCGCCGCCCGGTCCGGGGGCGATGCCCGGATCGCCTTGAACGCGCTCGAACTGGCGTGCCAGACCGCGGGCGCTGACGACGCGGTCGACCTGCAGCACGCCGAGGACGCGCTCCAGCGCCGCGCACTCCTGTACGACCGGCAGGCCGACCGCCACTACGACACGATCTCGGCCTGGATCAAGGCGACCCGCGGGTCCGATCCGGACGCGTCGCTGTACTACCTGGCGGTGATGCTCGAGGGCGGCGAGGACCCGCGGTTCATCGTCCGCCGGATGGTCGTGCTCGCCTCCGAGGACATCGGCAACGCCGACCCGGTGGCGCTGTCGGTGGCGACCGCAGCCGCCGCCGCGGTCGAGCACGTCGGCATGCCCGAGTGTCAGTTCGCGCTCGCCCAGGCCACGCTGTATCTGTCGCTGGCGCCCAAGTCGGATGCGGCCAAGCGTTCCATCGGCGCCGCACGGCAGTACGTCCGCGAGCACGGGGCGGAGGTCCCGCCGCCGTGGTTGCGCTCGTCGACACGGAGCGACGGGGGCTATGACAATCCGCACCGAAGGCCGGGTCATTTCTCGCCTCAGGAGCTGATGCCGGACTCGGCGATCGGGGAGCGGTTCTACGAGCCCGATGACGCGGAGGCGGCGTTGCGCGAGCGGCTCGAGGAGATCCGCCGGGCGCGAGGCCGGAATTAATACGCGTCCGCGGCGCTGACCTCTTAGTACCGGCTAACCTCCGGTCGATGGAAGCCGCCACTGTCACTGCCCACGGGCAGCTCGAGTCGTTCAACCCTGCCACCGGCGAGTCGATCGGGTCGGTTCCGGTCACCGCGCCCGAGGACGTCCAGGCCGTCGTCGACGCCGTCGCCAAGGCCCAACACTCCTGGGGCCAGCTCACCCTCGAGGAGCGCGGACGCTACCTCGAGCGCGCCTCCCAGGTGCTGCTCGACGAGGACGACGATATCCGCGACCTGCTCGCGCGCGAGCAGGGAAAGCCGCGGACCGAGGCGTTCTCGATGGAGGTCCTGCCGACGATCGATGCGTTGCAATGGATCGCCCGCGCCGGCGCCGAGATCCTCTCCGAGGAGAAGGTCCCGATGTCGCAGTGGTTCCTGAAGACCAAGCGCTCGGCGTTCGTGTACGAGCCGCTCGGGGTGGTCGGGGTCATCTCGCCCTGGAACTACCCGTGGAGCATCCCGATGGGCGAGGTGGGGCTGGCGCTGATGGCCGGCAACGGCGTGGTCCTCAAGCCGGCGTCGCTGACCCCGCTGATCGGCGAGCGGATCGCGCGCGTGTTCGAGAGCGCGGGTCTGCCCGAGGGGCTTGTCCGGGTCGTGCACGGCCCCGGCACCGGCGCGGCGCTGGCCGAGTCGAGCGTCGGCAAGGTCTTCTTCACCGGATCGGTGCAGACCGGGCGGGCGGTGGCGGAGGCGTGCGCGCGCCGGCTGACCGGCTGCGTGCTCGAGCTCGGCGGCAAGGACCCGATGATCGTCCTCGAGGACGTGCGCATGGAGCACGCCGTGTCGGGGGCGATCTGGGGCGGGTTCGCCAACGCCGGCCAGACGTGCTCGGGGATCGAGCGCGTGTACGTGATGCGCTCGGTGGCGGACCGCTTCATCGCCGAGGTCGTCGACGGCGCCCGGCGGCTGCGGGTCGGCGATCCGATGTCATGGGACACCGAGATCGGCCCGATGGTCTCCGGCGATCAGCACGACATCGTGCGTGAGCTGGTCGACGACGCGGTCGCGGCCGGGGCCACGCTGCACTGCGGCGGCCCCGTCGATGCGCCGGCCGGCCTGAACGGCGCGTTCTACGCCCCCGCGGTCCTCACCGGCGTGACCCACGACATGCGGATCATGCGCGAGGAGATCTTCGGCCCGGCGCTCCCGATCGTCGTCGTCGATTCCCACGAGGAGGCGGTGGCGCTGGCCAACGACTCGGACTTCGGCCTCGGCGCGTCGGTGTGGACCGCCGATCGGGCCAAGGGCGAGCGGATCGCCCACGAGCTCGAGGCGGGGATGGTGTGGATCAACGACCACATGTTCAGCCACGGCGCCTGCCAGTGCGCGTGGGGCGGCGTCAAGGACTCCGGGCTGGGGCGGACGCACTCGAGGTTCGGGCTGTACGAGTGCGTGAACATCAAGCTGCGCGTGTGGGAGGGGGCGACGATGCGCGACCCGTGGTGGCATCCGTACGACGAGACGCTCGGCAAGGCGTTCCGGCAGAGCGCGAAGATCCTGTACGGCCGGTCCTCGGAGCGGGCGACCGCGCTGCGCGACGGGGCGGGGCCGCTGATGAAGGTCGGCGCGCGCATGGCTCGCGACCTGGTCAAGCGGTAGCGCCGGTTGGCGTTCCAACCGGCAAATACGTAGTTCCAGCGCCACACTCCTGGGGCGCTACGCTCGTGGACGATGCCTGCCCAGGCGTATCGCGGTAAGGAGTGTGTCTGCCAGCTCCGCAAGGGGACGTGCGACCAGTCGTGCGTGCAGGGGATGCTCGAGACGCCGTTCTACATCGCCTGCCTGCGGCTGAGCGGCCGGCGCTGCGTGGTCGTCGGCGGCGGCGAGGTCGGGCTCGAGAAGGTCGAGGGCCTGCTGGCGTGCGATGCCGACGCGACGCTGATCGCCCCCGAGGCGCATCCGGAGCTCGTGCAGCTCGCGCTCGAGGGCTCGATCCGCTGGCATCAGCGCGAGTACGCGGGCGGCGACCTCGACGGGGCGCTGATCGCGATCGCCGCCACCGACGACACCGATCTCAACATCCGCGTGTTCGAGGATGCCGAGGCGCGGGCGATGCTGGTCAACGTCGTCGACGTGCCGCCGCTGTGCAGCTTCATCCTGCCGGCGATCGTGCGCACGGGCCCGCTGGCGGTGGCGATCTCGACCGCCGGCGCTTCGCCGGCGCTCGCCAAGCGGATGAAGCGCGAGATCGGCGAGCTGTTCGGCGAGCCGTACGCGCTGCTGGCGATCCTGCTCAACGATGCGCGCGGGTGGGCGAAGGCGACGCTCCCCACCTACCAGGATCGCAAGGAGTTCTTCGAGTCGATCGTCAACGGCGACCCCGACCCGGTGGAGCTGCTGCGGGCGGGCGACGTCGACGGCGTCCGTGCCCTGATCGCCGACGCCCAACGCGCCGTCGCGGTGTGAGACGTCGTGTGTCAACCCCTGAGTGGGATAGCGGATGTCGGCTTGTCGTCAAGCGCTTCGCGCTCGGCCCGTTGGGCCGCCCTGTGGGTGACGGCGGTGCCGAGCATCCGCTTGGTGGCGGCTGTGTCGGGCCGGGGGCCCGGTGTTCCAGGGATCGTCACCGAGACGTGCTGTTGCAGGGCTCGGTGGTGGGCCGGGTCGTAGGGGGTGCGGTCTTGCCAGCAGCGCCAGAGCACGCGGCACCAGGCGCGGCCGAGTCCGCGGATCGCGCGTGGGTGGTCGTGGCCCCGGGCGATCGCTCGGGCGTAGTGGTCGGCGGCCCAGGGGTGCCAGTGTCGGGTGCTGTCGGCGAGCGTGCAGACCGCGTCGCGCAGCCGTTTGTTGCACGCCCATCGGTAGGAGGCGACCTTGCGCTTGCCGGACTCGATCGCGATGGCGGCTTGGCCGGCGTCGCCGGCGAGCGCCTCGCCGGTGGGGTAGCGGCCGCGGCAGTCGCCGATCTCGGAGATCAGCTCGGCGGCGGTGATGACGCTCTTGGGGTCGCGGAACAGCGCTCGGAAGAGCTCGCCGTCGGGGTGCTCGGCGAGCGCCTGGGCGATCTGGCGCTCGAGCTGCTTGATCTGCGCGACCAGCGGCCGCAGCAGAGCGATCAGGGTGAGCACGAGCTGCCGGCGCATGGCGATCTCGAGCTCGCCAGCGCGGCCCTCGGGGGCGCTGCGGAGCTTGCGGACCAGCTCCCGTGGGGTCTTGCGGCCGCTGTAGTGCTCGCGATGGAGAAACGCTGCCAGCCGCTGCTCCCCGAGCGCTTTTGCCTCGATCGGGCTGGGGTACTTCTCCATGAACGCCAGCGCGATCGGGCTGTCGATGGAGCGGAAGATCTTGACCGCTCCGGGCCAGAATCGCTCCAGCTCGGCGCGCAGCTGGTTGCTCAGCGCCACCCGCGTCTGCACGAGATCCTCCCGGCCGCGGCACAGCGCCCGCAGCGCCTTGGTCTGGTCGCTGTCGGGCTCAAGCACCCGGAACCGGTGATGATCGGTGCGCGCCAGCTCGCACAGCACGAACGCGTCAAAGCCATCAGACTTGCCGCCCGAGACGCGGAAGCGAGCGCGGGCCGCGGCGACCTGGTTGGGATGCAGCGCGAGCACGCGCCGCCCGGCGTCCAGCAGCCGCTCGACCAGCACTCCGTCCGGACGCTCGATCGCCACCAGGCACACGTTCAGCCGGACGAGCGTGCGGCACAACGCTCGCAGCCCCTTCTCGTCGTGCGCGAACGTGCCCGCGTACAGCTCCTCGCCGGCCGCGTCCTGCACGACCACGTCGTGCTTCTCGGACGCCCAGTCGACGCCCGCGTAGTTACTTTCCATCGGTACTCCTCATCGGTCAGGTCTTCACAGCACCCCGACCGTGGGGTACCGTTGCGGGCGCTCATTGACTGGCCCTCCAACGGGCTACGTCGTGTTGCCGCTTGCGGCACCTCACCCCGCCGGGAGGGGCTGGTCTCACACGGGCCCTCCAACGGGCAAGCAACGGAGGCCCTCTCCCGGCGGCGGTCGAGGCTGCCACGACCTCGACGGTCGCGACGACCTAAGGATGACCAATGAGCGACCTCACCCATCTCGATTCCTCGGGCCGCGCACGGATGGTCGACGTGGGCGGCAAGGCGGTGAGCGAGCGCCGGGCGGTGGCGCGGGCCGTGGTGCGGGTTTCGCCGGAGACCGCGCGCAAGGTGGCCGCCGGCGACGCGCCCAAGGGCGACGTGCTCGGGGTGGCGCGGATCGCCGGCATCCAGGCGGCCAAGCGCACCGCCGACCTGATCCCGCTGTGTCACCCGCTGCCGCTGGCGTTCGCCGGGGTCGAGGCCTCGGTGGATCGCCAAGCCGGCGAGATCACGCTGGTGGCCGAGGCGCGGACCACCGGGCAGACCGGCGTCGAGATGGAGGCGATGACCGCGGCCTCGGTGGCGGCACTGACCGTGTACGACATGGTCAAGGGACTCGAGCGCGGAGCCGAGATCGCCGAAGTCGTGCTGCTCGAGAAGTCCGGCGGCCGGTCGGGCCACTGGATCCGCGACGGCCACGCCTGACGAGCGCGGCCATGAACAACGTGGCAAACCGCCCTCCGGTCGCGGTGCCGGGGCCACATAAGCATGTCCACCATGCTTATGTGGCTCGGGGGTGCGCCGGCGGGGAGCTTTGCCGCGTTTTACAGGGGGCGGGTGGCGCGGACGCGCTCAGGTCACCGTGAACTCGACCAGGACCGTCCTGCCCTTGAGCGTGCCGAGCCTGGGCGTCGCCTCCAGCCCGTAGCTCCCGGCGACGAGCTCGTGCCCCACCGACCTTGCCGCTGTTCTTCCCGATGTGGTCGGTGTCGTGCAGGCTGCCGATAGCGGTCGCGGAACTAACCGAGCAGCTCGGCGACGGCAAGCGGCGCCCCCGCGCCCTCGCGGAACGCTCGTTCCGCGTCAAGCTCGGCGGCGCCGGCCGCGCCACCGATCACGATGTGCGGTCGTTCCGCGCCGGCAAGGGAGCGCGCCAGCGCCGTCTCGGGCTCCTGGCCGGCGGCGATCACGACCGTGTCCGCCGGGACGCGACGCTCGGCGCCGTCGGCGTCGAGGATCAACACCGAGTCCGGCACGATTCGCTCGTAGGCGACCCCGGTCAGGATCTGGACGCCGGCCATGCGCAGCTCCTGCACGACCGCCCAGCGCGTCGACGGTCCGATCTGCTCGCCGACGCGCGAGCCCCGCCGCATCAACGCGACGCGTGCGCGGCTCGGTGGCGCGGATCCCGGCCGGCTTCGGGCCCCCGGCGGGTCCAGGCCGTAGGACGCATAGAAGTCCGCGCCGCGGTGGCTGACCAGGTGCGCGACGTCGACCCCGATCCCGCCGGCGCCGATGATCGCGACGCTCTCGCCCCACGTTTCGCCGTGGAGGAGCTCGGCGTAGCTGACCACGTGCGGCAGATCCGCGCCCGGCAGGTCGACCGGTCGCGGGACCACGCCGGTGGCGACGACCACGCAGTCGAAGCCGTCGAGCGCGCCGGCGTCGCGCACGGCAGCGCCCAACCGCACCGTCACGCCGAGCCGCGCGAGCTCCGCCTCGAAATAGGCGATCGTCAGGGCGAAGTCCTCCTTGCCGGGGATCCGGCACGCAATCCGGAACTGGCCGCCGAGCCGGTCGGCGGCTTCGAACAACGAGACCTCGTGGCCGGCCGCGGCGAGCGCGCGAGCGGCCTCCATGCCGGCGGGCCCGCCGCCGACGACCGCCACCGAACGCGCGCGCTCCGCCGGCGCGCCGAGCTCGAGCTCATAGCCCGCGCGCGGATTGACCACACATGACACCCGCTTGTCGAAGATCGACCGGTCGATGCAGGCCTGGTTGCACGCTATGCAGACGTTGGTGGCGCGGCTATCCCGTGCCTTGCGCACGATCTCGGGATCGGCCAGGAACGGCCGCGCCATCGACACAAAGTCGGCGTCGCCGGCGCCGATCACCGCGTCCGCGAGCGCGACCGCGTTGATCCGGTTCGAGGCGATCACGGGGATGTCGACCGCTTCCCGGATCGCGCGCGCCCATGGTCGCCACGCCCCATGGGGAACGAGCGCCTGCACCGTGGGGACGCGCGACTCGTGCCAACCCATGCCGACATTCAAAGCGTCGACCGCACCGTCGGCGGCGAGCGCCCGTGCGAGCTCGAGCACCTCGTCGAACGACGGGCCGCCCTCGACAAGGGAGGCCCCAGACATCCGGAACACGACCGCCTGCCCGGGACCCCCGGCCGCGCGGACCGCCGCCGCCACCTCTAGGGCGAACCGGCCCCGTCCCTCACAGTCCCCGCCCCACTGGTCGTCGCGCAGGTTCGTCGCCGGCGCGAGGAACTGGTCGATCAGGTACCCCTCCGAGCCCATGATCTCGACGCCGTCGAACCCGAGCTCGCGGGCCCGGCGCGCCCCGCGCGCAAAGTCGTCGATCGTCTCGAGCACCTCGTCGCCCGACAGCTCCCGCGGCTCGCAGCGGCTGTAGCGCGAATACACCGCCGAGGGCGCCACCGGGGTCAGCCCGAACGACGCCTCGTACGCGTACCGGCCGGCGTGGAACAGTTGGAGCAGGACGAGCCCCCCGGCGCCGTGAACGGTGGCGGCGACTCGGGCGAGCCCGGAAGCGTCCTCGTTGATGAAGCTGTAGTTGCGCCCGCCGGCGCCGACCCGGCTGACCGCCGACCCGCCGGTCACGATCAACCCCGCCCCGCCGCGCGCCCGCTCCGCGTAGAACGCGGCCAAAGCCGCCCCGCCGTCGCCGAGCCCCTCGAGCCCGAGGTGCATCGAGCCCATCACGATCCGGTGGGGCAGCGACAGCGGGCCGATCGCCCCCGCCCGCCACACGTGTTCGGGCACTAGTACTGGAGCGCTTCGGACAGCGTCCCCAAGACGCCGGCGTCGCCGGCGATGTCCGCGTGGAACGGCGGCGCGACCGCGGTCAGCCCGCCGTCGACCACGAGCGTCGTACCGGTCACGTACTCCGCCCCTGGGGACAGCAGGAACAGCACGCACTCGGCCACCTCGACGGCGCTGCCCATCCGCCGCTTGGGGATCTTCGGAAGCACCGTGTCGAGCGACGGGACCCGGCCGGTGGCGTAGAAGTAGCCCGAGGAGTCGGTCTCGATGATCCCGCCGTTGACCGCGTTGACGTTGACGCCGAGCGGCGCGAGCTCGACCGCCATGTACCGGGCCCAGGTCTCGAGCGCGGCCTTGGCCGACCCGAGGTTCGCGTACGTCGGGAACGTGCGGATGCTGCCGTAGCTCGACAGCACGACCACCCGGCCGCCGTCGGGCATCAACCCGACCGCCCGCTGGGTCCCGACCACGAACGCCCGGACGTTCAGGTTGAACGTTCGCTCGAGGTGGTGGGGCTTGAGGTCCATGAAGTGGTGGAAGTTGCTGGCCGAGGCGTTCGAGACGAAGAAGTCCAGGCGCCCGAAGCGCTCGTCCACCAGGTCGAACATCGCCTCGATCTCCTCGAGGCTCTCGAGGTCGGCGCGGATCGCCATCCCGGCGGCGCCGAGGCGCTGGATCTCGGCGACGGTGTCGGCCGCGGCCTCCTCGTTGACCCTGTAGTTGACGATCGGGGTCGCGCCGCGGGCCGCCAGCCGGAGCGCCAGCGCGCGGCCGATCCCGCGCGAGCCGCCGGTGATCAGCGCGACCTTCCCTTCGAACCCGCGGCGGGGATCGGGGACGAGCGAATCGGGGTCGTATGAACTCATCGTCGAAGCAGGTCCCTTGCGATCGTGGTCTTCTGGATCTCGGCGGTGCCCTCCTCGAAGCGCTGCGCGCGGGCGTCGCGGTACACGCGCTCGATCGGGGTCGTGGACCAGTAACCGATCCCGCCGTGAACCTGAAGCGCCGCGTCGGTCACGCGCTGGAGCATCTCGCTCGCGAACAGCTTGGCCATCGCGGCCTCCGTCGGCGCGTGCCCGGCCTCCTCCCACGTGGCCGCGGCGTGCCACACGAGCCGGCGCCCGGCCTCGACGTCGGTCGCCATCTCCGCGAGCTTGAACGCGATCGCCTGGCGCTCGGCGATCTTTTTGCCGAACGTCTCGCGGCGCCGGGCGTAGTCGAGCGCGAGGTCGAGCGCGCGCTGGGCGAGCCCGACGCACGTCGTCGCCAGCGAGATCCGGCTCGGGCCGAGGAACCCGCTCAAGGCGATCTCCACGCCCTGGCCCTCCTCGCCGAACCGGTCGGCGACCGGGACCGGCGCGCGATCGAACACGATATGGCCGTGGTCGGTGCCGCGCACGCCCATCGTCTCGGCCATCTCGCGGGCGTCGACGCCCTCGCCCCGGGTCGGGACCATCAGCGCCACGGTCCCGTCGGTCCCGCGGGTGCCCTCCACCCGGGCGAACGTCATCAGGTAGTCGGCGATCGTCCCGAACGTGATCAGGTGCTTCTCGCCGCTCAGGTGGTAGCTGTCGCCCTCCCGCACAACGCTGCAGCGGATGTCGGCGCCGCTGCCGGCGCCGGGCTCGGTCAGCGTGAACGCGACCTTGATGTCGCCCGCGACCGCCGGCTTGATGAAGCGCTCGCGCTGGTCGTCGTTGGCGTGGGAGTCCATCGGCCGCCAGATGCCGTTGGCGACGTGGACGATCATCCGCAGTGAGGCGTGGGACATCGAGAACAGCTCGAGCAGCTCGAGGTAGCGCGTGAACTGGAGGCCGGCGCCCCCGTACTGCACCGGGGCCGCCAGCCGCAGGTAGCCACGGTCGCGAAGCTCGTCCCACAGCTCGAGGGGCACGTGATGCTCCCGCTCGATCAGCTCGGACCAGCGCTCACCCTCGTCCTCGACATACGCACGGACCTCGGCGCGGAGCACGTCGAAGTCTGTGGTCGGGGCCGTGGTCATACGGTGACTTTGGGCGATGATCGGCGGCGCCTGACGGCGGCGAGCTCCCGGGCCTGCGCGCGCAGGATGAACTTCTGGATCTTGCCCGACGGCGTCCGGGGGAGCGTGTCGACCAGCTCCAGGCGCTCGGGCCAGTAGGTCTTGGAGACGCGGTGTGAGTCTAGGTACTCGAGCATCGTGTCGAAGTCCAGCTCGCCGGTGTCGTCGAGGACGACAAACGCGCACGCACGCTCGCCGAGCCGCTCGTCCGGCATCGCCACGATCGCGACGTCGCGGACCGCCGGGTGGGCGTGCAGAAGCTGCTCGATCTCGGCCACCGGCACCTTCTCGCCGCCGCGGTTGATCACGTCCTTGACCCGGCCGGTGATCCGCACGTACCCGTGGTCGTCGATCCGGGCCAGATCGCCGGTCCGGTACCACCCGTCGGCCGTCACCGCCTCGGCGGTCAGCTCCGGCCGGTTCAGATAGCCCTCGAACAGGCAGTCGGTATGAACCTCGAAGTTGCCCTCCTCGCCGGCGGCCAGCGTCCGGCCGTCGTCGTCGACCACGCGCAGGCGCGCGCCGGCGAGCGCTCGCCCGTCGGTGCCCCAGGCCCGCTCCGGCGGATCGCCGGGCGCGAACGCGCAGCCGAGGCAGCTCTCGGTCGTGCCCCACGCCCCGCCGACCTCGGCGCCGAGCGCCTCGCGGGAGCGGCGCGCCAGCTCGCGCGGGATCGCGGCGCCGGTGGCGACGAACATGCGTAAGGCGTCAGGCGTTTGTCCGGACTCGACCGCGATCCGCGTGAGGTCGGCAAGGAACGGCGTGGCGGCCTGCACGAACGTGACGCCGAAGCGCTGCATCGCGTCGAGCCCGACGTCGGCGTCCCAGACCTCCTGGAGGATCTGCGGCACGCCCAGCCGGATC
>Ga0335079_10001786_pt1 | contig 24601 bp, 23 predicted proteins | sample Lox_Sample_33_FD_206719 | JGI IMG/M metagenome (GOLD analysis project Ga0335079, IMG submission 206719) | Soil microbial communities from Loxahatchee National Wildlife Refuge, Florida, United States - Lox_Sample_3.3 | ecosystem: Environmental > Terrestrial > Soil > Wetlands | place: USA...
ATTTCATCTTGTAATCCCAGAATGATGGTTGCGGAGTCCGCAATCGTAAGTGGTTTCATTCCACTAGAAGAACATACATCGATCTAATGCGCAATTACTTATGACGTCGTGTTTAGCCTTCCGGCCACGCGTAGCCAAGGATAGGGTTCCAGCGCGGACCATAGTTTTGCTAAGACAGCGTTTCCCTCCCTGTTTTCGCGCCGACCCCTGCTGAAGTACGAGTGGCGACCTATCTTCGCCAGGGATGTATCGTCTAAGGCGGCAGAGTCTTGGGCGAAGTGTTGGAGGACGGCATGCATTCACTGTGGCAAGACGTTCGATTCGGGGTGCGGATGCTGGGGCGGAGCCGGGGACTGACGGCGATCGCGATAGTTGCGCTGGCGCTGGGGATCGGGGCGAACACGGCGATTTTCAGCATCGTGAATGCGGTTCTGGTGAGGCCGCTGCCCTACCCGGAGCCGGAACGGCTGGTGTGGTTTTGGGAAGTGCAGGCGAGCCTGCCGCAGGCGCCGTTTTCCGGCGGGGACTTTCTTGATTTTCAGGCACAGAACCGGTCGTTCGAAGGGATAGCCGCGATGCGTCACGTGAACTTCACGATGACGGGCCGGGGCGCGGCGGAACGTGTGTCGGGAATGGTGGTGACGCCGAACTTCTTTTCGGTGTTGGAAGTGCAGCCGATTCTGGGGCGAAATTTTCTGCCGACCGAAGGCGTATTTGGGGCGCCGCGGGTGGCACTGCTGGGGTACGGATTCTGGCAGGCGCACTTTGGCGGGCAGCAGGAGGCGATGGGCCAGAGCATGGTGCTGGATGGGCGGCCGGTGTCGATTGTGGGAGTGCTACCGGCAAGCTTTCAGTATGCGGATCTAAGTGATGTGGAGATTTGGGTGAATCCTGTGAATACGGTGCCGGAGGTGTTCAACGCGAGTGCGGATTGGGAGCGTGAGCTGAGGACGAATCATCAGACGCATTACTTGAATTTGATTGGACGGTTGAAGCCGGGCGTGACGGTGGCACAGGCGGAAGGGGACATCAACGGGATTTTCGAAACACTGCACCAGAAATATCCGGAGACGGCGGGACATAGCGCGAAGGTTGCGCCGTTGCGGGAGCTATCCACGGGGCCGGTGAGGCAGACGCTTCTGGTGCTGCTGGCTGTGGTCGGGCTAGTGCTGCTCATTGCTTGTGCGAACATTGCGAATTTGCTGCTGGCGCGGGCGGTGGGGCGGTTGCGGGAGATTGCGATACGCAGCGCTTTGGGTGCGGGGCGGCTGCGGATTGTACGGCAACTATTGACGGAGAGCGTCCTGTTGGCGCTGGTCGGCGGAGCGCTCGGGCTGGCGCTGGCGTGGGGCTTGGTGCGATTGCTGGTGGCGGCGAGTCCGCGGGAGTTGCCGAGGGTGCGGGAAGTGAATGTGGATTTGCGGGTACTGGCGTTTACGTTTGGAGTTTCGGTTTTGACGGGGTTGCTGTTTGGAGTTGGTCCGGCGCTGGCGGCGACGCGGCGGAGGCTGGGAGGGTTTTTGAAGGAAGGCGGACGAGGAGCGAGTACGGGGAGAGGGCACAGCCAACTGCGGAGTTTGCTCGTGGTGGGAGAAGTGGCGCTGTCGCTGGTGCTTTTGGTTGGAGCGGGGCTGCTGGTGCGGAGTTTTGGGAGACTGCTGGAGGTGAAGCCGGGGTTCAATCCAGATGGCATGGTGACAATGTGGGTGAACTTTACGGGCGAGCGGTATGCGAAGAAAGGGGAATCGACGCGATCGCTGGAGGAGATTCTGCCGCGTGTAGCGGCGCTGCCGGGAGTGGAGGCGGCGGCATTCGCGAGCGATTTGCCGCTGCAGGGCGAGGACGCCTCGACTGGAGTGGGAAGCGCGGAAGGGCACGGGCCATACGAGCGGGGTCATGAGCCGCTGATTGGGTTGCATGCCGTGAGTGTGGGGTATTTCCGCGCGATGGGGATACCGCTGCTGCGAGGGCGCGAGTTGCACGCGTCGGACACGGCGACAACCACGCCGGTCGTGGTGATCAACCAGAAGCTCGCGGATACGATTTGGCCGGGCGAGGAGCCCATCGGGAAACACATGAATATTTTTGGAGGCGAACCGTCGGAGGTGGTCGGTGTGGTGGGGAATGTTTTGTACAACGGATTTGCGGAGCCGGTAGCGGCGGAGAGTTACCTGGCGTTTGCGCAGAGGCCCTGGGCGTATGCGTGTTTGACGATTCGCGCGAAGGGGGATGCGACGGCGTTGTATGCGGCAGTGCGAAGCGTCGTGAATTCGGTGGACGCAGAACTGCCGGTGCATGATATGCGGCCGATGACGGCGGTGGCGGCGGAGACGATGGCGTCGCAAAGGCTGACGCTGTGGCTGGTAGGCGGGTTCGCAGGGCTGGCGTTGGTGCTGGCATTTGTGGGGATTTATGGCGTGATGAGTTATTCGGTGACGGAGCGGCTGCACGAGATTGGAGTGCGCGTGGCGCTGGGGGCGCAAAGCAGCGACGTGCTGCGAATGGTTGTGGGACACGGGATGAAGATTGCCGCGGCGGGACTGGTGATAGGGGTTGCGGGCGCGCTGCTGGCAACCCGGGCCATGGCGGCGCTGCTGTTTGGAGTGCGACCGAGCGATCCGGTGACGTATGTGGTGATCGCGGTGGTGCTGGGGAGTGCGGCGTTGGCGGCGTGCTATTTTCCGGCGCGAAGGGCGACGGCGGTCGACCCACTGGTAGCATTACGGCACGAATAAACGGGCATGACCTTGGCCGTGGCGGTTCCTCTGAAATCGTTACCGGTATGCCAGCAATGTGGGAGGTTGAGCGCTGGCTAACGGGGGCGAGGGACGACTTCGAGGGAGGTGACGGGGTGGAGTTCCCAGGCCGTGGCGCGCCAATCGCGCGGGCGGCCGGGGGCGGTGTTGAGGGATTGATTTTCGTGCTCGGCGTCGAAGAGGAGCCAGCCGCGGACGCGGACCCAGCGGCCTTGGAAATGGTCGCGGAGCGCAGAGGTTGACCAGTCTTCGCCACGCTGCTCCGCGAGGACGCGGATGCGCGGAGTGACTTCAACGATGACGCGATGGTCCTCTGCGCCATTCATGGGATCGAGGACGAGTTCGATGTGCGTATCGCGATGCTGCGGGTCGGTGGCGCGGCAGTTGACGGTTTCGACGCCACCCACTTTCACGTCCCAGACGTAGCCGGTAATTTCGGCGGCGTGATGATCGTTCCAGCGGCCGCGATCGTCGCCGGGTTCGAGCATGGCGGCGAGGGTGACCGCGGGATCGAGCTGCTGTGGTTCGGGAATGGTGGTGCGATTTTTGAGGCGGTTGAGTTCGCGGACGGCGTAGCTGGAGGCGTCGCCTTCGAGGGGGCAGCCATCAAGGGTTTCGAGGTCGGAGCCGGGAGCGATGCGCGGCGATGGGGAGCCGTAGTGGCGCCAAAACCAGAAGGCGAGCAGCAGGAGGACAGCGAGAAGAGGCCAGATTGGGCGAGAAGAGCGAGGCATGATTTCGCGGCTGAGGAATTGTAAGCCAGTCGCTGTTGAGATTACGAGTCGTGCGTGTAGTGTGTGATTTTGCCGTCCGCAACGACGGCAAGATAGCGGCCGTTGGAGAGGAATTGCATGACTTTGGCGCCTTTGCGCGCGAGTTGGGCCCAGCGGGAAGTTGTTTCGGGATTTTGTTCGAGGGCTCGGTAGGACAGGCCATCAAATTCGAAGTCGACTTGCGCGAGGCGTCGTTTGGCGGTATGGCGCACGGGATAGATTTTGTTACCCAGGGTGACTTCTTTGGCGGAGTCGAGAAGCGCTTGACGCCAAACGGAGAGGAAGGCTTCGTCGAGCGGGGGGGGCGGAATTGAAGGCATGTGGGAATGATAGCGCGAAGAGAGTTGCTCGCGATGAGTCGTGAGAAAAAGAGAAGAAGGGAGCGCAGGCAAACGACGAAGAGAACGACGTACACGGAGATCGCGAGGGACGCCGAGGCCGCGGAGAAGAGTTACTTGATGCGGACATCGCCGCGGGAGGAGAGGCGCGGCTCGGGAAAGCGCAGAGCGATGTGTGCGGGCGAGGGATGATTCACTTTGGAGCGACGGCCTTCACTTTGCAGGCGAGCATGCGCTTCGGGCCAGGAGGGCAAAGCGTCTTGCTCCTGAGTCCAGTGGACCAAGAAGGCTTCGTCGCACCAGTGCATAAGCTTTCGCATGGCGCGGCCATGGACGCCCGAAATCATGAACTGCTTCATGGCGGCGTCGTTGGTCCAGGCAGTTGCGGTCCAGAAGGCCCAATCGCGGTCGTTCAGTAACCTGGTTGCGAGATTGCCTGGTGCGCGGGCAGCCTGTCGGGCGGAGCGGAAGGCGTAGAAGAGGAACATGGGAAGAAAGCGCCAGGAGCGGACGCGTAGGCGAGTGACGGAGACGGTGGGCACGGTGGACGGAGCTAGATTAGCAGATGAGCGTCTACGGGCGGCAGGCCACTGATGAAGAGGGTCGCGCTGCGGGAGAAGCGAACCGGCTGCGGAGAACCGTGCCGCATCAAGGTGAGTCCGCAAAGAAGAAGGGGGCACGGCGGATTGTGCCCCCAGAAGCAGCGGAGCCAGCGTGCGGCTACCGTGTTACTTGTTGCGCAGAGTGTTGGGGCTGCCGAGGCCGGTGCAGGCGTCGTAGCCAAAGGTGGCAAATATGCCGTGCTCGCCGCAGGTGCCGTAGATGACCTGGTTATAGGAGCCGAAGCTGTGGCCGTAGAGTTCGAATTCCTCCGCCTGACTGGAACCGCGGAACGCGCCAGCAGCGTTAATGATACCGGCCAATGCGGGTGAAGCAACGCTAGTGCCGCCGACAACGAACCAGCCACGACCGAGAGCGGCATTCGTATCGAAGACCCAGACTCCCGTTGAAGGATTGGCATTAAAGGAAAAGTCTGGCGTGCCACGACCGGCGCCGACAACAAACCGGACACCGTCCTGGAAGGCCGGTCGGGGCTCAATCAGGCTGGAGCCCTGCCCCGCATCCTGCCAGGTGTTCTCGAGCAGGAAGTTGCCGGTATTGGGCTCGCGCGAGAGTGTCGTGCCGCCTGCGGAGACGACGTTCGGAGAGACGCTCGGGTATTCGGGACCGGGACTGTCGCCGGCGGAAGCAAGGAAAACCACGCCGGGAACAACAAAGACCGGATCGAAGATGGTTTCGCTGACGTTTGCGTTACCCAAGGAGGGGTCAAATTCTCCGGAGCCAAAACTCATGGAGACTTCGCCACCGCCGGCAGCTGCCACGAGCTGAGCGGCAACGGCGGCGCCAGCAAACAGATTGGTCAGGCTGTTGTTGGCGCACTCGACGAGATAAAGCTTGGCGTTTGGCGCCATGGCGTGAGCTATTTGCAGGTCCAAGGATTCCTCCAGTTCCCAGCCGCCGGTGCGGTCAAGGCCGGGTTTGCTACCTTGGGCGAAAACGACAGTCAGATTCGCCGGGGGCAAACCAAATTGAGCGGAGTACATGGCCAGGTCGGAAGCGGCGGTGGGGTCGTCGAAGGCGTCCACCACAGCGATAGCTCCGCCGCCTTTGCCGACATTGGGATTCTCCGTGGTGACGTCCGGGTTACAGCCGGGAACTTCGTGATGAACGAGGTGATAGATGCAGCCGAGCGAAGCGGGCGTCTCAAAGAAGGCCCCGGGGAACGGTTCCAGCTCGTTGGGACGCACTGCGGAACCGAAGTTCATTCCGGATGCTGGAACGAACAAACGGAGATGCGTATGAGCGTTGACGCCGATGTCCCCAGGCTGAGCGACGCTAGATCTGGGGATCATGATATGCCCTTTCGCAGGCGAAGGGGCTTGCTGGGCGGAAGAGAGCGGCGGAAAGCAAAGTGCCGCGGCGAGACATAGTAAGACAGATGTAACGACCTTTCGCGTCATAAGACACACTCCCTGAACTGTCTTCGGATCGAGCCCGAGGACGATGGGCGAATCCTATGCCGAGGCCGGAGAAAGTCAATGCTTTTACTTAGTATTTACATTTAATTAATGCGAGGCCGGAAGGACATACGCGCGGAGCGCCACCAAGACCGAGCTAGGCGTGAAACGACCGATGGACAGACTAGCGGTCGCGGCGGAGTTGGTCGAGCCAGCGGGTAAGAACCGAGGTTGTGGCGGGCTCGACGTCGATGAACTCGAGGCCCATGCCGATGCGGGGCTTGACGATGCGGACCATAGCCAGCGCTTCGACGGATTCGTCTCTGCGGACCAGGCGAACACGGGTGCGGGATTTCACCGGGAGCGGCTTGCTGGTGCAGACGAAGCAGCCGCCGAGAGAGATATCGGAAGTGACGCCTTCGCAGCGAGCGCCGGATTCGAGATCGAGGACCTCAACGTCCGCCGCAAACGGGTAGCGAATAGCGTAGCGGCGGTCGCGCAGGCTGGCCTTTTGCGACACTTTGTCAGACATTCGGTCGTTCATGAAAATTACGTCGCCCACAAGAGAAAGCAGACGAGAAGGGATCACCTGCTAGGGTCAAGTGTGCCAGACAAAGCGGCGTCGAGCCGAGGCGGCGGGGTACAGGAGGGCGAAAGAAGCAACAGCACTGGGCGGCGCCGGTCGTAAGCGGCGAGAGCGAGTTATTAGTTGGTACGACAAAGGGGCCCTTGCGGGAGCAGCGCCGGTGGAATTGGGTGCTAACCTAAAATGGAAGATTTTCAATATGGTTACCGAAACCATGAGGAGCGACGGGCTGCGTCAGAGCGACCGGGTGCGGTTCCGCATGCCCGTAGAAGTGTCATGGCCGGCCAGCGGCGGTACGGCCGTCCGGCATACGGCGGAGACCATGCTGGTGAGCCGCAACGGTTGTGTGCTGCGGCTAGATGAACGGCTGACGACAGGTCAGGAGATTACGCTGCGGCGGCAGGAAGGCGACAACGTAAAAACAACGCGCGCGCGGGTGATGGCGGAGATTGACCACGAGCCGGATGGCTTCCTGTATGCCATTCATATCACGGAGCCGCGGGCGGATTTTTGGGACATTGACTTCCCTGCCCCGCATAAGGCCGACGAGGCGCTGGCGCGGCTGCTGATGGAATGCGGGTTCTGCCAGCGACGCGAGGTGGTGTATCTGAATGAGCTGGAACTGAAGTCATTTGAGGTGCGGAAGTGCGTGGCGCGGGTGTGCAAGCACTGCGATTCGCCGTCAATTTGGATTGAGGCGCAGCCGGAAATGCGAGTGCTGGAACCTACCGCCGGACCACCGCAGACGATCGAGGAGCGGGTGGTTCCACGGAGAAACCGGACACGGGTTAAAGCGCGCGTGCTGGCGTGCATACGGAGACGAGGATTTCAGGAAGAAGTGGCGGTGTGCGAGGACTTGTCGAAGGGCGGGTTAAGTTTCCGCAGCAGGAATAAGTACGAGGAAGGATCACGCGTGGAAGTGGCGGTGCCGTTTACACCCGGAAGCAGCGCGATCTTTGTGCCCATACGGATTGTATTTTCGCAGGCGATTCCGACGGCGGGACTGTACAGACATGGGGCGGCGTATATTAAGCCGCCGATTGATGCGGATTAACGCCGAGATTCGACGCGAGAAACTGCTTCTCGCTCCGCTCGGACGTCGATGCCTACCGCACTCCGAAAAAAACGAAACAAAACAGCGACATTCCTGCCGGGATGAGGCGCAATATGTTGCGCCGGTCGGGGAGTTCAGTCGACGCTAACAGCGGCGTTGTCGCGATCATGGCGGCGGCGGGCCAGGTAGTGCATGGAGATGTTGAGGAAGATTTCGCCGCACTGCGTTTCGATGCAGATGACCATAGCTTCAGTGTCGGCGCTGCCGGCAAGGCCTTCTTCGCTCATGTGAATTTCCGGCGGGAATACTTTGAAACGGAAACCCTGGTCGTTGAGCAGCGTCACGGAGTTGCCGATGACCATGTTGGCGAGTTCGCAGACGGTTTCGCGCACGACCTGGTCGCTGGCGGTGACTTCTGAGCCGGCTAGAAAGCTAGCCACTTTGATAGCTACTTCGGGAGAAAGGTCGAGAATGACGCGGCCTTCGATGTCGCCCTTGATGGCGATGAGCGCGGCGACGCCTTTGCGGCGATAAGCGTTCTCGTCCATGTTCAGGTCGGCGATGTTGGTCGGACCGCCGAGAGATTCCGAGAAGACGGCGTCCGCGGCGTTGATGAACGGCTGGATGAGTTCCATTCTCATGCGCGGTGCTCCCCTGCCAGCGCAACAGGCGCGCCGGGCGCGTTGGGATCGTCGCTCAGGACGTAACGAAGAATTTCGTAGAGCACTTCGGGCTTAACGGGCTTCTGCACGAAATGTTTGGCGCCCTTCTGGAGCGCCGCGAGAATATTCTCCTGGTAACCCACCGAAGAGACCATGACGATGCGCGCTTCGCCATGCTGGCGAACAATGCGCTCGACCGCTTCGATGCCTTCCATCTGCGGCATGGTGATGTCCATGAGCACGATGTCGGGCTTGGTGCGGTTGAATTCGGCGATAGCGGTGAGGCCGTCGCCGGCTTCCCCGGCGACTTCGCCGCCGAACATCTCAATCATCTTGATGATGTTCTTGCGGGCAAAGACGGAGTCGTCCACCACCAGGTAGCGAACTGGTTTACTGTCTTTCCGTAACAGAGCGGCGAACTGTTGCATGGCCTTCTCCTTCTCCCGGCACGGTGTTAGGTGCGATGGGAAGAAACGGGTGTCCTCTCAGATTTATCGTTCTTGTCGTTCTTGTCGTTCTTTTCAGTCTTGTCGGGCTTGTCGAATCTCTCGGAGCTGGAACTGGACCGGTCTACGCCATAGTGCTGCACCAGGAAGGCAGCGAGCCCTTCGAGCGGGATGACTTTGTTGGCGTAGCCCTTGGAAATGGCGGCGCGCGGCATGCCGCTGACGACGCAGGTATCCTCGCTCTGCGCGATGGTCATGCCACCGGCGTCTTTGATGGCACCCAGACCTTCCGCGCCGTCTTCGCCCATGCCGGTCATCAGGAGACCGACGGCGGTGAGGCCGAATTGCTGGGCCACCGAGTGGAACAGCACATCTACGGAAGGGCGATGACCGTTGACAGGAGCCGCGTCGGAAAGGACAGCCATGTCCCCGCGGGGCATGCGGCGAACCATCAAGTGGCGATTACCTGGGCAGATGAGCACGCGGCCAGCAACCAGCAGATCGCCGGACCGCGCTTCATGCACCTCCAGGGCACAGCATTCATCGAGACGATTGGCGAACATCTCGGTGAAACCTTCGGGCATGTGCTGCACGACGACAAAGCTGGCGGGAAAATCGCCGGGAACCTGCGACAGGACGTATTGCAAAGCGTTTGGACCGCCGGTGGAAATGCCAATGGCGATGATGCGATTCGGAGGAATGGCGGCGCGCGCTTTCTTTTTTCCTTTTGGCGGATCGTCGGAAACAACCGCAGCGGGGAGTTTGCGGCCAGCAGCGCGGCGGGCGACCTTTATTTTTTCGATGAGCTGCTCTGCGATGGATTCGAGATGGCCGGCAGCGGCTTCTTGGGGCTTGGGGACAAAATCGATGGCACCCAAGGCGAGACCTTTGAGCGTAGCGTAAGCGCCCTCTTTCGAGAAAGAACTGAAGAGGACGACCGGCATGGGAGCGCGGCGCATGATGAGGCGCAGCGTCTCCATGCCATCCATGCGCGGCATCTCCAAGTCGAGAGTGACCACATCCGGATGAAGTTCTTCGATTTTCTTAAGGGCAAAAGCGCCATCCATCGCGGTGCCGACCACCTCGATGGACGGGTCACGCCCGAGGATAGTCGGGATGAGCTTCCGCATCAGAGCAGAATCGTCGACGACGAGGACGCGGATGCGGTCGCTCATGCGATGGCCCCCAGAGGAACAGAGCGGGAAAGACGAGAGAGAACCGCGGGCACGTTGAGAATTAGAACGACAGTGCCGTCGCCAAGGATGGACGCGCCGCTGACAAGGTCGCTCGAGACGATATCGCTGGGAAGAGCTTTGATGACCAGTTCTTCTTCGCCGACCAGGTTGTCTACGATGAGGCCAAAGCGCCGTTCGGCGGCGCCGATGACGATAACGAAATGTTTTTTCTTGGCTGGCTCGGCTTCCACAGCGTGGAGGCCGCTTAGATGGTCGAGACGGACGAGGGTGAGAATCTGGTCGCGCAGGCGCAGAACTTCACGGTGATCCACGCGATGGATTTCCTGTTCGTTGACGCGGGAGATTTCCACGACGGAAGAAAGTGGGACGGCAAAGAGGCGGCCACCGACGCGGAACAGCAGAGTCTGGATGCTGGCGAGGGTCAGCGGCGCGCGGAGCTGGAAGGTGGTGCCGCGCGCTTTTTGCGTGGAGATGTGCACGGTGCCCTTGAGTTTGTCGAGGACGCTGCGGACGACATCCATGCCGACGCCGCGGCCGGAAACTTCGGTGATTTCCGCGGCGGTACTAAAACCGGGTTCGAAAATGAGATTCAGAGCTTCCTGATCGGAAAGGCGAGGAGCTTCCTCGCTGGTGATAAGGCCCTGCTTGACAGCCTGTGTGCGGACGAGAGCCGCATCAATGCCGCGGCCATCGTCGCGAACCTCAATGACGACCTGCGTGCCCTGGTGGAAGGCGTTGAGCGAGACGGTGCCGCGGGCGGGCTTGCCGGCGGTGAGGCGCTCGTCGGCAGGCTCGATGCCGTGGTCCACGGCGTTGCGCACGAGGTGCATTAGAGGTTCGTTGAGCGCATCGAGAATGCTCTTATCGAGATCGGTGTTTTCGCCAGAGATATCCAGCGCCACGTCTTTTCCACAGTGCTTGGCGACGTCACGCACGACGCGGGGAAAGCGGCGGAAGAGCTGCTCGACCGGAACCATGCGAATTTTGAGAACACACTTGTGGAGTTCGTCCAGGACGCGGGCCTGGAAACCGAGAGCCTCGGCGAGTTTGGCGCGCACCGGATCGCGCGAGTGGCTGCGGTCAAATTCGGTCAGCGCACGATGCAGCATGGATTTGCCGATGATGAGTTCGCCGACCAAATTCATGACGGCATCAATGCGATTCGCCTCAACGCGCAGAGTGCTTTCCGCAACGGCGACCGCGGCGGAACTGGATTGCGCGGGCTTGGCGGGTTCGGCCGGCTCGCTTGGCTCGGCGGGGTTTGCGACGGCTTGCGCGGCCCGGGCGGCCTGTGCCTCGAGAAGGTCACCGAGGAGTTCATGCTCGGGAGTCTTGGCGGCCACGGCGCGGTCCACGCGAACATCCGAAACGATGGAGGGAATGCGGCAGCGTTGCTGAATGACCGACTCCGGTTGCTGGGTAGCGAGAGCAGCTTCGACGATTTCGACGGTGGCGGCGGCGACGTTGTCTTCGGGACGCAGGGCAAGGACCGTGCCGCAACCATGGAGGATGTTGCGGATCAACTGGAAGGCGGCGGCGCGCATGACGCTATTGGGGTCAATGCGCAGCGCGACATTGTAAACGGCGTCGCCCCGGTGCACCGCTTCGGAAATCATGAGCTGTTCGTATTCCGTCCAGGCGAATTGTGCGGGGAGGACCGGGGCGGCTTGAGGAGATCCCGGGCGTGCCGAGTCCGTTGAAGAAGCCGCGGACGTTGCGGAAACCGGAGCCAGAAGGCTACGGACGGAGGCGCGGAGCTTTTCGAGAGACGGGATTTTTTTGTTGCGCTGGTACGCTACCAGTAAGGATTCGAAGGCGTCCGCAGCGGACAGGACCACCTCTGCGAAGCGGCCGCCGTGCCTTTGGGCGATTTGCGGAGTAAGGACGTCTTCGAGTTCGTGCGCGAGTTCGCTGATCTTGGGGAAGCCTGCAGCCGCCGAGTCGCCTTTGAGCGTATGGACCGTACGGCGCACGCCGCGAATGATTTCTTCATCCGTCGGGCGCGCCTCGAGCTGGAGGCCTGCCTCGTTCAAAGATTGAAGCAGTTCGGCTGCGCTCTCGAAGAAAAGGGTGCGCAGCTCGATATTGCGATCCTCGGGAGGCTTGCTCAAGAAGAGGCCTCCACTTTCTGATAAGCAGTGCCGTTGTTTTCGTGCACCATACGGAATTTCTGGGTGAGGCCAAAGAGACTTTCCGCGTGGCCGACAAAGAGATACCCGCCGGGATTCAAGCAGTGCCAGAACTTTTCAATGAGCCGCTTCTGCTCCGCTTCGTCGAAATAAATCATGACGTTGCGGCATAGGATGATGTCGTTGCGACGGGGAAGAAATTCCGTCTTGAGATTGTGGAAGTCGAACTGGACCAGCTGCTTAAGAGACGGTTTGATGCCGTATTTGTCGGCCGACTTTTCGAAATAGCGCAGGCGCGTGGTGTAATCCACGGGCTCCATTTGCTGCTCGGTGTAGATGCCTTCCTGGCCGACCCTGAGGCTGGCGTAGCTGATATCGGACGCCACGATTTCCAGCTTCCAGGGCGGAGGGATGAGCGGCTTCGGCGACGGCATGTCGAAAGGAAGCGGGTTGCGCAGATAGTAGTACGCGAGCGCATCACAGATCAGCATCGCGACCGAGTAAGGCTCCTGGCCGGAGGAGCATCCGGCGCTCCATACGCGAATGTTCCAGTCGCGGCGTTCCTGCTTCCGGCGGAGCAGCTCTTCGAGGACCGATTTCTGCAGCAGGTCGAGCTGCGGCTTGTTGCGAAAAAAACTCGTTTCGTTGACGGTGAGATTTTCGAGGAGCAGCGCGAGCTCCGCGCGGCCTTCGCGGCTGGTGAGCAGGCGATAGTAACTGTAGAAGGAATCGAGCCCGCAGGCTTTGAGGCGGCGCTGCAGACGGTCCTTCAGAAAATGCGAGCGGCGCTCATCGAAAAACATGCCGCACTCCTGGTAGACGAGAGTCTGCAGGAGTTTCAGTTCAGCTTCCGTGAGTTGAACCTGAGCGGTTATGGTTCCCATGGAGTGTGGGTGCGGCGACCGGCAGTTCGGCCGGCCCAAAGCGGAGGGCCAGCGCTACTTTGCGGAGAGGACGGTGTCCGCGGCCTCCTCGAGACGTTTGAACTCCGGCCGATGCAACAGCTTGGAAATATCCAACAGAATGATGAGGCGGCCGCTGAGTTTGCCGACTCCGGTGACGTAGCCGGATTCTCCGTCGGCAAAGACGGAGCCCGGGGCTTCGATTTCGGAAGGGGGGATTTTCAAGACTTCGGAAGCGGAGTTGACGATCAGCCCGAGCAATTTGTTGTCGAGCTCAACGACCAGGATACGATTCTTCTTGTCGTGGCGAATTTCGGTTTGGCCAAACCGCTTGCGCAAATCCATCACTGGAATGATTTTGCCGCGCAGGTTGATGACGCCTTCGACGGTATCGGGCGCGCTGGGGACAGAGGTTATCTCCGGAACCCGCACGATTTCGCGTACCGAACCGATACGCACGCCGTACGTCTCGTTGCCGATGCGGAAACCGACGACTTGGAGCTCTTTTTCCATCAAACCGTCCCCGGCTCCTTTAGGTGTGCGCTAACTCAGCGTATTCGGATTCGCGATGGCGCGCGCCATTCTGGCCGCGACGCGCTGCGGGCGCTGGCGCTTCGGCTTGATGCGGGCGTCCCTGGCCCAAGCCCGAACGGTCGAGGATGAAGCGGTCCATGCTGTCCAACAAATTGCGTGACAGCTTGAGCATTTGTTCGGCGGCAGCGGAAAGTTCGGTGGAGCTGGACGCCGATTGCTGAACGAGCTCGCGCATCTTGTCCATAGCGCGAACCACGGCTTGCGCGCCGGAAGCCTGTTCTTCCACGGCAGAGTTGATTTCCTGGGTGATTTCAGTGAGGCGCGCGGTGGCCTTGCCGATTTGTGCCGAGCCGACTGATTGTTCGTTGGTGGCGGCGCCGATTTCCTGCGAGAACTTGTAGACTTCGGTGACGACGTTGGAGATTTTGTGAAGAGCCGTGCCGAGTTCGTTGCCTAAGGTGAGGCCCTCTTCAACGATGCGCGTGCTGCGCTCCATGTTTTCGACCGCTTGGCGCGCTTCGCGCTGGATGCTCTGGATGAGGTCGGCAATTTCCTTGGTGGATTGCGTTGACTTTTCCGCCAGTTTGCGGACTTCGTCGGCAACGACGGCGAAGCCGAGGCCGTGTTCACCCGCGCGGGCGGCTTCAATGGCGGCGTTGAGGGCGAGAAGGTTGGTTTGCTCGGCGAGGTCGTCGATGACTTCGATGATTTTGCCGATGTCGTCGGCGCGATGGCCAAGAATATTGATGATTTCCGCGGACGATTGAATGGCTTTGTTGGTGCGATTGAGGCCGTCGGTGGCCTTTTCCATGGTCTGGATGCCGGTGACGACTTCTTCGCGGGAGCGATTGGCAATGTCGAGCAGAACCTTGGCAGTGTCCGCGACGCGTTGGATCGAGGTGACCATTTGATCGATGGAAGCGGAGGTTTCGGCAACGCTGGAAGCCTGGATTTGCGTGTTCTTCACGACGTTCTGCACGTTGATGCTCATCTCGTGCATGGTGCTGGTGACTTCTTCAATGGCGGAGGAAGCTTGCACGCTCACTTTGGCGGACTCATCGGCGGCGCCAGCCACTTGGTTCGAGCCTGCCGAAACCTGCCCGGCTGAGTCGCGCGTGGTGCGCACGAGCTGCTGGAGACCGTGCGACATGCGCAGGAAGGCGTTGCCAAGTGTGTCGCGCTTGGAACGCGGAACGACTTCGACAGTCAGATCGCCCTCGGCGACGGACATGGAAACATTGGCCATTTCCTTTAGATAGGCAACCATGTTGTTGAAGGTGGTGGCCAGTGCGCCTATTTCGTCTTGGCGGTGAATGTCGATGTTCTGGTCGAGATCGCCGGAATCACCAATTTCGCGGGCCACGGTGATGAGGTGCGTGAGCGGCCCGGAGATAGATTGGGCCGTCAAATAAGCTGCGCCGATGCCAACAGCAAGTGCGACCAGCGTCAACAAAAGGGTCGCCCAAAAGCTGACGTCGGCGGCGACCTTGGCGGAATTCGAGCTTTCGGTAGAAGCTTTTTTGATGTCCAAGATTGTCTGATCCAACACGGCGGATGACTTGGTGAGCCAGGAAGCAGGGTCTTTCTGCAGATAGAAGATCTGCAGATCGGAAACCGTGGCATCTCCGGAATCGACCTGATGACGCTTGGCGAGGAGCGGCTTGGCAAAGTTGTCGGCCCAACTGGCTTCGGTGCTGTCGACCGACATTAAGGTCGTCCTCACGGCTTCGTTCGTAGCCTGTGCCTCGCCGGTCGTCTTCACGGCTTCGTTTGTAGCCTGTGCCTCGCCGCGCTTGATGAGGTCACTTATATCGGTAAAGCCCTTGTTGACCTTCTCTTCGTCGCGAGGATCGCCACTCAGCAAGAAATTCTCCATGTTGTGGCGATTCAATATGGTATGGTAGCGAACCTCTTCCAGCGTGGTTACGCTATCTATGGCGGACTGGGCGACGTTGCGCGCAGAGCTCTGTTTCCAACCGGCGCCAAGGTTGACAAGAAAAAGCAAAACGAGGATTACGATCACTGCACCGAAGCCGTAATACAATCTCTTGCCGATTGTCATTGCAAAACGCCTCCACTTCCCCCGAGCACTGCAGTTCGACAAACCTCTTTGACGCCGCGCACCGCGAAGGTCTCAGTTGGCGACATTGAACTCAAACTCCACAATCTGTGTGGTTTCTTCGGGCGCGGGCGCGAACTTCCATTCCTTGACCGCGTCCTGACAGGCCTGCACCAGCAGCGGGTGCCCGCCGATGACACGAGTGCTTTTCACGTGTCCGTCCGGAGTGATTACCACTTCAATTTTCACCTTGCCGGAAACGTTCATGCGCTTGGCCAGTTCGGGGTACGCGGGCGCGACCTTGGACTTGACCTTGCGTTTGCCTTCGTCCGTGCTCCCGGTTTGCGCCATGCTGCAGGCGATTGCCAGGCTCAAACCAATCGCCGCCACCGCAATTCCACGCGCGAATTTTTTCCATTCCAATCTCATTGACACCACCCCTAGAAAATGTGGGAGGACCCCATTGGGAGAAAGGCACGTCGGGGGCCACGGGGCAAAGATTCACGAAGAGACAACAGCGAAGAATTGCGAGCCCGATAAGTGACTTAGAATCAGGAATTAGCACGAGCGAATCGCTCGTTGGCGTTTTTCCTTCGGCGGAGCTTTCGTCTCAGCTAGCCCGCTCCCCAGCGCGCAAGGTCTCAGGCTGAGACGAGGTGCGAAGCGTTTCTCGCCTGAGAGTGGTTGATTCAGCAACGCAGGCCAGATCGGGAATTGACTCACATTGAGATGAGCCGCTAGGGTGGTAGAGATTCATCACATCAAGTTGAGACGCACTTTCAGACCCAACCCGTGATGCGAGCTGAAAAATCTTCCGGCAATCGCCCCCTGGCCACTCGCCAGAAACGGATGGGCACCACGCCAGCGGCCTCGACGCAAGCCGACGAACTTATGGAGTTGGCGGTCGAGGCAGCGCAATCCCGGCATCTTCCAGAGTTTCTGGAGCGTTTTGCCGGCCGTGCCGCGCGGATGCTGGAGGCGGCGTGGGGAGGAGTGGCGGTTTTCCGCGGCCGGGAGACGATATTGTATTCGCACGGCCAGAATGGCAAGGGCGTGAGCGAGGCCCTGGAAGGTTGGATTGCGGCGGTAGCGCGTGAGAATCGCGCAACTGAAGTGGTGCAGGCAGTGCCTTCCGGAGACGCTGCCGAGACATCCGGCGCGGGCGCGAGCCTGAGTGCGGTTTTCGTTCCGATAAACGCGAGCGACGGCGAAAGACTCGCTGGACTGTGTTTGCTGCGGCGGAGGAAGAGCCTAAATGAAAAGGAGCGGAGGTTGCTGCACGCGTTGGCTAGCCACGCCGCGCTGTCACTCGAGAACTTCCGCAGGTTCTCGCAGCTCGAGAAATCCAAGCGGCAGTGGGTCGAAGACATTGATGCCATCAGCGATTATATCGTGGTGCATGACCGCGCCTGGAAGATCGTGCGCACGAACCGCTCGCTGGCCTCGCATCTCGGTGTGCCGCCGGTCGCGCTGGTTGGGGAGGCCATGAGTGGTTTGCGGCAAATCGCCGAAACAGGAAGTGATCTTCCCTGCCCCTTTTGCCGGGATACGCAGCAGCCTCGCGAGGAATATGTGCTGGCTTCCCCGGAGCGGATTTTTCTGGTGTCCACGTCGCGAGCGCCGGGAGTGGCGGAAGACGACACGCGAACGATTCACGTGCTAAAGGATATTACCGACCGGCGCGAGGCGGAGCGGCGATATCGGGAATTGTTTGACAGCATTCAGGAAGGCCTGTTTTTTGCGACGCCCGAAGGAAGATTTCTCGACGTCAACGACGCCATGGTGCGCATGCTGGGATATGCGTCGCGGGAAGAAATGTTGCGCGCGGATATAAGCCCGCACCTGTATCCGGCGCCGGCGGCGCACGAACGGTTCTTGCAAGCTCTCGAAGAGCGTGGAGTCCTTCGGAATTACGAGGAAACGCTGCGCCGTAAGGATGGCGCATTGCTGCACACCTTGCAAAACATAACCGCGGTGCGGGATTCGCAGGGCCGCATTGCGCAAATCCGCGGCCTGATGCTGGACGTCACGGAGCAGAAGTCCTTTCAGTCGCAGTTGCAGCGCGAGCGCGATTTCAACCAAAAGATTCTGAATACCACGCAGAGCATGATTCTGGTGCTGGACACCGCGGGATTGATCAGCTACGCCAACCGGCGGTGCTACGAAGCCGGCTACCGGGAAGACGAACTGATCGGCCACCGGCTCGTCGAGTGGGTGGAGCCTTCGCACCGCAAAGACTTTGATGCCGCACTGGAAACAACGGCGAACGGACAACAGGTTGAGAATCTTGAACTTCAGGTGCGGCGCAGCGACGGGTCCATGGGGCACTTCTCCATTAGTTTGAGCCCGATGCGGGATGAGCAGAACGTGGTGAACAGCGTGGTCGTGGTGATGACCGACATCACCGATGCAGTACTCTTGCAAGCTAAGCTCGCGCACTCGGAGCGCATGGCCACGATTGGGCGGTTGGTCTCCGGCGTCGCCCATGAAGTGAACAACCCGCTGGCGGCGATATTAGGGTTCACCGATTTATTGCTCGAGAATCCGGAGATGCCGGCGTCGGCGCAGGAAGATTTGCAGATTATTTTGCAGGAAACGCAGCGAACCAAAGACATCGTGCAGGATTTGTTGAGTTTTGCCCGGCAGCGGCCGGTGCAGCGCCAGCCCGTGCAAGTAAACGCTGTGCTGCGCCAAACGATCAAGCTGCGCAGCTACGATTTTGCAAGCCACGGCGTGGAGGTGAGCGAGGAGTTCGACGAAGGCTTGGAGCCGGCGCTGGGAGATGCGCAACAACTTCAGCAGGTTTTCCTGAACATTCTCAACAATGCATACGATGCGGTGCAAGAGACAGGGCGGCGTGGGCACATTGCTATTCGCACGCAACGCGATGGACGCAGCATCCAAGTTTCGGTGACGGATAACGGGACGGGCATTGCGGATCCGGAACACATCTTCGATCCCTTCTATACGACAAAACAGCCGGGCAAGGGCACCGGGCTCGGCTTGAGCATTTGCTATGGGATTGTGCGGGCACATGGTGGCGAGATTCAGTGCTGGAACAACAGCGAAGGCGGCGGCAGTACCTTCGTCGTGAAGATTCCCATCGCTGCGGAACAGCAGGCGTTGGCGGCAAAAGAGGTTGGCCGATGAAACTACCTGCCGCCATCGGCCAAAGCGCCCCCATCTTGCTGATCGAGGACGAGCCTTCGGTGATTGCCTTCTTGAAAGCTGCCTTGGAGCGCAAGGGATACTCGGTGGTTGACGCGGCTTCGGGCGCGGAAGGGTTGCAGCGGCTTGCGGGCGGACGGTACACAGGCGTGATATCAGACATTCGCATGCCGGGAGCGGTGAATGGTGCAGAAGTTCATGCCTGGATTCAGAAAAACCGGCCGGAACTGGGCTCGAAGATCATTTTGATTAGTGGCGACACGGCCAACAGCGAGACGCAGGACTTGCTGGCTCGCAGCGGTACGCCTTGCATCGAAAAACCGTTCCGTGTACACCAGTTGATATCGGTCGTAGAAAAGACGTTTGGTAAACCATGAGCGATGACTTGAAAATTCGGTTGCTGGTCGTGGACGATGAGCAAAGCATCCGCAAGTTGTGCATGACCATTGGCAATACGCTGGGGTACCTGTGCACCGAGGCGGAGAGCGCGGAAGCGGCGCTGGCAAAGCTGGATGCGGAGGTTCCCGACCTGATTCTCACCGACCTGAAGCTGCCCATGCTTTCCGGCGTCGAATTGCTGAAGCAGGCCAAAATGATTCTGCCGCGCGCTGAAGTGGCCATCATGACCGGGCACGGCTCGATTGAATCCGCGGTGGATGCCATGAAATTGGGAGCCTACGATTACATCGAAAAACCCTTTCGCGTTGAAAAAATGCGCCTGCTGTTGCAGCGCATGGCCGAAAAGGTCCGCCTGGTCACAGAAAATGAGTTTTTGCGCGACCGCGTCAGCACCGAAGAAAACCTCGACGGAATCATTGGTACTTCCGCGAATATCCAGGACGTGCTACGCATGATTTCCCGGTTGAAGGATACGCGGACGCCGGTTCTGATTTCCGGCGAGAGCGGAACGGGAAAAGAATTGGTTGCGCGCGCCATCCACTTCCGTGGCGCGTTGGCGCAGGCGCCGTTCATTGCCGTGGACTGCGGTTCGCTTGTACCGACATTGATGGAAAGCGAGCTCTTCGGCTACGAGAAGGGTGCGTTCACCGGCGCCATGAAGTCCAAAGCCGGGCTCTTCCAGGCGGCTAACGGCGGAACCATATTCCTCGACGAAATTGGCGAGCTTCCGCTGGAGATGCAGGCGAAACTATTGCGTGTCCTGCAGGAAAAAGAAGTCCGTCCCGTGGGAAGTAATGAGAAGGTGAATGTGGATGTGCGAGTTATCGCCGCCACAAATCGTGATTTGGAGGCGGCCTACCGCGCCGGAACGTTCCGCAAGGACCTCTATTTCCGGCTTAACGTTGTGACTGTACATCTGCCGCCTCTTCGCGATCGTCGCTCCGACATTCCCATGCTGGTCCATCACTTTCTGGACCGCTATGCGCCAGGTTCCCACCTGCAGGTAACGCCTGCCGCCATGAAGAGCCTTTTGAACTACGAGTGGCCGGGTAACATTCGCGAACTGGAGAACTGCATTGCACGTGCTATCACGCTCGGGGACGGCCGGGTGATTGACGTAAGTGATTTGCCGCCTTCGATTCGCACGGAGCAGGCGGATTCCTCGCCGCCAGTCGTCCAAGATGCCGCCTCGCTCTCCACCACCGCGCTCGCAGAGATGGAGCGCATGACGATCCTGCGCGTGTTTGAGCAAGCCAACGGCGATAAGGCCTTGGCCGGGCGCATGCTGGGAATCAGCCGGGCAACGCTCTACCGCAAGCTAAAACGCTACAACATTCCGCTGCGCAACGCTCCCGGCGAAGAGGAAGGCGACGCCGAAGAGACGCCGCAGGCGATAGAGTGACTCAGCGCGATGAGACAGAAAAGCGCCGCTGAGCTGAGACGCGGACGTTTCAGCGTGAGACACGTGAGCCAGTCACGCGCCACGGGAAATTCCTAAGTCATTCTCTTTCTTACACTTCACTGGAAACTCCGTTTCCACACCTTTGGCGTGCAGCGTGCACTTCTCCTCACGGGACGTTGTGTCCATTGGCAGATGCACGTGTAGCCGACCGCGACGAACTTCATCATGGCGTCGCTGCGGGCGTGGCGAGAGGCGACATGAGACGGTCCAGCGAAGTCCTATTGGCTGAGAACGGGCAGGACTGCGCGGAACAGTTGGCGCGGTTCTTTCCACGCGCACGCCGGGTACGAACGCCGGTTCAGGTCACGGCACTACGGGGCGGCGCCGCGAAATTGCGCGAGGCCACGGTAGTGGAGTTTGGCGGTGCCGAGCACGCGATTTTCCTCTCGACGCTGCCACTGGAGTTCGACGACCGGGTGCGAATCGAAGGCCGGCAGCAGGGTTACACGACCGATGCAGCAGTGGTCGCCGTGCAATATCACGACGGACGTAAGGCGGTGGCCGTGAGATTCGTGCAGGGCCCCTGTGCTTGGGTGACACAGCCGTGAACAAAACGACAACGCTAAATATTCCAGCTTCAGCGAAGTCCGGGAGCTCTCGCCAGGCAAAGTGGCTTGAGGATCGGTCCGTTTTTCCGATTTATCTGGCCCTGGCGAAGAAGCTTGAAATCGAAGTGCCCATTCCTCTGGAAAAAAGGAATCTGCCGGAAAAGCCGGACCTCGAGCTGTTCGATGAAGTGGACACCTGGCTCGATGAGATGGACCAGCGGGTCGCCGTACACGAACTGCGCCATCTGCTGCAGACCACGACGCTCAACGCCAGTGAAACCAGTCTCTGCGCGCTGATTCACCGCCACTTGAAAAAGCCCACAAAGACAACTGTGGACCGCGACAAAATTGACTTCCTGTTGGTACAGTACTTTGCTCTTTGCGCTCCGGCGAAGATTTACCACAAACAGATCGAACCTTCCGACGTAGATCAGGTGATGCGGCCGGTACTCGGTGATGTTGCCAGCACGACGCTGGACTGGTGCGAACCGCTCGAGAAAATGATCGCGGCGCTGCGAAGCTTCCGCAGCCTGCGCGATATTCTCAAAACCAGTTTCATCGAGCAGGGGCGCAAAGTAAAAGAGGCCGCGGGCGGGATGTTCTACGATCCCGCAGCGCTACTCACCTTCGTCCGCTTTAACTTTTTGCTGCGCCGCACCTTCATCGAACTGATGCACGCGGATCTGATTGCCATTCGCTCCGGGCTGGCGCAGCTCGAGGCGGTCGGCGTTCGCATCATTGATTGCCACAACTTCGGCCTATCCACAACGGAACCGCTCGCAAAGATTCGCGAGACTGCCGATGAATGGAAGCAGCCGTTTCAGAAGGAATACACCGAACGGTCCGTCAACCAGACCTTCGAAAAGCTGCTCGGGCTGCGAGCGGACGTTGAGAAGGCGCTCGAAAAGGTCGCGTCGAAGTCCCTCGACAGCGTCGCATCTGCCGATAAAAGCGCCACGAAGGCCTCTTCGCCGGGTGGTGCGCCACGCGATGCCTCGGCCACAAAAGAAAAACTCGCAAGCGAAGAGAAACCTGCTGGCGGTGCTTCCGCTAAGAGTTCCGCTTCTGGCTTGTTGGAGTTTGAAGTGTGCCTCGAAAAGATCTGGGAGCAACTGATTGCCACGCCTCCCACGCGCGGCCGTTCGATGACGACCGTGAGAATCGGCGGAGCGCGCATCCTAATGTCGTCATGGGAAGTAGCCGCGTTTGTGAGCGAGGATGGGCCATCCGCGGAGGACTTGCGGCGCGCGGTGGTTGCGCGAGCGATGGTCACCGCGGCCGTCGAATCCGCAAAAGAGACGGGAAACGCAACGTCCCTCGACAAAGCACTTTCCATCGCGCGAATCGAAGTCTCTCGCTTGCAGGAACGTGTGGACATCGCCAAGCAGGCCAAGGACACCGAGGCGGCCGTCAATCTTGGCATCAGCACCAAGAGATTGCTTTCGGCGCTGGATGAAGCCGAGAGGCTTTAGTTTCTTAGATTTCTCACCGGCCATGCCGGGCGATTAACCAGGGAGCGGCACCGTTTGTGCGAAACGCAGGCGTACTGATTCTCAGCGATGAACCGGAATTTGCGCGTCTGCTAACCGCGTGTTGGCAGGCCGAGCGGCAGGCTCCGTCTATCACGGTGCTGAGCAGCGACCTGTGGAAAGACCATGACGCTGCGCCGCATGACCTGGTTGTCGTAGGGCCGGTCCTTGATGGCAAATTGCCGGGCGTTTTGCGGTCTTTGGAACCGGCGGCCGCCGTCATTCTTTGTGTTCCCGCCGATTCACGGGAATTGGGGCAATTGCGGTCGCGGTATCCGCGGCTGGTACACATCCCGCTCCGCGAGGATTGGGCGCAAACGCTTTTGATCGTCGCGGGAGAATCCCTGCGGCGCGCGGAAGCGCTGCGGCTTGCAAAACAAGCGGAACGGCGCGCGGCGAAGAATGAAAACGAGGCAACGCTGGGCCGCTATATGGTGGATATGAAGCACAGCGTGAACAATGCGCTGACTTCGATGCTTGGGAACGCGGAACTCCTGCTTCTGGAACCCGGCCAACTTTCCTCGCAGTCGCTGGCCCAAATTAAGACAATTCATAGCATGGCGTTGCGAATCAACGAGATTATGCAGCGATTCTCATCGCTGGCGAGCGAGATGCGGGAAGCTGAGAATGCATCTCAAGCTGAGACAGAAGCCGAGCCCGCATCCCCTACATCCCGACGTTAAGAGCACCTAAAGCTCCTGCAACTCGCTCATATAACACCACTTAGGCAATTTGGTCATCGCCTCCGTCATGACTCGCGGCATGGCTGCTGACGTGCACCTTTGGTCTGCGGAGAATTCTGGGGAAATTTCGATGTTGCAGAAAAAGGTTCTCATCGTCGACGACTCGCCTTCGCAAGTGAAGCTGATCGAGGGCTTTCTCGAGCACGAAGGCTATCGGCTGGTGGGCCTGAATGACCCGGAACGCGTCGAGGAAACCATCGCCATCGAGCGGCCCAGTGTGATTTTGCTGGACGTGGTGATGCCGAAGCGCAACGGGTTTCAAGTGTGCCGCGAACTCAAGACGAGTTCCGAGTTCAAGGCCATTCCGGTGATTCTGGTGACATCGAAAAACACAGAAAGCGACCGCTTCTGGGGCAAGCAGCAGGGCGCGGACGGGTATGTGACGAAGCCATTCACGCGCGACGAATTACTTCGCGCCGTGCGCCAATTTGCCTAGACGGTTTTGCTTTGGGTTGCAGGTAGAGAGCGAACTACGAATGAACGAAGACTTTCATCTGGCGCCGCTGCCGGCTGATGCCGAAGACCTGCTGGAGGCGCTTGGGCCGATCGAAGAGCGGCCGCCCGAGTCGCAATACTGCGTCTTTCGTAGCGGGCGTGAACGCTTTTGCTTGCCGGTGCTCGATGTCGAGGAAGTGCTGGATTGGCCGCTTGTGACGAAGCTGCCGCTTGGGCCGGCCTACCTCGTGGGAATTTTCAACCTGCGCGGTGCGATCGTGCCCCTGATTGATATTGCTATCACGGAAGGACGGCGGCCCGGCTTGTTGCCGAAGCACGTTGTGGTTGCCTCGCTGCGTGGCGATGGCGTGCACGACGATCTGCGGATTGGCATTGCCGCGGACGAAGTCGTCGGAACGTATTCGGTGAACGCCGAGGACCTGCTCGAGCAGGCCCCCGAAAACGTGCCGCATTGCATCGGGATGCTGCGCCACGACGATCGGCTTGCCTTGGTGATCGACCTGAGGAGACTGCTGGAAGTTTTTCCCGGGCCCAACATTTGAGTTTCGCGGCGCGCGTCGCGGGAAGGACGCCGCTGCAATGGAGATTTGGAGGAAGGCATGAAATCGCGACTGAGTTCCACCATCTGGACGCTGGTCATTGTGAATGGGCTGGCCCTGTTCGTTGTTCTAGGGCTGGCTTTCAGCGCCGGCAAGAAGGCGGGTGACGCGTCCCTGTTCGATTTCGGTTCGCTCCCCGCAGGAGCGAGCGGCTCGATCATGCTCGCGTTGATCATTGCGCTGGGCACGGCCGTATTTCTCGCGTGGCGCCTGGGCAGTGGCCTGCTCACGCCCGTGCAGGAAC
>Ga0335079_10001787_pt1 | contig 24593 bp, 23 predicted proteins | sample Lox_Sample_33_FD_206719 | JGI IMG/M metagenome (GOLD analysis project Ga0335079, IMG submission 206719) | Soil microbial communities from Loxahatchee National Wildlife Refuge, Florida, United States - Lox_Sample_3.3 | ecosystem: Environmental > Terrestrial > Soil > Wetlands | place: USA...
GCAGGCGTGTTCGATCGCAGCCTCCACTTTCTTGACTTCTTCTTCCGGCGTGGCCGGCCGCGCGATAAAAATCAGGTCGTACAAACGCTCTTCCATGGTTCCCTCGTTTCTTTCTCGTTCCAAATTCTTCCGGGCTCAGTGCGCCAGCGGAATTCCTTTACTCTTCAGTCCCCGGTTCCTCACCGGCTTGCTTCCGCCGGTTGAACCGCGTCATCGCCGCTTCCAGCCCTTCTCGCAAAATCATCTCTATCGCATCGCCCGCTTCACCGATCATCTCCGCCGCAACTTCCAGTTCCGCCTTCTTCATCGGCCGCAGCACGTACTCTTTCCGGCTGCGCAGCGGATGATCCGGCCCGCATCCCAGCCGCAGCCGTGTAAATTCCTGCGTGCCGAGTGAGCCAATCACGGATTTCGCTCCGTTGTGGCTCCCGGCGCTTCCTTCGGCCCCGATCCGGATCGTGCCCCAGGGCAACTGCACTTCATCCCACAGGACCAGCAGTTCGTCGGTGGCCAATTCGTACTTCCCCAGCAGCTCTCGAACGGAGACGCCGCTCAGGTTCATGTACGTCTGCGGCTTGGCCAGGATCACTTCTTTCCCGGCCAATTTGCCCCGCCCCACCAGTGCTTTCCCCTCGGGACGTTCCACGCGAATCCCGCCGCGATTCGCCAGTTCATCCACGGCGAGAAACCCGAGGTTGTGCGGCGTCCACTGATATTCCGGGTCAGGATTGCCAAGCCCTACAATGAGCCGCATAACCCTCGATCCCGCCCCGTGCATCCACGGCAAGCCATCCCAAGAAACAAATTGGCTTCAACGGGCAAACTCCGGACGCGTTGCTTACTTTTTCTTCTCCGGTTTCTCGCCACCCTCGGCTTCTTCCTCGCCTTCCACTTCCTTCTTGCCCTTCTTGATGACCTCCGGCTCCGCGGGTGCTGCCGCCACTTCCGCCGCTACTGCTTCCGCCGGCTTTTCTTCCTCGACGCGCAGCGCCACAACGTGGGCCATCACGCGTTCCGGGTCGGTCAGCAGTTTGACTTTTGCGGGATCAATCGGAAGATCCGCGGCGCGCAGGTGCATTCCGATCATGAGGTGGCTCACGTCCACGCGGTACTCTGTCGGAATATCGCTCGGCAGGCATTCGATGTCCACTTCGCGCGTCACCGTCTCAAAAATGCCGCCCTGCTGCTTCACGCCTGCCGGCTCGCCAAAGGTGTGCACGGGCACTTTCACGCGCATCTTCACGTCCATGGCCACGCGCAACAGGTCCACATGCAGCAGATTTCCCGACACTGGGTCCACCTGCCAGTCCTTTACGATCGCGGGCTGTTCCTTCCCTCCCAGGGCCACCTGGAACAGCGTGTTGTGTCCAGTCGCGGAGCGCAGAATCTGTCCGACCTGCTTGGCGTTCACGCTCAGCGTCAGCGCTTCCCCTTTCGCGCCGTACAGCACAGCGGGGATGTTCCCTCTCAGACGTTGCCGCCGCGCTTCGTTCTTGCCCCGCGTTACCCGGGGCGCCGCTTCCACTACGATCTTCTCTGCCATGGCCTTCTTTCCTTCCTGGATCCAGTTTCTTCTATTCTCTGATTCACGGTCCGGCTCTTAAATAAAAAGCGCGCTGATGGACGTTTCCTCGTGGATGGACCGGATTCCCCGCGCCAGCAAGTCCGCCACGCTCAAAATCGTGATCTTCCCGATCGCCTTCGCTTCCTGGCTCAGCGGCACGGAATCCGTCGCCACTACTTCCTTGATGCGCGACTTCTTGATTCGTTCGATTGCCGGACCCGACAGCACCGCGTGCGTGCACGCCGCGTAAACTTGCGTCGAACCTTCCGCCAAGAGAGCGTCCACCGTTTTCACCAGCGTTCCCGCGGTATCAATGATGTCGTCCACGATCAGCGTGCTCCGGCCCTTCACTTCGCCGATCAGGTGCATCACTTCACTTACGTCCTTGTCCACGCGCCTCTTGTCCACGATCGCCAGCGGCGCATCCAGCTTCTTCGCAAAAAACCTCGCGCGCTCCACGCCGCCTGCATCGGGCGAAACCACCGTCAAATCCGGCAAATGCAGCTGCTTGAAATATTCCACCAGCACCGGTGAAGCGAACAGGTGATCCACGGGCACGTCAAAATATCCCTGAATCTGCGGCGCGTGCAGGTCCAGCGTCAGTGCGCGGTTCGCTCCCGCCGTTTCCAGCAGGTCCGCCACCAGCTTCGCCGAAATCGGCACCCGCGGCTTGTCCTTGCGGTCCTGCCGCGCGTAACAGTAGTACGGAAGCACCGCGGTGATTCGCCAAGCCGAAGCCCGCTTGAACGCGTCAATCATCAGCAACAGTTCCAGCAGGTGGTTGTCCACCGGGTAATGGCACGGCTGCACTACGAACACGTCCGCGCCGCGCACATTCTCCAGAATCTGGAAATAAATCTCGCCGTCGCTGAAGCGCCCCATTTCCGCTTTTCCCAGCGGCACATCGAGGTGCTTGCAGATGGCTTCCGACAAGACGGGGTTCGCGGTTCCGGTAAAAATCTTGAATCGCTCGTCATTCACGCCGCGCTGTCTCCTCTGGCGATTTTTTTCTTCGGCCCGTTGATCCGCTTTCCAATCGCATCGTCCCCATGGCGAACGTTGCTTCAGCGCCGGCAAACGGCACAAACCCGGATGAAAGACGCGGACGCGTTTCTCCCGATTTACGGTTCAGTTGGCTGTCGGCTTTTTACGAATCGCTGCGGTTCAGCGCAAGCGCGCTCTACCCCCGCGCCCTTGGATCAGACGTACATACTTCGGCCGCGAGATGCTCTCGCAAACGAACGTCTGGTCTTGCGGAAATCCCACAGCGGCTCGGCGCGCCTTCGCTGGGCTCGGGAATACTCCAAACACCGCCGAACCGCTACCCGCCAACGAGGCTTCTCGCGCCCCTTCCCGGAGCAACTCCCGCTTGATTCGCTCAAGCCGGGTATGCCGCTGGAAAACCGGCCTCTCAAAATCGTTCTCTAGGCCGCTTCCCTGCAGGCTCCAGCACAGGGCACAGAACTTCCAAAGTTTAGGGTTTCCGGGCAGATTTGTCAATTCCTGCGCGTTCACCCAGCGGTAGGCATCCGCTGTAGGAACGTGGATCTCACGCGGCGAAACAATCAAGATCGCAAGCTTCTCGACGTCCGGCAGGGGGTAGATCTCGTCCCCGCGCCCGATTCCCAGTGCTCGCCCACCCTGCAAGAAAAAGGGCACATCCGCTCCCAGCGATGCGCCAATTTCCATCAAGCGTTCTTCGGCCAGTGTCTTCCCGGTCAGCCTCAAAAAACCCCGCAGTGCAGCCGCGGCGTCGCTCGAACCGCCTCCTAGGCCGCGTCCCGCCGGAATCTTCTTCTTGAGCTCAATTTCCACGCCATGCCCGATCTTCAGTTCCCGACGCAGCGCATCCACGGCGCGATACACAAGGTTTTTCTCGAAAGGTTCCTGAGCCAGCCCATCATTGCCGCGAACTGTCAGTGTGATCCCGCTTCCGCCAGCCCTCCGCAGCCGCACATCATCATGCAGCGATATGGTCTGGAAAATCGTCCGCAGCTCATGATAGCCGTCGGCGCGTTTCCCCAAAATTTCCAGGCGCAGGTTGATTTTTGCGAACGCAGGAAGTTGGACTTCGCGCATGCGCTTATTGCGGCTTGGCGCTCTCGTTTGAAGCTTTTTGCGCGACGCGGTGCTTCGATTGGTTCACTTTCCGTTCCGTCTCGGCAATCTTGTCATTCTCGACGTCCGCAGGCAGCACGCGCTTCCATTCCGCCAGCGACTTTTCCCATTGCGCCGCGGCCAGATCGCCACGCCCCATCTTCGCGTAAATGTCGCCGAGATGCGCCAGAATCGTCGGATCGTGGCTTTCCCGTGCGATCGCCTTTTGCAGAGTCGCTTCCGCTTCGGGCAGCTTGTTCTGTTTGTAATAAATCCATCCCAGGCTGTCCAGGTACGCCCCGTTATACGGCTCTTCCTTGAGCGCCTTCTGCACCATCGCCTGCGCCTCATCCAGACGCTGCCCCAGGTCCCCCAGCATATAGCCGTAATAATTCAGTGTCGGAGCGTTCGCCGGATCCACTGCAAGCACTTTCTTAAACTCCACTTCGGCCTTGTCATATATCTTTTGCCGCTCGTAAATGGCCCCGAGCAGGAACCAGCTCATTTTCCGGTCCTGCGCGCTGCCCGGTAAAGCCTCCGCCGCATTGACGGCTTCCTCTGCTTGCTTGTACTGCTTCCCTTGCTCGTAAATCTGCGCGATATTCAAATACGTATCCCGGTCGGCGGCCTTCCCGTTCAAAAGCGGCTGCAGCACCTTTACAGCCTCGTCCGTCTGCATGTTCTCCCCGAGCAGCAGGGCATAGCTTGTCCGAATCGAAGTGTCGCTCGGGTATTTCGTGTACGATTCCTTGGCCAGTTGCATCGCCCGCGGCAAATCCTTGGAAACGCGATAAGTGTCAATCAGCAACAGCCGCGCCCGCCGGTCCTCTTCGTCCCCCATGCGGCCCAGCTCTTCGTAGGTGTTCACCGCCGCCTGATAATTCTGCGCGTCCTTGTAGAGCTGGCCCAGTTGCTGGTAGAGCACCGCGAGCGACCGCTCCCGAGATGGCATCTCCGCGGATTGCTCCTTCACGTCCGTCACCGCTTGCGAAAGAACTTTGATCGCGTCGTCGAAACGTCCCTCGGCTTCGTAGAGCATCGCTTCGTTATAAAGAATCTCCAGGCTCCCCGGCGAATACTGCTTGGCTTTCAGCAGATTCTCTTCCGCTTTGTCGTATTCGTTCAGTTCGCGGTAAATCCGTGCGACCCGCAGGTAGTTGTCGGGATCATCCGGCATCAGATCAATCAGCTTCTCGTAAACTTTCAGCGCTTCTGGATACTTTTCCTCCGAAACCAGAGATTGTCCGAGCCCGCGGTAGTGGCTCACTTCGCTCGGATCGAGGTCCACAGCCTTCCGGTAGGCCGCTTCCGCTCTTGCGTAATCCTTCGTCTGCGTGTAGGCGTCGCCAAGCAAATCCAGCAGCGTCGCCGTCGGTGCCTTGGCTGTAATTCCCTCGAGCAAACCCACTGCCTCCGAGGACTTCCCTTCATCCAGCAACAATTGAGTAAGCTGCTCGAGTGCGGGTTCGTTTTCCGGATCATCCTTTAAAATCCCTTGTAGAACCGTTTCGGCCTTGCCCGGATCGTTTTGCAACCGGTACAGTCGCGCTAGCCACAGCCCGGATTCCGTATCCGTCGGATCCAGCCGCACCACCTCGCTGAACTGGTTCACCGCCTTCGCCACCGTGCTCGATTGCCCGCTGGCCGCGCCCGGATCACCCAGGCTTCGCAGGTAAATGTGCCCCAGCAGCCGGCGCGTCTGCACGTTGTTCGGATCGGCCTTTAGAATTGCTTGCGCTTCGCTTTCGGCCTCGCTCACCCGCTGCGACTCCCAGTACATTTCCGCCAGCCGCTCGCCGATCACCGGCGATTCCGGATCCAGCGCATACGCCTTTTTGTAAAACTCGATCGCCTGTGTCGCATAGTCCGGCTGGCTCGTGGATTCGTATTGCTGCTCCATGATGTGGCCCATGGTGTAGTTGTAATACGCCTCGGCGCGCGAAGAATCCGCCGTTTCCGGCGTGTTGCTTCCCGCAGCCACATTCTGATCGGGAGCCTTGGTCTGGGAGGGATTGGCAGGCATGTTTGCCTGTCCGTAAGCCGCGTAGCCGACACTCGCGGTCAAAATCAGGATGCAAAGTGCTTTGATAGGTTTCATGAGCCGCCCTGAAAAACTCAAGTATCCCATGCGGCGGGAACGCGGTCAAAAGCCAAATGGCCGCATTTTCCAACGAAGCGATACCTAAAACAATTTGGATGCGCAGGTGAGCAAAATTGTTGGAAATGAGCTTGACACTGTTTCTATAATTCTGCAACAATCGAAACATGAGCAAGCCCGACCCCATCCTGGTGACCCGCTCCGCGGACCGCTTTTCCGCCCTCGGCTCCGAGCCTCGCCTCCAGATCGTCCGCCTGCTTCTTTCCGCACATCCCGCAGGTTTGGTGGCGGGCGAAATTCAGGAAGAACTCGATATCCCTGCCTCAACCCTTTCCCATCACCTCGAAAAGCTCAAGCAAGTCGGTCTCGTCCACGTCCGCCGCGATGGCACTTTTCTCTGGTATTCCGCCAGCACGGACGCTCTCCGCGAGCTCCTGGGTTTTCTCTATGAGGAGTGCTGCACCCGCTCCCGCGCCGTGCCTGCGGAATCCATCGTTCAACTTTCCAAATAAGGAGTCGTCATGTCCGAAGCAAACATTCAGGAAGTCGTCAGGCAAAAATACGCGGAAGCCGCGAAGCAGGTCACCCGCGGCGGCACTGCCTGCTGTGGAGGCGGCGCGGAGCTCAGCGCCTGCGATCCGATCACGCGCAATCTATATGACGAAGCGCAGAAGGCCGGTCTTCCCGCCGAAGCAGTGGCTGCTTCGCTTGGCTGCGGCAATCCCACTGCGCTCGCCCAACTCCAGCCCGGCGAAGTCGTTCTCGATCTTGGTTCCGGTGGCGGCATTGACGTTCTTCTGTCCGCCAAACGTGTCGGCCCAACCGGCAAAGCCTACGGCCTGGACATGACCGACGAAATGCTCGCTCTCGCCCGCGAAAATCAAAAGAAAGCCGGCGTCGCCAACGTAGAATTCCTCAAAGGCACGATCGAAGATATCCCGCTCCCTGAAAATACCGCCGACGTCATCATTTCCAATTGCGTCATCAATCTTTCCGGCGATAAGGACCGCGTCCTCTCCGAAGCCTTCCGCGTCCTCAAGCCGGGCGGGCGTCTCGCCATCTCCGACGTCGTCGTCCTCGCAGGCATTCCCACCGAAATTCGCCGCAGCATTGAGCTCTGGGTCGGCTGCGTCGCCGGGGCCCTCGAGCAGAGCGATTACCGGGAAAAGCTCGCTCGTGCTGGCTTCTCGAACATTTCCTTCGAGCCGACTCGCATCTACAAGGTCGAGGACGCGCGCGATTTCCTGGTCTCCGCCGGTCTCGATCCCGACGCTCTGGCTCCTCTTGTGGACGGCAAGTTCATCAGCGCCTTCATCCGCGCCACAAAGCCCGCCGCCTCGTCGCCGTGCTGCGGCCCATCCTGCTGCTCCTGATCCTTTTTTGTAGCGCGATCTCGATTGAATCGTCACCGGTGTCGCAACTGTCGCGTCCGCCGCACGGTGTCTATTCCCCGCATGATTCTCTTCCGGATTCTGCGTGGCTCTGCTCTGCGTTGCTCTGTGTCCTTCGCGCCTCGGCGTTAGTCTTTTCTCTTTCTCCGGAACGCGGGTCGCTGTTCTCAGTGCAAAAAGTGCCTCATCCCCGTAAACACCATCGCCAATTCCAGCCGGTCCGCCGCCGCAATCACATCCGCATCACGTACCGATCCTCCCGGCTGGATCACCGCCGTCGCTCCGGCTTTTGCCGCCTCCTCAACGCCGTCCGGAAACGGAAAAAACGCGTCCGAAGCCACCACGCTCCCCGCCAGTGGGCTCTGCGCCTTCATCACCGCCAGCTTCACCGAATCCACGCGGCTCATCTGTCCCGCGCCCACTCCCAACGTTGCTCCGTCCTTCGCGAACACGATCGCATTGGACTTCACATGCTTCGCTACTTTCCATGCAAACCGCAGTGTCGCCATCTCGTCCGCAAATGGCACGCGCTTCGTTACCGTCCGCAACTCAATGTTGCTCAGCTCCCCCAAATCCGCTTCCTGCACCAGCATCCCGCCGGAAATTCTCTTCAACTGCAATCCCGCTTCCGGCTTCCATCCATCCGGACCCAGCTCCAGCAGCCGCAGATTCTTCTTCGCTGCAAAAATCTCTTTCGCTTTCGCATCGAATCCCGGCGCCACGATGCATTCCACAAACAGCTTCGCCATCTCTTCCGCCGTCGCCGCATCCACCGTCCGGTTCAGCGCGATCACGCTCCCGAACGCCGAGACCGGATCGCACGCCAGCGCCTTCAGGTACGCCTCCCGCAGCGACTCCTGCTCCGCCGTTCCGCACGGATTGTTGTGCTTGATGATCACCGCCGCGGGCTTCTCGAACTCCACCGCCAGGCTCCGCGCCGCTTCCAGGTCCACAAAATTGTTGTACGAAAGCTCTTTTCCCTGCAGTTGCTTCGCCGCCGCCAGCCCCGATGGCGCTCGCCCCGCGTTCACATACAGCGCCGCCGCCTGATGCGGGTTTTCCCCGTAACGCAAACTTTGCAGCTTTTCGAGCGCCACATGCACGCACTCCGGCAACGTCTGCTTCTCGCCAAGTTCCACGTGTCCGCTCGCTCCCACCTTCAATCGCTCCAGCTCCGTCGTGATCATCCCGTCGTATCGCGAAGTCGTGGAAAAAACTTTTCGCGCCAGCGCCAGCCGCGTTTCGAGCGAAGTCTCCCTTTTCGCTTCCAGTTCCGCCGCCACGCGCGCATAATCCGCGGGATCGCTCACTACCGTCACGCTCTCAAAATTCTTCGCCGCCGACCGCAGCATCGTGGGCCCGCCGATATCAATATTTTCGATCAGTTCTTCCGCCGTCAGCCCCGCTTTCGCCGCTGTCGCTTCGAAGGGATACAGATTCACCGCCACCAGGTCAATCGCCGCGATCCCGTGCTCCGCCGCCTGCTTCCTGTCCTCCGCGTTCCCTCGCCGGAACAGCAATCCTCCGTGCACTTTGGGATGCAGCGTCTTCACCCGCCCGCCCAACATCTCCGGCCAGCCCGTAAACTCCGAAACGTCTTTCACTTTCACGCCGCTTTCCCGCAGCAGCTTTGCCGTCCCGCCCGTGGACAGAATCTCGATCCCCAGCGCCGCCAGCCGCTTTGCAAACTCCACCACTCCCGCCTTGTCATACACGCTGATCAGCGCCCGCTCCACCGCCATCCTCTTCCTCCCCGATTTCCAAAAATATTCGTCGAGAAACAACTCATTCTACGCGTGCTCTCGCTCTTTCGCGAAATCCCGCACACTTCGCGGGAAGGCGTAATTTCAAGATCGGCCCTCGCCTAAGAAAGTTTCCTTGTTTTCTGTTGAACAAGAACCCGTTGCGCACGCTTTAACGTGGCCACCGCTGCTTCAACAATGGGGGGCAGTTTCTTGCGAATGTACCGTGTCCCCGCATCGCGCAGACAGGGTTCGCTCTGAAGAAAATTTCCCAATTCTCGCTCAAATTGTTCGCGTTCTCGCGCTACGGTGATCTTATCGAGACGTGCACGGAATCTTCGCAGGGCGATCTTGGTTTCAGTCCGGGCCGTTGTGCGAATCTCTCGTGCAACTCCGTCAAGAAGATCCTCGAGGCAACGCTTCCAGTCAGAAGTCTTTATTATCGCCATCGCCCCGATTCTAATCGAATGGATGTCGGTCGCGCAGGGACTCCCAGCTCTCACCTTCGAGCCTGCGTCTTCGGGTCCCGTCTTCCTGTAGCGGCGGGTCTTCAGACACGTTCTTCTCGCCTCTCATGCGTCCCGCGCCTTGCCGTGTCACTTCTCCGGCATCATTCCAGGGAGCTTGCCAGCCGCAGGCCGGGTGCCCCACCCTCGGTTTTCGAGGGTGGGGATTTTTCCGGAGTTCTGTGTCCAAATGTCTGAAGTGTCTCTAGGGAGAAAGCTAGCTCCACTTTTTAGCTCTTAGTTGTTGCCGTCAATTGCCTTTGCTTGCCTCCCCAATCCACCATGTACCACGACAATAGCTATTGACAAAGTAATGTTTTCGTGCTATCATGGTTTGTGACGCTCGCCGCTCCATCTCATCCTGCCACCCGTTCAACCGGCAACATCCTCGCTCTTTGCGCATTGAGCGCTTTTTCATCCCCAATCTTTTCAATCACTTGCGCACTCCGCAAAATGCAGATTTTCTCGCAACCCGTTTTCTTTCTTGCACTTCCGCACTCTTTCTCCAAAACAACCGGGGTGGCACCCTACCCCGCACTTCCCTTCGAGGTCCAAAATGAACGCAACAATCAGCAACTCCAGCATTTCCAATCTTCTGTCCCGGTGTGAGCACGTCTCGTCTTCCGGACGCCAGTGCCGCGCCTTCGCTCTCGATTCGGACTCCCATCTCTGCCGGCGTCATGCGCTCTCTTTGCTCCGCGCGCAAAACGCCGCGGATATCACCGCCTTCACCGGCCGTCTCGGCGGCTTCGAATCCACGGAAGAAATCCACGCCTTCCTCGCCAAGCTCTTGGCCCTTGTGGCCGAAAACCGCGTCGCTCCCCGCCGTGCCGCCGTTCTCGCTTACATCTGCCAGCTTCTCCTTCGCACCTTGGCCGCCCGGCAGGCGGAGCAGCGCGCCGAGGAAGAATCGAACCCTCCCCGCATCAGTTTCGAGGGCATGCCTGTTCGCGCCTATGCTTCCGCGGAAGAACACACTGCTCCGAATTGCGCTTGAAAGCTTTTGCGCCATGAAGATCACGGATTGCACTGGGAAACGAGACTCGGACCGCCGCACGCCGCTGCTCCGCTGGAAGCGAACCGGCGCGGGCTCTCCGGGCTCAGGATTTCACGAAGGCTTTCAGCTTGACCTGTCCGTCCACCGTCTCGACCACGTACTCGACGTCCTTGCACTTCTTCTGCTTTTGCAGGTCGTGCGTCTTCTTGCGCACAAATTCATTGAAGCTCCCAGGCGTCAGCTTCTGCACGTCTTCTCCCGCCTGCAGCTTGGCGTTCACAAACGCCTGGTACAGCTGCTCTACCTTTTCCGATTCCTTCTCGGGCTCGGAACACGTCATGCGGAAGGCCCCGCCTGCCGCGGCCGCAATCGCGGCGCCTCCCGTTTGTTCGGAGCTCGCGGACGCTCCCGCCGTTTCCGACTGCTTTTTAGCCCGCTCCGCCTCGATCGCCTTCGCCGCCGCGCCATAATGCCGCTCGACGGTGCCTTCTTCCTTCCGCTGCATCCGTTTCCGGAAGACGTCCTTATACTTCGCGTAGCTTTGCGTGAGGTTGTTGTAGCGGAACCGCTGCGCGAACTTCAGGTCGCCAACCCGTTCGCCGTATCGCTTGATGATCAATTCGATGCGCCACTCGATCTCCGCCGGAGGACGCTTGCGCCCGCCGCCAAAATATTGGTCGTATTCGATTTTCAATTGGCGGATGTCACGCTCGAGTTGGCCCAGCTCTTCGTCAATGGTGGCCATGCTGGATGCTCCCCCGTTCTTCCCATGCTAGGGGCGTCCGGCCCCAGCGTCAATCGTGCTCAGTTCGCCGGGCCACGCATAAAATACCCCGCTTCGCAGAGCCCCTTCCCGGCCTTGCGCCGCCCCGGAGCCCGGCTCGCCCGATTGCCCGCCGCCTGCCTCTGTGCTCAAATGGCGGCATGGAATCTCGCGCCAAACGCGCTCTTTCTCCGGAAAAAGCGGAACTTCTTCGGCAAATCCCTTCCGTGGACGAACTTCTCGCCCAACCGCGCCTCGCGGCGCTCGCGGCCCGCGTGGATCGCGCTTTGCTCCTGGACATCACCCGCGCGGCCCTGGCCGACCTCCGCGCTCGCATCACTGGCGATCTGGCCGCGGGCGCGCTCTCCGCTCTCGCCACCGGCAATATTGAAGCCACCATCGCCGATTGGGTCGAGCGCATCCTCGCTCATTCGCTGCTTCCCGTCATCAACGCTACCGGCGTCATCCTCCACACCAATCTCGGCCGCGCTCCGCTTTCCGCCGCCGTCGTCGAGGAATTTCGCCGCACCGCCACGCAATATTCCAACCTCGAATACGATCTCGAAGCCGGCGCTCGCGGCAAGCGTGACGTCCACACCGCTCGGCTTCTCGAACGCCTCACCGGCGCGGAATCCGCCATCGTGGTCAACAATTGCGCCGCCGCCGTCTTGCTCGTTCTTGCCGCGCTCGCCAAGGGCGGCGAGGTGGTCGTCTCGCGCGGCGAATTGATCGAAATCGGCGACGGCTTCCGCATCCCGGAAATCATGGCGGAAAGCGGCGCCGTTTTAAGGGAGGTCGGCACAACAAATCGCACGCGCCTTGCGGACTACGAAAACGCGCTGAACGAGAAAACGCGCCTTCTGATGCGTGTCCACCCGTCGAATTTCAAGATCACGGGTTTCACGGAGAAGCCGTCCATCGAAGAGCTCGTCGCGCTCAGTGCCCGCACAGGCCTTCCGCTGCTGGAAGATCTGGGCTCCGGCTGCGTGCTCGATCTTTCTCCTTCGGGCATCGCAGAGCCCACGGTGCGCCAGAGCGTCGAAGCGGGAATTTCGTTGGTCACGTTTAGCGGCGACAAACTTCTCGGCGGCCCGCAGGCAGGAGTCATTGCCGGGAAGAAAGATCTGGTCGCGCGCGTTCGCCGCCACCCGTTGTTTCGCGCGCTGCGCGTGGACAAGCTCACCATTGCCGCGCTCGAAGTCACGCTCGGTGCGTACTTGCGTGGGGCGTATGACGAGATTCCCGCGATGCGCATGATCCGCTTGACGCCGCGGGAAATCGAGCTGCGCGCGAAAAATTTTCTGCGCGAACTCACGCCGGAAATTCCGCTCGGCGAAGTGGAACTCGAAATTGTGGACGGCTCTTCGCTCGCCGGCGGCGGCTCGACCCCGGCGCAGGCGTTGCCGACAAAAGTGATTCGCATCGCCAGCGCCCGCCATTCCGCCGCGCAGCTCGAAGAAAGATTGCGGCGCAATCCCTCGGGGTTTCCGGTGATCGCGCGCGTCGAAGACGATCGCTTGATTCTCGATCTCCGCACGGTGTTTCCGGAGCAGGAGCCATCGCTGCTCGCCTCGCTCGCGTTCGCGTTGCATTGATGATGAAATCGCAAATGCTGGCCTTCAACGTTTCGCGAGGCAGGCTCGCCGCGGCAAAAAAGAAAATTCCGCGCGTGCGCCCGCGTTGGGGGCTGATCAAAGTGCGGCTCGCGGGAATTTGCAACACCGATCTGGAAATTCTACGCGGTTACCACAATTTTCGCGGAACGCCTGGACACGAATTCGCCGGCGAAGTTGTGGATGTCGCTGGGGTTTCGCGCGCGCAAAGAGATTGCTGGATAGGAAAACGCGTCGCGGGAGAAATCAATATCGCGTGCCGGGCTTTCGGAATTCGCCCGGCGTGTGAATTTTGCAAGCGCGGACTACAACGCCACTGTGCTCGGCGAAAGGTGGTCGGAATTGTCGGCCACGACGGCGCGTTTGCCGAATATCTTGCATTGCCGCTCGAAAATCTCCACAGAATTCCGGATTGGATCAGCGACGAGGAAGCTGTATTCATCGAGCCATTGGCTGCCGCTTGTGAAATTCTGGACCAGGTGAATATGAGGCAGTTTCGCGAAGCGGCTGTGCTCGGCGATGGAAAACTCGCACAGTTGATTGCCCGCGTTTTGCGTACGGTTCTTCCGCACGTGGTGATGTACGGGAAGCACGAAGAGAAACTTGCACTCGCGCGGCGTGCGAAAATTGAAACGCGGCGCCTGCGGGGCAACGCGAGCGATTTGAAAAATGTGAAAGATACGTACCCGCTGGTCGTCGAAGCAACGGGTTCTCCGTCGGGCCTCGCATTGGCCCAGCAGATGACCGAAGCGCGCGGCACGTTAGTGTTGAAATCCACAATCCACGGCGCAGCCCCAGTCGAAACGTGGCCGATTGTCGTGAAAGAAATTTCGGTCATTGGCTCGCGCTGCGGCCCGTTTGAGAAAGCGATTGCCCTTTTGCGTTCCGGCAAAGTGGATCCGCGCCCGCTGATCACGAGGACATTTCCTCTTTCCAAAGCGCCGCAAGCGGTCCGTTTTGCGATGCAGCCTGGCGTAATGAAAGTCTTGCTTTGCCCGGAGTGAACGGGTGCGCAATTGCGGCGGACTAAACGCGGTTGATGCAAGAGGCGACGCAAGCGGCGCCGAAGCCGTTGTCAATGTTCACGACGGTGACATTCGACGCGCAAGAGTTGAGCATGCCGAGCAAAGCGGCGACGCCGCCGAAACTCGCGCCATAGCCCACACTGGTCGGCACGGCGATTACCGGCGCGGCGACCAGTCCGCCGACAACGCTGGGCAAAGCGCCTTCCATGCCGGCAACGCAAATGATGACGCGCGCTTCAGTGAGAAGAGAGCGATGCTCGAGCAAACGGTGAATTCCGGCAACGCCGACATCGTAGAGCGATTCGGCGCGATTGCCCATCATGCGCGCGGTGAGGAGCGCTTCTTCCGCGACGGGAATATCACTGGTGCCTGCGGAAACCACCAGGATGGTTCCTTTGCCGGAAATTTCACGGTTGCGTTCAATGGTGATGATGCCGGAAAGCGGGTGGAATTTCGCATTTCTCCCGGCGCGCTTCACCGCGGCGAAGATTTTCGCGTCGGCGCGCGTGACCAGAATGTTGTGCTGCGAATCTTTTTTGGAGAGCATGGCGCGCACGATTTCCCCGACCTGCGAAGGAGTTTTGCCTTTCGCAAAAATTGCTTCGGCGAAGCCCTGCCGCAGAGCGCGATGATGGTCCACTTTCGCAAAGCCCAAATCCTCGAACGGAAGATGTTTCAAGCGGTCGGCGGCTGCTGCTGGCGCGATTCTCCCCGCTTCCACCGCATGCAGAATTTTCAAGAGTTCTTTGCGATTCATCGGATTCGACCGAAACGAATTCTATCATTGGAGAGAACGAACGCAGCTGCTTGACTTGGGTTGCAGCGGCTGGGAGACTAGATTTTCCGCGGAAAACATGAACGAAACCAGACAAAAAACCGTGACCGTGGGCGTGACCGGAGCGAGCGGAGCGCTGCTGGCGCAGAAGGCGCTGGCGCTGCTCGAAGAAGATGCTCGCGTGGCGCGCATTCATCTCGTGGTGACGGAGGCAGGCCAGAGATTGTTCGCAGAAGAGCTGGGGATTTCCTCCGGCGATGCGAAACTGCTTGCGGCCCGGATTTTGGGAAAAGCTTCGGCGAAAATTGAAGTTCTGCCGAATAGAGATGTGGGCGCTTCGATCGCTTCGGGAAGTTGTGAAGTGGATTCGATGATCGTGATTCCCTGCTCGATGGGAACTCTGGCGAGCATTGCGAATGGAACGAGCGAGGATCTCGTTGCGCGCGCGGCGGACGTAATGCTGAAAGAGGGACGAAAGCTGGTGCTGTGCGTGCGGGACACGCCGTTCAGCCGAATTCACCTGGAAAATATGCTGCGGGCGCAGCAAGCGGGAGCGGTGATCATGCCTGCGGTTCTTTCGTATTATCACCGGCCGAAAACGATTGACGACCTCGCAACGCAATATGTATGCAGAGTGCTGGCGCAGATCGGAATGCCACAGGAGAAAATGTACCGGTGGAAGGGATCGTCCTCGGCCAAGGAAGCGAAGGCATGAGCAGAGGGCGCATGCGAACGGTGCTCGAGATGATCAAGTTCGAGCACAGTGTGTTTGCTTTGCCGTTCGCATTGACGGGAGCACTGCTGGCGGCGCGATTCACGGCGCACGGTTGGCCGACCTGGCGTCAGATTCTGTGGATCGCGGTGGCCATGGTAGCCGCGCGGTCCGCGGCGATGACCATGAACCGCATTGCGGATTTGCGCTATGACCGCGAAAATCCACGAACGGCGAAACGCGCGCTGGTGACGGGCGAACTGTCGCTCGGATTTGCCTGGATGTTCACTTTGATTGCCGTGGCAGTTTTTGGCGTGGCGGCCTGGCAGCTGAATCCGTTGGCGCTGAAGCTTTCTCCTGTGGCCATCGCAATTCTATTTTTCTACTCGTTCACAAAGCGGTTCACGAACTGGTCGCATCTTTTTCTGGGATTCGCACTGGGAATTTCTCCGGCTGCGGCCTGGATCGCGATTTCCGGCGGACTCGATTGGCGAATGCTGATTTTGTGCGCGGCAGTGACGCTGTGGGTAGGCGGATTCGACGTGCTGTACGCGTGCCAGGACCTGGATTACGACAAGCGCGCGGGCCTTTTTTCCGTTCCGAAGCGGTTCGGGATCGCGAATGCATTGCTGATCGCACGCGCGATGCACGTTGGAGTCGTTGGTTTGCTCACGTGGCTGGCGGTGAGCTTCGGCTTGCCGTGGCCAGCGTGGGTGGGAATTGCGGTGGTGGCCCTGCTGCTGGGATACGAACATTCGCTCGTCAAATCGGATGATTTGAGCAGGCTGGACGCTGCGTTTTTCACTATGAACGGCTATATTAGTCTATCGTTCCTGATGTTCTGGGGAGCAGCGGCGGCGGTTTGGAGAGTTTGAAAAGATTGATTTCCGTGGAATGTGAATAGGCCGAGAAGCGCGGATAGAATGAGAGTAACGCGCTTCGGAGAATGGGATCGGCGCAGAGGCAAAAGTTGAGCGAACTGACGATCACGGATGCAAGGCTGAAACCGATTGCCGAGAAGGTGCTCGGCGGAGAGCGGCTGTCGTTTGACGACGGGATCGCGCTGTACCGCTCGCCGGATTTGCTGGCGACGGGCTGGCTGGCGAATTACGTGCGCGAAAAGAAGCACGGAAACGTGACGTATTACAACGTCAACCGGCATATCAATCCGACGAACGTCTGCGTGGCGCACTGCAAACTTTGCGCTTTCGGACGCGACCCGGACGCGCCCGGCGCGTACACCTACGCGCTCGAAGAAATTTACCAGCGCGCAGCGCAGGGCGTGCGCGAGGGCGCGACGGAATTCCACATCGTCGGCGGGCTGCATCCGGATTTATCGTTCGAGCATTTTCTGGAAATGATTCGCGGGCTGAAGGAGCGGTTTCCGCAGGTCCACCTGAAGGCCTTCACGATGGTGGAAGTGCACTACTTTTCGCGAATCGCGAAACTGACGATTGAAGAAACGCTGCGAAAAATGAAAGCAGCGGGAGTGGATTCCTGCCCGGGCGGCGGGGCGGAAATTTTTCATCCGCGGGTTCGGCGGATCATCTGCGATCACAAGGTGAGCGGCCAGGTGTGGCTGAACATTGCGAAGAAGGCGCACGAAATCGGGCTGCCCTCGAACGCAACGATGCTCTATGGGCACGTGGAGACGGAAGAAGAGCGCGTGGATCACCTGGTGAAGCTGCGCGAATTACAGGACGTGACGCACGGATTCGTGGCGTTCATTCCGCTGGCGTTTCATCCGGATAACACGGCGCTTTCGCACCTTCCGAAGCCGACGGGCTACGCGGACCTGAAAAACATCGCGGTTTCACGGCTGCTCCTGGACAATTTCGAGCACATCAAGGCTTACTGGATCATGCTGACACCGAGCATCGCGCAGATCGCGCAGCGGTTCGGCGCAAACGATCTGGATGGGACTGTCGCGGAAGAAAAGATCTATCACGACGCGGGCGCGAAGACTTCAGAATTCACGCCGCGCGCGGAACTGGAGCGGCTGATCCGCGCGGCAGGCCGCGTGCCGGTTGAGCGCGATACGCTGTACCGCACCGTGGACCGTTCGAAACTCCCGCCGGTTCCGGCTGCGCTGCCAAAGGGCCTGGTTTCCCTCACTCTGAACGTTTAGTTCGGCTCATCAGCCCATAAACAAATTCTTACTTGATGGTGGAAGTCTTAGCCGCGACTTTGGCGAGGATGGAAGGCGGAAGAGTGGCGTAGCCCTGGTCTTTCGCGACGGACTGGCCTGAAGAATAGATCCACTTGAGATAATCCCTCACCGCAAGAGCGCGTGCCGCGTCGGAATAGCGTTCGGGCACATAGAGCCAGGTGAAACTGGCGATGGGGTAACTGCCTTTGCCCGGCGCGTTTGTCACGGAAATTCGAAAATCGCTGGTCATTTTGGATTCGAGCGCAGAGGCAGCATCCTCAACGGATTCTGCATTGGGATGGATGAATTCGCCTGCGGCGTTTTTGATGGAAGCCATCCTGATCCCCCCAGTGACAGCCCAGTTCAATTCCGTGTAAGCGATGGCGCCGGAAGTGGCGCGAGTTTTCTGGATCAAATCGGGAGTCAGGCCGATGGCCTGGCCAACGGGCCACTTGGGAGAAACACTGCGACCCACCTTGGATTGAAACTCGGGACTCACCTTCGAAAGATAGTCGGAGAAGATGTAGCTTGAGCCTTTGCCCTCGGTCCGATGGAGAACGACAATCGGGAGATGCGGGAGATTGACTCCGGGATTCAGTTTAGCGATCTCGGGATCGCTCCAGGAAGTGGTTTTGCCGAGGTAAATGTCAGCCAAAACCGGTCCAGAAAGGCGGAGATTCCCGGAGACTCCGGGAACGTTGTAGATGATCACGATGGCGATGAGAACGGTGGGTAATTCGAGGATCGGAGTCCGTGCAGAGCTGAGCTGCTTTTCGGGAATGGGCGCATCGCCACCGCCAAAGTCACCGCTCCCGGCAAGAATGCGGCTGACGCTGGCGCCGGTTCCCTCCGGGAGATAGCGGACCTTGATCTGTGCATTTTGATTATGGAAATCTTCGCTCCAGCGAAGATAGAGAGGTTCCGGAAGACTCGAACCGGTGGCCACAAGAGTGATGTCCGACTGAGCGGCCGCCGATTGCGCGCCGAGAACCACGAGCAGCGAAGCGCATACGGACCAGCGACGAATCCGCGAAAGTTGCATCATCAAGACCCCACGCACGCCCAAAGATTGAACAGCCCACCAGGCAAGGATACAAACTCAGGCTAAGGGAAGAGAGTTTGTGAGGACAAGAGGCTTCGGCGAACTTGTTCAGAAAAATATATTGTCATGGAAAGAACATTCGCGAATCGGGCGAACACTCAGTTCACGCCGGGAATGGCGTGAGGCAAATCCTTTTCAGTTTCACCGATGGTAGGCTTGGAAGGAGCGGTTCGAATGAAGAACAGGGAGGCGATATGCGTGCGCTCGCGAACTTGGGCTTGGGGGTCGTGCTCGGGCTGGGCGTGCCGGGAGCGCGGGCGCAAACAGTGACGCCGACGCCGGAAACGGGAGTCACGCCGAACGTACTGTTGCTGTACTCGGCCGAAACGGTGCCGGGGCGGGAGATGGACTATTCGCGGAAGGAAGCGGAGATCGCAGCGAGCTACGAGGAGAAAAAGATTCCCGTTTACTGGCTGGCGATGACTTCGCTGACCGGAACTCCTCGCGTGCTGTATTTCGAGGGTTTCGATTCGTTCGGGGACGTGGAGACAACCGAAGGAGTGATCCGCGATGTCCTCGCAACGCGTTCGGACATCGTGGGAATGCAGCAGGAATTGTTGAGTTACCTGAACGGGTCGCACACAGTGCTGGCGTTCCGGAGGGACGACCTAGGCTACCGTATGAACAAGGTGGACCTGGCGAAGGCGCGCTACGTGCGCGTGACACAAGTGCAGCTGAAGACCGGAACAGACGCGGACTTCGCCGAGGCGGTGAAAACGGTGCGGCACTTTTACGAGACGAACGATGTGGATGCGCCGTGGGTGATTTACCAGGTGGATTCGGGAATGGCGATGCCCGCGTATCTTCAAATTCAGCCGATGCAATCTCTGAAAGAGATGGACGACGCGTATGACCGGGCGAAGAATTCGCCGGTCGTGCCGGCTGGTTCAGTGCGCCAGAAACTGATCCAGGCACTGCAATCGTCGTTGGCCACTGCGGAGGCTGAGACCTATTCGGTGAGCCTGAAAATGAGCCATCTTGCGCCCGAGGCCCGGGCGGGAAAGAAAAGCGAAGGGGAGCGAGGGGACAAGGGACAGGCTCGGCCGGGCACTGGAAAGAAGAGCGCGGCCGTTGGCGGCAGAAGCAATCGAAAATAGGCGGCACAATTTTGCGGAAGTCAGGAAGCGACGCGTCGCAAAGGCCAAATGAGTACGTCCTGGCGCCGGGCGAAGTGAAGCAGCGGTTGTTGTGCGGGAAGATTGAGGCCCGAAGCCAGCGCCATGTCATTGTGCGGGAATTCAGCCTGGGCGAGATTAAGTGACCAGGGTGGATGATGAATCTCACCGCGATGGATTTGGCGGCGCGAATCTTCGGCGTAGAGACAATAGCGTTCCGTGAGAAAGTGGTTGAGCGTTCCGGGCCGCGGCGAGAAGGGTGGGCCGAGCGGCTGGTATTTCGCGCTGAGGCTGGCGGGAGGGGCGGAGCGATCCGTTCGTGTTGAGCGATATTCGATCCAGCCAGCGCGTTGTTCGCAAGCCATGTCCGCGCGAAAATACGGCAGATGGAACCAGGCTCGCGCCGCGGCTACGGCAAGCGGATTCGCGGCATCCAGGCTGAAAAACCAAACACCGGGCTTGCTATCGGCCACGACGTAAGTCCTGACGTTCAATTCGGGAAACGAAGAAATCCAGGGGAGAGGAGGAAAACCGCGGAGGCGCACGCCGGTCATGCGGAAGGGAACGACGCTGATCCACGCCTGGCCGGAGAATGTGTCAATTTCGAGCGGCGAAGGAACGGCCGGACGCAGCGATTCCGGGGAGAGCGGCCAATGGGCAAAGAGCAGATCGTGCCAGCTCTGAGCCATGATCCAGCGGCCTGGCGGCAGCGGCCAAGGGCGATGATGGAAGGCGGAAAGCAGCGAATTCATGAGAGGCTCGGAATGCAATTTGAATATACCCGGAAAGCAGGCAGGTGAATCGAAGTCGTTAGTTTCAAAGGGACCGAATCTTTCAATCTGAAGGAGCAATTATGCAGAGAAAAGCATCGGCGGTTTGGCAAGGAGATTTGAAGAGCGGCAAGGGAACGATTTCCACGGACAGCGGAACTCTGAAGCAGACGCAATACTCGTTCAGCACGCGGTTTGAAAACGGGGTGGGCACAAATCCCGAAGAGCTGCTTGCTGCGGCGCACGCTGGCTGCTTCACGATGGCGCTTTCGGCGCAGCTCGGCGGGGCGGGCCTGAAGGCGGACAAGCTCGAAACGACCTGCACGGTTTCACTCGAAAAAGTGGGCGAAGGGTTTGCGATCACGAAGAGCCATCTCGATCTTGTGGCGAAGGTGCCCGGAGCGGACCAGGCGAAGTTTGACGCAGCCGTGAAAGCGGCGGAAATGGGGTGTCCGGTGTCGAAGCTGTTCAAGGCAGAGATCAGCGTGAATGCACGGCTGGAGAGCTGAGAAAGCCCTGAGCGCTCACGCGGCGCCAAGCAAACAGGTAGAATGCACGGCATGATTCCCCATCCGCTGGTGTTTGCCGCAGGGTTCGCGATTTTCGTGATCGTTCTGTGGGATGCGTTCGAGTCCATCATCCTGCCGCGGCGGGTGACGCGCCGATTCCGGCTGACGCGGCTGTTTTACAGGACGAGTTGGGCCACGTGGAAGGGCGCGGCAGAGTTGGTTTCGAGCAAAAAGAAGCGTGAAGCGTCCCTTGGCTACTTCGGGCCAATTTCGCTTCTCGTGCTGGTCGGCGTGTGGGCGCTGGGCCTGTTGATGGGATTCGGGATGATGCAGTACGGCGCAGGGTCTGCTGTGAACGTGGCAGGCTTGAAGCCGGGATTTTGGACCGATGTTTATCTGAGCGGGACGACGTTCTTCACGCTGGGACTAGGAGACGTGGTTCCGCGTTCCGGGCTCGCGCGTGCACTGGTGGTTGCGGAAGCGGGATTCGGATTCGGATTTCTCGCCGCGGTAATCGGATACCTGCCTTTTATTTTCGGATCGTTTTCAAAGCGCGAGGTGAATATCTCGCTGCTGGATTCGCGCGCGGGGACGCCGCCAACTGCCGGAGAGTTGTTGCGGCGGCATAGTAACCAGTATGGATTGGAGGCGTTGCGCGACCTGCTGAAGGAGTGGGAACTCTGGAGCGCGGAGCTGATGGAGAGCCACCTTTCATACCCCGTGCTGGCGTATTTCAGGTCGCAACACGACAACCAATCGTGGATCGCATCGCTGACCGCGATTCTGGACACCTGCGCGTTGATCATGACGGGCATTGAAGACGCGTGCGAGCGGCAGGCGGAATTGACCTTCGCGATTGCGCGGCATGCGGTCGTGGACCTCTCCCAGGTATTTGGAACGGCGCCGCAGTCTCCCCACGAACGGCTTCTCTCCACGGATTTGCGGCGGATCCGCGAGAAGCTGGCGCAGCATGGATTGAAATTGAATGATTCGGCCGAGGCGGACCAGAGACTGGCGCAATTGCGTCAGATGTACGAGCCTTACGTATATTCGCTGGCGAAATATTTGGGCCGGGCCCTGCCGCCGTGGATTCCGGAAAAAAAGGGGAAGGATAACTGGCAAACGACGGCGTGGGGAGAGACGGCTGGCTACGTCGTACGCGATACCAGCGTCGTGAGGGACGATCACTTTTGAGAAATTTAGACAGTGGCGGACGACGGCGATGAACCTGCTCAGTTGAAAAGGGAGAAAAGCTAATGAAGGCAATCATGGTGCGTGAATTCGGCGGTCCGGAAGTTTTAAGACTGGAAGAGACGCCAACGCCGAAGCCGGGGGCCGGACAGGTGTTGGTGCGCGTGCTCGCGGCGGGTGTGAATCCCTACGACACTTACATGCGAAATGGAAGCTATGCGATCAAACCGCCGCTGCCATACACCCCGGGATCAGACGCGGCGGGGACGATCGAAGCCGTGGGCGAAGGCGTGAAGAATGTGAAGGTTGGCGACCGGGTGTACACGGCAACGACGATTACGGGAGCGTATGCGGAGTATGCGCTGGCGACGGAGGCGCAGGTGCACCGGCTGCCAGGGAATATTTCGTTTTCGCAGGGAGCGGGAGTCTGGGTGCCTTACGGTACGGCGTTTCATGCTCTGCATCATTTCGCGAAGGCGAAGGCCGGCGAAACGCTGTTGATTCACGGCGCGAGTGGGGGAGTAGGAATCGCGGCGGTGCAGATGGCGCAAGCCATGGGGATGACGGTTTTCGGAACTGCGGGTACAGAGAAGGGATTGGAATTGGTGAAGAAGGAAGGAGCGGCGGAGGCGTTCGACCACCGGCCGGGAGACTATCGCGAAAAGATCATGAAAGCGACGGAAGGGCACGGAGTGGACGTAATTCTGGAGATGCTGGCGAACGTGAATTTGGGGCACGACTTGAAACTGCTGGCGCAAAACGGGCGCGTGGTGGTGATCGGGAGCCGGGGAGACGTGACGATCACGCCGCGGGACTTAATGGCAAAGCGAGGAAGAGTTCTGGCGTTTGCGTTGTGGGGCGCGACACCAGCGGAAATCGCGGAAATACATCCGGCGCTGATCGCAGGACTCGAAAACGGAACGCTGCGGCCGATCGTCGGGAAGGAATTGCCATTGAAAGATGCAGCGCAAGCGCACGTGGACGTGCTGGCGCCGGGGTCATACGGAAAAATTGTTCTGGTGGCGTAGGCCGCTGACGATTAGAGGTGCAAGCGAAGTAAGCTCAGAATTATGCCCAGCAAAGCTCCGAAACCAATGAGCCAGGCGGAGTTGACACGAAAACGGAAGAGGAGCAACGCGGCGAGGCCGGCGATCATTGCAGAAGTTGCGCTCAGGAACACTGCCCGGGCGAATTGAAAGCCAACGAAAGCCATGAGAGCAATCGCTGAAGCATTGACTCCATCGAGAAAAGCGGAAGCCCAGGAAGACCGGCGAAGTTTCGGCAGGACTTTTGCGGTCGCCGCGACAAAAAGAAAAGCAGGCAAGAACGTGCCGAAAGTCGCGAGAACGGCTCCTTTCCAGCCGGCGAGCAGATAGCCGATGAACGTCGCGACGGTGAAGAAGGGACTGGGAGTGGCCTGGCTCACGGCCACAGCATCGAGAAGCTGGGCTTGCGTAAGCCAATGGAGACGTGTTACGAGATCGGCCTGAAGCAGAGCAAGCAAAACGTAGCCGCTGCCGAAGAGCACCGCACCAACCTTGAGAAAATAAACAAAGACGGATCCCAGGCCGACGGCGCCCACAGCAGCGGCGGTACCGGCCGTGCGAAGAGCACTAGCGGCCGTGAGCACGGAAGAGCGAAAATGCTCCGCGCGCCGTGCCACCACCCACGCAACCCCGCCACCGATAAGAAGCGCGATAGGTGAGACACGAAAGAATGAGAGCACGAATACTACTGCGGCGAGAACGGCCAATTCCTTCGATTTGAAAACGGCGCGGTGGAGAGCCCAAATTGCTTGCGCGACGAGGACAACGACTATGGGCTTCACGCCCCAGAGAATTCCGGCAACTTGAGGGAGCGAACCGTAACGAACGTACGTCCAAGCAAGCGCAGCAACGAGCAGGGCGGCAGGAAGAAGGAAGGCAATGCCTGAGGCGATGAGTCCCAAGAAGCCGCCGCGCAATTCTCCGAGATAAATTGCGAGTTCCGTGGAGCTGGGACCCGGAAGCAATCCGACGGCGCCCATACGGTCGAGAAATTCTTCGCGGGTAAGCCACTGGCGCCGGCGGACGAATTCGTTTTCCATCATGGCGATGTGGGCTGCGGGGCCTCCGAAAGCCACGAAACCCAGGCGTAGAAAGACGCGGAAAATTTCCAAGAGCGAATGGAGCCTGGAAATGGCGGAGCGATGGAAGCGTTTCATTCTGGAGACCGAATTATGCACGAAAGTGCGAGGCGGCATCTTTGAAGTTGGAGAAGTTTCCGCCCTCAACAAGAGGCTCTTCTCCGCTAAGCCGGGTTCTTGGCCTTCTGCGGCGCAAGCCGTATAATGATTCAGGGCACGATAGATTTCCCGGCGCAACTCCCCCGGAAACTTGTAGAATTCAAGCCCTCATGAGTCCACTGTTCGTCAATTTGATCTTGGTGCAGAGCTCCTTCAGCCAGTACTGGCACAAGCTCACCAACCGAACGTT
>Ga0335079_10001789_pt1 | contig 24581 bp, 38 predicted proteins | sample Lox_Sample_33_FD_206719 | JGI IMG/M metagenome (GOLD analysis project Ga0335079, IMG submission 206719) | Soil microbial communities from Loxahatchee National Wildlife Refuge, Florida, United States - Lox_Sample_3.3 | ecosystem: Environmental > Terrestrial > Soil > Wetlands | place: USA...
TCATCGGTGAATACCAGTTCCAGCGGGCCGCCAATCTTAGGCATGCGACTTACCTCAATGAAGCGCGCCACGCATCCGAGCGTAGCACAAGTGTTTCATCACCCCCGAGGATGATATCCACCTCTTGCTCGGAATCAACGGCGAGCACAAAAGTACGTTGCCGCGAGGGTTGGCAAACGAGTTTGCTTCCATTGCCGCGCTTGATCGTGTATTCGGATAACGTAACTTTGCACGGGTCCGAACGCTTATTGCATATCACGATCAGGTCAGAATCTGTGAAGTCTATCCGTTCATCCGTCTTGCGATCGAGTCTCACAGATGGCGCAAGTGTGGAGCGGATCACAAGCGAACCGGGATCACCTTCCTTGCATTTCAACCGTACGGAATGGAACCCACTTCCGACCATGCTCGGCGCAGCCGTCATTTGGACTTACCCCCGACTCTGCCCGCCGTCCTGGCGTGCTCACGGTCCACGCTGAATGATCGCTTCTCAGGCGGGCACGCAAGCCCGCCTATTCGCGCTGCCGCCCTGGCAAGCTCCCTATTGCGCGAGAACGTGCGTTTTTCGGCCGGCACCGCTCGCCCACCCTGCGCGGCAAGCTCGCGTCGCCGCTCAGGCGTCATCCTTGCAAACCCCACCAGCTTGCGCTGGATCAATTTCGGATCGGCGCTCATGCCGGGGGTGGCGGCTCGGTCGGTGCTGGGGCCGGGGGTGGCGCCTGAGTGCCCTGAATCAGCGCGTGCGCGGCATCCGAACGCGCCTTAAGCTCGGACCACTCATCGATGGTCGGATCACGCCCCGCGGATACCATGGCCTGCATTTGCTCGGTGAGCGCCTGTATGGCCGCGATGCCTTCGGCGCCAGCGCCTAACGCTGCGATTGCAGAATCGAGCACATCACTTGCGGCGTGCGGCCAATTCTGGGCGAGGAATGAGCGCACTACCGACAGAAAGGCGCTGATGATGGGGAGATATTCGGCAACTACTGCGGCCATGATTCCTCCGGCCTATTTGGATTGAACCGCGGACACTAAAGCGGTTACGTCATTTTCAGCCTGCAACGTCCACGTCGCAAGGTTCGCACTCGCGGTGGTGAGCACGTTTTGCGAGCCGCCCGCTTTCACCGTCGCTTGTGCTGCGATGTAATCCTGCGCGGCTTTCAAGAGTGCATCCGCGGTCGGTTTGGCTTTGGCATCAGCGGCAACGATGGCGCTTTTGACCGTGGCTGACACGGTGGGATCGGAAACCAGTTTCGCGCCCGCTTCCTCAAACACCACGAAGGTGCCATAAGCGGCGAACGCTTTTTGCTCCGCATCGGTTGCGACTGAAGTCGGATTAGACGCGCACGCGGCGAGTGCGAGCACGGCCAGGAGGATTGAAAACCTACGCATGATTGAATCCCTTTGATGCCGCAACGCAGTTGCTTAGCCGAGCGCCGGAACGTTGAGCTTTGCGCCGACCAAATGAAAAAGCGCGGTAAAGAGCGACCCGAGCGCGACCACGATGGCGCCCGAGGATACCGGGTCGAGGTGGAGCTTTGAGGTCAGGGCGAGCCCGATCGCTGAGCCCACGGCCGAGCCGACTGTCGGCGTGGTAAGGCCCGGATTGGTGTTTGGCGGTGTGACGGGCTGCGGTGTATTCATTGATAGATCCCCCGATGATTGTAAGCGCAAGCCTAGCTAGTCGCTATCCTGTGGCGGGCTCCAGGGTATGTCAAGCTTTTTGGCTGCGATATGAAAGACTGCGCAGAGAGAATCGAGCACGCGCGTGCGGTGGGCGGATTCCTTTCGTAACCATCTGACCTCACGTTTGATATCAAGGTACACAAGCGACCCCAGCGCGCCGATCATGGCGAAAAGGGCTTCTATTGGAATGCCTGTCAAAGTGTTCACTAGCTCAACCCCGCCGCTTAAATGTTTGAGTGCCGTAAGTGTTGCAATCATGCGTTCACCGTATCGCCGCTCCCGCCCACGTCCACATCCGCAAGGATTTGTGTCACGTAATTGACGGTTTCGGCTGGCAGTTGGAGTTGACCGGCGAGCGCCTTTTGCTCATTGCCGGGACCGAAGTTATAGGCAGCAAGCGCCGTGCCCCAGTCTCCGAACTGCTTATAAAGCGATACGATGTAATTACCCGCTTCCTGAATCTGTGCTTGTGTATCGGCATCGGTGAAGGGTACGGGTACCTGCACCGATTTGAAAAAAGCCGGCATCAGTTGAAGGATTCCGAGCGCGCCCGCGGATGATGCTGTGGTGCCCGTGATTATATCCTCGCGGAATCGCGATTCCTGATACGCCATGCGCGCGAGCAAATCAGGTGGGATACCTAGCTGCTGCTCAACGAATTCGATATACGGAACCCACTTCGGTCCCTGTTGCACGTTTTTCCAGCCGCTCACATCCGCCTCTATGTCTATCGCAGTGTTGGTGACTTGCTGCCGATTCAAATACAGATACAGTCCGATTGCCCCACCGATTGCCAGCAAAATTTTAGTTGCGCGGTCCATCACATGAGTGTGCAGGTGCTACCCTGCTCCAAGGTCAGAGATCCCGTTCCACCATTCAAAGCAAATTGAATTCCAATAGTCCCGCTACCGCTTGTGACTAGAGTTGCCGAAAGAGTCTGCGTCACAATCTCGCCCGCCGTTAGAGCCGATCCCGCTGAGGCATTGATTGCAGCAGCATCGGTCGTGGAACCGCCCGAGGAGTTACCGCCCGATGCGCTCCAAAAACCCTCACTCACCGACCCGCCGCTTGAAACCTCGATCTTTACCCCCGAGGATGACGAAGAAACCATGTTCCACGTCAATTGACAGGAAAGCGAGTACGTGCCCGCGGGCTGTGATGTGAATTGCAGCGTGGGATCAAGCGCAAGCACGGTGCTCGTGGTGTTGGTGTCGCCTGTCTTTTTGGCGCGCGTGCCTGAGAGCGTAGAGACAGCGTTCCCATTCACATACAGCGCCTGCGCGTTGAGCGAACCGTGTCCCTGAAGCCCGCCCGTAGGCGCACCAAGCTCCGCTCCCACGTCCACCGTCAACTCATTGGCGCCGGTTTGATTCTGCAAAATCACCTGACCATGCGTGCCCGATCCGGTCGGGGGCTGCGGGGTTAGAGTGATGCTGCCGCCGTTTTGATTGGAGCCACCAAGCGGCGCACCGGCTTGAATTGAGATATTCCCGCCAACGCCACCGTTAGCCCCACCGTTGCCGGCCGAAATATCTACATCCCCGCCCGCGCCCGTTCCCGCCCCAGGATCGCCACTACCGGCGACAATCGAAAAAGCACCCCCGGCGCCTGAGCCGAAGCCGCCCCCGGCATCCATCTCGAAAGCACCGCCCGCATTGTTGCCAGCGTTTGAGGTTCCGGCGCTTTCCTGATAGCCACCGCCCAAACCGTTCACGTCCACACCGGCCTCAATGAATACGTCGCCCACTCCGGCCGGCGCGCTTTGCGAATTGGTGACGTTGAACGCCGCAGCGTTCACCACATTGAAGCCGGGCGCGCTTGAAGTGTTGTAAGCAAAATTACTGCTGCACGTGAGTGCACCGCCAGAGCCCGCAACGGGTATTTGATGATTGGGGCAGCCGGTGAGGTTGATCGCATTGACACCGATTGTGCCGTTTGCGCCTGAAAGTATGTACGTGACTCCAGGCGGTGGAAAATAGGGATACGTCGCCGCTGCGATCATCGGACCCAAAAGGCAAAGGCAAACGATTGCAATTACCCGACGAGTACCCATTGCGTTAACGTCCCATCGTAGAAAAGCTGTGCGGTGTCATTGAGCGCGTATGAAAAATCCGTACTCGCTAGAATCTCTTGCTGTGCGGTTGATCCATTCAAATGCAACAGAGTGAGTGTAAAGGCCCCCGCGATCACCGTGATAAAAAGTTGCTGCCCGTCAGCCCCCGCGGGCAAGCCTTCCCAACTGGTATCAGCCGACAGAGTGACGTAGAGCCTGCCCGTGCCCGCCGAGCCAATACCGGCAGTGAAGCCGACAATGTTCGGGTCAATGGCCCCGGATGGGGATGTGAAGGTGAGGCGCGCACCGATCCCGCCGCCCCCACCCGTTGCCGGTTGAAAGGTCGGCGCGCTTGTCGGTCCGTTGGAGGTCAGTACATTGCCGGCAGTGCCGGGCAGCGCCGGACCCGCAAACGGTATCCACGGGACGACGGGTCCGACCGGCATTGCTTTACCTGTCCGGCACTACGGGGCGCGGCTCGGCGCCGTTGGTGCCGATCGGAAGCGCCGTCACTTGCGGTGTCTTCGGCTCATAGGGTTTCAACTTCTCGCCCACGATCGCGGCAAGGCGCAACTTCGCGGGGTTTTTCATGCTCACGTGAATCGGCACTTGCGCGAAAATCTCCGCGATGAATTCGGCTTCGGCCACCGTGAGCGTGAGTGATTTAAGCGCCATGTTTGAAAACTCCTACCATGCGGGAATGTTGCGTATGGTCCCGTTATCGTTTATCGGAATCCACGCGGTAGGATTGCCCGCCGTTGGAGAGTTAGTCAAGGTCCCGGCTTGCGCCCCTGCATTGTTTGTGTAATTGCTGCCCGATTGATTATTCGCAAGCTGTCCGTTCGCATTGAGGGATAGCGTCGTGGTGACGCTATTTTGATCGATGTAAAAGAGAATCCCGCCGACCGCGTAGAACTGCCCGCCGTTGGGTCCGCCGCTTGTCGGCGCGGCACCGTTCAAGAGTTTCAAATTATTGGTAGGCGTCCCACCGCCCCAACCGCGACCCGCTGCAGCGGTTGTTGAGTTGCCAACAACTAGATTGCCCTTTGCGAGATCCCCGTAAAACATCGCGCGCTGTGTGGCGCCGTCATAGGTTTCAAGAATGAAAAGATCATCAGCGCCCACCCCCGAACCCTGAGAGCCGCACTGCCGCCCAATCAGAATCAGCCGCTTGTGCGAATTGGGTACCGCGCTTCGTCCGATGACAACGGATGAATCCCCCAGCGCATTGATGCTCGCACCGATCCCAACTGTGTATTGGCAGGTTTGCGCGGCGAGCCCAATCGAGTACCCGAGCAAAACATTATCGGTGTTGGTAAAGCCCGCTGAAGGTGAAATCGATGAGCCCACATAGACGTTATCCGAAGTATTGTTATTAGTGACCCCGCCCGAGTAGGCGCAGCGATAGCCGATATAAACCGAGTTGGAATAGGTGCAGGAGGTTGAAGGGTTGTTTCCTGCGCCTTGCGATCCCAATGCCTGAGAGCCGATGCAAACAAGCTGATTGCCCCCAAGGTAATTAGGCTGCACCGCTGCAGCACCGCCGAAGGCTTCATATCCGATGATGACGGTATCGGCGGGCGTTGTCGTGATGCCGCCTTTTGTCTCACATCCCGCGTAGGCGCTATCGCCAACTATGACATTGCCTTTCAAGCGGTTCGCTGATTGAAGTCCCGCGGCGGATGACACCGAGCTAGCTGCGTTCGCACCCAGGATCGTATTCGCGCCCGCGTACACGATTGAAGCGGCCGCACCGTGACCTATGATGGTGTTGCCGGACGAATAGGTGCCCGAGGCTGCACCGCCCGTGGTGAGGGAGGTCGCAACGTTGGTGCCGATGAAAATAGATTGATCTAAGGTTGTGTCGGTGATGGGGGCAACCAAAGTACCCGCGTCAAAGGCATCATGCCCAATCACGATAATGTCAGTAAGCCCCTGCACGTACTGTGCAGCGCCAGCGCCTGCCAGAAACATTTGCGTTGCATTGGTAAGCCCGGTGCCGGCATTCAGGCCCACCACCACATCCCCCGTTCGCTGCGGGGGAAAGTAACTCGGGTTTGAAACTGGCATGGCTTATCGGAACTGATACTGCGCGTATTGCGGCGAATATGAGCCTTCCAAAATCATCGCCGCAGTGCCTGATGTGTCAGTGAGGAGTGATATATATTCACTCGACACAAACGCACTCATCCAAGTAGTGCCATCGGGCATCAACGTGCCGCCGCCAATCTGCTCATAAACCTGGGTTGTAATCAGGTTCAAAACGTTTCCGCCGCCCACATTGGGATCAACGCCGATGCCTAGAAAGAGATTGCCCGGCCCCAAATTCTGCACGAGCAGGTAACAGCGTTTGGAGTTTCCAGGCAGTGCACGCGTTGGGATCGCGGTATCCAAACCCACGACCGAATACATGACCGTGCGGTAAGGGTTTTGGAACTGATCGAGGTTTAAGCCCGGATCGCCCGGCCTGCGCAAATCCTCCTGCACATCGGGGAGCGTTTCCCCGTAGGGCGAGCCTGTTGCTTCCTCGATTGCCGATTGCGCGAAGTGCTCTTGCGTGCCAAGTGCCATCAATCGCGCGATATCGATGCGCCGATTTATCGCCATGTCTCACCCCTTCAAAGGGGCGCATCAGTTGAACCGATGCGCCCGAGGAACCTTCAAACGAGCTTGACCTTGAAGCCGTGCAACTGCACGCGCAGGTTATTGTAGGTCTGATTTCCACCGCCCGAGGTTGAAAAGTTCGCGAAGGTGAACTGTAGCGACGCATTCGGCTGAATGTACTGCGGCGCCGGCAGCACAAAGGGAAGGGTCGCGTTACCCGCATAGCACTGCAGCGGAATCGGCGCATTGGAGTAATAGGCGCCCTGGCCCGTGTCCTGAATCTGCACCGTTACATCCGCGACGACAAGTGAAGAAATCGTCTGCGCGGCGTTGGTGAGATCACAAGAGTAAGTGAGCTTCACCCACTCAAACACCGAATCATTATCAAACTGAATCGCGTTCGTTGTGGTCGCGGCCGGCGCGATCGATGCGATATTGGGGGTCTGGTAGGTGAACCAAAAGCGCCGATCCTTAACGTTCGGGATCGCCTGCGCTTGATCCATTGCCTGCGCTGAAACCGGAACCTGACCCTGACCTGCAGCGACGGCTGCGGGTGAATCCCCCAGATATCCAAACGGGCCAGCGGGTGCAAACGGGGGTCGGCGGCGAGGAATCATTTATGCGTGCTCCTGATTAGAAAAAGGGCCGGGCACCTTATTGAGTACCCGGCCCCTTTGAGTTGCGCCTTTGCGTGCGCCTGTTGCCGGCGCGTTCGTGCTTTACTGGGCGTTGCGCACCAGATAGCCGCGCAGGCGGTTAAAGAGCCGAGCAGTCGCCGTCAGGGTCACTGCAGCGGGCCATGCAACCGACACCTGAAAGCCCTGGGTCGCCTGAATGTAGATCGGCGTGATTTCATACGGATCGCCAACCCATGAAGCATACACCTGACTCACGATCGACTGCGTGCCCGCGGTGTTGGTGCCACCGACCGCACCGGAGTAGAAAAGCCGGGCAGATGGCGGGAAGTTCATGAGCGGGCCATCCTGAATGTACACACGATTCGATCCGACCTGCAGCGTTGCATAGCCGGACTTACCCGCGTTGTACGTGTCATTCAGGAAAGCATTGATGAAGTTCGCACCGCCGACCTGCTCCGGATTGTCTCCGGGGTAGAGCGCGAACTCGATTCCCGTCATGAAAAAGTCATTGCCGAGTGTCAACTGACCCGCTGCGGTCATATTGGTATCGGCAAGCGTCTTCACACCCGAGGCGCCCGGTGCGGAGGTTGTGCCCTGACCTACGGGCTGAGTGAAAAACTGCAGCAGTGTCTGACCCGCCGTGCCCCAGGAATTGGAGTCAAACAGCGGCCAATACACCACATCGCGCGAGCCGAGCGCGGCGACGTGCTGCGAGAGGTCGGCTTGTGTGAGGATCGGGCGACCGAGCCCCACCATGGCGAGCCCGATTCCGGCTGCCATGTGATGCATCATTGAAAAGGCAATCAGCGCCGCGACCGCGAAAGCGATATCGAGTACGCGGATTTTTGTGAGGTTGGAACGGATCATGTTTTGACTCCCGAAAAATTCTGTTTCGTTAAATCGTTCGATGCTCTGACGATGCCCCGCGCAGCGGCCGGTCAGTCCGCGGATTCCGCGACGTGCCCCCGCGACCATGCGGTGCCAGGACCGCCGAGCCCGCCGTAACCGCGAAGCCCAGCAACGCCCCGACTGGCGAGGCCGCGTCCGGCAAGTCCTGAGACCACGGTGCCCGGATTCATGTAGGCACCCATACCGCCGCGCATGTAGGCACCGATGCGCGGGCGCATGTAGGCACCCATGCCCGGACCGGCGAGGGAGTAATCCTTGAAGTCCGCAAGGCCCGAAAGGCCCTTGACCGAGGCGCCGATGGTGCTCTGGGCGATTCCGCGCAGGATCGAGTACAACTGCACCGTGAGCGCTCCAGCGCCCACGAGCGTACCCGTGCGCCTGCCGAAAGCCATTCCGGCAAGGGCGCCCAAGCCGATGGCGCCTGCGATTCGTACGGCGGAATTGGCGTAGCCCGACTGAAGTGCGGCGGGCAGCGGGATATAGGCAAGGGCGATATCGAGCCCCACGCCACCCGCGGCGCCGTAGAGCGCTGGGGTAAATTCACCCATTGCGCCGCGCAGGCTGAACGGGTTTGAGCGACGGTGCCGGTGACGGCGGCGGAACGCGTTATGCGCTCGCACCTTGTGTCGGCGGCGGAAAGTGTTGGTGTGTCGGCGGTGGTGCCGACGATGTGCACTGTGGGCGCGATGACGGCGGCGCTTTGCCATTGGGTTCACCGTAACTATGGCGGGAAGCATGAAAGCGACTCCCCTTACTGGGAGTCCGCTTCCCCGGTGCGGTGTACCCTATGCGGTTACGGCCGATGAGCGGCCAGGGCGGGGAACCAAGTTCGAATGCGACTCTACCGAAGCGTTATGTAAAGCGCAAGCGGGTGCTAAGGCGCGCTCGGATACGGGTTGCGACGCTCATCCTGCACGATGCCGCTCGTGATGAAAAAATGAGCGTTACAGCCGCCGCGTAGCTGAATGCTTGAGCTACCGGCGACCAAGCTCAAATCACCGTACCCGGTTCCTTCCAAGCGCCAGCGCCCAGGCCCCGGAGCGATATCGGTCGGTACACTCGGCGCCCAGCACTTCACCCGGTGCACTCCCACGTTTGAGCGATGAGCGGTGATCCTCGGTCATTTGTCCAACCCTCCATCAATCAATCGCCCGTTTGAATCGATATCCATAATCCCGCGCGATGTGAATTTGTAGCGCGTGCCGACTAAAAAGAGTTGCCCTGGAGCATCCCCCGCCATGAGATAGGGTCGCGAGCCCGCGGCAAACTCGTGCCGCGCGAGCACTGCGCGCCCATCGCGGCGCGTGTCGTATTCGATCGCCGCGCAGTGCCCGACAACCGTGAGACCTTCAGGAATAATGATGTTAAGCGCGCCTTGGGGCGTGAGCCAGCGCCGACCGAATTTGATTCCAGTTTCAAAGCGCCGTCCGCCGCGCTCGCCGTGGAAGGATTCATAGAGCTTCGGTGCGCCCATTACGGAACCGTCGCGGTGAGCGTTTGCGAAGGCTCACCCACACCGTAAGCAAGGGAAACCGCCTGCACGTAAAACGAGTACGTGCCCGCGGGCAGGGTAAGGGTAGTGCTATTCACAAGTGAGAGCGCATCGCTTTGTTTGAGCCCGCCCGCTTTAGAATAGGTCACGACGTAGCCCGCAAGATCGGTTAGCGCCTCGCCGTCATTCAAACGGGTCGGCGCGACCCATGAGAGCGTTACCGTGCCTGATGCCGGCGCACTTGGGGTTGATGAGCACGACGCCAGTACAAGCGCCGAGAGTATCCCCAAATGCCGCACGCAGTGCTCAACGAATAACAAACCCGGTCGGCGCATTGGGCTTGGTAGAAAGTAGCGTGACGCTTTGTGAGGCTTGCGCGGTCGCCTTTGCAAATGTTGCGCAAAGCTCGTTTGTCGGATCGGACGGGCTATCCGCTGCGATGGCATCAACGGCCACGACCGTATAACACACCGTCCCGTCCGCGGTTCGCTGATCGGTGTACGTGGTGGCAGCGATGCCGGACTTTAGAACCGTTTCCTTACCCGAAGCGCCCGCGTTCACCGTGTAGGTCAGTGGCAACTGCGCCCCAGCGATTGCGCTCCCATCGGTGTTTTGCGTGGGCGCCGTCCACGATAGATCCGCGGTCAGGTTATCCCACGTGCAAGTTACGGTGTAGGTGGTCGCAGCGGTGACGGTGACAACTGCGCTACCGCCTGCAGCAAGTGCCCCCGAGGCCCACGAGCCCACACAGCCTGATGATGCGGTACCGTCAACGGTCGGCGTCGTGGACCACGTGAGGGTTACGGTCCCGCCCGGCTTCACGGTTGCTGCGGATGCCGAGAGCGCAACCGTCCCGACCGATTGCGCGAGCGCACTGCCAGCGCAAAGCATGCCGGCGAGTGTCAACAGTTTGAAAAAGCGTTTCATGGTGGCCCCTATTTGAATAGGAATTTGCGAAGGTGCGGCGGCACTTTACCACGCGGCCAGGGTCCGCGGCGGGGCGAAGGATTGCCGACACGGGATGTGCACACCGCATAGGGACTGACCGCGGAGCCCTTGCGTTTCACATCCTTAACGCATCGATCCCACTTCGCGGAGTGTCGGCGCGGGCCGGGATTGGATTCGCGACGCTTTTCCCATTCGCGATGCAAGGCCGCATCCGCTTCATGTTTCTTTTTCGCAGCCGCTTTGATGCGCGAATCTTTCCAAAGGTCCGGACGGTAGCGCATATCACCCGCACGCTTGCCGTACACCCGGGTTAATTCCTGTTGGAATTCATCATCGGCTTTGAGTGCCCGGTAATAAGCCTCATGCGCCATACATCACCCCACAGCGATTGCCGGCCAATTCCCTTGCGCATCCTGTCCCTGGAGTTGAAACACCTGACCCGCCCACTCGGTGTAATACGTGCCCGCAGAATCCATCCCGAACGGTAGCAGGGTTGCCGCCGCTTGCGATCCCGATGGAAAATTCACGTATCCCTCACCGGGTCCGCTCACGGGTTGCAACTGATTCCAGAACGATCCGGCGCTTGCGACCTCAGCACTTGTCGGTGCATATGAGCCCGGCACGGGCTGCGGGATCGGATTTGAAAAGGTCGGCAGTCCCACGGGCGCCAAGGGATTGCTAGCTGCGTTCGCGGCCTGGGCGGCAGCATTAGATGCAGTTGCCGCCTGCGCGCGAGCCTTCGCGATCATCGCAACGGCAAGCGCTCCGATCCCTAACACCGCAACCGTAATCGCATTACGGTTGGGCTTGCGTCGTTTCTTCATAACGCACCCGGCGCAGCCGGTTACTGCACGCTACCGGCCGGCATGTTCGCCGCCGATATCGCCTGCTGAGTCGTGGCCGATGAGCCCGGCGCCGGCAGCGCCGCCGCAGCGGCTTGCGCCTGTTGCCTGTTGTAGAGGTAATACGCAAGTGCCCCCAGGCCGCCGATGATGAGCAAATTTTTCGTTGAGCGTTTCATGGTAGTCCACCAAATGCAGTGATGAGAGTTGAAGCAAACGAAAGACCCGTCGCGGCGGCATTGGTAATGCTCGCCTGTTGCGCCGCCTGCTTAGCTTGAGCCTGCGCGGCGGCTTGCGATTTTTGATACAGATAGATCCCAACGCCAGCAATCGCGCTCAGAATCAAAAGCTTTTTGGTCGCTGTCTTCACTATCAGAACCCTTGCGCCGCCCCTTGAGCGATTGCGTCCCAATAGCTGCTCCCGGTCAGTGAATCACTCGCGGGCGCGGTGACTAACGGCGGCGGGGCAAGATTGGATGTAGCTGGCGTCAACGGCCAATTATTCTGCGCATTGCGCGGACCCAAGTCATAGAGCACGCCGCCGTAGAGCAGTTGTGCTCCGGTGCCTTGCGCGTTCGCGGTCAACTGTCCGCCATAGGTTGAGGTCGCCTGTTGAATGCTCATCACCGTGCCGTCAGGAAAAACGACACCGCCACCCGCTTGCACATTCGGGCCAGCCGTTGCGGTAACGTAGGCGGTCGGATTGGTGACGTACTGGGTTGCGGTTTGAGCGGCCTGGGCGGCGCTTGATATCGCACCACCAACAGCGCCCGCCGCTGCCTTGATTTCCTGATATGCCTTGTAAAGCACATAGGCACCGACCCCTAAGCCCACGATCACTAGCACGGTTTCAGCTTTGGGAATCGCTGAGCCGCGCTGGCGCGCCACCACCGAATCAATGTAATCGGTCGCGCGCATCACGCACTCGCGCGCGATCCGCCGCGGAACATGCCGCCAATGAGAATGACCGCAAGCAACCCGCCCCCGAGCCACAAAAGCGGCGTCAATGTCGTGGATGATAGCCCGAGATTCACAGTCGGTCCCGTAAGCCCCATCTGTGCCGCGGTGTAGGGCAGGGGCGGCAGTCCCTGTTGGGCGCGCTGCAAATTCGTCTGCAGAATCTGATTTGCGCCTTGCACCTGATTGACCGTTAGATATGCCTGCCCCGCCGCGCTCACCGCATTGGATAGAACGCTCCCGATATTTGAAAGCCAGGACGATGAAGCCGGGGCATTGGCGCCGGCCGTTGAAGCATTCGGTGTGCTCGCATTCGCATAGGCTTCAGCCGCTGCGATATCAGAATCTGAGGCGGAAGTGAGTGAAGTATCATCCCCTAGACCTGAGAGCATGTAACCCGAAAGGCCGGGGTTTGCCTTGAGCGCCGCGGAGGTTTCAAGTGCCCGCACCGCAACCGATGCCGGAAACACCGCTTCAACCCATTTCAAAAAACCTTGCTCGCCAGTCGATGAGCCGATGTGCGCCTTGATTTGATCCGCGGTGCGCGGGGTGGTAACGGCATTCATATAAAAATCCTCTTTAGGCGCGTCGCGCGCTCATGAGTGCGAAAACCAAAATGAGAGCCCCACCAATCAAAATGATGGGGTTTGAAAGTGAGAGCGTGCCGGTTGAGATTCCCGGCAGGTAGCTTTGAAGGCTCTGCGGGGTCGCGGCCACAATCTGCCCGTTGGGTAGTGTCACGACTCCTGACCCATACGGACCCGAGAGCGCGATCGGCGCGGGTGACAATCCCGCGTTTGCGCGCGCAAGTTGAGTCTGAAGCGCGGCCTGCTGCCCTTGGGCGGTGAAGTAAGTTTTGGCAAGGCCGGCCAGGGTATTCATCCCGGCCGATGATGTGAGATAGCTTCCGACTGAGCCTACTGCCTGAGTGACACCGCTTCCAACGGATGAAAGCGTGCTACCGACTCCGCTCCAGAATGAGGAGGAGTTTGCCGCCGCGGGCGCCGTGGTATCGATTCCCAAAACGCTATCGGCGCTTGCGGGTGCAATCTCAAGGCCCGAGGTGTCAACGCTTGCCGAGAAATCAGGAATAGCGCTATCGAGCCCCGATGTATCGATGCTCGATGTATCGATGGAATCTGAAAAATCGGTGCTATCGAAAAAGTCTAACCCGTCATCCCCCAGGCCCATGAGCGAGGTCACTTTCGCACCGGGCGCCATCTTCGCAAGCGCGGCAAACGCTGCGGGGTGCTCCAGTGCGAGCCACGCGGCGAATTGAGTGGCAGACTCCAAAGAAATCATTTTCTTGACCTGCCCCGGCGCAGCCGGCCGTGAGGTCGCGCGGTTGCGAAAAGTACCGCGACCACCGCAAGACCCCCGGCAATTAAAAGACTCGAATTCCCCGAGAGCCCCGCCGTTGCGGGCGCAACCGTTGCAGCCGCCACCGCGGGCGCGCTCGGTGTGGGGGAGCCGCCATACGCACTCATATCAACCGGGCTCGGCGCTGGGGCCGGGGATGCGCTGTAGGCAGGTTGCACGGGTGCGTAGGCGGCGGAGGGTTGAAGGGTTGCGGGGGTCAAATTCACCCACGCGCTGCCGTTCCATCCCCAAGTCGAACCATCGGCGCGCAGCGTGACGGGCTGGCCGTTCAAAATAGCAAGCTGAGTGCCGAGCCCGTTTGTATTGGTACCGTTCAATAAAACGTAATCGTTCCCCGTTCCATCCCCGGTATTTGAAAAGCTCCACACACCTTGTGCAGTTGTGAGGGTGGCACCCGAGCCGATCGCAATTGAAGCGCCATTCGGAGAAAGCACCTGCGGTGCGGCACTTGGAGTGCTCACCGATGCCGGCGCAACCGTGGGAGCAGAGACAGGAACACCATATTGCACCGGCGCAGCCGGCGGCGGACCTCGGTAGACCGGCGCAGGCGGGGCACCGGCCTGAGAGCTTCCCGGTATCTGCCCGTAAGTCACCGGAAGATTCGGATTCGCCGCGTACATGAGAACATCGGCGGTATCAATGAGCATTTGCCGATAGAGCGATGGGCTTTGAGATGCGCTCGGGGAAATCCACGCATTACCCTTACGCGCGGCAATTGCCTGCACGCCCGGTAGCAGCACCTTGTCTGCCATCGTGGTGGGGTCGGAGATCCCTTGCGCAAGCCCGGCGCCGACAAGCTGTGCGATATTGTTCGCTCCAGGGGGCAGCGGCTTTTGAATGTTTCCCAAAAGGTTATCGATCCACTGCCCGGTTCCGCACGCGTTGATTTTGTTTGAAATCATTTTCTGCGTGCACACGACTCCGGCCGGTGGACCGTTGCCGGGGAAAAATCCCGATACCATTGCGCCATGCCAAATCTGCTGCATTTCTTTCGAGCCGTAGACGCGGCCCGGCACCGTGCCGGCTACTTGCTGATACGCCTGAAAGAGCGTTCGCACGTTTGCGATATCGGCGTACACCACAGCATAATCAGCATGCCCAAAAAGTTTGGACGTTAAATAACCGACAACGAAACCCACAGCGGTCCCGATACCGGGAACTACCGAACCAATCTCGGCGCCCACGATCGCGCCCGAAACTCCGGATGCAACTGCAGTAACACCCTTGCCGACAAGTGCGGAAGTCCCAAGCGTTCCGAACCCCAAGCCGCGCAGCGCTCGCACCTGCATCATTTGAATGGGCGAGCGCGGGACGATGAGCCGCGCCTGTTGATCGCGCGAGAGCGCGCCAAAGCGCATGCGCGATTGCTGATCGCGAGCGATGGCGCCCAGGGTGTTGCAATTGCAGTTCTTCATGTGCTGCGCACCGCGTTAGATATGAGCAACCATCATGACTTGAATACCGCTCGGGCACCAACCCGCGTTAGCGCCCGGCACAATTGTTTCCAGGCACATCCATTGCCCGCCCCACAAATTTGAATAGGGTGCGCCCGCGTATTGGACCTGCGCGAGCACGTGCGAGTAGGGCGGGAGGTCCATTGAATCCCAATCATCCCCGCCGTTGGACCACTCTTTCCCGTTGCCGCCCACGGCGAGGAAACGCAGCGTAAAGCCGAGCGTTTCTAACAAGGTGGCGGTGAGTATCGCCTTATCATCACAATCCCCGGTCCCGAGCTTCAAAGTCTGCGGCGGTGTCTGCAGCAATTCGATTCCGCGCGGATCGGCCACGTACACGATGTGATCGCGGACGAATGATTGAATTGCCTGAATCGTCTGGAGCTTTTGCTTACGGGTGTCGGTGATGCCGGAGCTGCGGATAATCTGCCGCGCTACGTTGATGGTGCCGGCGTCGGATTTGTACTTGCGAACGATCGCGACCATTGTGCGCAAGGTTTCGCGCACAGCGTCCACGCCGTCATCAGTTACGGGAAGGGTTCCGAGTAGGGCGGGCGCAGCGGCGCCCGTGTAGTAATCCAATGACCAACCCCCAGCAGTTGCACTGCAGCACTTGCTGGGGAGAATAAGTTAAGTCACTGACGAAGTTTCGTCAATGCCGCCGTGCAACGGCTCAAGGATGATTGACGATGCCGAACAACAGCCATCCCGCCCAGAATGAGAGTACCGCGATCCCGATGAGTCTCAATAAATAACGCTTGAGCGGTGTCAATTCGGTTTCCCCGGTCCGTTCGCGATTTCGATAGCAAGTCCAGTCTTCAGCAAAAATCCCGCCATCATGTTCGCAATCACTTCGCGATCCCCGGTCAATGATGCCTGCACGTTATTGTCATTGCGAAGCACGACCACAACAGCGGCTTTGAAATCGTTTCCGCAATAATCCGTAATCGCTTTCGCGATGATTTCTGAAAAGCGTTCTGATTCGGTGCTCATCAATCCTCCCGGCCGCAACTCACGATCGCGCGTTGTGGAGTCTCAAGGCCGCACGTGCAGGGCACATCCTCGGGTTCGGTATTCCAACTACCGTAGAACCGCGCATGCACGCGACGGCATGCCGGTTGATGGGTCGCGTAACGCTCTAGGTGCTCGATCCGATCGGCTGCCGCTTTCAAAAGTTCGATGTGTAAGCGCACGTCGCAAATTTTCGCAGCCGCCCGTAGTTCGGTCGGGCTCGGCGGCAACGTTCGTTGCTCAGCCTTCACCGGTTATCATCCCGCGCTGACATTTGCTGCGCGATTTCTTTCACCTGCTCGACGGCAGCATCGCGCAATCGATTGCCGAAACAATCAAGCCGCACACCGCGCCCCCAACACTTGGTGCAGAGTCTATCGGGAGCGTTGCCATACTCCTCGCCCGCCTGAAAGAGCGCACCGCAGTGCAGACAGTTGGTGATTGGCACTCAATCCTCCCCCGGCTGCGCCGGGGCACTTTGGGGTTCTTCCGCGTTCAGCGGTTGAAAGCGCCATCCTCTTTCGGATCACCGGCAATCTCCGCCATGCTCACAAGATAGGCCGCGAGCAAGAGCGCATCGCGTGGTGAGAGTGAAGCCGGAAGCCGACCTATGACCACGGAACCCGAACGCACTCCGACCAAGAATTTATTAAACGGATTTATTTCCGCCCCACTGCTCGGCCATGGCGCGCGCGATCCCCTCTGGGAACCGGCTGCGTTCCTTGCCGCGCGTCGGGCTTGGTGGCATGCGATGCACCTTGTTCCAGGCGGTCCACTCCGGTGTTCCTCGCAGCGGGATCGGCAGTGGATTGGTCCACTCCAGCGGCGGCAGATTCTTCAGCCACAAGCACGTTGCCTTGAACGACGGATCGCCGAAATGGTGCGGCTGTACAATCTGATCGGGCTTACGGATCTTCGTGCTGATAACGCTGATCGGATTCTCTATGCAGATGCGTTCAATGGGCGCGTCCATCAGCTCGCGAATGAACTCCAGCGCCGCCCCCTGTTCTGCCTGCTTGTTAGGGAACCACCGGGCGCCGGAGACAGCCAAATGTGTGCAAGGCGGATGGGCAATCATTAGGTCCCACGGGCCGTTAAGCAGCTGTCGTACGTCATGCTGCCGATGATCGGGCCACTTGGCCCCATCGTCTGCCGGAAGCAAGTCACATGAGACGACGTAGTGCCCAAGGGCCGCGAATGCCCTGCGTACGGTTCCGGAGAACTCGCAGGCTACCAGCACTTTCATACGCGCTGATCCTTGGTCTGGTTACTCATGCTGATTTCTCCAGTGCAAGCGCGCCCCCGAGACAGCCAGATGCGTGCAGGGCGGGTGCGCAATTAGATTTTGTGATGTCCAATTTTCCTCTCCTGATCGTTAAGAGGTATATCGCTTTGGTGAGCAATATTCCGCCAAACGTCCCAAGTAAAACGTACCCAAAAGCGCTCATAATTCGGAATTCTTTGACTGCAGCAATTCACATTCCAACTCACGCAATCTCTCCTGAGCCTTCAGCGCCGTGGCATACCAATATTGCGCACCTTCATCGCGTCGTGAGTTGTGTCCGTAGCAAATCGGTCCCCAATTAGTGAGCGCTATCGGTTGCTCATTGCAGCCGCGAAAGCAGCACTCATTCTCAGGTTTTGTTGCTTCGGCCAATTTCAATTCCCACGCTAGTGCATTGAGCCTCACAAGCTCAGAAAACGGGGCCGGAGATCCCGGCCCCACATCATCAGGCGGCGTGAAAGGTTCCACCACCGCTTGCCGGTGCCGGCGCCTTTGCGGGCGGGGCCTTTGTTGGAATGTTGAGCGGCAAGAGAATTACCGCAAGGGTGAGGCTGGAGAGAATCATCGCAAGTTTTCGCATTATTGAAGCTCCCTTGTCATTCAAGGTTGAAACGATATCGACCGAGCAAGTATCCCGCGAGGAAGCTCGATCCGGCAAGGCAAACGAGTGAGAGTGCAAACATCATATGCCGGCTCCCTCTTTCTGATACGGATACGCCTTGCGTCCGATGTGGAGCAAGTTGGTCCGGCGCTCGATGCGGGGCGTAATTCCAGCTAACATACACAACGTAAAGAAACCGTGATCCTCACCTTTCCAGTTCCCCTCCGGAACGATTTGCGCAACGAAGGGACCTTCCGGATAGAAATCCGTGATGAGCTTACCCTTCCAATTCATCTGCCAGCATCGCGGACCGCCGCCCGGATCGGGGAGATTCGCGCGGAGCTTTTCCGCGAGTTCATCAAAATAACGCCTGCGACTCACATCCGCGCCGGCCCCGAAGTTTTCAAGCTCTTTCGCTACAGCGAGCACCGCACCGTGCGCGGGGTTCGAATCGTGCCGAAGCTCTCTCAACTTCTCAAACACCGAGCGGTGTACGCGCGTGAACCCCATCCCTAAGCGCACGGGCTCGCCGGAGTCGTTTTTGTAGGAATACTCCGCGCTCACCAACATATCAGCGGGGCTTTCCTTATAAAGCAACTTGCCGGAACTGAGATCGCGTCCGACGATTTCCGTAATTGGAATGCTGCTAGGGGTCGGTGCACCCTCGCGCTTTTCGTACTCATCATCTGTCGGCTGCATCAGCAAATCCCAATCCTGGGGCGAGAAATAGGTGTCTGAGTCCACGCACACGAGCCATTCAAGGCACGAACCCTTGAGGTCACACGCATGCATGAAATCATCCGCAATGGTGTTTCTAACAAGTGATACCGATGAGCACTCGGCCGGCATCGATAGTTGATAGTACCGATTCTTAACCATGACAAGCGCGCCAGCGAGTTCCGCCATGATGCGCCCATCCCCACACGGAACCGCCACCATTACCGTATTCGGTTCAATCATTCTTTTTACTCACTTTCTAATAAGTGCACTTCGCGCACGGCTCGATCCCGGCGCGGGTGATTGAAAACTCGCGACGCTTGCGCAGGTGCGGTTGATTGTAGATTTCCAAAAGCTTATGTGTCGCGACGCTCCCGACCGAGTATTCCCCTTTCCCATCCATACAGCAAAGCGCAGCATTCCCCGTCGCCGTTATGTTCAATTCATACCACCGCGCGCACGGTCGGGGCGGTATGCGCTTATCGCCGGGCTCGACATACCCTAGCCAGCCGTCGCGTTTGATGAGCGTCGGAAAGAAAGCCGGCCACCGCCGCGTCACCTCCTTTATAAAGGCAAAGTCTTTAGGGTCAGTCGATTGCCACTGCGTCACGACCCGTCCCGAGGCTACGCGCGAGATCACAACCTCATGTTTGAAATGCCCGGACGAAACGGCCGCGTGCAGCGCATCCAATCGTTTCTCAACGATCCTCAAGGGTAGCTGCATCACGTTTTCATATTCATCCGCATCAAGTGAGTTGAGCGATACCCACAAGTGCTGCACCCGATCACCGGGTAACTCTGCGATCCAATCTATTTGATCCACCGTAAGCGGCGTGCCGTTGGTGAAAATCCGAAGGCTCGCGGCCGGAACAAATTGGATGATGCGCCGACAGATTCCAGCAAGGCGCTTATCTAACAATGGTTCGTTGACCTTAAACGGAGAGACACTAAAAGGGGTTTTAAACCCCGCCATCTGCTCTATTAGATCAAATATCATCGCATCCGGCATCGATACGCCCTTGCGCTCAAGTGTTGGATACGGACAGAAATTGCACGCCGCATTGCAAAGGGCGAGCGTCTCGATTGAGACTTCCGCGGGTTGCTCCATATAGAGCGCGCGGTATTGGCTAAAGTCACTCAATGGTGTGCCCCTTTAGCATGCGCTCGGCATCCCGTGCGGCACGATAGAGCGGACAGCGACAACAGAACGGCGCCATGCTCTGTTTTATCTTCCACAACCCGAGAATGTACTTGTAACGATCCTGCCAACCCATCCGAAGCCCGACAAGAATCCCCAAAAGAAACAGTGTCAGGGGCACGACCACAAAAACCGCTATTGGAATCGTCATCATTTGAGTGTGCAGCGGCTGGGCTTGATCGCCCGAAGCACAAACGAGAAATTGCGGCGGTTGTCATTCGCGGCGAGCAAATCAAAGTCCGCCTTATAGAAGTCCCGAAAATCGCTCATGCCGGTGGGCTTGGGTCCGTCACACTGAAGCACGTATTGCGGTTGCTGAAGAAAGAGCAGCGACTGGGGCAGTATCACCCGAGTGTGCGAGGGATCACCCCAAACCCACTCTGACCACCGGCTAGGGACGGTTGCGCACAAGAGCCCATCAGGCTTTAGCATGTCCCAAAGGTTTGTGAACTGCGCCATGAAAAGGTGAACGTCGCCTTGCGCGCCTAGATGCTCCAACACTTCATAAGCGTGGATCTCATCGAAGAAATTGCTTTTGAGTGTGACAGGCGGGCGATGGTCAATGGCATCACTGCCGTGATCAGAGTACTTGAACGGTTCCCAAAACCCACGCGCTAGATCGCAATAGATATCGGCCTTACAGCGCAAGTTGCAATCGAGCGTATAGAGATCACGCCACGGCTCGATCACCGAGAGCGGATCAATGCGCGCGCGGTTCGCTTCAGAAAATTCCGCGGTGCTGATCCGCTTGTCTCGGGTATATCCACACCCCAAGAGCAATTCTCTATAAGTGCCGTCGGCAGGACCGGTCATACTTTCCACACACCGAATGAAGTCCAAACGTACATAGGCACCCTCTTATGGGTCGCGTGATATTCGATCGTCTCGCGCTTGTACTTTTCCGCGCTCTTGCGGTGGTGCGCTTTGTGATACTCGGGTGAGCCCGAGACGCCGAAGTATCTTCGAAACAAAGCGCGCCCGCCTTTCGCGCCGGAACGCTTTGAGTGTAGCTTCAATTCGATCGACACTCGGCCAATCACCAACGATTTCGAACGCATCGCGAGCCCGCTTTAGCGAGTCTATGTAATCTTTAGCCGACCCCATCACCATCTCAAATAACCGGCTTGTCCGGTGGCATTGCAGGCGGTCTATCTACCTCAACTGGGGCGTTGGGAGTTTCCCCACCATGCCGCGGCGCAGCCGCCGGGCCGCGCACTTCTACGCGCTCGCGCCCGCCCTGATCGGGAAGCCTGCGACGCTGGCCCGTGGTCGCACCCGCTCGCGCTGCCGCTGCCTCGCGTTGGGCTTCGCGCTGCATGTCCTGCAGTATCGAAATGATCGCATCCCGGCATTCGGTGAACCATTCCCGGTGCGGGCTGATGCGGGCATCGAACTGCGATAGAAGCTCAAACCAATCTTGACGGGCGAGCAGTGCGACAAAGGGCGCAGGGTCGGTGCCTTCGGGGAAATCATCCACCAACGCATCCGCCCACACTTCCGGGCTCTTATTTGATTGCGCCTTTTGATAGAGCACTTCCAACTGATTGCGAAACCAGGGGAGTATTCGAAGCATGGCGAGGTTCATGGCTTCTTCCTCAGTCTGCGGGACAGAAGCGCCAGCGTCCAAGGATTGCACAGGCGGTGCCGGCAGTGCAGCCGGCGCGCCGGCAGGTGCGAGAAGTTGCGGTGCAGGGACCGATGATGATGCGATTGAGCGCTGCTGTCCGAGATTTTGCAACACGCTTCCCAACCCTGGCCCGGCTGCGCGTGCGACCTCTTTCACTACGTCTAGCCATCCGGTTTGACCCTCACCGCTCGCACCGCCGCCCATGTCTTTCAAACGCTCAACGAGTGCGAAAGCGCGCTCTAGAGTATCAGGCGATTCTTTCGGCGGCTCATTCAAACTTTTAAGCGCGGCGAGAATTTCGATCGGGTCTTTCTGAGGCGCCGGCTTCATTGCTGAAATCAGTGCGGCTACGTCCACTTGCTGAGAGTTGCGCGACAAGAGCGCGACCATGATCTGCCCGACTACCGGCCCCAACACCGTGAGCAACGGCACCCAATCAATGCTGCGTCCCTTACCGTGCTCTGAAAGCGCTTTCTGTATCAGTTGCTCAACCGAAACGGCCGGCTTCGGCGGCGTCGGTGCGATGATGACGCGACCGCCACCCTTGACGTACCCCGTGGGACCGAGCGGGCGCACGCGATAGGTGCCAGGTCCGAAACGCTCTTGCACGGCCGCGAGTGTGAATTCACTCGGCAGCATTTCACCGGCAAAACCGCGTTGATCCTGGGGCAGCCATCGCGTTATCTGTAATCGGATTCCCTCACCGGCTAGGATTTCTTCCGAAACCCTAAACATTTCCTCCGCGTCATCCTCATTGATGACAGCGGTTCGGACCTCGGTTTCTAATTCCGCCGAGCGATTAGCATCAGGGTCCAATTCTGCTTTTTGACGTGCCACTAAAACCCCCTAAGTTCGCTGCGGATCATTGTCATGATGCGCTGCACCAATTCCTCGCGCCGCTCCAAAGTCACTGAATCATCAAGCGCAAGCTTAGCTACCCACCAATGCACAAAGCGTCGCGTAACCGTCCACTCGTTATCTTGAGGATCACCGACCGGAGCCTCGCTCCCATCATCGTCCCTATCAGGAATCCACGCCATAGCGTTTCACCCGCGAGTAAATAGGGATATTACTGGGGCTCTTTAGGCATGAAAAGGTGACACCATTCGGTTTTGGCATCCCAAATCGGGCGAATCCACCGGACCGAGGGGGTTTTTGTGATGGGATCTAGAACGGGCATCGCTGCGCAATAGCCGGCCCGACACAGAATTTTTGGCCGTAACTCGCCCGGAACGTGGATCGGCTCCCCGAGGCCGCAGTTACCGCAGACTCGGGCTTTGGGCGGTAGCGTTGACTCGGCAGCCTTCATTTCTTTTTGCATGGTGCGACCCTCTTAACATGCCCCGGCGCAGCCGGGGGGCGCTGTCACGCCCCCTTGACCGTCCGGCTTACTCCGCGATTTTCGCCAAACGTCCCCGGTGTGGGAAACAAGCGGCGTACTGTAGAGCCTTCGGGTTGACAGCCCCTAGCCGGATACCCTCACCTACACCGACAGGCTTGGCAAGCTCGCCGGCTTCGGCATAGGGGTTACTTGCGCTTGTGACCCCCTGCCGGGCCTGCAGCCGGCACGGTGGCCGCTTCGGCGCTTTCGGCCATCACCGGGGCAGTGCCTGCACTCGCCTCGGGCGCCGGCAAGGCGAGTTGCTTGGCAGCCTCAGCGCGAAGCTGTGCAATGGGATCATCTTCGCTCGCGGCGTTCTGAATGATCCGCTGTACATCGTAGGTGTAGCCCGTGGCACTGGGCTTGCCAGTGGGCGCGGGCACGATCCCGACCCGAAGCGCGATTCGGATACGGGCGCGCTCATCCTTTTCTTTCGCTTCATTCAAACTCGCGTGCAGCATATCCCCGAGCGCGCCGGGAATGTGTGTGCTTCCGGAATCGAACTCGCGTCCGTCCGGGGTCACTGCCTTGAAGCGCCCGCGGAACTTGATCCACTCACCGAGCGCGGTTGATCCGGTTGAAACCCCGTTCACTTCACCGAAAAGGTCATACAGGGTCCGAGGCTCTACCGGTCGCTGTAGCGACAGGAGGTCAAGCCCAACCTTCTCGCATACGGTCTTCGGCGTGATTTTCTTGAGAAAGATCGCGGTAACTGCGTTTGCTGCTGCGTTCATGAAAAGTAACTCCCCGCTGGCATAAAGCATGCCAGACAAATGAAAACAGGCGATTGACTTGCGACTAAGGACGCGCTTTCGGTTATCGTTTTTTGCCGGCAACCGAAAGCGTGACGGGGAGATTAGAACATAAGTACAAGCGGTGCAACCCCTTCACGGTCAAATTTACTCGGCCGTGCTGCCTTGAGCGGGGCTTGACTCATATCTTTAAACGTGTTCACCAACTTGCGGGCAATGAATGTCGGCTCATCGCGCGTCACCGAATAGGTCGGCACCTCGGGGGTGTGGGTTATCTCAAGCCCGCGCGCAAGGGATGCGATCCGCTCGGGACCATCCACTAGCGCCCCGAAATTGACCCCCTTACTCGCTAATTTCCATGTGGGGTCTTTCTCATTCTTCGGATCGTACTCGCGCGGGGCGCCGGCTTTGTGGAACGCGTAGAGCTTTTTTCCTGCGATGGCATACTCATCGAATGAGCCTTCATCCTTGAAAGCGCCAAGCTCGCTGCCAAACTCAAGCGCGGAAGTATCTCGGGCTGCGATGCTATCGGTATCGCAATAGATAACGCCGCCACATTTGCGCATCGCTCGGAATAGGTACGCTCTAACAAATCCTGTAATACTCGCGCTTGTGGCGACATTGTAGTATTTCCAGCGCGTTTGAGTCGTGTCCTGTAAATCATCTTCGCGCGGTTTCCTCGCCATCAGAAAGCGGTTGCCCCAAGGTTTGTCTATAACGTAACCAAGCGCAGACCATTTTTCTAGGGAATCCGTTGTCGCAATGACGTACTCTGAATACTTTTCGCAATTTGCCGCGAATTTCCCATACAACCCATTCATAAAATATTTTCCGAAAGTGCGCCCGGCTACGTCGCCGCGCTTTCGGCATTCTTCGCGCAGGTTGTAAAAGTGCTCGATATATCTTTTGAAATCGATCCGGTCGGGGAATACGTGCACGTCCCTTATAAAAATATTGCTTACGCAATCCAATTCTAGAGCGCATCTTAATTCCCAACCCGTTATAAAGTAGCGGCGCAGCCGCCCGTCATCTTCCGGAAAATAAAGC
>Ga0335079_10001790_pt1 | contig 24579 bp, 20 predicted proteins | sample Lox_Sample_33_FD_206719 | JGI IMG/M metagenome (GOLD analysis project Ga0335079, IMG submission 206719) | Soil microbial communities from Loxahatchee National Wildlife Refuge, Florida, United States - Lox_Sample_3.3 | ecosystem: Environmental > Terrestrial > Soil > Wetlands | place: USA...
CAACCTGATCGCGAATGGCATTCACTTGCGCCTCGTTAGCTTGAACATCAGCTCTCGCCTGAGCTAGCTTCTTTCTTCGCGCACCACCGTCGAACACTGTCCAATTCAAATTAATGGCCAATCCTCCCGCCAATCCGGCCGTGTGCCCCCAAGGAAAAGTCTGCTGCAGCCCATAGAGTGATTGCGCGATCGGGACAGCGCTGAAAGTGAGAGAAGGATAGAACGTGGCGTGCGCCTCCTTGACGGTTGCCTTATCTGCTTGGACCTCGGCTACCTGCTTGAGGAGATCGGGGCGAGACGCGAGAGCGCGATCGATCGCCTGTTCAACGGTCTCACCAACGGAGTCAGGAATTGGCAGATCTGCAAGAGGCTGCACGCGGATCGCGGTTGTTGGGGCCGCTCCAATGGCGGTCGCAAGATTACCTCGCGCAATCTCCTCGTTTCCTAGCACCGCCTGCAACTCGTACTCCGCCCGGGCGGTAGCGCTCCTGGCCTCGAGCACGTCGGGCAGCGTCGCCAGTCCGTTGTTCAATCGTTCTTCGGCAGCTTGCTGCACGTTCTGTGCATTGGACAAACTCGCGCGTGCAGCTTCCTCCTGTCCTAACGCAGCCAGGAGTTGGTAATAGGCATGCTCCACTTCATAAATAACGTCGCGGTGGATGTCATTAAAGGCAAAATTAGCCGCGAGAGTCCTTGCGCTTGCCGCGTTTATCCGTCCGGAGCGCGCGCCGAAATCAAAGATGGTGTAGTTAAGCTCAAGAGCGATCTGGAAGTCCCCCATGGTCTGGCGGTAGAAGCGATTCACAAGATAGGCCTCTGAACGGTTGACTTGAGAGAGCGCTGCAGCCGCCAGCGTTGGATATAACTCGCTGCGCGCAACTCCCAATGCCGCTGCCTGCGAGCGCGCACGTTGCCAAGCCACCCGGGTGTCGGGATTATGCGTCTCCGCCAAATCGATCAGATCCGCTATGGAATAAGTCTTCGCCGGATTGATGCTGAGCCTGAGATCAGAGTACGTTTTTGCATCCGCCTCGATCTCCAGTTCCGCAGAAGCGTGCCATGGATGGTCGGGCGAAACAGGAGCACTCTGGCCCAGAACACACCTCGCTGACAGCAAAACGAGGAACGACATCACCCCGCCCATATGCATAAAGGGCGAGCGCGGTTTCAAGTGACATCCCCATAAATGTTGGCGTCGATGACCACTTTTCACAGTTCCTCACAGATCTCGTAGGAGTGGATGAGTCATCTCCTTGGGGCGAACCCACGCATCAATCTGCTCCGCGGTGACGAACCCGAGCTTTAAAGCAGCCTCACGCAAGCTGAGATCTTCGCGGTATGCGGTCAGTGATATGATTGCCGCTTTCTCGTATCCAACAGAATGCACCGGATTCAAGCTCGTGTTGTTTAACATACCCACCTCGTTCTCATCCCTTTTGCGCTTCCAACGCGCTGTAAGCGGGCGTCCACTGCGCGTCGAGCACTCGGCGACGCAGCTCGTCCTCACTGAGCTTCGGAGCGACATTGTCTCTTTGTGCCTCGATGCCAACCGCAACCGCTATCTCCGCCGCCACTCTTCTTAGTTCCGTGAGGGGAGGAAGCAGGGATGCAGAAGAATCCTTAAGGGCCGGCGAATTTCCGGCGAGTGCCCGAGCTGCCGCGAACATCATTGCGTCTGTGACCCGCCGAGCGCCGGCCGCGACGACGCCTAACCCAATTGCTGGAAAGATGTACACGTTATTGCATTGGGCGATGGGAATTATGCGCCCGTTGTAGCTGACGGGGGTAAAGGGAGAACCTGACGCGACCAGAGCGCGCCCGTCGGTCCATCGAATCAGGTCCTCTGCCTTTCCTTCTGATCGTGATGTCGGATTCGAGAGCGGGAAGATGATGGGACGCTCGACCTTACGGGCCATCTCGCGAACAATCGATTCCGCAAAGGCGCCTCCAACCGTTGAGAGACCGATCAGGATGGTTGCGTTGATCTTTCCGATCACTTCGCCAAGTCCAATTTGTCCGTTGGAACTCCGATGCCAACCCGAAACGCGGTCCTCCGGCTGGGCATAGACACTCTGCTCGGGAGTGAGGCCCTTTCGCCCCGAGTGCAGAAGGCCTTCTTTGTCAACGACCCAGAACTGGCCACGTGCCTCCTCCTCGGATAGCCCTTCTCCCTTCATTGCTGCACGCAGCCCATCTGCAACGCCAATGCCAGCTGAGCCTGCGCCGAGCATGACGATCTGATGATCCTTTAAGATTTTTCCGCTTACCTTGATTGCGCCCAAGATGGCTCCTAGAGCGACTGCCGCTGTTCCCTCGATGTCGTCATTGAAGGTAAGTAGTTGATCTCGATAGCGCTGGAGAATTGGCCGAGCATGAGGAGTCGCGAAGTCTTCCCACTGCAGGCAAGTTCCGGGCAGCTCGTGTTTCACTGCTTGCACAAACTCATCAACGAAATCGAAGTAATCGGGACCAGTAATTCGTTCATGACGCCAGCCGAGGTACTCGGGATCCTTGAGTCTCTCCTCGTTGTTGGTGCCGACGTCGAGCACGATGGGTAGAGTCCTCTCCGGACGAATACCGCCGATGAGTGTATACAAAGAGAGTTTGCCGATCGGAATGCCGAGCCCCCCTGCGCCCTGGTCGCCGATTCCCAGAATGCGCTCGCCGTCAGTCACGACAATTACGTCGACGTCCTTATTCGGGCGATTTCGCAAGAGTTTCGGGATCGAGTTGCGGAGAGGACAGGAAATGAATAGCCCACGAGGCCGCCGATAGATTTGGCTGAATTGCTCACATGCCAAAGCAACTGTTGGCGTGTAAACGATCGGCATCATTTCTTCGATGTGGTCGAGAAGAAGCCGATAGAAAAGGACCTCGTTCGTGTCCTGCAGAGCGCGCAAATAGATATGCCGCTCCAGGTGGTCGTCTTTTCTCTGGTAAGCCCCATAGGCGCGGAGGACTTGCTGGTCGAGGGATTCGACATGCGGCGGAAGAAGTCCGTGCAGCCCAAATGCTGTGCGCTCCTCTTCCGTGAACGCGGTGCCCTTGTTCAGACCTTGCCGATTGAGAAGGTCCATGCCTCGTGGAATATCCAGCGCACCTGAGTGTGCGAGCGGTTGTGCGATGACCATTGCACTTCTTCCTTTCTTCTTTCTTTGCAGGTGTGGCAAATCCATTCCGCCGGGTTCACGGTCGGGTGATGCGGATCAGCATCTCCTGGCCGCTGCTCAAGGTGATTTTCTGACGTCCGTAAAAAGCGGTTGTTCCAAGTCCGCCTGCGCCACCGACAATCGAACCGATACCTGCGCCTTTGCCACCTCCAAAGATGCCTCCAAACAAAGCACCTGCTCCCGCGCTGATTGCCGTGTGTGCAAGAGTCTTGCGGCCACGCCCTCCCGATTCGATTGCGCCTTCCACATCTACCTTCTCGCCTGAGGGAGCGTGATAAAGCTCCACAATTTCGGCGTGAATGGGCGCCCGCCGTCCATCCGGCATAACCAAACGGTTGAACCGAAGGATCATGGTGGTTCGGCCCTTGATTCGTCCGGACATGTCGATTTGCGCGATGTGACCGTAGACCCGCGCTCCCTGGTATTCGCCCTTGTCCACGACCGTCGCACTGAACGGGTCGCCTACTTGGGAGTCGGTGCTGGTCAGTGTGTCGTCCAACCGAATGCGGAGCGCCACGTCAGCAGGTACCCTAAGTTTCTGCGCTGATCCAAACAGCGGGAAAGCCGTAATGAGGAATGCGAGAACAAAAGTCAATCCTGCTGTGGACGATAGAACACCGAATCTTTGAATGGAATTTCGCAAGGTGCTTCTCCTTTCTTTTTTTTTGCAGTTGAACGTTCTGGCAATCCTCAGCGAAGCAAATTAACCCGCGCAAGATCGATGATTTCGTCACCGCGTCCGTTGAGAACCGCTTTGAGCATGAAGAGACTGAACCCCTTCGCTTGTTCATAGGTGATGGTCGGAGGCATGGAGAGCTCCTGCCGCGAGACCGGGACCTCGACCAACGCCGGGCCGTCATGTTTGAGAGCTTGCGCAATTAGGGGTCGTAATTGGTCTGGAGTGTCCGCTCGCAGGCCGAGAAGTCCCGCGCCCTCAGCAATCTTCGTGAAATCCGGGTTGTGAAGGTGCGTGCCAAAATCCAGGATGCCGGCCGCCTTCATTTCCAGCTCGACAAACGCGAGGGACTCATTTTTGAAAACGATGATCTTCACCGGCAATTGCTGTTGACGAAGCGTAAGCAGATCCCCCATGAGCATCGCGAAACCGCCATCGCCCGACATCGAGACCACCTGCCGGCCGGGATAACTGGCCTGTGCGCCGATGGCTTGAGGAAGAGCGTTGGCCATGGATCCGTGGTTAAAAGATCCGATAATCCTTCGGTTGCCATTCATGGTGAGATACCGTGCGGCCCAGATCGTTGGAGTTCCCACGTCGCAGGTGAAGACCGCATCTTCGCTTGCGAGTTCGTCGAGTACACGCGCTACATATTGAGGATGGACCGGTCTTTTGACGGAAGTTCCTTTGGCCACTTCGTCCAAGCCCTTCCGCGCCGCGCGATAGTGCTCAACCGATTTTTTCAAATGGGCGTCATATTGGTTTTGCCCCAGTTTCGGCAAAAGGGCTCGCAACGTGGTTTTCGTGTCGCCAACGAAGCCGAAGTCAAGCTTGGCACGACGCCCGAGCTGTTCGCCGCGGAGATCGATTTGCACAATGGTGGCGTCCACGGGAAAAAACTGCTGATACGGGAAGTCGGTGCCAATCATTAGCAGCGTCTCGCAGTTCAACATGGCGTGATAGCCGGAAGAAAATCCGAGCAGACCCGTCATACCCACATCGTAAGGGTTGTCGTACTCGATGAACTCTTTCCCACGCATCGCATGTACGATGGGAGCTTGGAGTTTCCCGGCGAGCTCTATCAGTTCGTCATGAGCCCCGGCACAGCCCGCGCCACCAAGGATCGTTACTTTGTTTGATCGGTTCAGCAGGTTCGCGAGAGAGTTGAGTTCGTCTTCGGAGGGGCACACCGTAGACTTGGTTTCGGAAAAGTGTACCCGGGGTGTTTCGTGTGCAGCCACTCGCATCGCTACATCGCCGGGGATAGAAACGACTGCTACACCTCGTCGGGAGATGGCCGTCTGCATCGCGATCTCGAGCACACGGGGCATCTGCGACGGCTGCGAGACCAATTCAGAATAATGACTGCACTGCCCGAACAACTGATCGGGATGAGTCTCCTGAAAATATCCGCTCCCGATTTCGTTACTTGGAATCTGAGCCGCAATCGCAAGGACGGGTACGCGACTGCGGTGGCAGTCGTAGAGGCCGTTGATTAGGTGCATGTTGCCCGGGCCGCAGCTACCTGCACAAACAGCCAACTTGCCGGTGAGATGGGCCTCTGCTCCGGCGGCGAATGCAGCCACCTCCTCATGGCGTACGTGAACCCACTGAATATTGTTGCGCGTTCGGATGGAGTCGGTGATGCCGTTCAGCGAATCTCCAGAAACGCCGTAGACCCTCTGAACTCCTGCCTCCAGCAAAACATCCACAAGCAGGTCCGCTACTCTCTTTGCCATGTCTTTCCTTCCGGAAGCAATCTGAGTCTTGGACTCCGCTCACAATGAACAGAGGGCGTAAGTATTTCCAAGTGCTTTGCTCGCCAACCGACTCATCCCCCCGTTAAGGTAATGCAATTTCTGTTCCAGGGGACCTCGCGTTCACATTGCCTGATTGGGAGGGCATAAAAAGAACTTAGGTTTGCCTTATTGCGCAGCCGAAGGTCGCGGTACTGCCACTCGTGTTGAAGGAATGACACCAGAGGCTGAGCCTCGACTAAGTCAGACGGAAAGTCGTGTGCAATCTCTTCTGGAACAAGCGGTTGCGGCACGGTTGGTTTGGAAATCCGCCTGCACTGCTTTTTGTGGGATGCAAATAGGGAACGTCAAACTGGGCAGGAATTGCTTCGGTTCTGGCGGCGAGACACGAATTCCGTAGAACGGCGCACGGCTTCGACACGACCCGTCAAGATTCTCGCTGGCTCCGAGCAAGTGATGGTAGTGAGGCGCGCATGCTTCAAAGATCAGGACGAGCGGCTCGATATGACCACGAAGAAGGAAACTGACCGCGCTCCTGTTGCACGCACAGGCGCGAAATTGCGAATTCTGGCAGGGATCTCTGTCTTAGTTGCCGGCGTGCTGCTCGCCGCGAAACTGTGCATGGGTGCTCCTCCAAATCCCTCCCAGATTCCGAACATTTTCAAGCCTGAATCCACGCCCGCAGACTCGATCTTTCACCTGTCATTGCTGGTGCTCACAGTGACAGGCCTCATATTTCTAGTTGTCTTCTGCTTGCTCGCATACTCCATCGTCAAATACCGCAGGCGTGCCGGCGACGACGGCTGTGAACCTCCCCAAGTTTATGGCAGTAATCAGGTAGAACTCGCCTGGACTGTGATTCCTGTCCTCATTGTTTTGGTTCTCTTTCTCGCCACCGCGCGCGTCATTCATTCTATCCAGGACGCCCGAGAACCCGCAGGGGCCGTCCAAGTCACGGTCATTGGTCATCAGTTCTGGTGGGAGTTCCGATATCCAAGGCTCGGTGTTGTCACCGCAAATGAACTTCATGTTCCCGTCAGTGATCGCTCGCATCCTTCTCCGACTTTTCTCACATTGATTTCCGCGGATACCGACCACAGCTTCTGGGTGCCACGCCTTGCCGGAAAGACAGACCTGATTCCAAACCGCGTCAACCACATGTGGATCGACCCGCACGAAACGGGAATTTATCTCGGCCAATGCGCACAGTACTGCGGTGTGGAGCACGCGAAGATGCTCATCCGTGTGTACGTCGACTCACAGGAGCAGTTTGATCGCTGGGTACAGGAACAAAAAATGCCAGCCGCGACCAGCCCGACGGTGGAGGCAGGCCGTACTGTCTTCGAGTCCACCGGTTGCGTGAATTGCCATAGCGTTACGGGAACCGTTGGCAACGGGCGCTTCGGTCCCGACCTCACGCACCTGATGAGCCGCGACACAATTGCATCAGGGGCCGCGCCAAATACTGCCGAGAACCTTCGCAAATGGATTCAGGATCCAAACTCAATCAAACCAAGCTCGTTGATGCCAGCCATGCAGCTAGATGAGAAGGACCTGAACGCGCTCGTCGCGTACCTCGAGACGCTTCGATAAGAACGGGAACATAGTCATGGCCACAGATACAATCGCGATCACAGCAGCCGCCGACGTCTCTAGGCCAATCAGCGAAAGACTCCACGACTGGGTCGTGACCGTGGATCACAAGAAGCTGGGAATCCTTTACATTGCCTACGCCCTGGTGTTCCTTGTTATCGGCGGGATCGAAGCAACGATCATGCGGATACAGCTGATCGTTCCAAACAATCATTTTGTCTCGCCCGAAGTTTTCAACCGCATGTTCACGATGCACGGCACCACGATGATCTTTTTTGTGACAATGCCAATCTTGTTTGGCTTCGGCACGTACTTGATTCCCTTAATGATTGGCGCTCGCGACATGGCTTTCCCGCGGCTCAATGCACTGAGCTTCTGGTTGACCGCGTTTGGAGGTCTGCTTTTGTACTTCAGCTTCATTGGCGGCAACGGGCTATACGGCGCGGGGAACGCCCCTGACGTCGGGTGGTGGGCTTATGCGCCGCTGACTTCCCGGGCATTCTCCCTCGGACACAGCAGCGATTTTTGGACGCTAGCATTGCTGATTTCGGGTATCGGCAGCATCGGAACAGCGGTCAACTTCATAGCCACCATTTTGTGCATGCGCTCCCCGGGCATGACTCTTGGGAAAATGCCGCTTCTGGCGTGGATAAATCTGATAATGGCGGGAATGGTTCTCTTTTGCATTTCGCCTCTCACCGCAGCTCAGATCATGCTCTCCATCGATCGCTATCTCGGCGGGCATTTCTTTGACACGCAGGCAGGCGGCTCCGCGGTCCTCTGGATGCACTTTTTCTGGATTTTCGGACACCCGGAAGTCTACATCCTGGTCCTGCCAGCCTTTGCCTTCGTCTCCGAGATCATTCCTGTTTTCTCTCGCAAGCCCATTTTCGGATACCCGATTATGGTAGCGGCAACCCTTTGCATCGGGTTCATTGGGTTTAGTGTCTGGGCCCACCACATGTTCACAGTCGGGATGAGTTCCTACGCGAACAGCTTCTTCACGGTCACCACGATGATCATCGCAGTTCCTACGGGAATCAAGATCTTCAATTGGATTGGGACGATGTGGGGTGGAAAGATTCAATTCAAAGCTCCGATGCTCTTCTGCATTGGTTTCTTGTTCCAATTTCTAATTGCCGGTCTGACAGGGATCATGCTGGGCGCTTCTCCGTTCGATTGGCAGCTTGGCAACTCCTACTTTGTGGTCGCGCATTTTCATTACGTCATCGTCGGGGGAATTCTTTTTGCACTCTTCGGAGCCTTTTACTACTGGATCCCGAAAATGACCGGTCGAATGTACAGCGAGACTCTTGCGAAATGGCATTTCTGGATTTTCTTAATAGGCTTTCATCTGACGTTCGACTTCATGCATATCCCGGGCCTGCTGGGGATGCCTCGGCGAATCTACACCTACGAGCCAGGACGCGGATGGGAGATCTGGAACCTGATTGTCTCAATCGGTGTGATCTTCCAGATTGCAGGAGTGCTCGCTTTTGTCGCCAATCTGTTTTGGACGTTCTTGAAAGGCGAGCCTGCTGGCAATGATCCCTGGGATGCTTGGACGCTGGAGTGGTCCACGACTTCGCCGCCACCCGAATACAACTTCGCCGCCATTCCCGTTGTCCAGAGCCGCCGTCCGCTTTGGGACCTAAAGCACCCGGAAGATCCGGACTGGAAATATGAATAAACAGGAGAGACCCCTTGAGTAGCCCAGCAATTGCACGATCGTCCGTCGAGACTGAGTGGGTTCTTCCATCTCGCGGGCGCGTCGGGATGATTTCTCTGATAGCGGCTGAATCGGCCATCTTCACAATTTTTGTGGTCGCTTACATCTTTTATATCGGGAAGAGCCTGACCGGTCCGATGCCCAAGGATGTGCTGAGGACGCCCATCTTCAACACCATCTGTCTGCTTTCAAGCAGTCTGACGATTCATCTGGCGGTCAAGGCTCTGCGAAAAGCAAAGGTCGGGATATTTGGTCTGTGGTGGTTCGTGACGATGACTCTGGGTGCCATCTTTCTGGTGGGAACGGGCCGCGAGTGGCACCATCTGATTTTCGACGAAGGTCTGACCATCAGCACAAATCTTTTCGGGACAACCTACTACTCGCTAGTAGGCCTTCATGCCTTTCACGTAACCGTAGGCTTGCTCGGCCTCGCGATTGGAATGATCTTCACTCTGGCAGGAAAAGTGAAGATGGAACACAGCGAGCGCTTCGATGTGTTTTCAATGTATTGGCATTTTGTCGATGTCGTGTGGGTTGTTGTATTCACCGTCGTCTACATTGTCGGTCGCTGAAGAAAGAAGAGTCCTATGGTTTCCGCCAACTCAAACGCAGAAACAAACGAAATCACGCCTAGCACCCTGCGTCTGCCGGCCCCAACTGCGTGGCCCATCATTCTTGCCTTCGGCCTCACTTTGCTGTTCGCCGGACTGGTCACCAGCGCTTCGATCAGCATTCTTGGGGGAATCCTCGCCTTGACCGGCTCCGTCGGCTGGTTCCGCGATGTCCTTCCCTGTGAAAAGGAAGAGACGATCCAAGTCAAAGCCGGACCCACCGTGGTTTTCACTACCAGGCGACAAGTTGAAAGGCTTTCGATAGCGCCGGAGCTGCCGCGGGCTCTGCTTCCACTTGAGATCTATCCCGTATCGGCGGGAATCAAAGGCGGGTTGGCCGGAGCTGGCGCCATGGCCGTGCTTGCATGCCTCTATGGGTTTCTCAAGCAGGGGAGTATTTGGTATCCGATTAATTTGCTTGCCGCGACGGTTTATGCGCAATCCCTCCAATTCGGAGGGAGGCCGCTTAGCGCATTTCACCTGAGTAGTTTCCTTTTGGCAGCCCTCATTCATCTGCTTACGTCTCTCCTGGTGGGGCTGCTGTATGGAGCGATGCTGCCGATGTTTCCGCGACGCCCGATTCTTCTCGGCGGAATCATCGCGCCGATCCTTTGGACGGGGTTACTGCATAGCATTCTCGGCCTTCTGAATCCTCTCCTGAACCAACTGATTAGTTGGCCGTGGTTCATAGCTTCGCAGTTTGCTTTCGGGATCGTCGCGGGATTGGTTGTGTTTCGCCAACAGCGAGTGCACATCCATCAGTTCGTGCCTTTTCTGGTACGCGCCGGTATTGAGGCTCCGGGAATCGCAGGAGAAAAGTCTGAGAGGGGTGAATCGCGATGAGATTTTGGCTTCTCATGGCCGGAGCCGTAGGCCTCTCCGCACTTGTATGCGGATGCGCGAACGCTCCTGGTCAACCGCGACCGGGAGATGTGCCAAACGTTCCGAGCGAGATTACAGATTTCAATGTCTTGTACGGACATAACTGCGCTGGCTGTCACGGCTTGGAGGGAAAAGGTGGAGCCGCAATCGCTCTTGCCGATCCGGTGTACTTGGCCATTGTGGATGATACGGTCCTGCGTCGCGTGGCTACAAATGGAATTCCTGGGACTTCCATGTCCGCTTTTGCGCGAAGTGGCGGCGGGATGCTCACTGACAAACAGATCGATGTGATTGTGCTTGGCATCCGGGAACGTTGGTCAAAGCCAGATGCTCTGGGCGGAGCGGTCCCGCCTCCATACTCCTCAACCGGGTCCGGCGATGCCTCGCGGGGGTCAGAAGTCTATGCGACGTTCTGCTCTTCCTGCCATGGCCCTGGCGGACGTGGCGGGCCAAAAGCGAGCTCGATTGTGGATGGGTCTTTCCTTGCCCTACTGAATGACCAAGAGCTTCGAACGCTTGTAATTGTGGGACGCCCTGAACTGGGGGCACCGGATTGGCGAGGCGATGTTCCTGGAAAGCCAATGTCTCCTCAAGATGTGTCCGACGTAGTCGCCTGGCTTGCCGCCCAACGACCACGTTTCCCCGGACAACCTTATCCCAATTCCACTAGCGACACATTGAAGGGAGAAAAGTGATGACTCAGTCTGGCGGTCTATCGAGGCGGGAGCTCCTCATGAAACTTGGAATCGTGTTCAACGGCGTGGTCGGCTTAGTGCTAGCAGTGCCGATCGTGCGCTACCTCCTTTCTCCGATTGTTCACCTTAGGAAGGAAGGCGATGAGTCGTGGGTCTCTCTTGGCGGAGTGGAGCAATTTCCTTCGGGCGAGACTCGCCTCGCCACCTACCGAAATCCAATTGTGAGTCCATCAGACGGGGATACGGCCGACATCGCTTGTTGGGTTCGAAACGTGGACGGCAACACTTTCCAGGTGTTTGCGATTAATTGCGCGCACCTCGGGTGTCCCGTTCGCTGGTTTGCGCAATCCGGCCTTTTCATGTGCCCCTGTCATGGCGGCGTGTACTACCAGGATGGCTCCCGTGCATCCGGCCCACCCGAACGAGGATTGTTTCAATATCCCTATCGGCTTGAGAGTGGAAAACTGCTGATTAAAGCCGGCCAGTTGCCCACGCCAGGCAACCCCGTGGCCTCAAATACAAACATCGTGCGAGAGATACGGCCATGCGCTTGATCGAATCCCTTGGCAAGTGGCTGGACGCGCGGCTGCAAATTGGCAGCGCCATCCGCGAATCAGCAGAGCATCCTGTTCCGAGGAAAACCGCCAGTTGGTTTTACGTTTTTGGGAGCGCCGCTTTTGTCGTATTCGCGTTTCAAATTGTGACCGGGATTATGCTGGCGCTCATTTACGTACCCTCCGCCGGACAGGCTTGGAACAGTCTCCAGGTCTTGAACCATAACGTTGGGCTCGGCTGGTATATCCGTGCTCTTCATGGATGGGGTTCAAATTTCATGGTCGCGATCGTGCTGATTCACATGGTTCAGGTTTTTCTGTTTGGCGCGTACAAGTATCCCCGTGAGCTTACCTGGATTGTGGGCGTGTTCCTTTTGCTTGTGACTCTAGGTATGGCTTTCACAGGTCAGGTTCTGCGATTTGATCAGGACGCCTATTGGGGACTTGGAATTGGAGCCTCGATCGCCAGCCGCGTTCCCGTGATGGGGTCTTCGATTGTCCACCTAATGCTCGGAGGGCCAATCATCGGAGGGGCGACTCTCTCCCGATTCTTCGCTCTTCACGTGTTCCTGATCCCTGGCCTTCTGATCGCGTTTGTGGGCCTCCATCTCCTGATGGTTCTCAAACTCGGAATTAACGAGTGGCCGATGCCTGGCCGCGTAGTCCGCAAAGAGACATATAGCAAGGAATACCACGAGCTGACCAAAAAGGACGGTTTGCCTTTCGTCCCCGGCGCGATTTGGAAAGACCTCTTTTTTTCCGCGTTCATCCTGCTTTCGATTGCCGCTTGCGCCTATTACTACGGCCCCTTTGGGCCATCGGGTCCGCCCAATCCCACCATTATTCAAACGGCGCCTCGACCAGACTTCTTCTTCCTATGGCTCTACGCCGTGCTCTCGTTCTTGCCGCCTTCGATGGAGACGCCCGCTTTGCTCATCGGGCCTGTGATTGTAATTCTCGCCCTCCTCCTCTTGCCGTTCCTCTTCGGCGGAGGCGAAAAAAGTTGGCGCCGCAGACCCACTGCGGTGCTCACCATCCTATTGGTCGCGGTTTCCTTGGGGACGTTTACTGACCTCGCGGAACACACTCCTTGGAGCCCCGTGATGGACGCCTGGAGTGGCGACCCCATTCCATCCAAGTTTCTTCACAACCGGTCTGCCCTTGAGCGGCAAGGTGCGCTTGTCTTCCAAGTGAAGCAATGCCACAACTGCCACTCTCTCGGGGATGAAGGCGGAAAGCGCGGACCGGCCCTGGACGCCGTGGCCGTGCGCTTGACGCAAGATCAGCTCATTCGGCAGGTGATCCAAGGGGGAGGCAATATGCCCGCCTACGGCAAGAATCTTACCCCTGCGGAGACAACCGCTCTTGTTGCATTTCTCGAAACGCTGCATCCCGCGGGACAATCGCCCGCAAAAGACGCTTCTCGCGCAATCGCTCTCGGAGGTGATTCGGCAGCTCCCACGTCGGGTCACCTGCAGTATGGCAATGAATAGTGCGGCTCAAGCGCTGTTGCAGTCGTGGTCCCCTCCTCTCGGGGTGGATGTATCCCTGTGCCTAGCAGCTATTGTCTATGCGAGAGGCTGGTTTCGGTTGCATGAAGCATCTCCCAAACTCGTTTCCACATGGCGGCTCGCAGCTTTCATTGCAGGTATCGTCTCCGTGTGGATCGCGATTGGTTCGCCGGTGGAAGCGTTTGACGAAGCCTCCCTCACCATTCACATGGTGCAGCATCTCTTGCTCATGGCTGTCGCTCCCCCCTTGATTCTGCTCGGGGCGCCGGCGCTACCACTCCTTCGGGGGCTGCCGCAATGGATGGCTCGCGGCGTTGCAGGTCCATTTCTCCGCTGGGGTCCGGTGAAATTCTTGGGACGGCTCGCCACACACCCTGCCGTTTGTTGGCTCGCAGCCACCTTCGCCTTGATTGGGTGGCACCTTCCTGCGGTATTTGAGTCGGCATTACGGTCGGAGGGGCTGCATGATTTAGAACACGCAATGTTTTTCGTGACCGGTCTTCTGTTCTGGTGGCCGGTGGTGCAACCTTGGCCGAGTAACGCGAGATGGCCCCGGTGGTCCATTCCTCTCTATCTTTTCTGCGCCACGTTGCCGTGCGACGTGCTTTCTGCGTTTCTCGTGTTCTGCAATCGCGTTGTGTACTCTTCCTATCTGTCTGCACCTCGAGCGTTTGGTATTTCGGCGCTGCAGGACCAGGAGTGCGCGGCCGCGCTCATGTGGACCTGCGTCACTATTATCTATCTGATTCCGGCAGTCCTCGTCAGCTTAGAGATTCTCTCTCCCCATAATACGCAATTGCACAAGGAAACGTGGCCCGGTTTGGAGGGAGTCACAACCCAGCCGATCACTTCAAAGCTTGAGGTCAGCTGAGAATGGCAACCGAGCCAACAATTGCCGTACTGAACGCGGCGCCGACTGCTCGGCAAAGCAGGGCATTGCGTCTAACTGCAACAGTATCCGATTTTTGGGCGCTCACTAAGCCGGAAGTAAATTTTCTGATTCTCATCACAACCTTTGCAGGTTTCTATCTCGGCTCCGCCGCCGATCTGAGCGGATTCCGGATCTTGGGCGTTATTCACACGCTGGTGGGCACACTGTTTGTCGCCGGAGGCACCGGCACTCTGAACCAGTTCCTTGAGCGTTCCTTCGACGCGCAGATGCGGAGGACTGCGCGGCGTCCTCTGGCCTCGGGGAGACTCGAAGCAGCTCACGTCTTCTGGTTCGGCATTCTGTTGTCGATCGCAGGTATCGCGTATCTCGCTCTTGCGGTAAATTTTCTGGCATCTCTTCTGGCTGTCTTCACCCTCCTGAGTTACCTGTTCTTGTACACGCCGCTGAAACGGAAAACCCCGCTCTGCACTTTGGTTGGGGCTTTTCCAGGTGCTGTACCTCCACTGATTGGCTGGGCTGCCGCAACCGGGCGGCTAGATCCTGCCGCTTGGGTGCTCTATGCCATCGTGTTCCTCTGGCAGTTCCCACATTTCATGGCGATTGCCTGGATGTATCGCGAAGACTATTCACGCGCAGGCTACCTTGTCTTACCTGCGGGCGAGCAGAGGGATCGTTTTGTAATCTCGCAGAGTTCCCTTGCTACGCTGGTTCTCATCCCTGTTACTTTAATCCCGACGATCAGCGGCGAAATGGGCTTCGCTTATTCTGGCGGGGCTCTCATCCTCGGATTGATCTTTCTTTACTACGCTGCGCGATTCGCCTTTCACAGGTCCAATGTCGCGGCGCGACGACTTCTTGCCGCTTCGATTATTTATCTTCCGTTAGTCTTTATCCTGCTAGTGCTGGATAAGAAATGAGTCGAAGACGAGTTTCACGATGAGTCCAGACACAACCACAGCTCTGGCCGCCATTTTTGGCTCATTTGTAGGCGCCTTGGGTTCCAACATGAGCACGTGGATCACCCAGAGGCATCAGGATCGGCGCGATTTGCTGGCAAAAAAGATTTTCCACCGCGAGGAGCTGTATTCCGATTTCATCAGCGAGCGCGCGCGCATCCTAGTGGACGCTTTGGAGCACGACGCAGGTGATCCCAAAAATCTGATACCCGCATATGCCCTGTTGAGCCGCATGCGCCTAAGTTCCTCGCGCGACGTATTGGCAAGAGCCGAGGCCGTCTTAAGAGAAATCGTCGAGACTTATGCGAAGCCAAACCTAACGCCTGAAGAAATCGAATCGAGGGCCGCGAACGGTACAGGTCCCCTGAGGAACTTCAGCGAGATCTGTCGCGCAGAACTTGACTCCATGCAGGGCCGGTTGTGATTTCGATCAGAACGCCGAGACGGCGGATGGTCGAATCGTGCAGATCAAAGTCGCTATCAGTTTCGTTTGTATTCATTTCATAAGTGGCGTTTCTTTAGCGCTGTCACACGTAACCTGTCGCTGGCTTGACACTCGACACACGGCGTCGCCGACCGGTGAACCTTCACCTGCATAAGTCATTGATAGCACGCACTTAGGAGTCAGCAAAGCGTCCGTATGTGTTGGCACCCCAGTTGCAGTTCAAGCTGCGAAAGGATGACCGACCAGAGGAGCACACGATGGCAGCCGCAGGATTGATTTCATCGAATTGGAAAAGTGGTGATGACGCTCCATCCGATGATTGCCAAGCTGTGAGTGACGAGAGACTCGTAGCCGCCGCCAAGAAGGGGAACAGCGTCTCTTTCGACGAGCTGTACAAACGCCATTCCGAAAAGCTGCTGCGCGTTGCTCATCGCATTACGCGAAACCACGAGGATGCCGAGGACGCGGTTCAGGAATGCTTCCTCAACGCGTTCATTCACCTGGCGAGTTTTGACGGCAAGGCACGATTCTCCACCTGGTTGACACGCATTGTCATGAACGCCGCACTGATGAAACTACGCAAGAATCGCGCTTGCTGCGAAGTTCCAATGGAAGGGTCTTTCGAGACGAGCGAACTCTGGCCAGAGGATCGGCTGACGGATCCGGCACCGAATCCGGAAGAGCGCTATGCGAAGAATGAGCGGGAAGGAATCCTCAGAGACGCCATCGCCCAGTTACGGCCCGGAATCCGGACCGCAGTCGAAATTCAACTGCAGGATTGTTCTTTGAACGAAACAGCAGAAAAGCTTGGGATCTCTTTCCCTGCGGCGAAAGCACGTCTATTTCATGCCAGAGCAGCATTACGCAGGACATCACAGCTGCAATTTGTGGTTCCGCCGATTTGGACAAAGCCGCAGCCAGGTTCAAATTCAGCCCGGCGAGTGTTTCGACAGCGGGCGGGTCGAAAACAGAGAGAGAGATTTTATTTCGCCCAACAAGCAGGTTTTCAGGCCACGGGAGTTTGCCTAGGGGAGGTGCAATCATGAAACGACTTTCCATCTTGCGTTGGTATCGCGTACTGCGGGTACACCATCACTGGGCGATATTCCAGGCAATTCGTTACGCGCTGTGGCTGGCGCGTTAGTCCGAAAATCCATGGAAGTGTGAACCGCCGGATCGGTCCCAATATGCAAATGAGGAGGATGAATGACTGAAGAAAAAAAGAACACGATGACGACGGACGCAGGGCGTCCCGTGGGCGACAATCAGAATTCGCTTACCGTCGGCCCGCGCGGGCCGGTCGTCTTTGAAGATTTCCTGCTGTTCGAGAAAATGGCGCACTTCAATCGCGAACGCATTCCTGAGCGCGTCGTGCACGCCAAAGGCTCCGGAGCCCACGGCTACCTCACGTGCACGAGCAAGGAAATCGCGAAATACACGACCGCCAAACTTTTCAACCAAGTTGGGAAGAAAACGCCATTGTTTATCCGCTTCTCGACGGTGGGCGGTGAAAAAGGCTCCGCGGACACTGAACGCGATCCACGCGGCTTCGCCATCAAGATTTATACGGAAGAGGGCAACTGGGACATGACAGGCAACAATACGCCAATCTTCTTTATCCGCGATCCGCTCAAGTTTGGCGACTTCATTCACACTCAGAAGCGCGATCCGCAGACGAATTTGAAGTCGCCCACAATGATGTGGGATTTCTGGTCGCTCTCGCCCGAATCGCTCCACCAGGTGACGATTCTGTTCAGCGATCGCGGCACGCCTTTCGGCTACCGGCACATGAACGGTTACAGCAGCCACACTTTCAGCATGATCAACGACAAGAACGAATTGTTTTACGTGAAGTGGCACTTCAAGACGAAACAGGGCATTAAGAATTTCTACGGCGAGCAAGCATCCGAAATGCGCGGCATTGATCCCGATTTTGCCCAGCGTGACCTGTTCGACGCGATCGCCCGCGGCGATTTCCCTAAATGGCGCGCGTGCGTACAGATCATGCCGGAAAAAGAAGCGGAGACGTATCACATCAATCCGTTCGACCTGACGAAAGTGTGGCCGCATGGTGATTATCCTCTGCACGAAGTGGGTGAAATGGTCCTGGACCGCAATCCTGTGAATTATTTCGCGGAAGTGGAACAGGCCGCGTTCGAGCCGCGCAACGTAGTTCCGGGCCTGGGGTTCTCGCCAGACAAGATGTTGCAGGCACGATTGCTCTCGTATCCGGATGCGCACCGTTATCGGTTGGGGGTGAACTACGACGGGCTGGCTGTCAACAAACCGCAATGCCCAGTGCACACCTACAACAAGGACGGCTTCATGCGCTTCGATGAAAACGGCGGCGCCGCGGTCAACTACGAACCGAACAGCTTCGGCGGGCCGACGCAAGACAAGTCTTATCAGGAGCGACCGAAGATGGTCAGCGGCACGGTTGCGCGGCACGATCATCGAAGCGATTCCGACTATTACACACAGCCGGGCAATCTCTTTCGCCTGATGTCCGCCGATGCCAAGAAGCGGCTGATCAACAACATCGTCGGCAGCATGAAGAGCGTCCCGAAGAGGATCCAGGAACTGCAGATCCAGCATTTCTACAAGGCTGACCCGGCGTATGGCACGGGTGTTGCGGAAGGCTTGTGTCTGGACGTGAACGGGATCGTGGGGAGGAGAGTGGCAGGGGCGGACTGAGGTTCAGCGCAGTTTAGACCGCGATCCGCTCTAAATTGAGTCAGTTCGGAAGGGTAAGCATTTTTGACAAGGGAAATGCCGCTACATTCGAGTGAGGACCGCAGAAATTGCGGATTATTGCTGGACTCACGCGGTGTGTGAAGAGAAGGCGCACTCGCGAGTGAGTTGGAGTGTGGAGACTCTGCGCACAAAATCGCCGGCAGTGCGAGGAACAGACCGGCCAGTTTCTATTCCTGCGAGGCTGACGTTTGCGGCGCTCTGGCTGCTCCTGGCCAGCACTGGGGTATTGCTAGCTCAGACTCCCCGGGACCAAGCTTGGGACATTCTGCATGCAGGCATGAATCAGAAGAGCGCGGGGAGCCGGACCCAGGTTCTCCGGGCACTACGAGTTCTCCCAGGCGATTTCAAGCTACGGCGATTGTCCTGACACGACAAGCCTTGCAAGAACGATGACGATTTATGATCCAGATTCGACCTGGCGTAAGACGGAATGAACGTTGATGGGAAAAGGAACAATTCCATGCCCAATCGATGCCTCTTTGCGTTGCTGGCAGGCTTTCTGACATTGAGCGTACTGTTGCTCTCAGAGGCGAGCAAATCGCAAGCCGGCACAGCCATTCCCAGCGAAGCACAATCTCCGACCAACCTCGGCGGTCAGATGCCTTCCTCATTCGATAAAGATGTTGTGCGGGTCGTTACCGAAGTTGATCGGATTGAGGCCGACGCTCTAGACCAGATGGAACACGCGACGCTTGATCGCCAAGGGCAGATGCGCACGCTGGGTAAGTTGTTGCTCTTCGACAAGCACCTCTCGGTCAACCAGAACGAAGCTTGCAGCTTTTGCCATATGCCGGAGACCGGATTCACCGGACCCATCCAATCGCTGAATTTGACGACAGTGTCATATCCAGGGTCGGTGAGAACTCGCTTCAGCAATCGAAAACCACAGAGCTACATGTACGCACCTTTCGCGCCGGTGCTCCACTACAACGCGCTCCAGGGTGACTTTGTTGGAGGCAATTTCTGGGATATGCGCGCGAGCGGCTACCGTCTGCAGAATCCGAGCGCCGAACAGGCGCAGGGACCTCCGACGAATCCCGTAGAGATGGGCTTGCCGGATTCGGCATGTATTGCATACCGACTTTCTCAGGCTCCCTATCGCAAGCTCTTTGAGACGGTGTGGGGTGCGGATTCTTTTAAGATTCACTGGCCTTCCGATGTGGAAAAAGTTTGTTCGACTCCAGGGCCCCCACCCGTGGATCATCCGAACCCGGTCCTCTTGAATCCTGCAGACCGAACTCGCGCCGACGACGTTTATGACCACTTCGGGCTCGCGATATCCGCTTACGAGGTGTCGCCAGCAGTGAGCCCGTTTACGTCAAAGTTCGATTACGTGGAAGCAGGAAAGGTCCAGTTCACCCCGCAGGAGAAATTGGGCTACGAGCTTTTTCGCGGCAAGGCGCGATGCAACGAGTGCCACCGCGATGGCGGGCCCGGCGAGGAGCCTCTGTTTACCGACTTTACCGCCAGTAATTTAGGTGTCCCAAGAAATCCGGGGCTGCAATACCTCTACGAGAGACAGCGTGACCAAGGTAACTACATTCCCGCCCTGGCCGGGGCGACGTACGTCGATTTGGGGGTCGGGCGGTTTCTGCGCACGCTGCAAAGTGACAGCGGCCAATTGAACCCTGATTCTCAGTGGGTCACACTCGCAGCCAGATTTGAGGGAAAATTCCAAGTGCCAACCCTGCGAAATGTGGACATGCGTCCCACGCCAAGCTTCGTGAAAGCCTATATGCACAACGGCTACTTCAAAACCTTGAAAGAGGTGGTGCACTTCTACAACACGCGGGATGTTTTGCCGACGTGCAAGCCGGGTGATCCAGGCGAGAAGGTCACGTGTTGGCCAGCGCCCGCGGACTCAACCAATCTCAACAGACGGCAACTTGGCAACCTTGGGCTCACCGGTGCAGAGGAAGATGCTATTGTCGCTTTCCTTGAGACCCTTACCGACGGCTACAGGGTACCCGGTACGCGGCATGCAGAGTAGGTGCGGTTTGTAAACTCACGGCCAAATGCGTCAGTTTTTTTTTGACGCAGATTGAAAATGAGTACGACCACTCAACCCGTAAAGCTGTGTATGAGTCGCAATTTGCGCGGAAGGAGTCTGTTGCGCTTTCTTCTGGGCAGAGAAGGGGCTTTGAATGGATCCACTTGGGTGCCAGTGGTATTCGTCATAGGAGCGATTGCCGCTGTCGCTTTTGCGGACGACCTTGTTGAATCGATTTCGCTTGGCTACCTCTGCGTACTTCCTCTCGTTCTCAGCGCGATCTCCGTGCGCAAGGAAGTCAGCTGGGGTCTCATCGCCATTTGCATCTTGCTTCATGATTATTACTATCCTGCGAAATTCAATCCCATACAGCGCATGTTTCACAATCTGACCGCGACGCTGAGTTTTGTCGTTGTTGTTTTTGTTATCCGGCGGTATGTCAACCCCGGGGAAGCGCTTACCAGGGCGCTTCGGCGGCAACGTGACGACCTTGTCAGGGATCTAGAGCTGGCCGCGCAGGTCAAGCGTCTGTTTCTTCCTTCGGACAAACCAGCCATTGCTGGTCAGTATCTGCGTAGCCATCAATATGGCGTCGATCGTTTTTGCGACTATGCCGTCTCCGCGTTCTGTCAAGCAGAGGGGCTGTGTAGTCCCTTGTTGCCTGCGTTTTGGCGCCCGGAGATAAGAGCGTTTGGCTCGGGCCTCTCGATAGCTTGAAGTTATGGAAGGTCTTCAAAACTCTTATTCGCCGGTTCGATTCCGGCCCGCACTTCCAATTTTCGATTGGACGAATTCTTCGAGGTGACTTATGACGTACCCAGGCAGCATCGGGGTTGATCGCGGCTCAAATTGCTCCCCAGGCGCTGTTTTCCGGCCTGTTCGACGCTTTGCCTTTGCAGGCATTTTCCTTCTCGTCTTTTTGCAGATGCAAGCCTGCGAAAAAACTAGCCGGCCTGCGCCGGGGATCACCCTTACTCTCATTGATCAAAGCTGGGTCGACAAGGCCTCTCAGCGTCGCCTCAGCGAGGAACTACTCCGGTTCACAAGGCAGACTGGAATTCGGGTTCAGGTTCTCCCTGCTCCCGAGGGTGCAGTGGAGCAACTGGCAACGTGGCGCAACTTACTGGAGAGAGGGGCAGAAGGTCCGGACGTTTATGCGGTCGACGTTATCTGGCCTGGGGTGCTCGCAGACAAGCTCCTCGACCTCAAAGGCTATTTGTCTGCGCAAGAAATCGCGGCGTACTTTCCGGAGCTGATAGCCAACAACACCGTAAACGGCAGACTTGTCGCTTTACCTTTTGATTTGGATGAAGGCCTATTGTTTTACCGAGTCGATCTGCTTCGAGAGTATGGCTATACTGCACCGCCGAAAACCTGGGACGAGCTTGAAAGCATGGCGAAGCGGATTCAAGCTGGCGAGCGCGCTAAAGGCAATAGGGATTTCTGGGGCTTTGTATGGGAAGGGGCGCCTTCTGAGGCATTGACCTGCGATGCCCTCGAATGGCAGGTTTCGGAAGGCGGAGGGACTATTCTTGACGAGAACGGCAGGGTTACGGTAAACAACCCGCACACCATTCGTGCATGGGAGAGAGCGGCCCGGTGGGTGGGAACCATCTCGCCTCCAGGGGTTATCGCGTACAAAGAATGGGATGCATTCAACATCTGGCAAGAGGGAAAAGCGGCCTTTATGCGGAACTGGACGGGCGGGTATTTGGCGACTCCCACCGAAAATTCACCCGCCGGAGATCGCTTTGATATAGCCCCATTACCCAGAGGCAGGGCCGGAATCGCTGCAACTTTGGGGGGAAATGGTTACGGTGTTTCGCGCTACTCGCATCACCCGCGGGAGGCGGCGATGTTGGTGCGCTTCCTGTGCAGCCGCGAGGAGCAAATCAGGAGAAGCCGAGGTTCCGCTCAGCCGCCGACCATGCCTGGGCTGTATCACGATCCCAAGGTCTTGGCCGCCAACCCGCAGTATCCTCTTCTGCTGGATGTGTTTCGTAAGGGCATAGTATTACGGCCCTCCAGATCAGCCGGAACCACGTATCCGGCCGTTTCCGGGGCCTATTTTGAGGCAGCGCATGCCGTGCTCAGTCGCAAAAAGACTGCGCCACAGGCGGCAGTCGAATTGCAAGATGAATTGCAGCGCATTCTCAAATCTACTGCTGCTGATGCGAATGTAAGTCTGAATCAGGGCACTGCAACTTCAAGGCCCTAGCGCAAAGGGGGCATGTTGTCCGAGGCGGCTCCGCTGACCTCAAATATGAAAACCAATGCCACGAAGACCATGAAAGGCAGGCGCTATCCGTTCGGAAATCTGTTTCGCCGAAGCGGCCTCACGATTGGTGCGCGCCTCACCACATGTTTCGTCGCGATCGTCATCATGATGATTGCTGCTGATACGGTGGCTGTTTGGCAATTGAGGCAAGTCGCTTCTCCGACAGAAAGGCTTAGTAACGCTGACCAGACTTCGTTGGCCGTATCCCGTGTCCACCTCGATGTAGATACCTTCAGGGACAAAGTATCTGTACTGACGAATAGCCACGATACTCGTCAATTTGCCAGCGAATCAGCATCGCTCCGACAGACGTTTCTGCAACATGTTGGGGTAGCCGAACGAACGCTCAAACTATCTCCTGAAATCGAGCGGGACGCCATAATCCCAAGCGCATTGGAAACCCTAAAGACAACATTGCCGTCCCAACTCGACACTGAGGTGGAATTGGCGAATGCAGATGATTGGAATGCCGTTCGGCTCCGTCTGACCCAGCAAATCCAGGATTTGATCGACTTGAGTTCATCGTTGGTGGCTAGGGTCGACGAACAGGTACTTCAGGAACGAGCCAAAGCCCTTGAAGCGACAGAGCAGGCGCGGCATCGCCTTTTCATAATCGTTCCCCTCGCAGGCGTATTAACTTTGCTGGCTGCCGCTGCCCTGGGCTGGTACGTTACACGGATAATTACTGTGCCCCTCTCTGAACTTACCACAGGCGCCCAAGCGCTGGCCCACGGTAACTTTCAGCACAAAGTCGAGGTTGGTGGGGACGATGAGCTGGCCGTCTTGGGGAATGCTTTCAACTATGCGGTCCAGCAACTTCAGGAACTCTATCTAAGCCTGCGCAATAGCGAGGAACAATGGAGAGCCGCTTTTGAGAGCAACCCGACCATGTATTTCATGTTGGACGAGACAGGAACCATCCTGTCGGTCAATGCCTTCGGCTCGGAGCAGCTCGGTTACAGTCCGAACGATTTAATAGGACACTCTGTGCTGGACCTTTTTTTTGAAGCGGATCGGGACGCGGTCCAGGAGCATGCCCACGAGTGTTTCAAACAGCCCGGCCGGACGGTGAGGTGGGAAGCCAGGAAGATCCGTAAGGATGGCACGATGCTCTGGGTTCGGGAAACCGGCAATGCCGTCTCCCTCAAGAAGCGGCCGGTGCTGCTGGTCGTATGCGAGGACATTACGGAGCAGAAGCGAGCTCAGGAGGCCGCCCACAGCAGTCAAAAGGAGCTTCGCGACGTCGTCGAAACCATTCCGGCCATCGTGTGGAGAACCTTGCCCGATGGCACCCTCGATTTCATCAATCAGCGTTGGCACGAGTTCACAGGTTTACCTCTGCAGGATGCATTTGGATGGAATTGGGAAGCCGTTGTGCATCCCGATGACCGTGCCAGCTTCGCCACCGATTGGCGTGCGGCGTTAAGGAATGGGCAATCGATGGAAAGTGAAGCACGAGTCCGGCGCGCGGACGGAGAATACTGCTGGCGGTTTATCCGCAACGTGCCGCTGCGCGACGAACTGGGCAACATCGTCAAATGGTATGGAACCAGTATTGACATCGAGGACCGCAAGCGCGCTGAGCAAGCTCTAATCCGAAGCGAGGCCTATCTGGCGGAAGCGCAGAAGCTAAGCCGCACCGGCAGTTTCGCCTACAACCCCAGGAGCCGGAAAACGCTCTTCTGGTCCGAGGAATTATTCCGAATTTTTAGATTGGACCCTAAGCGTGGAATCCCAGATTATGACGAGACTCGTAAACTCGTGCATCCCGACGATCTCGACAGGGTTTCTAAGGAGTGTCTACAGGGATTCCGTGAGAAAGCTGAATTTTCGCAGACTTACAGGCTGCTGTTGCACGATGGAGCCGTCAAGCACCTCCATGCGGCTTGGCATCCGATCCTCGATAGCACTGGAGGACTCGTCGAATACGTTGGTACGGCCGCCGATGTAACGGAACGTAAGCAAGCCGAACAGAGGTTCCGCGGACTTCTGGAATCGGCGCCCGATGCGGTTGCGGTCGTCGATCACGACGGCGAAATTGTTTTGGTGAATGCGCAACTGGAGAAGCTGTTTGGTTATCAACGAC
>Ga0335079_10001792_pt1 | contig 24563 bp, 22 predicted proteins | sample Lox_Sample_33_FD_206719 | JGI IMG/M metagenome (GOLD analysis project Ga0335079, IMG submission 206719) | Soil microbial communities from Loxahatchee National Wildlife Refuge, Florida, United States - Lox_Sample_3.3 | ecosystem: Environmental > Terrestrial > Soil > Wetlands | place: USA...
CCAGGAGAGCAGGAACAGTCCGAGAAACAGCAGCGTCGTCCCGATCTCGGGAACACCGATGGCAGGGCCCGCGCCGCCGTTGATCGATGGCACGATCTCGAGGTAGCGCTCGAGCCAGAGCCCGGTGACGCTGACGAGCGCGAACCCGATGAACGTTGGCGGATAGCGCTTGGGTTTGACGCCGAGCAGCCCGAGGAAGGGCACGACGAACACGAGGATGAACACCGCCGCGCCGAAGGGACGCCATGCACCCCACAGCCGGTACCAGATGAAGTAGGTCTCTTCCGGCATGTTGCCGTACCAGATCACCAGGAACTGCGCCCACAGGAGATAGGCCCAGAACACGGTGAAGCCGAACACGAGCTTCCCGAGATCGTGGATCTGGCGTCCGGAGTAGAGGTTCTCGAGTCCCATCGCACGGCGCAGCGTGAGCGACAGGATGGCCAGCGTGCCAAGCGCCCCGAGGAAGCCCCCCATGAAGTAGAACGCGCCGTACAGGTTGCTCATCCAGCGATGATGCAGCGAGGTGACGAGGTCGAAGCCGAGCATGGTATAGCCGAACGCATAGGCGATCGTCATGATCGCGGCGTCGCGGCTGATGCGTCCTTTTTCTTCCGCGTCGATGTCGACGGGACGGCGTTCGGCCAGCTCCTGAATGTCAGGAGCGAGGTCGCGCTTGACGAACCGCCACGACAGCACCGCCAGGATGGCGAGGATCAGCTCGTTGCGGACGAAAAAGAATTTCGTCGTGAACCAACCGCCCAGGTCGGGGCGCGGGGTGTCATGGAGCCAGCCGAAGAGATATTCGCGGCCCACGAACAGCCCGAGAAACAGCACCAGGGCCACGAACAGAAAGCCGACGGACGCTTCGGCAAACCGGATGATGAGTCCCGACCAGTGGCCCTTGGCGAGCTTCTGACTGCCCGCGAAGATCACCATGGCCTGCGCGATCACGATCCAGTGAACGAAGTTGAAGTGGTAGGATTGCCAGGCCCGCGCCGCATTCCCGCCGCTCAACGACCAAACGAACGCCAGCGCGCCCACGATGGCCGCCGCGGCGCCGACCAGCGCGATGGTCCGCACGGGAGCCTTGCGGGCTGTTTCCGCGAGCTGCGCGCGGGTCGCGGCCGCCGTGGTGGTCGTCATTGGGCCGCTCCCTCGCCGCCCTGCGCGGACGGTTGGCGCGTCATCGCCTGCAGCGTGCGGATATAGTTGACGAGATCCCAGCGATCTAGCCCTCGCACCTTGTCCCCGTAATGCGGCATCAGGCCACGTCCCATCATCGGCGCGTTCACGATCACCCCGTAGATGTAGCCGTCGGTTTTCTTCGCGACGGTGTCGGTCACGACGGAGCGGACGCCGAAGAACGGTCCTCCGGAGGCGGAGGAGATCGGCCCGTCGCCGCGCCCGCTCGCGCCGTGACACACCAGACAATAGGTCTCGTACAAAAGCTTGCCGCGATTGACCGACTCGGACGTGCGGGTGCGCGGATTGACTAGGTGGTCGGCCGTCGCGAGATCCCCGTCCGGAAACACGCCGGTGATGGGCACCGTGCCCTCGACGGGATCGCGTGGCATCGCGTAGGGGCGAATGCTGCGTTGATGCACCATCGCGTTGAACCAGCTGACCTTGTGGATCGCGTCCTCCGGCTGGCAGGCCGCTCCCACGAGCAGTGCGCCGCACGCCACGAGGGCGAACCGCCCGTTACGCATGCCGGACCTCTTCCGCACCGCACTCCTTCAACAGCGATTCGACACGAGTGACCTGGGTGCCGCTCGCCGGTACGAAAATTCCGAACCGATCATTGGTGAATCGCGGGTCCCAGGCGATCCGCCCCCGCTGCCTGACCGAAAGCAGGATGTTGAACAACACGCCCAGCAGCGTGGTCAGGGCGCCGAACAGCACGGTCATCTCGAACATGATCACGACGTAGGGCGGGATCGAGCCGATCGTCTTCCCCCCGACCACGATCGGCCAATCATACGACATGTACAGCGCGATCCACGCGCCGATGGAACATCCCGCGATGCCGCCGACCAGCGTGAAGGCGCGTACGGGGCTCACGGGCTGGGCCAGCGCGATCTCGAGCTCGTGGCGCGCGAGCGGCGAGTAGACCGTGAAGTCGCGGTGGCCCGTGCTCTTCAATTCGCGAATCGCGTCGACCGTGCCGTCCAGGTGCTTGAACACCGCAAGCACGCCCGGCGTCATCGGGCCGTCGAGAATCGGCGTCAGCGGATGCGGGAATTTCACGCGTGCCTCGCGGCGCCCGCGACCGCGCGGCGTGGGGGCGGCAGCTCTTCCTTCACTTCGGAGACGGAAACGGCGGGGAAGTTCTTCACGAACAAGAGGAACCACATGAAGAACCAGCCGAAGCTGCCGGCCATGATGCCCCAGTCGGCCCACGTCGCGTTGTAGCTCGCGCGGACATACGGCTCGAACGGCTCACCGGTGAGATGGACCGCGATGATCACAAACCGCTCCATCCACATGCCGAGATTCACGAAGAACGAGATCACGAACAGCGCGGTGATGTTGGTGCGGACCTTCTTGAACCACAGGAGCCAGGGCAGGAACGCGTTGCAGATGTTCATGGTCCAACCCGCCCACCAGAACCGGCCGAACGCGCGGTAGATGAACGCGGCCCGTTCGGGCGTCGGACCGCCATACCACGCCACGAAATTTTCCGTGGTATAGGCGTAGCACACGATCATGCCGGTCAGGAGACACAGCTTGGCGAGATTTTCGAAATGGTGCACCGTCACGATCTCGTCGAGCCGGAACAGCCGGCGCATCGGCACGAGCAGCGTAATGACCATCGCGCAGCCCGAGTAAATCGCTCCCGCCACGAAGTAGGGCGCGAACAGCGTCTCGTGCCAGGCGGGCACCTGGGCCATCGCAAAGTCCCACGACACGACGCTGTGCACCGACAGCACGAGCGGGGTCGCGAGCGCCGCGAGATAGAGGTACGCAGGCCGATAATGCCGCCACTGATCATTGGTGCCGCGCCAGCCCAAGCCCGTGATCGTATACAGCTTCTTCCGCCATCCCGTGGCCACGTCGCGGATCGCGGCCACGTCGGGAATCAGGCCCATGATCAGGAACAGCGTCGACACGGTGAAGTACGTGCCGATCGCGAACTCGTCCCACACGAGCGGCGACTTGAAGTTGGGCCACAAGCCCCGCTGGTTGGGATAGGGGACGAGCCAGTAGAAGAACCACTGCCGGCCGATGTGAATCAGCGGAAACAATCCCGCGGTCATGACCGCGAACACCGTCATTGCTTCCGCGGTGCGGTACACCGCGGTGCGCCACCCAGAGCGGAACAAGAACAGGATCGCGGAGATCAACGTGCCCGAGTGCGCGATACCGACCCAGAATACGAAGCACGTGATGTAGATGGCCCAGTACGTGGGCATCGAGTAGCCGGCGAGCCCGAGCCCGTAGCGCAGCAGATACAACAGGCAGATGACGCCGATCGCGAGCAGCGTGACGGCACTCCCGAGCAGGACGTAATAGCCTCGGCTCGGATTCCCCAGCGTGCGCGCCACAATGCGTGTGACGCGATCGTAGGTCAGCCCCTCATGGGCGCGGTCAGGTGCGCGGATTTCGGTCATGGTCATTCAGGACTCCCCCCACCCTCGCTCTCGCCGGCGTGCACGACGCGAGCGAGATAGGTGATCGCCGGTTGGGTGTTGAGCTCTTCGAGCACGTGATACCCGCGCGGGTCCATCGCGAGCTGCGCCACGCGCGACGACTTGTCGTGCAGGTCGCCGAACACGATCGCCTCAGATGGACATCCCTGCGCGCACGCCGGCATGATGTCGCCGTCCTTGACGTTGCGGTCTTCGAGCCGCGCCTGATGCTGCGCGCCCCGGATGCGCTGCACGCAGAACGTACACTTCTCCATCACGCCTTTTTCGCGCACCGTGACGTCGGGATTGAGCTGCCAGTCGAGCGGCGACGGCCACGACTCCCACTGGCCGCCCGGCTCCGCGAAATCGTACCAGTTGAAGTAGCGGACTTTGTAGGGGCAGTTGTTGGCGCAATAGCGCGTGCCGACGCAGCGGTTATAGATCTGGCCGTTCAGCCCGTCGGTGGTGTGGTACGCCGCGAACACCGGGCACACGGGCTCGCAGGGCGCGAGCCCGCACTGCTGGCACAGCATGGGCGTCACGACACTCTGCACCGGTTTGCCGCGGCGCTCGCCGCCCCGGAAATAGCGCTCGATGCGCATCCAGCTCATCTGGCGATGCCGCATGACCAGCTCCTCACCCACCGTGGCGAGGTTGTTCTCCGCGTAGCAGGCGGTCACACACGCCGAGCAGCCGGTGCAGCGCGACAAGTCGATGACCATTCCCCACCGGGGCTTGGCACCAGCGTAGTCGCCCAGCGACGCCTTCTCCCGCTGGGCTGCTGCCCAGCCCGCCAGCGCGCTGTCGGCATAAGCCGGATTCTCGCGCCGCTCGAACGCCCGCTCACCCGGCTCGAGCTTCGCTGCCCGCGCGAGCGGCAAGACCCGGACGATCTCGTGTCCGCCGCCGACTTGCCGTGGATCTCCCGCCGACGTGGCCAGGAACCGGTGCTCACCGGTCCGCCGCGCCGAAACGCCGACCGCGAACGTCCGGCCACCGTACTCGTTGGGCGTGGTGGGGAGCAGGTCGAAGGCGTTGAAGGAGCGATCACGAGCGTATCGCCCGTAGGCGCGATGCCCCTGACCGGTGGGGACCGCGATCACGTCGGCCCGGATTCCCGGAGTGATCCACACCGGTGCGCGAACGGCGCCAAAGGGCGACTTGAGCACGACGTAGTCGCCGTCCACCACCGACCACTTGGCCGCGGTCTCCGGATGCACCTCCACCCAGGCGTGCCAGGCGATCTTCGACACGGGATCCGGCAGCTCCTGCAGCCACGGCTTGTTCGCCCCGCGTCCATCGTGCAGCGACGCGGACGGGAACACGATCAGCGTGGCATCGGCGCCGTTCCCCTCGAGCGCGGGCACGGCCGGCTTGCCGCCCATGATGCGGGCCGCGTCAGCCGAGAGCCGCGCCGGTTGCTCCGGTGCCGCGGTATAGATGCCGCCATGCTGAAGCGACTCGTTCCAGAAGTCGTCGAAGCTCTTCCCTTTGCCGAACCGCGTCTGGAGCGTCTTCCAGCGACCCTGCAGGTAATCCTTATACGTGCCGCTCTTGCCGGCGACGGCGAGCAGCACATCACCCGCGGGCCGCGTGTTCGCGAACACGGGCTGCATAGTGGGCTGCTGCAGCGCGAACACTCCGGCGCGCGGCCGGCTGTCGTTCCACTGTTCGAGCGGATGCTGATCCGGCAGCACGAGATCCGCCGCGCTCGCGGTCTCGTCCAGGGTGGTCGCGAATACGACCTTGAACCCGACCTTATTCCACGCCGGCCAGAAATTGGTCAACGAGTGGCCGGGGTTCGTGCCATGGACCACGAGCACCGCGACCTTGCCCTGCTGCATGTCGGCGACGAGCGCGGCCATGCTCTTGAACGCATCGGTGTCACCGCCCTGACTGGCGCCGAAGTGCACGGTCTTGCCGAGCGCGCCGGTGACGTAATTCAGGATGTTCGCGGCGGCCACGATTTCCGCGCCGTTCGGATACTGGGCGGCGACGCCGCCCGCGACGGCGAGCGAGTGCCCCGCGCCGACCGCCGCAAACTCACGCGCCAAGCGCTCGATCACGCCGCCTTCGATGCCCACGGCATCGGCGACCGCGCCCGGAGAGTGGCGCTCGAGCAAGTCCTTCAAGCGGCTCGCGTCCGCCGGCGCCGCCACGAGGCGCTCGGACACGATCACGTGGGCGAGCGCCAGCGCGAGCAGCCCTTCCGATCCGGGAGCGGCCGCGATCCACTCGTCCGCGTTCATCCCCGTCAGATTCATCCGCGGGCCGACGAAGACGAACCGGGCCATCGGGGTCTCGCGCCCGCCGGTAAACCCGTGCGCGCGGGCGAAGTCGTTCTGGTACTGGACCGACGATCCCCACGATTCGAGAAAATCGGCGCCAAACGAAATGATGTAGCGGGCCGCCGCGAAGTCGTACGCCGGGATCTCGCTCGTCCCGAACGCCAGGCGGTTGCCCTCGCGCAACGCCTCGAACGCGAAGGCCTCGTAGGTGACGCGGCGCGCGCCGATCGCCTTGGCCCATTCGTCCACGAGATCGCCGAAGCTACCCGACTCGTTGCCCGTCACGACCGCGATGGCCTGCGCGTTCGCGCCCTTGAGCTTGGAGCGGAACCGCCCGAGTGCATCATCCCAGGAAATTTTTTCGAGCTTGCCCTGCGGGTTACGTGCGAGTGGATCGGTAAGGCGGTCGGGATTGTAGAGGCCCTGGAGCGCCGCTTGCCCCCGGGTGCACAGCCGGCCACGGCTGATCGGGGAGTCGGGATTGCCCTCGAGCTTGATGACACGCCCTTCGCGCACCTTGGCATGCAGCCCGCACCCTGACCCGCACTCGCGGCAGGTCGTCGCGTACCAGGTGGCGATCCCCGGAACCTGATCTTCAGGCTGGACGAGATACGGGATCAGCTTTTCGGACCGCTTCGCATCCACGCGACACGCACCGAGCGCCGCCGCCCCACCGCTCGTGGCGCCGAGGATCGCGAGGAATCGCCTGCGATTGATGCCGCCGTCGCTCATCGACTCTCCATGCGTACGCTCAGTAGTGACATACGGTGCAATCCCGGGTCACCTTCTTTTGCTCGTGACAATTGATGCACCAGCCCATGGTGAGCGGCTCGACCTGGTGCACCTGCGCCATGCCGCGAACATCCCCGTGACACGTCGTGCAGCTCTCGGTGCCCAGTGCCTTGATGTGGCGCATGTGCGGAAAATGGACGAATCGCGGAAGGTCATGGATTCGGACCCACTGCGGCACCGTCTTGTCCGCCCAGGCCTGGCGAACTTTCTTGATCTCGGCCTGATGGGTCGGGGCCGTGCCGCTCACGATCTGATGGCAGCCGAAACAGGTCTGGAGCGACGGAATGCCCGGCTCACTCGCGACGGTCACCGAATAGTGACAGTACAGGCAGGGGATGAGATTCTGACCCGCGTGCACGTCGTGACGGAAAAAAATCGGCTGACGCGGCCCGGAGAGGGAAGCCGTGTCTTTGATCACCGGTGCATTGTATCGAGGCGTGGTCTGGGCGTTTTGGGCGGTGGCGGGAACGACGCTGCACACCACCACCCCAATCCACGCCACGACCATACGACGCCTATTCGTCATCCGGGCGCTCGATGGCGAAGGGGGCGGCGAATGTAGCCTTCGTCCACAAGGGCGACAAGAGGGCTCCGCCCTATTCGGGACGCGCGAGAATTTGGTGTTTCAAGCGGACGATCTGCACGAACTCGTCCGCCGCCTCGAGATCGGGCAGCTCCATCCAACACCAGCGCACTCGCACCGACACCGGTCCGCCGGCGAGCGCTTCGCGCAACCGGGGGGCAAGCCCGTCCGATTGGGCGAGCTCGCGCTCTTCATGCTCGCTGACGATGAACGTGGCGCTGACGCTCGATTCCATCGGATGGAGGTAGCCGAGCTTCCGGCCGCCGACTTCGTACATCCAGACCCATTTCCACGCGGTGCCCATGAAGACGACCTGTTCGGTCACGTGCTTCAACGAGCGCACGCCCTCACGCGCCGCCTTGAACCGCTGCGCCGCCCGAGGGGGCAGGTCCTTGAGCGGCGCATCCGCCTTCGGACGCTTGCGAGGATCCTTGTAGAGGGTGGTGGCCCAGTAACCGGATGGCTGTTTCTCAAGCGGTATCATCAAGGCACATAAAGTAGAGCGAGGCGCGTGGGTCGAAAAGGTCAGGAGTCGATGCGTCGGGCCCGCGCGGCGAACCGCCCGGGGTCGAGGAGCTGCCCCGCCGAACGGATGGGGACCGCCATCCGACCGTCCCTACCCATCTCGAGCGCGATCACATCGGCGTCGGGACCAAACCAACGATCGCTCGGCTCCAGGTCCGACGTGTACACGAACCGCGGCAGACCCGCGACGGCGAGCACCGCCTGCGAGCCGATTCCCGATTCGGGCATCGTCCCGGCCCACAAATCAGCGCCGTACTCCTCGGCGATGCGATAGATGCGGCCCACTTCGGCGAGCCCACCCACGCGATGCACCTTGATGTTCCACACCTCGGGACCTTCGAGCGCGGCGATCTGCCGCGCCCAGCTCGCGCTGCGCAGCGTTTCATCGAGGCAGATCGGCGTGCGCAGCGCGCGCTTGAGCTGCGCGTGCCCAAGCAGCTCGTCCGGCGCGAGCGGCTGCTCGATGTACAAGAGGCCCGAGTTGTCGAGCAGGCGCAACGGTCCTTCATCCTCGGGCCAGCGATAGGCGCCGTTCGCGTCGACGGTGAGCGGCAGGTTCGATCCCTCGAGCCCGCGCCGTGCCGCCTGCACGGCCACCGCGTCCCATCCCGGCGCCACCTTGATCTTCACCCGGCGATATCCGCGCTCGACGGCGCGCGCGACGCGGCGTGACAGTGTGTCGGGACTGCGATCCTCGGGAATGCCGAGTGCCACGCCGCACGGAACGGTCGATGCCGTCGGGCGGTGTAGCCGCTTCGAAACGAGCTCCGCGAGGCCGATGCCCGCGCATGCGGCCTCGAGATCCCAGGCGGCCGTTTCGACGCCCGCGCGCGCGAACGGATTGCCGCGCACATTGTCGCGCAGCACCAGGTCGAGCGCCTCGGCCGACGCGAACTCACGACCGCGAATCCGCGGGAACAGCACCTCGGTGATCAGCGCGCGGGCGCTCGAGACCGTCTCCTCGGAATAGAACGGGAGATCGAACGGCGGAGACTCGCCGTATCCGACCCGGCCGTCCGTGTCGTGGAGCGCCACGATGAGCGAGTGCCGCGCCGGCACGGCCCCGCCCGAAATGATGAACGGCTCGACCAGCGGGAGCACGAGGTCGAACAGCTCGGCGCGCTCAATCCGCATGGCGTGAAAGATCGAGAAAGTGCAGCAGGCCGCTCCGCCGCTCGAGCCGGCCGCGCCGCTCGAGGTCGAGCATCGCGGCCACGAGACCATCGCCGGGATCGAAGATGAGCTTGTGCAGTGCGCGGCGCGTGCGCGACCCCTCGGTCGCGGGATATTCCGAAAGGGGCAGCTGAAAAAACGTGTGCAGCTGGACGCTCTCACAGCCACGCAAGGCGTACTCCGCGATGAGTCGACCCACGTGGATGTTGCCGGTGCCGGAAAGACGGCGGATGGGCGGGTGGGCGGATGGGCGGATCGTGAAGGCGTCGAGCACCCGCAGATTTCGCTCGCTCAACTCCCAGCCGCCGTACGCCACGCCTCGGGCCGGATCGAACAGACGATTGAAACACACCAGCGTGTCTGCGTCGGCGCACGCGTCCATCATTTCGAGTTGAAAGGCATCGTCGAAGCGCGCGTTCATGAGTTTCACCGCGATCCGAACCGGCATCGGGGATGCGGCGCGAATGCGACCAGGTATTTCCGACAGCCAGCGGATGATCTGCGCGCGGTCGTCGGCGAGCCGATCGCCGGCGAGGGTGGGGGAGAAATCGACTTCGACGAGCAGCGGCGGCGCGCCCCACGCTTCGGCGAGCCTGCCCGTGGTGAACTGGTACTCTGCTTCGTGAAACGGCTCGGCGAGCTTCGGCAGGTGGTACTTCACCGAAGGGATCGCGGGCATGCCCGTCGACGCGTGCAGGGCGCGGCCCGCCCGCACCAGCGTCATGTACTCCGCGAGCGTACGATCCCAACCCCTCCCCTTCCACGTGACCGTCCATCCCTGACGGCCATCGGCCGCTTCGCGGTGTTCGACCTTCATTTTGGTCTCGTGGATCGCCCATGCCGACATGCTCTGCGTGCCGGCTGCGTCTTCCGCAATCACGGTCTTGAGGACGACGAAAGCCAGTCCCGCGGCGGCATCCTCTTCGAGCTGACCGGCATTCAGCGACAACTGACCGGAGCCCTTGCCGATCGGGTGCGGCAGCGGCACGCCCAGGTAGCGCGCGGAGAGGTCGATGCCGTACGCATCGCGAACATGACCGGCAATGTCCGGGGGAAACTCGCGTTTGAAGCGCTCGAAGTCCCGCTCGAGGTCACCGCGGGTCACGAGGCGCGCGCTGCGCGAACCGCGTTGCGCACCCGTGACCGGTCCCGCTCGTCGAGCACCGGCCCCCAGGGATCATCGCACGCGTCGTCCGGGATCACTCGCTCGGCCGCGAGCGCCCAGAGCATGCGGCGGATGTAACCTTCCATCGGCGCGGTGAACGTGGCAGCCGCGAACCGATCGATGCGCCGGGAAAGCGCGTGGAACGTGGCGTAGTCGGCGCCCGCATAGGCCGCGAGCAGCTGCGCCTGCAGATCGGTGAGCGCCGATCCCATGCCGATCAAGGCGCTCCGGGCGCCGAGCATGAGTGAATAGCCGAGGAAGCGATCCTCGCCCGTGATCAGAACTTTGTCGGGATAGGCGCACAGTAGCTCCGCGATCCATTGAAACGTCATGACGGAATCGAGCGTGGCGATCTTGATGCCTACGACCTCGGGAAGCTCGATGATGCGGCGCAGCATCTCGGCGTCATACGACACGCCCCCCGCCGCCTCGTACAGATAGAACGCGATTACCGGCAGCTCGCCACCGAGCGCCCGGTGATAAGCAACCGGATCGTCGCGGCGCGGGAACGCGAGCACCGCATCGGCGCCGCCCGCGCGGGCTTCATGCGCCATCTGCGGTGAATTCGCCCCCGCCACGATCACGCGACCAGGCAGAGCCGAGCGCCACGAAGCGAGCACGCTGCGGCGAGCGTCAGCTGTGAGGTGCGGACCGCGCCCCGTGTGCGCCCAGACCGCCACCCCCGAAATCGGCTGCCCCGCCATCCAGCGCGCATATGCCTGCTGCGCGTCTTGCGCCAGCGTCGACCCGCGAAACGGAACCGGCACCGCGGGAATGAGTCCAGCGAGCCCCGCGACCAGGCGATCGCTCACGCCGCGATTCCGCGGCGCACGTTGGCGGACTCGATCCGCTCGCGCTGATCGGTGGAAAGGTCGAGCAAATCGAGTTTCGCGACCGCCGTCTCAGGCAGCCGCAGCGGTTGGCCGGTGCCGAACACGAACCGCTCAACGCCCACGGTACCGAGCAGCGTTGCGAGATGATCCTCGGGCGGGCCCCAGATCCAGGAAATGTCCCACCAGATACGCGCCGCCTCTTCGGGCGTGGACCCGAAATGCACTTCTTCGACGAACGGCCGGTCGGCATGCGTGATAATGAAGCGCGCATCGGGGTCGGAGCGCACCAGTGCGCGCACGGCAGCCGCGGGCAGCTCGGGTGCGCGGTCGTTGGGGTGCCGCTGGCGTCCATCCTCCAACCGCACGGCCATGAGCAGCGCGACGCGGGCCGCGCTGCATGCCGCCACCAGCACGCGCATTTCCGCTCCCAACGGGTCCAATCCGTAAAACGTGGGATCGCAGCGCACCGCGGGCACGCCGCGATCGACCGCTTCGCCGAGGATGTCCTCCCAATGCGCGAGCCCCGGATGCACGGCGGGAACGGGCCGGAACCGCGACTCGGACGCGGCGGCCTCGTACAGCCAGGCATTACCGTCGTCGGGCGACTTCCAGAACACGCTCGGAAGATGGCTCACCCACGCCTCGTCGATCGCCACACGCTCGAGCGCCGCGCGCAAACCCGCGGGAGAGGTGCCGGGCACACGGCGGAACGGATAGGAGCCGACGAAGCAGTTGACGTCGATGCGCATCAATCGCCCGGGAACGCAGCGCGCGGGAACAGCCGCGCGGCGTTCTTCCATTTCACCGCTTCGAGCGCCGTCCTCCCGAGCACGCGTTCGAGGTAGCGCAGTTTGGCCCAGCCCGTGTCCATCGTGAGATCGCACCCCCAGAGCAGGCGGTCGACGCCCACGGCATCCACGCACGCCTCGAGCATCCCGCCATCCACCCCGCTGCCCGAGAGGTCGACCATCACGTTCGAGGCGTCGCGCACCGCTGCCAGCGAATGCTCCCAGTCGCCGCCGCCGCCGATGTGCGCGAGAATGAAATTCACCTGAGCATGCCGGGCCGCGAGCGCGGCGAGCTCCGCCGCGTCCGACGCCTCCTGCCCGGGCCAGTCGCGGCGGCGATGCTGCCAGATGTGATGCAGAATCGGGAGCCGCAGCTCGCGCGCCGTCGCACAAACCGGGTCGAGCAGCCGGTCGGTGGCTCGCCGGCTCGCGGCCAGCTTGATCCCGATCATGCCGAGGTTCAAACAGCGGTGAATTTCACCCACGGCGTGCGCGGCGTAGTTCGGATTCACGGTTACGTAGCCGCACACCCGGCCCGCGTGGCGGCGCGCCAGCTCTGCGAGCGCGGTGTTGCCGTACTCGATGTCCGCAGGCGACGGGAAATACGTGGGCGAGGTGTGGCCCCAGCTGCCCAGGATCGAGGCAACGTGCACCGTGATCCCGATCCGTTCCCCCGCGCGCAACCGGGCGGCGTTGCGTTCGGCCCAATCGGCCCGCGGAGTGCGGTCATGGTAGAAATGGGCGTGCACGTCGATCAGCATGGAAAGAACATAGTTAAACGACGCCACGACGCCATGTTACACGAGTGACCCACCCTCGTGTGACGTGGCGTCGTGGCGTCCGGAACCGGTTTTTTTATCTTAGGCCGTGCCTGCCACACCGCCGCTTGGGCCGTCCGGGCCGTCCGGGCCGTTCAAGCCGTCCGCTCCCCGTCCCCCGAGCCAACCGCCGCGGGGGCAAACCGCGCCCGGTGCGGTACGTCCGGTCACTCCGGTACGCCCGCCGGCCGCGCCGAAAAACGTCGCCCCGGTCAAACCCAAGCCGAAGGTCGTCGTCACCAAACCGGCGCGAGCCCGGCCAGCGCCATCATGGGTCGAGCGGGCGCGGCGCATCATGGCGAGCCCCGCGCAGGAATGGACGGCGATCAAGGCCGAGTTCACGACCACGACACCGATCTACCTGCGATTCCTCGTTCCGATGGCGGCTATCGGACCAGTCGCTGCCACCATCGGCACGATTATTTCCGGCGGAGAGCGCAGCTCACTCGCGGGGACGTACACGATTTCCACGGTGGACGCGATCACGCGCGGCGTGTTGGAGTATGCCCTGAACCTGACGGGGGTCTATCTCTTCGCCGTGGCGATTGCGATGCTGTCGGCTGCTCTGGGCGGGCAGGGGAATCGGGTGCAGGCGCTCAAGGTGGCCGCGTACGGGAGCACGCCCTACTGGATCGCGAGCGGGCTCGCGGTCCTGCCCAAGCTCACTCCCATCGGTTTGCTGCTGAGCCTGTACAGCGCGCGCCTGTTCGCCTCCGGTCTCACGACGGTGACCGACGTGCCGCCTGAGAAATCCGCACTCGCCACGCTCGTGACCGCGATCGGCGGGATCGTCATGGTGCTCCTGATCAGCGCGACCCTGCAGCTCGTCGTCGGTTAAGCTCGCTTCAACGCCACCCTTGTCACACCGCTCTCGCGGGCGAGCAGCGGCGTGGCAATCAAGAGACCCAGCACCGACCACACGCCGAGCGCGGCGCAGTCGAGCCCGACGGGCAGCTCGCCTCCGAACGGCGTCCCCGCCCAGGGCGCGAGCAGCGCGTGCTTCAGGAGATCGACGCCGTAGGTGACGGGATTCACATACGTGACGAGTCGCAGGGCCGGCCCGAGATTCCGCACCGGGTACAGCGCGCCGCTCAGAAACAGCATCGGGAAGATCACGAAGTTCATCACGCCGGCGAAATTCTCGATCGAGCGAATCGTGGCCGCGAGCATAAGGCCCAGCGCACCGATCGCGAGACTCGAGAGCATGACGGCGCAGAGCGCCAAGCCAAGGGCTCGGAGGCCGGGATGCAGCCGTACCAACGGCAGCAGAATCGTGGCGACGATAATCGCCTGCAGGGTGCCGAGCACGGTCGCACCCAGTGCCTTCCCGAGCGCCACGGTGCCGTGATGAATCGGCGCCACCAGCACCATCCGCAACACACCCGCGTCACGGTCGGTGACCGTGGACAATGACGCCAGCAGGGCTCCGAACATCACGACCATCCCGAGCAGGCCGGGCGCCATGTACTGGCGGTAGTCGAGTCCCTGTGCGCTCGTGAACACGGTGGCGAATCCCGCACCGGCGAATATCAGCCACACGAACGGCCGTCCGATGCTCGAGAGAAACCGGCCGCGCTGGCGCACGAAGCGCATCAATTCCCGGACGACGATGCCGTAGACCGCCCGCACGCCCTACGCCTCGGCCAGCGCGAGCGTGTGTCCCGTTCGCGCAAGGAAGACGGCTTCGAGTGTGGCCACGCGGGCCGTGTCTTTCAGCTCGCGCGGAGTTCCCAGGGCCACGAGGCGGCCGTGATCCAGCACCGCCACACGATCGCAGGGTTCGGCTTCTTCGACGTAATGGGTGGTGAGAAAGATGGTCATGTCCGCTTCGCGTCGCACACCCTGAATCAGCTCCCACAACGAGCGCCGGGCGCGCGGATCGAGCCCGGCGGTGGGCTCATCGAGAAACAGGACCTGCGGCTGGTGCAACAGCCCCCGGGCAATGTCCACGGCGCGCCGCATGCCGCCCGAGAGCGTGCGGACGGGAAAGTTGCGGCGCTCATACAGATTGAAATGGTGCAGCAGGTGCTCGATGCGCGGCCGCGCGATGCGACCCGGAATGTTCCACAATCGCGACGCGAAGCGGAGGTTCTCGAGCACGGTCAGGTCACGATCGAGGGTGGTCTCCTGAAACACGATCCCGATCGCGCGCCGCACGGCCACGCTGTCCGACACCACATCGTGCCCGGCCACGCGCGCGGCGCCTCGGCTGGGCCGGAGCAGCGTGGCGAGGATCTGCACGGTCGTGGTCTTCCCCGCCCCATTCGGCCCGAGGAATCCGAAAAATTCCCCGGCGCGAACCGTCAAGTCGAGCGCGTCGAGCGCCCGCACCGCGCCGAAATCCTTGCCGAGACTCGAGACCTCGATCGACTTCCGCTCGCTCATTCCCGGGAGGCGAGCGCTCGGGAGTTGCGTGCGGCGCGATAGGTCCAGGCTTCAGCTTCCTGGCCGACCTCACGGATAGCGTCGTCGATCAGCTGGCGGTGCGGCGCAAGAGAGCAGACGGGGTCGGTCGCTGCCGCGTCGCCGGCGACGAGAAACGCCTGGCAACGGCAGCCGCCGAAGTCCACGTCCTTGCGGGCGCAGGAGCGGCACGGCTCGGGCATCCACGCATCGCCGCGAAACCGGCGGAACGCGTCGGATTCGTTCCAGATCCACTCGAGCGAACGTTCGCGGACGTTGGCGAACTGCAGCGTCGTGATGCGGCCGGCGGCATGACACGGCCAGGCTTCGCCCGCGGGTGTGACCGTCATGTACGATCGTCCCCACCCTCCCATGCAGGGCTTCGGATATTGCTCGTAATAGTCGGGCACCACCCACACGATCTCGAGCGTGTTGCCCGGCCGAGCCCGCTCCTCCTCGACCACCGCCCAGGCGGCCGCGAGTTGCTCCCTCGTGGGCATCAGGGCGCGCCGATTGTACAGCGCCCACCCGTAGAACTGGGTGTTCGCGAGCTCGATTCGTTCGGCGCCGAGCTCGCGCGCAAGCCGGATCATTTCGCGAACCTGGTGCAGGTTGCGGCGGTGCAGCACGACATTCACGGTGAGCGGAAATTCCAACTCCTTCGTGTAGCGATACGCGGCGAGCTTGTCGGCGTGCGCCGTCGCTCCCGCGATGCAGTCGGACAGCTCCGTATCGGCGGCCTGGATGCTGATCTGCACGTGGTCGAGACCGGCGGACTTCAGCTCGGCCAGGCGCTGCCGCGTGAGGCGGTAGGCGGACGTCACGAGCGTCTGGTACAGCCCGAGCTCGTGTGCCGCTCGTACCAGCTGCTCGAGATCGGGCCGCAGCGTCGGCTCACCTCCCGAAAGGCCGAGCTGGAGCACGCCGAGCGCCTTGGCCTCGCGGAACACCCGGCGCCATTCGTCGGTCGTGAGCTCCTGCTTGAATCGCGGTGCCGCGAAGTCCAACGGGTTCGAGCAGTAGGGGCACTGCAGCGGACAGCGGTACGTCAGCTCGGCGAGGAGCCACAGCGGTTTCGTCGCCATCACCGCGGAATCTACCATCGCACGAGACCCTTCGCGGTCAGGCCGGCGAGAAAGTCCTGCACGTCGCGCTCGATCCCGCCGGCGGCGTAGCGCTCGCCCAGGGTCCGGCTGATGTCCGCCACCGAGCGCTGTCCGTCGCACAGCTCGAGGATTTCGGCACCCGTCGGATTGAGCGCCACCAGGCCTTCGGGATACAGCAGCACGTGGCGCCGGCGAACTTCGTCCCACTGGAGTCGCGCCTTCGGCGCCACGCGGGGAATGTCCGCGGGACTCGGAATGGGTGCGGTGGTCACGGGGATCCCCTGCTCCAGGGCTGCGGGCCGCGCTCCACGGCATCGAGCAGCGACCACAGCACGTCGCACTTGAACTCGAGTGCGGCGATCATCCGCTCCTGCAGCTCGCGCCTGGTGGCCCGCTCTGTGACCAGCGAGAGGGCGTAGCGCGCGTCGCGCGGCGCCTGGCTCAGGCGGTTCCGGAAATACTGGAGACCCTCGGGGTCAATCCACGGGTAGTGGGTGAGAATCGCCGCCAACCGCTCCCCGACAATCGTGGGCGCGAACAGCTCGGTCAGCGACGCCGCGGCGGCTTCGAGCCACGGCCGCGTGCGGCAAAACTCCACGTAGGCATTGACGGCGAACTCGACGCCGGGCAGGAGCCAGCGATGGGAAATGAGCGTCTCGCGCGCCACTCCCATCGCTTCGCCCAGCCGCAGCCAGGCTTCGAGTCCGCCTTCGTTTGTCGCGTCGCCATCGTGATCGATGATCCGCTGGATCCACGCGCGGCGCACGTCGCGCTCCGGGCAGTTCGCCATCAGCGCCGCGTCTTTGCGGGGAATCGCTTCCTGATAATAAAACCGGTTCGCGACCCAGAGCTGCAGCTCCTCCCGGCTCAACTCGCCCCGATGCATGCGTTGATTGAACGGATGGCGGTTGTGGTAGCGCGCCTCGCCCACCGCGCGCAGCTCGGCCTCGAATTCTCGGGGCGAGCGGAGCGCGGCTCGAGGCGACGCAGCCGTCACAACTCGAACTCCATTCCGTCCTCACCCACCACGAGCCCCGCGCCTTCCAGCCGCGCGCGCTCGGGCGAGCCGGCGTCGAGAATTGGATTGGTGTTGTTGATGTGCACGAGCACCGTGCGCTTCGCCGTGAGTTTGCCGAGCGCGGTGAGACTGCCATCCGGATCGCCCAACGGCAGATGACCCATCGCACGAGCAGTGACGCCGCCTTCCTGGCCACTGGCCCGCGCAAGCTCGTCGTCGGACCAGAACGTGCCGTCGATCAGCAGCAGGTCCGCATCCCCGGCAACCCGCTCGACCGCGTCATCGATGCATCCGGCCGCGGGGATATAGGCAAGCACAGCCCCGCCAGGTTCCGCGCGATTTTCGATGCGAAGCCCCACCTCCCAGGATTCGGCGGGCCGTTCGCGGGCATAGCGCGGGGCACGGCGCGACATGGGGACCGCCGTGCACCAGAGTCCCGTGCTTCGCCCCGACGAGTCCTCGAGCGCAATCCGCGCGCGATCGGACAGCGCGCACGCAGAGACGCCGCAGTAAGCGCCCAGCACCGTGAACAACGGCCACTCGCGCGTCAGTAACCCGATCACTCCCGCAGGAGCATACACGCGTAAGGGGTGTGTCGCTTCACGGAGCAGCATGAGCCCGAGCGTGTGATCGATCTCCGCATCGGTGAGTACGACGGCCGCTACCCGCGAGTGACGGGCGGCGCGCGGCCATAAGGCGGAATACCCCGAGAGCTGCTGGCGAATGTCAGGCGAGGTGTTGAGAAGGACCCACCGTTCGCCATCGGCGCTCACAGCCACGGACGACTGCGTGCGGTTCCGTCCGCTGGTACGAGCAGCCTGGCAATTGGGGCAGCCGCAGTTCCACTGCGGCAGCCCGCCACCGGCGGCAGATCCGAGAATGCGTACGTGCATGGCTTCGAAAAAAAGGGGCCGAGTCGCTGGACTCGGCCCCCTCCTGGAGAAACGAAGACGCCTAGCTCAGGCGTTGCCGGCGTACGCGCCGACTTCCATGCCCAGCTCGACGATCTCGAACTCCGGCTTCGTCCACGTCATGATGAACCTCCGTACAGAGAGATCCAGCCTCGTCTAGGGAGCCCCGTCACGCAGGCCTGGACGCGTCGGAGCACGAGACTGGATAGCGTTTTTATACTGTCAAATCCGGGGGCCCGCAAGGGGGGGATCGGCGCCGCGTCTTCAAGGCCTGGAGCGTTTCGTCCAGCACCGTGAGCGTGCCCTCGATGTCGGGAGCCTCGTGCGCGAGCGACACGAAATTGTAGGCGGTCCGCTTGAAGAGGACGCCGCGCTCCGCCGCCCCGCGCGCCAGCTCTGCCGAGACGTCTTCGCTCGCAAACTCGAGAAAACACATCTCCGGAATCCCGCGAACCGCCGTGACGAGCGCCGGGTGCGCCTCGGCCAGTCTCCTGAATCCGGCCAGCAGGTTGATTCCCGTCGCCTGCAACCTTGCCGGCACTCGCTCGCGCTGCATGAAGCCGAGCGTCGCGCGCGCCGCAGCGAGGGACACCGCCTCGGTCGCGAGCGTCGACGAGATCCAGGTTTCGGTCACGCGGCGCATGACGTCCGCACGTCCGCCGACGGCGGCGAGAGGATACCCATTGGCGAGCGCCTTCCCGAGCACGACCAGATCGGGCGTAACCCCGTAGCGCTCGCCCGCTCCGCCGATGGCAAGGCGGAACGCGGTCTTGATTTCGTCGAAGACGAGCACGGCGCCGGCGCGTGCGGTCTCGCTCCGCAGAACCTCGAGCCACTCGCGCGTGGGCTCCGCGTGGATCACCGGCTCGACCACCACGACGGCGAGATGGTCGCGTTCCGCGCGAATCATGGCCCGGGTGCGCTCGGCATCGTTGAACGGCAGCACTGCATGGAGCGAGCGGACGGACGCGGGCACGCCCGGGGTGCCCGGACCCTGGCACCAGTCGAGCCACCCGTGGTATCCGCAACCCAACACGCGCTCGCGACCGGTGGCGACCCGCGCCAGGCGCACGGCGGCGGCAACGGCTTCGGCGCCGCTCTTGAGAAACCGCACCGCTTCGATCCAGGGAATGGCGCGGCACAGCGCTTCGGCCAACTCCTCCTCGATCACGGGCGCGAGGGGACCAACGACGCCATGCGCGATCGCGTCGGTGGCCGCTCGATCGACCTCGGGATGCGCATAGCCAAGCGCCACCGCCCCGAGCGCCATCACATAGTCGACGTAGGCTCGGCCGTTCTCATCCCAAACGCGGCAGCCCGAGGCGCGGGCGAAGCGCCGCGGCAGCGCGAGGGACTCACCCGGAGCCGCGCCGAAGAGGACGTCCGGCCGCTTGCTACCGGTCGACGTGAATCCCGGAACGCGCCAGTCGGTCACTGTATTTCACCACTTCGATCGCCATCGCGCGCAGCAGCTTGACCTCGCGGGCATCGATGGGAGTGCGGTGGATGATCTCGCGCAGAGACCGAAGCACGTGCTCCCGGTCCCTGGTCTTGAAGAAGTCGATCGCGCTCAAACCCCGGGCGATGTCCTCGAACAGGCGCTCGAGATCCTGGACGGCGGCCGGCCCCGCGTTGCGTCGCGGCGCTTTGAACTCGAGGGCCGGACCAGCGTGCGCATCCCGGGCCAGGGAGAGCTCGTACAGCATGACGACGACGGCGTGCGCCAGATTGAGCGAGGGATACTCCGGGCGCGAGGGGATAGTGACCACGCGATGACACCGATCCAGCGCTTCGTTGGTCAGTCCCTTGTCTTCCCGGCCGAACAAGAGAGCGACCGGTCCCGTCTCCGCCAGACCGAGCGCTTCGAGCGCGGCATCGCGCGGGCGCTGGATATTGCGCTTGGCGCTTCGTCCGCGGGCCGTGAAGCCGATCACGTGCACGCAGTCGGCGAGCGCGGAGTCGAGCGTCTCGAACACTCGGACGCGCGCCAGAATATCGTGCGTCTGGTGCGCGATTCCTTCGATGCGGAACGTGTCGTATTCCCGCGGCGACACGAGTCGTAATTGATCGAGGCCGAAATTCTTCATCGCCCGCACCACGTGCGCGATGTTCACGAGGTCCTGCGGCTCGTGGAGCACCACGACGATCATCCGATGAACTCCAGCACTCCGAAGCGCTCCGGACTCTGTCGATCGCCGCGCAGCCAGACCCAGCCGTTGCCCCCGCTCCACACCAGTTGGCCCGCCCGCCGGGTGCGATCTTCCTGCATTTCGTTGACCAGAACATCGAACCCGTAGCGGTGACCGGGGTGCGCGTGCGCGCTTTCGCTGAGCGCGAGCCGTGCGGTGATGCGGTACCCCGTGTCCGTCCGCGTCCACGCTCCCGCCAACTGATCGCTGCGCGCGGCCGTTCCGGCCACCGGATGGACCCGGAGTCCGCCCGACTCTTCGGGGACCACGAGGAACCCCAGGGTGTCTCCGGCCTCTCCCTCCTGGAAATAGATCTGCACGCCATCGGAGTGAATGTCGTCGACCTCGTTGTCGAGCGAGAGCGGCGCCGCGTCGCGCGGCCTGAACCAGAGATCGGGCTTGGTCACTTCCACGGCGAGATACAGCGCGTCGTCGGTCCAGTTCACGTACACGATGGCGGAGAACTCGTCCGGTCCCGGGTAGGGCTCCTCGCTCCGCCGGTACTGATCTTCGGTGTCGATCACGAGCGGCTCCTCGACGTCAAATCCGGCAAGCGAGCCATCGAGCGCCGGGCGGTCCGCGATCCGAAGGGCCATTGCCCGTGCTTTGACGGGCGCGTCGATTTCGAGCAGCGGCTGGAACGGCTCCTCGGCGGCACGCCGCCCCGCGAGTCGCAGCGAACCGCCTGGCGTCTCGATCGTCCAGCCCACCGGATTGAGCAGATGGCGGTCCACCCCGCTCGTCGTCTCGATCTCGATCACATCCCCGCGGACCCGCACGGATCGGACTACGGCTGCATCACCGCTCTCGATGACGGCGATGGCGCGTACCGCGCGCCCCCGCGCTCGGAGCATGAGGAACCGTTCGCGACCGTCGTGCCGGGGACGAGGCGGACCGTCCATGCGCAGCAGGGTGCCCGCAGTGATGACATGCGCGCGCAGATGACGGCCCCGATCGCCCGCCTCGAAAACCAGAGACCCCGCTTCCGCGTCACTCGGCGCAAATCGCTCGACCCGAGTGACGAACTCGTCGTCCACGCTCGCAGCGTCCCAGCTTCCCGGCGTCACGAGCTCGGCATCGGAGAGATGCCAGGGCAGCTCGAACGTGTGCTCATCCCGGCTCTCGAGCCCGCACACATCGAGCAGGTACTGCGGGCCGAGCACGATAACCCGCGTCAGCTCGCCGAACCGGCCGCGCGCCCACGACCAGGCTCCCCGTGTTTCGAACGCTTCACAGGTCGCGTCGCCCCAGCGCTGCGACGTTTCGTCCAGCCGGGGCGCGTTGTGCGCGAGCGTTCCCCGGTACCAGAAGAGCTCCCGTGCGACGTACGGGCCCGTCCCGACGTCGGGGAGCCAGTACGCCCCGTCGCCATGGTAGATGAGGTTCAACCGGTCGGCGTGCGCGTGGCCACCGCCTGCCGGTCCACATTCCAATCCCGCATAGCGTGACCCGCTGCGCAGCACCGCGAACCCTTGCGTTTCGAGCAGCACGCTCCCTGGCTTCCATGACTCGGTAGCGTCGGGCAGCTCGGGGACCATGGTGAGCAGCGACCACCAGGAGAGATCCGCCCGGCCGTGCGGGAGTGACTCGCCGCTGAACGGCACATCGTGCAGATACGACTCCATCAGTTCGGGTGCGACGGGCGGCGCGGTATGCAGCGCCCGTAGCCAGCTCCACAGCTCGAGGGCAGGCGCCGCCTCCGCTCGACTGAGCGTCGCTAAGGCGGCCAGGCCCACCTCGCACAGCTCGACGTAGGCGGGCTGGGCCAGCGACACGCCGAAACGCGAGTCCTTGCGCGCCGGGTAGGTAAAGTCGGGCAGCGCCGTGAGCGCTGGTGCACGCAGCGCAGCCTGGAGCCGCCGCGCCGCTTCCGGCGCATCGAGCAGCTCGATGCCCGCCTCTCGCGCCCATCCGGCGCCGATCAACCAGCCGCGCAGCGCGAAGAGATGATAGTTCTCGCCCTCGTACCACAGGCCATCGGGGCCGAAGCCGCGCGCCAGATGCGCGATCAGGCCCGATTGACTCTCGATCGCGCGGCGCGCGAGATCCTCGTCTTCGAACCATACGGCGATCGCCGCCAGCGCCGCGTTGTTCCACGTTTGCCGATTGGAAAATCCTTCGTCGAACTCGCCGATGAGGTTGGCCGCCTCGTCGGCCACCTGGCCGACGGCGCGGTTTGTCGCGTCGTCCAGCTGCTCGCCCTCGCGCAGGACGAGCGCGGCACTGAGGTAATTGCAAATCCACATCGATTCGAGATACGTCGAAAAGAACAGGCGACTAGGGCCCAGCACGTTGTCTTTGTTGGCGTAGCCCGCGTATCGCTCGCCGTACCCCGTGAGGATTTGTGCGGCGCGCGTTCCCGCCGCCTCGTTGTCCGTGAGGACCGCGAGCGTGGCGAGGTGAGCGGCGCGCTCCCCCAGCCACAGGTGCTGGTAGCGCGCCCACGCCCGGTCGTGCCGATCGCCGCGCACGACGGTGCCGCAGCGCGGACAGCGGTGCTCATGCGGACTGAACGGATCGAACGCGAGCGGTGTGCCGTCGCGCGGGCAGATGCCGCCGTCGCTCGAGAGCAGGGCCTTGTGGGCTGGAATCGGCGGCAGCTGCTCGAGCACGGGCGCCGCGCGCGCCGCGAGCCGCGCCGCGAGCCGCGCGAGATCGGGGGACGCGGCGATTTCTTCCTTCCGCGCGAGCAGCGTTTCGGCCGTCACCATGCGCGGGCACCCTCGTGTGCCCAGGCAACGGGCAGGACTGTTGCGCCCACCTCGAGCGCGGCCCGCTGCGCCGCGTCGGGCGATCGAACGACAAAGAACATGCACCCACCCGCGCCCGAGCCGGCGGCTTTGCCGCCCAGCAGACCGGCGCCCTGCATTGCCGCCTCGAGCCGCCGCATTTCCGGAGTGGTCATCTCGGCGTCGAGCGCCTGCTGGTGACGCCAATTTTCCTCGAGCACCGCGCCGACTCGCGCCAGATCGGCGCTGCGCAACGCCTCCGCCATTCGCACGGCGCTCTCCTTGATTCCCTGTAACGCCCCGCGAACCCCGGGGTCGCCTCGCTCGTATGCCGCCATCACGCGCGCGATCGTGGCACCGGAGATGCGCGATCGGCCGGTATAACACAACACCGTCATCCGCTCGAGCTCGGCGGCGAACGCGCCGTCGAGCGTAATCGGCTCGATGCCCGTGTCGGCGCCGTGAAAGCTGAGGCGATGGAAGCCGCCCAGCGCCGCCGCGTACTGGTCCTGCTTGCCTCCGGGAATTCCCGCCTCGACCGTCTCGAGGTGCCACGCATGCTCCGCCAGCTCGCGCTCGCTCAATCGGTCGCCCCGAGCACGGGCCAGTACCGCCACCAAGGCAACATCGAGCGCGCCGGAGACCCCGAGTCCCGAGCCCACGGGCAAATCGCTCCACGTAGTGAGCTGCGCGTTCAGTTGTATGGGGAACATGCGGAGCGCGGCCTTGTGGAGATCGAGCCGGCCGTCGGGCATTAGGTCCGATGCCCGCTGGCAATCGATCACCACCTCCTGGTCGCGAGATTCGAGCCGCAGCCCGTGGCCGCCGAGCCGGAGCTCGACATGCGCGCTGAGCCGCACGGCGGCGTTCACGACGATCCCGCCCTCCCGCGCAGCGAACGGCGCGACATCGGTCCATCCGCCCGCAAAATCGAGCCGGGCCGGCGCCACGGCGTGGAATTCCGTCTGCTGGGCTCGGCGTCGGGAAGAAGCCGCCTGGGACCCGCTCACTGTGCGACCCGCCATTCGGTGATGGTCGGGAGCTCGCCCCGCACATCCATGCGGATACCGGCGACCCGGCGACTCGCGGCCTGGAGCCCGCGCGCATAATAGAGGAAGGCCGCTGGCTCGGAATCGCGGGCGACCTGCAACGCCTGCGGCACGGTTCCCGTCTCCATTCCGGCGAGTCGTGTGATGGTCCTCACGTATTCCTGCCCGAGGTCTCCCTGCACACCCAACACCGCGGCATCGAATTCATGCGTGCCATACACCCGGTCGAGAAACGCGGTCAGCTCGAGCTGGCGGATGCGCACGTCGCAGCCGACGCGGGCCAGCTGCGACTGGAGCATCTGCTCGAGCGGGGCCTCACCCGAGCCTACCGTCAACAGCTCGAATGTGATCCGTCGCCCCGCAAGGAGCCGGCGCGCGGCGTCGAGGCGCACCGGCACCGCGTGCGGGTGCGACACGCCTCGCTCACCGGGCACTGTTGGGCCGCTCGCCGGGCGGCCGAAGCCATAAAGATAGCCAGCGACGATCTGTTGACGATCGATCGATTCCGAAATCGCCCGCCGCACGGCCAGGTCGTTGAACGGCGTCCTGCGCGCGTTGAAG
>Ga0335079_10001793_pt1 | contig 24559 bp, 25 predicted proteins | sample Lox_Sample_33_FD_206719 | JGI IMG/M metagenome (GOLD analysis project Ga0335079, IMG submission 206719) | Soil microbial communities from Loxahatchee National Wildlife Refuge, Florida, United States - Lox_Sample_3.3 | ecosystem: Environmental > Terrestrial > Soil > Wetlands | place: USA...
TCACGATCAAAACAGCGCGTCCTCCTTACCCCGTAGCTTCATTATCAGCACGCCCGCTTCGCAGAAGTCTGATTGACTCGGCAGCCTCGCTCGAGGAATAGGAACCCGAGACCTTGCGCACTGACCTTTGTATAGGCATTTGCTTACGGTTCGATATGCCGTCCACCTTTCCGGTTTTCGACTGCGGCAAAGCCATGAAGAGGAATATGAGCAGGAAATTGCCCGCGTTAAAGAGCGACAAGGCGGCGGAGAAACTTCTTGAGCGCGATTTGTCGGAATATATCAGCGCGGAAAATCTCGCACCGTTTCCATTCGAGTATCGGCCCAAGCAGAAGTCGGTCAATCTACGGATTTCTGAGGAGCTGTTGAAAGCCGTTCGTGCGGCGGCCAAGCGCCGAGGCATTCCGTATCAGCGATACATCCGGCAGGCGCTGGAGTTGGCGTTGAAGCAAAAATAGACAGCAGAGGAATAGGAACCGGTACCGGCTTCGCTATCGCGAAGCTGTCCGAGGTTCTTCGATACAAGCGCGCCAAGGCGCGCTTGGGCCCCCTCGCGTTGCTCCCTCGCTCAGAATGACAGCACTATTGTGATCGTGCGGAAGCTACTGCAAATCGGGAGGGGTCACTTTGGCGATCCAAGCGCGGTAGTCCCCGCTATAGCCAACCGCTTGCTGGCGGGTGCGGACCTTCGCGAGGAGCGCATCGAACGCTCAAAATCGGTAGCCCGGACTCGGCGACGTGGTTGGCGTTGGCATCGCGCGCGCAGAGCGCTAGATTCCGCCTCATGCCAAGGCAACGGGTCGGCGACATCGAAATCTATTACGAAGTACATGGCAACGGACCGCGCACGCTAGTGATGATCCGCGGACTCGGATCGAATCTGCTCTCGTGGTACGAGCAAATCGACGAGTTCGCGCGCCATTTTAAAACCGTGGTCTTCGACAATCGCGGCGCGGGCCGCACTGACAAACCCGATGCGCCCTACTCGATTAAGCAGATGGCCGATGACACCGCTTCGCTGATGGATGCGCTCGGCATCGCGCGCGCCGCGCTGCTGGGCATTTCAATGGGCGGGATGATCGCGCAAGAGTTCGCGCTGCATCATCAAGAGAAGCTCGCCTGCCTCATCCTCGGATGCACGCATTTCGGCGGCGCAGGCGTAGTGCAATCGGCGCCGGATATCGTCGCCGCGGTGGTCGCGGGAACCGGCGCGACGTCGGAGCAGCAGCGCAAGCAACTGCAGGCGGTGTTCTGCGACAACACCATCGAGCATCGGCCCGAGGTGGTGGAGAAGAGCAATCGCATCCGCGCGCAGTATCCGATCCCGCCGTTCGCGTTCGCGCGTCAGGTCCAGGCGATCAGCGCATTCGATGCGAGCGCGCGGCTGGGCAGCATCAAGGTGCCGACGATGGTGATTACGGGGCGCGAGGATCGGCTCGTTGCGCCGCCGAATTCAAAGCTGATCGCGGAGCGCATTGCGGGCGCGAAGCTGGTCGAGCTGGCGGGCGGTCATCTGTTCATGGCGGAGTATCCGGAGCAGTTCAACCGCGCGGTGATCGAATTCGTGGACGCGCACCCCTAGATCTCGAAGTCCCCCTTCTTGGGCGGCGCGCCGCGCATCGCCTGGCGCGCGGCATCGCGCTGGAGTTCCTTCAGCTCGTCGGCGACCTTGCCGAGGCGGCGCCGGAACTCCTCGGCTTCCAGCTTCACCCCCGACTTGCATCCGACGCAGGTGAAATGCGTCTCCGCATGCTCCTCGATCTCGTGCACCAGGACCGAATTCAGATGCCCGCACTTGGGGCATTTCACATCGATGGTTTCGTCGTCGAACATGCTTCGAGCGTAAGCGATTCGCTGATTTATGTCACGACTTCGACAGGCGCGCGGCGGTGGACGCGGAAAACTCGGGCGCGTAGAAATAGCCCTATGCCGCTCGCGTCATCTTTGGTCGGAAGCTCCTCGCAACCGCGCGTCGCTGAAGTCGATACGCGCTGGACGATGGCGTATGCCGCCGCGCTCGACGATCTGCTGCCCTGCTACATGGACACCAGCGCGCCCGCGCGCCTGCTGGCGCATCCGCTGTTCCCGGTGTGCTTCGAGTGGCCGGTCTTCTTGAGCATGCGGCAGCCGCTCGCCAGCGGCCTCACGCCCGAGGAGGCGCGACGCGCCGTGCATGCGACGCATGATGTAACGATCCATCGCAGGATAAGACCGCCAGCGAAGCTCATCACGCGCGCCACTATCGTCGCGATCGAGCGGCGCAAGCCGGGCGCGTTTCAACTCACGAAGCTCGAGACGACTGAGGAATCCGGCGCGCCGGTCTGCATCTCGATGTACGGCACCATCTATCGCGGCGTCGAGGTGGTCGGCGATAGCAAGCCGCTCGCCTCGTATGCCGAACTGCCGCGCGCGAAAGAACTCTCGCGCACTCCGCACCTCGAAGCGAAGGTGCATGTCGCGGGCGGCCTCGCGCATACCTACAGCGAATGCGCGCAAATCTGGAATCCGATTCACACCGATATCGCGGTCGCGCGCGCCGCCGGATTGCCCGAGTTGATTCTGCACGGCACCGCGACGCTCGCGCTCGCCGTATCGCGCCTCGTGCAGGCCGAGGCGAACGGCGACCCGGCGCGCCTCGTGCGCATCGCGGGACGTTTCAGCGCCGTGGTGCCGATGCCGTCGGACATCACGGTGCGGGTGCTCGCGCGCGAGCTCTATGAAAATGGCGACCTCGTCCACTTCGATGTGCTCACGCAGACCGGCGAGCCCGCGATCTCCAACGGCGCCATCGCGCTACATCCATAGAGGAGAGCATCATCTTGAAAGTCAGAGCCGCGATCGCAACCAAGGCCGGCGCGCCGCTGGAAATTTCCACCGTCGATCTGGAGGGGCCGCGCGCGGGCGAGGCGCTGATCGAAATCAAGGCGACCGGCGTATGCCACACCGATGCGTTCACGCTCTCGGGTGCGGACCCGGAGGGACTGTTTCCCGCGATCCTCGGGCATGAAGGCGCCGGCGTCGTCGTCGAGACCGGACCCGGCGTGACGACACTGAAAAAAGGCGACCACGTCATCCCGCTCTACATTCCCGAATGCCGCAACTGCCCGAGCTGTCTCTCCGGAAAGACGAATTTGTGCACCGCGATTCGCGAGACACAAGGCAAAGGCGTGATGCCCGATGGCAGCAGCCGCTTCTCGCACAGCGGCAAGATGATTCATCACTACATGGGGACTTCGACGTTCGCGAATTTCAGCGTGGTGCCGGAAATCGCGCTCGCGAAGATTCGCGAGGACGCGCCGTTCGACAAGGTTTGTTACATCGGATGCGGCGTGACTACCGGCATCGGCGCGGTGATCAACACCGCGAAGGTGCAGCCCGGCGATCGCGTGGTGGTGTTCGGCCTCGGCGGTATCGGATTGAATGTGATCCAGGGCGCGCGGCTTGCCGGCGCCGGGATGATTGTCGGCATCGATGTGAATCCGGGTCGGCGCGCGATCGCGGACAAATTCGGCATGACGCATTTCGTCAATCCGAAGGAAGTCGAAGGCGAACTGGTGCCGTATCTCGTGAATCTCACGCGCGGCGGCGCCGATTTCTCCTTCGAATGCATCGGCAACGTCGCAACCATGCGCCAGGCGCTCGAATGCTGTCAGCGCGGATGGGGTACCTCGGTCATCATCGGCGTCGCGGGCGCCGGTCAGGAAATTTCCACGCGTCCGTTCCAGCTCGTGACCGGGCGCACCTGGAAAGGGACCGCATTCGGCGGCGCAAAGAGCCGCCGCGACGTACCGAAGATCGTCGATTGGTACATGGAAAAGAAAATCAACATTGACGATCTCATCACGCATACGATGCCGCTGGAAAAAATCAACGACGCGTTCGCGCTGATGCATGAGGGCAAATCGATTCGCAGCGTGGTGATTTATTGAAGTGCGGATGAAATCCCGATTCCTGGTCGCCATCGTTCTCGTCGCCTCCGGCTGCTGGCCGTTCCACAAAGAATCGCCACAGCAGCAGTACAGCGAAGCGCTGATGCGCGGGAATTCGATGCAGGCGAGCCAGATCTGGCTCCACATGAAGCCGGAAGATCGAATGAAGTTCGCGCGCGGCGAAGGCATCCAGCCCAATCAGGAAGCGACCAAAAAAGACGTCCAACAAATGATGACCAATCACGCCAACGACTCCAGGGAAGGACCGAGCAACGCCGAGCAAATGGAACAAGAGATACCGACCCCGCTCGGCGCGAGCATCCGCCAGATTCCGGGCCTCGACTCGTCAGCGCCCTCGAATCAGGAGCCATGATGGATTTCGGGTTAACCTCAGAGCAGCAGCTTTTGCAATCGACGCTGCGCGAGTTCTCCAAGCGCGAGCTCGAGCCTCAATATATGAGCCGCGATCGCGATGCCGACCTACCGCCCGAGCTGGTGCGCAAGCTCGGCGAGCTGGGCGTTCTCGCCTCGATGGTGGATGCGCGCTTCGGCGGCGCCGGCCTCGATTACGTCTCGCTCGGCATCGCGCATGAGGAGATCGCGCGCGGCGATTTCAATGCGGCGTATGTTCTGCTGATCGCCGCCCTCGTAGGGGCGATCATCGCGCGCAATGGCGACCAGCGTCAGCAATCCGCGATGCTTCCCGCGATCTGCCGCGGCGATCTGATTCCTGCACTCGCGGTGACCGAGCCGAGCGGCGGCTCCGATGCCGCGCACATCAAGATGCAGGCGCGCCGCGACGGCGACATCTACATACTCAATGGCGAGAAAACCTCCATCTCGTTTGCCAGCGCTGCCGGCACCGCCTTGGTCATGGCGCGCACCGGCACCCTCGAGCAAGGCGCACGCGGCGTCAGCGCCTTCTATGTCGATTTGAACGCGCCCGGGGTGAGCCGCACCCGCTTTCGCGATCTCGGCTCGCGCGCGGTAGGACGCGGCAGCTTGTTCTTCGATTCGGTCCGCGTCCCCGCCGACGCCCGTATCGGTGCCGAGGGCGCGGGCTTCGTCCAGGTGATGCAAGGCTTCGACTTCAGCCGCTCGATGATCGGATTGATGTGCATTGGCGCCGCGCAGCAAAGCGTCGATGAGACCTGCGCATACGTGGCGGAGCGCCAGGCCTTCGGCGGCAGCCTCGCGCGGTTCGAGGGCGTCTCGTTTCCGCTCGCCGAATGCGCGGTGGAGCTGCGCGCCGCGCGCCTGCTGTGTTACGAGGCGCTGTGGAAAAAGGATCGCGGCGAGCCGCATGGATGGATTTCCGCAGGCGCGAAGTGGCTCGCGCCGGAACTATGCGCGCGCGTGATCCATCAATGCCTCCTGCTGCATGGCCATCTCGGATTCTCGCTCGACCTGCCGCATCAGCAGCGCATGCGCGATGTGATCGGACTCGAAATCGGCGACGGCACCGCGCAGATCATGAAGAGCCTCGTCGCGCGCGAGATCATCGGCAAGGCCGCGCGTCCGTACTGAGGATATCCAATGGCAACCAAATTCAGCTGGCCCACGACCTGGAAAGCCAACTGGATTTGGTCCGAGTTGCCGCCGCGCAGTTTGCCCGCCCTCGCGCCCGACGCGACGCCTCCGAAGGAGTTGTGGAATCGATTCTGTTGTCTGCGCCGCAGCTTCGATCTCGAGAGCGTTCCCGCCTCTGTGCCCGCGCGCGTCACTGCCGATTCGCGCTTCATCTTATATGTGAACGGTATCGAGGTCGCGCGCGGTCCGGCGCGGTCGATCCCCGAGCGGCTGGCATGGAGCGAAATCGATCTGGCGCCCTATCTGCGGCGCGGAAAAAACGCAGTCGCCGCGCTGGTCCGGTACTATGGCGGGCCGATGCCGTGGTGGCGTCCGGCCGCGGTCAGCTTTCAGCTCGGGGTTGGATCATTCGCGTTCGAGGCTCCATCAATCGCGGTTTCCTCCGATGCGAGCTGGAAGGCGCATCGCGCGCCGTATGCTCAGAACGTTCCCGGCGTGCGAATGCTTCCGGTCCCGCCGATCGAAATCGTCGATGGACGCGACGAGGCGTTGGGCTGGACGACGCCGGACTTCGATGACTTCGATTGGCAGCACGCGGTGATTTTGTCGGCCGGTACTTTCGCATCGAATCGGATTCATCTGCCGGTCGAGCCCTACACCGCGATGGAGCACGACGACCTCGCGCCGCTCACTTCGATTCCCGTTCCGTTCGCGGAAAAGATTCGCCGTACCGTCGCACTCACCGACAAGGATCCGCTCGCCGCGTATGACGCGCTCGAGGATTCGTCGGCGGGCGACACCGCGACCACATACGAGGCGGGGGAAACGCTCGCGACGCCATGGGCGGAGGTGAGCGGCCCCTGCGGTTCGATCGTTGACATCTACACCGGCGAGGATCTCCGCGCCGATGGCGCAGTCGAGATTCGCCCGCGCCATTACCTGACGCGCTACATCCTGCGCGGCGACGGCCTCGAGCGCGTGGAAGGTTTCGAGGCGGTGGGTTTTCGCTATGCCACCATCGTCGCGCGCGGCGGCGCGGTGGTGCATCGCGCGGGTGCGACCGAGCGCCGCTATCCTCGCGCAGGCGATGCGTCGTTCTCATGCGATGACGATCGCCTCAACCAGATCTGGCGGGTGGGCGCGCGCACACTCGATCTTTGCTCGACCGATGCGTTCCTCGATTGTCCGGGCCGCGAGCAGCGCGCCTGGCTCGGCGATTCCTACGTGCATGCGCTGCTGACCTACGTGACCAACACCGATTGGCGACTGGTCCGGCGTCATCTGCGAATTTGCGCCCACTCGCGCCGCGGTGACGGACTCCTCGGGATGGTCGCGGTGGGCGACTTCTCGACCTCTTCGACCACGATTCCCGACTACTCGCTGCACTGGTTGCGCGCGCTGGCGCGCTACTTCGAATACTCGGGCGACACGGCGCTGATTCGCGAACTGGCTCCCGAAGCCATCGGCGTGCTCGCGGCCTTCGAGCGTTATCGTGCGCGCGACGGCCTGCTTCGCGGTATGCCGGGATGGATTTTCATCGACTGGGCGATGACCGAAAAGTCCGAGGTCGTGGGCGCGCTCGATGCGCTCTACGCCGCCGCGCTCGACGACTTCGCGATGCTTTGCGAGCGCGCGCTCGACAATTTTCGCGCCGCCGCGAATCATCGCGCGCAGGCCAATCGCACCCGCGAGGCATTTGAGTTGCTGTGGGATGCGAACCGCGGTGTTTACGTCGATGCCGCCGATGGGCACGGGCCGCTGCACCGTATCAGCCAGCAGACCAATGCAATTGCGATCGTCAGCGGATGCGCTCCGCGCGAGCGTTTCGAGGCCATTCTGAAAAACATCCTCGAGGAGTCGCGCCTCAAAATCACGCCGACGATTTCCGACGATCGCACGCCCTACATCGCGCAGCGGATGAATCCGGCCGACTATATGAAGTTCGATGCCGAGACCGACATCGTCGCCGCGCAGCCGTTCTTCTGCAAATTCCTGCATGATGCGATCGTGCACGCGGGCCGCCGTGATCTGCTCGCTGAGCTGTGCCTCAAGTGGTGGCCGCAGATCGCGCGCGGCAACACCACCTTCGAGGAATACTGGAGCGGGCCGGCCGGCGAGGCGAGCCGCTGCCACGCGTGGTCTGCCACACCGACCTATGACCTCACGACGCAGGTGCTGGGCGTGCGCCCGCTCGAGCCCGGCTATCACAAGGTCGCGATCCATCCGCACTTCGGCAAGCTCGCAAAACTCGCGGGAAGGATTCCCACGCCGCACGGCATGATCGAAGCCTCATTCGAACGCGATGGAACCGGCACGATCACTATTCCCGCCGGCGTCGAGGCCGACGTGTACTTCGACGATGCGGACCTGCGCGGCGGCGCGTTCTCGGGCGGCACGCATACGATCGCGCGCGGGCGCCGGATGCGCCCTACTCCGTTGTAAAATTGCGCCGTACGCGATTGGCCGACGCGCCGTCATCGGTGCTATGCATCGAGGATGTTGTCGCCTTATCGCGTGCTCGATCTAACCAACGAACGCGGCCTGCTATGCGCGCAAATCCTCGGCGATCTCGGCGCCGATGTGATCCAGGTCGAACCGCCCGGCGGCTCGCCCGCGCGCACGCTCGGACCGTTTTTTCAGGACCAGCCCGATCCGAACCGCTCCCTCTACTGGTGGGCGTATAATCGTAACAAACGGAGCATTACGCTCGATTACACACGCAGCGAAGGACGCGAGCTGCTGCTGCGCCTCGCCAAAGATGCGCATTTCGTCATCGAATCCGACATGCCGGGGCAACTCGCGTCGCTCGGCGCCGGCTATACGGACCTCGCGGCGAAAAATCCCGCACTGATCGGAGTATCGATCACACCGTTCGGACAGGATGGTCCGAAGGCGAACTACGCGGATGCCGATTTGATCGTCCTCGCGGCGGGAGGTCCGCTGGTGCTCGCGGGCGACGATGATCGTCCTCCGGTGCGCGTCAGCATTCCGCAGGGCTACCTGCACGCCTGCGCCGACGCCGCATTGGGCGCGCTCGCGGCGCATCATGAGCGGTGCCTTTCAGGATTAGGGCAGCACGTCGATATTTCGGCGCAGCAATCGCTCGCGCTCGCGACGCAATCGGGAATCCTCGCCGCACCGCTGGGCGCCGACGAGTATCGTCGCGCGGCCGGCGGACTGAAAGCGGGCAACATGATCGCGCAACTGGTCTGGCCTGCGAAGGACGGATTCATCTCGTGCACCTTCCTGTTCGGGTCCGCGCTCGGCGTCTTCACCACCAAGCTGATGCGATGGCTGGGCGAGCAGGGATGGTGCGACGCGGCGACCGCCAACCGCGACTGGATCGGATTCGGCGCGGCACTCGCGAGCGGCGCCGAGCCGATGTCCGAGTACGATCGCGCGCGCAAGATTCTCTCGACCTTCACCGCGAGCAAAACCAAAGCGGAGCTGTTGCAGCTCGCGATCGAGAAGGGATTTCTGTTCGCGCCGATTTCGACCATCGAGGACGTCGTGGAAAGTCCGCAGCTTCGCGCACGCGACTATTTTCAGGACCTCGAGCATCCGGAGCTCGGTCGCTCGTTCCGCTATCCGGGACCGTTCGTGAAATTCAGCGAGTCGCCGATCAAGTATCGTCGCCGTCCGCCGCTCATCGGAGAGCACAACCGCGATATCTATTGCGGCGAGCTGGAACTTTCAGAACTAGAATTTTCGCAACTTCAGGCGCGAGGTGTCATCTGATGGCGCGGCTACCGCTCGAAGACGTCAAGATCCTCGATTTCATGTGGGTGATGGCGGGTCCGGCGGGAACCCGGATGCTGGCCGACTATGGCGCGACAATTGTGCGCATCGAATCGCCCACCCGCATCGACACCGCGCGCACGCTGGCGCCGTATCAAAACAATACCATCGGTCCCGATGCTTCGGGGCTGTTTAGCAACTGCAACGCGGGGAAATTCGGCATCACGCTCGATCTCGGCAATCCGCGCTCGCGCGAGGTCATCGCCGATCTCGTCAAGTGGGCGGATGTGGTCACGGAGTCTTTCTCCCCCAAGGCGATGCGCGCGTGGGGGCTGGACTATCCGGCGATCCAAGCGATCAAACCCGACATCATCATGCTGAGCAGTTGCCTAATGGGACAGACCGGGCCGCTCGCGACCTTCGCAGGATTTGGCAACCTCGCCGCAGCGATTTCCGGCTTCTACAACGTCACCGGATGGCCCGACCGCCCGCCCGCGGGTCCGTTCGGCGCCTACACCGATTACATTGCGCCGCGCTTCACGGCGATCGCGATCCTCGCGGCGCTCGAATATCGCCGCCGCACCGGCAAAGGGCAATACATCGATCAATCGCAGGCGGAAGCCTCGCTGCATTTTCTAAGTCCCGCGCTGCTCGATTACAGCGTCAACGGGCGCGTGCAATTTCGCGCCGGCAACAGCGATCCCGACTTAGCGCCGCACGGACTGTATCCCGCGAAGGGCGAGGATCGATGGGTCGCGATCGTATGCCGCAGCGACGACGAATTCGCCAGGCTGTGCGATGCGATGAAGCGGCCGGAGCTCGCGCGCGATGCGCGTTTCGCGACCGCGGCGGATCGGCGCGAGAACGCATCGGCATTGGATGAGATCATCGGCGGATGGACCCGCGAGCTGGAGCCTCGCGAAGCCGAGCGCATCCTACAGGCGCGCGCGATTCCCGCCCATTTTGTGCAGAACAGCCGCGAGTTCTACGACGACCCGCAGGTCAAGCATCGCGGGCATTTCGTGGAGTTGCCGCATTCGACTTACGGCAAGGTGACGGTGGAAGGCCCGCGCGCGAAGCTCTCGCGCACGCCGGCGCACGCGCGCCGCGCGGCCCCGACGCTCGGCCAGGACAATCAGTACGTGTTGGAGAAAATTCTCGCGTACGACGAGGACCGCATCGGCGACCTCGTCGCATCAGGTGTGTTGGGTTAGTCGAAGGTTCACAGAAAATCGGGAGGGGAAAATGAAGCCGGCATCTATCGTGTTGGCGGGTTTAATTGTCGCCGGCGGCGGATGCGCGCGGTTTCAACCGCAGCCGACGGCCGATTTCACGCCGACCGCAATGGCCCAGAGCGTGACCAACAAGAATTCCTCGATTCATTATGATCCCGAGGTACTCAAGGTCGGGACGCCGCGCAGCACGGTGCAGTCAGCCTTCGGCGAACCGAACGCGACGCAGACCGGCGCGGATGGAAGAGTCGAGGACGTTTATGCCTTCAATCCCGACGGGACGAAGTTCGTCGATCCCACCATACGTCCGCGCAACATTGCGATGGCCGTCTTCAGCATGGGTACCTCGGTCGCAGTGCGCCAGGCGCGGCTCGCGATGCAGGAGAGGAAGCTGACCACTTACGACGTCGTCTACAACTCCGATGGCACGATCCAGTCGGTGCATTCGCAGCAGCCCCCAGCGAATGCAGATACGGGCGCCGGAGCCGGTTCATCACCACCGCCTTCCGCGGCGCCGCTCGAGTAGACTTGGCGGCTATGTAGAGATCGCGTTAGTCAAGCGACGTGCCGGAGCGCATCGACGATGTTGGCTCGTGAGGCATTGAGGCCCGGGAAGAAAGCCGCGCCGATGCCCATAGCCGTCCCCGAAATAACGGTCTCTATGATCACGGTCGGCGGCAGCTGCAGCGCGAATGCGATCGGACCCAGCGCCGCTGAGCTGAGGCCCGCAAGACGAAGTGCCAACCAGCCTAGAGCGCATCCGATTGCCGCGCCGAGCGCACCGATCATCAAGCCCTCGACCAGAAGCGACCCGAGAATGGCGCCGGAAGTGAAGCCGATCGCGCGCATCACCGCGATTTCCGAGCGCCGCTCCCGAATCGACATCGAGGCGGTATTGGTTGCGACCAGCATGATCGCCACGGCAGTGAGAAGCGCCAGGATCTCAGCCATGCGGATGATAACGCCGAAGTAGCCCTGCACCGTGCCCGCGAAGTAAGCGGCTTCGGATTCGCTTTGAGTCTCCGCCGAGGAGTTTGCGAACTCGCGGTCGATTTCCTCAATCACTGTCGGAATCACGGCCGAAGAGCCAACCCTGACCCAAAATGTCGTCGCTCGTCCGGGGCGCCCAAGCAGCTCTTCGAGATAGTCTCTGCGGAAGACCAGCACCACCGGCGGAGCTTTGTCGCCTAGCACCCCCACGATCTGAAGCTCGACCCGGATCGGATAGATGGTCCCGCGCAGTGCGATGTGCTGCCCGACGTGCCAGCCGAATCGAGCCATCAGACCCTCGCCGACGAGACATGCGATTCGTTCGCTCTGGAACGCCTTGGCAGCCGGCGGCGAGATTCCCCAATCGGACCACATCCGATCGATTCCGGCTGGATCAATCGCGGAGTTCGGAAATTGATCCGACGGCAGATGATAGATGCCCGCGAACAAGGTGAACGCCGAAACCTGTTCGACATACGGCAATCTCGCGATCCGAGTCCGATACGCCTCGGGAAGCGTGTAGGCGATTCCGCTGGTGCTATGGGTAATAATCCGCAGCGTCCCCGCGCGATCGGCGAGGATCCGGTCGAACACGCTTGGTACACTCATCAGGACCGAGAATACGAATAGCGACGCGGCGATGGAGACCGTCGTGAGGATAGTCCGGCGGGGACTACGGGTCAGATTGCGCAGTGAATTGCCGAACAGCGTCACGGACAGGATCAGTGCGCAAAATCATCGCCGCGTCAATCTGATTATTCTTACCGTCTGGTAGTTTTTCCAATGACGGAAATTTGTGGTTGATTGATTCCGCCCCTTTTTGACGTCTCATAAGGATCAAAAAAGATGCCGGCCGCCGTCCACGCGAATGCATTCGCCGGTCACGAATTCCGTCTCGATGAGGAACATCGCGGCACGCGCGATTTCCTCCGCTCCGCCCCATCGGCGCAGCGGGGTGGCCTCGATGACGCGCGCGGTCTCCTCGGCGGTAAAATCCGGCGGCGCGAGAATCGGCCCGGGCGCGATTGCATTGACCAGCACCTCGGGCGCGAGTTCCAGCGCGAGGCTTTCGGTCAGCGCAATCACCGCGGCCTTCGAAGTGTAGTAAGGAACATACCCCTGGTAGCGCGGACGGCCGCTGATCGGCAGCCAGTCGCCGATGTTGATGATGCGACCTCCACCGTTCTTTTTCATGATCGGCGCCGAATGCGCGGCAAACAGAAACGTGCTGCGGGCGTTGGAATCCATCGCATCGTTCCAGTCCGCGGCAGTGGGATTTTCCGTCTTGTGGTAGGTAGATGCCATGTTGATGAGGATGTCGAGGCGCCCCAGCCTGGCCACCGTCTCCTTCACCGCGGCGGCGATTTGCGTGTCGTCGCGCGCGTCCGCCTTCACCGCGATGGCCCGCCCACCTGCGGCTTTGGCATCCGCGATGGTTTTCTCGGCGGCCTCGCGCGAGGCGCGATAGACCATCGCCAGCGCGCATCCGCGCTTCGCCAGCCCATCGGCGATAACTTGCCCGATGCGCGCGCCGCCGGTGATAACTGCCACTTTGCCGTTCGGATTCATTGAGGGCTATCTTCTCAGTCCGCGCGATGAGCCGCAAAGCGCAAACGCGTGTAATCGGCGATCCATTTTCCGCTGGCATCGCAAAGCTGAGGACGCAGCACCTCGCGGACCTCGTCGATATAGGCGGGACGCCCGGCCGGGGGCAGTTTCGCGAGAAAGTTTTCTGCAAACGTCTCCAGCCACCCGCTGATATCGCCGGGCAACGGCGTGGGGCGCGGAATTAACGCGATGTAATCGATCGCGAAGCCGCCGCGCACCAGACGCGCGGAATATTCCTCGACGCTCGGAAAATACCAGGGCGCAGCCGCCGCGCCGTCGAGACCGCGGCGGTTAAGGCCATCGATCAGCGCGGTACGAATTTTCTCGACGCATCGATGGCCGCCCATTTCGGCAACGAAACGCCCGCGCGGACGCAGCGCGCGATGCACTCCCGCAATGACCTCATCGGGTTGGCGCATCCAATGCAGCGCGGCATTACTGAACACCGCATCGAACTCGCCTTCGAATGTTAGATGGTGCCCATCCATCACGTGCGCGTCGAGGCCGAGGGCGCGCGCGCCGCCAATTTGCGGCTCGCTGGCATCGACGCCGACCACCGCGCATCCCATCGCGACCAGTTTCGCGGTGAGCGCGCCATCGCCGCATCCTAAGTCGAGGATGCGCTCGCCAAGCCTGGGCGCGAGCAGTTCGACCACCGGCATCCCGAGGTCGGAGACGAAGCGGGCATTGCGCGCATAGCGATCGGGATCCCAGCTTTGCGGATTCTCCATTTGCATCCTCCCAATATTTAACTGATGTTAATAATTAAATATTGGGAAGGATGCAAGGCGATCGCCGATCTCGCCTCCGCGAGCTATTCACAGTGGACGCGGCGCCAACTCTTCCTCGAGCGCGCGCCGGCGCCGCCGCCACAGCCTCCCGTGGATGTTCAGCGCCACCGGCGAAAGCAGATAAACGTATCCCGCGTAGCCGCCCTTCTCGGGCGCAAGCAGCAACGCCACTACGATCGAGAGCAGGCCGACTCCGGCATTGAGCAGCTGCGCAGCGAGCGACCACTCCGTTCGTGCAACCTCAAATGCGCTGAGGCCGAGTGGATCGCGCATTCGCGACGCATGCCAGAGCATCGCGCCGAACACCAGGTACACGGCGGCGAAAGCCGACCCGAAGATCACCATCAGGCCGCGCGAGTCCGATGACGCCATGGTCGTACTTGGGTCGATCCTGCTGCCGGTGAGCGGCGCGAGCCAGATGTTGAAGGTGAACTTCAGTGGATAGACATAGAACAGCACCACGAATAGCAGCATCGTGTTGAGCACGATGGTGACCGGATCATCGAGACCGTAGTAGCGGAAGAAGTAGTAGTGGCGAACCCACACCACCATTAGCAGCGCGAAAGTGAGTGCGAAAGCGGGAAAGCCGCGCATCACTTCGATCAAGTCCGCGTAGGTGCGCGGAACCTGCAGCGACACGACCAGCAGCGTGAGCGCGAAGCCGAAGACCACATCGCTCACCGCCTCGAGACGATTCATCTCGGCGCCACGGATACGAAATTTGAGCGGCACGGACCTCGGCGCGGACCACTTCGCACCGCCGCTCATCGCGCCGCGCCCGGCTTCTGCGACTTGAGGAAGTTATCGAGCGCGTCCTTCGCGCTGGAGCATTCGTCGAAAGTGTGGAGGCACGCTTCCTCAATGTGGCGGCAGTCCTCCGCCTCTCGCGGGGCATCGGAGAAGTAGCTCGGAGCCTCACCTGCGCCGGACTGCTGCGCCATGCATGATTGATCGTGGACGGCACGACTGAGGCAATGCAGCCGCTGCTGCGTATCGCTGTCGTTCAGCCAGGCGATGCAAGCGGGATCGGAGTTGCGCGCGTTCTCGCAAGCCTCGGCGTTGCCGGCAACGCAATCGAGATCGCGCAAATCCGCGGCCACGCAAGGGCTATCCGAGTGCTGCTCGGTGCGCTCCATCTCGCCGATCATCTTTTGTCCTACCGAAGTCTTGGCGCCGCCCTTCGCGACGAGTTCCTGGCGGATGGTCTCGGCCGAGCTCGGAATCAGCGCGCAATTGCGCCACACCGCGACGGTGAGATCGCTGCGACGCTTGAGCTGTGGACCTTCGTCGCCGGCGAGTTGCACGCATGCGTCGCTGATCGGCATACGAACCGGATCGCCGCATCGTTTCTGGAACTCCTGCCGGTGCGCCGCGTTGGCTTGCGCTTGTGCCGCGGTCGCTTGCGCTTTTTTCGAAGATGACGAGCACGCGAAGAGCGCGGTTATCGATACGAGCAGGATGAGGATTGCCGGAACAGCCCGCATGGCCGCGATGTAGCTATTCGTCGGGTCTGGTGGCCCGCGGTATGGTGAGGGTGAACTCTGCGCCGCGCGGCTTGCGATTGGCGACCGAGATTGCCCCGCGCATCCGGGAGAGCACGTCCTGAGCCATCGAGAGCCCCAGCCCGTTACCGTTTGCTTTGGTCGTAAAAAATGGCTCGAAGATTTTCTTCTTCAGGTCCTCGGGGACGCCGCTCCCATCATCCGATATCACGATTTCGATCGACGAAGGCCGCAACCGCGTCTCGATCGTGAGCACTCCGCCATCGGGCATCGCCTCGCGGGCGTTGAGCAGGAGGTTGGCGATCACGTGCTTGAACTGATTGGGGAGCACCGGCACTTGCGGGAGATTGTTCGCGAACCTCCGCACGATGCGGATGGTGCCGCCGTTGACGGTGGGAGTTTCCTCGATCAGGAAATCCACCATCTTGATCGCCGAGATGAGCAGTTCCTGGATGTTGGCCGGATTCAGATCCTCTTCGCGGCGCGCGGTAACGTAGTCGCGCACGCTCGCAACGCGTTGCGTGGCGGCCTCCAGCGAACGTCCGATCGCTTCCAGGTCGGGCATCAAATCGTCGCCGGCCTTGTGACGCAGGGTGCGCAGGCGTAAGGCGGAAATATTCAAGTGATTGTTTAAGTCGTGGATGAGCCCCGACGCCATCTCTCCAATCGCGCGCATCCGCTCGTTGCGAAACGATTCCTCCCGCACTTGCAGAAATCCCAGCAGCGCTGACATATGCGAGGTGGTATCGACTCCGACGGTTGCGACATGCGGTTTGTCGTCGATATGGACACGAAAGCGCAGACAAAACAAATAGCGATTCTTTTCCACCAGATCGGTCGTCACCAGCGGCTGGCCGCTGGATAGAACCAGTTGATCCTTGCGCCAATACACATGCCCGACGCGCGGAAATATTTCTTCATCAGTCGAGCCGATGAATTTCTCCGCCGGGATATCGAGCGCGCGGGTAACTTCCGCATTCACGAACACATAACGGCCGCGGTCGTCTTTGACCCAGACTCGTGCCGGAAGCTCGCGCAATACTTGAAAAAGGATAGTTGCTTCGTCGGAAGCCGTGGACGGAGGACTTTGGCTTTTGATATCCAACTGAAGAACCATTAACACGAATTAGCTGCGGCATGCCACGCCATGGGGTGTCGGCTTTCCGGCAACACCTCAACGCGCACCAGCCCTCGCAGCTAGAGGTTCGTATGCTCAAGGGAATCGATCATTTCGTGGTGGTAGTGCCCGACCTCGAGGCCGCCATCGAGTCGTATGGCAAACTCGGCTTCACCGTGGTTCGCGGCGGTAAACACAATATCGGAACCCACAATGCGCTGATGGCGTTCGCCGACGCCTCCTATGTCGAGTTGATCGCGTTCCTCGCGCCGGTCGCGGGCCATCCGTGGTATGACGCGATGCGCGAGAGCGGCGGGATGGTCGATTTTTGCGCACAGACCGATGATCTCGGCGCCGATGTTGCCGCGTATCGGCGCGCCGGCGTCAGCATCAGCGACCCTAACGGCATGACGCGCGACCGGCCCGATGGTTACCGGCTGAGTTGGGTGCTCGCGATTCCCCATGCGCCGTTTAACGGAAGCCTTCCATTCCTCATCAAAGATGAAACCCCGCGCGACGAGCGCGTTCCCCGCGAGCGCACGCATCGCAATGGGGTCCGCGGCCTCGCTAATCTGATCGTCGCGGTGCCCGATGCGAACAAAGTCGCCGGATGGTATCGCGTCATAACCGGGAGCAATGGCGAGAGCATCGAGCATCGCGATCTCAATGCTGCCGGAGCGCGCTTTCAGCTCGGCAGCCATCAGCTCGACATCGTTTCGCCGCTTGGCTCCGACGGTCCGCTCGCAGAATTTTTGCGCACGCGCAGTGCCGGTCCATATCAAGCGACACTGGATGGCGCGCGCGCGGAAGACTTGGATCTCGGGCTCACGCAGAACGCCCGTCTCAGGATTCGATAGGGGTACCCGATGGCATCGCGCATCAGCTTCGGTCTGACGCTCCCGCAACGCGGCGTTTTCTTCGGCGTCGCGAGTTGGCCCGACATGCTCAAGATGGCGCAGGACGCCGAACGCTCCGGCGCCTTCGATTCGATCTGGGTGGGCGACAGCGTGATGGCGAAGCCGCGCCCGGAATCGATCGCGCTGCTGGGCGCGCTCAGCGCCGCGACCGAACGGATGCGCCTCGGCGTCGGATGCATGGCGAGCTTTCCGATTCGCGATCCGATCGTATTCGCCTATCAATGGGCAACGCTGGACCTCATCTCCAACGGCCGGATGTGGCTGGCGGCATGCACCGGCATCGTCGCGGGCGGAGTGAGCGCGCGCGAGGGCGGCGTGTGGGGCATCAGCGACGGGCAGCGCGGCAACCGCATGGCCGAGAACATCGCGATTTGCCGCAAGCTGTGGAGCGAGGACAACGTGAGCTTCGCGGGCAAGTATCGCAGCTTCGCGGGCGTGACGATTTCGCCGCGTCCAGTGCAGAATCCATGTCCGATCTGGATCGCGGCCAATCCACCGCCGCAAGCGGCCGACGTGCCGATGCGTCGGGTGGCGAAGATATCAGACGGATGGATGACGGTGCAGCTTTTCCCGAAAATGTTCGCGGGCAACTGGGCGAAGCTATCCGATGCGCTGCGCGCGGAGGGCCGCGATCCCGCGGGTTTCGGCAACATCGAGTATCACAACGTCAACATCAATCCGGATCGCGTCGCTGCGCTGGCCGAATCGAAACGCTTCCTCGACGAATATTATGGTCCGGTGTTCGCGCCCCAGATGGTCGAGTGCTGGACCGCAGCCGGCACGCCGGCGCAATGTGCGGCGCATCTGCGCGATCTGATCGATGACGGCGCGAAAGCGATCACGTTGCGCATCACCTCGTGGGATCAGAAGGGACAGTTTCAGCGATTGGTGAATGAAGTGCTCCCGCTCGTGCAGAACTAATGCGAAGCGCCGCGAACATCCCGCGCGTCGTAATTGCCGCGACCGGCAGCGGCGTCGGAAAGACCACCGCGACCATCGCGCTGATCGGTGCGCTACGCGCCCGCGGACTGAGGGTCGCGCCATTCAAATGCGGGCCCGATTACCTCGACCCGACCTATCATCGGCGCGCCGCCGGCGTCGAATCGCATAATCTCGACAGTTGGATGATGGGGCGCGAGGCCGTGCTGGCGACCTTCGAGCGCGCCTCGCGCGACGCCGACATCGCCGTCATCGAAGGCATGATGGGGCTGTTCGATTCCGCAACGCCGACCGGCGACGAAGGCTCGACCGCGCAAACCGCCAAGTGGCTCGAGGCTCCGGTGCTGCTGGTCGCCGACACTTCGGGCATGGCGCGCAGTATCGCGGCGATCGCTGCCGGCTATGCGCATTTCGATCGCGGGGTGAAAGTCGCCGGGGTCATCTGCAATCGCGTCGGCAGCCGCGGGCATCTGGATATTCTTCGGCAGGCGTCGGAGGAGGTGCGGGTGGTCGGCGGTCTGCCGGTTGATGCCGAGCTGGCTTTCCCGGAACGATATCTCGGGCTGCGCTTCGCCGACGATGATTCGATGCCGCAGCGCGTCTTCGAGAGCTGGAGTCAGATCGCGGCAGAGTGGCTCGACATCGATGCGATCATCGCGATCGCACGGAGTGCGCCGGAGCTCGAACGCATCGCGAGGAGAAATGCCGAAGGACCCCGCTCATGTCGGATTGGCATCGCGTGGGACGACGCATTTCATTTCTACTATGAAGATAACCTGCGCCGCCTCGAGGCAGCCGGCGCAGAAATCGTTAGATTCTCGCCTGCCGCCGATCCGCACCTGCCCGAGGTGGACGGATTGTATTTTGGCGGCGGCTATCCCGAGGTCCTCGCACGCGAGCTATCGGGCAACCATCGCATGATCGACGCGGTTTGCGCTTTCGCGGAATCGAGCCGCCCGATATATGCCGAGTGCGGCGGGCTTATGTATCTGGCCGACGCGATCCGGACGCTGGACGGAAATACATGGCCGATGGCGGGACTGATTCCGGGTGTTGCCGTGATGTCGCCGCGCTTGCACGCGCTGGGCTATGTTGAAGTGGAGACTCGCGCGCCTTCGATCCTCGGCCCGAGCGGCACCCGCTTTCGCGGCCATCAGTTCCGCTATTCGATCCTCGACGCCGACGGGGCGGAGACCCTGCCGCATCTATATACGGTGCGACCGAAATGGGGACCAGCGTTCGCGGAAGGTTATGCGCGCGAGGATCTGGTTGCATCGTACGTACATGCGCACTGGGCCTCGAATCCACGGGTGCCGGAAGCATTCGTGCGCGCGTGCGCCAACATCCGCGCGCGGCAATTCTGATGAAACGCGCTAAAACCGTGATGATCCAGGGCACCGCGTCGTCGGTCGGCAAGAGCCTCATCGCCGCCGCACTGTGCAGGATTTTCCGCGACGAAGGACTTTCGACCGCGCCGTTCAAATCGCAAAACATGGCGCTCAATTCGTACGTCACGCCCGAGGGACTGGAAATCGGGCGCGCACAGGCAGTACAGGCAGAGGCCGCCCGCATCGAGCCGCGCATTGAGATGAATCCGATTCTGCTGAAGCCCGAGCCCCAAATGCGCTCGCAGGTCGTGGTACTCGGAAAGCCCGTCGGCAGCATGCATTGGAGCGAGTACTGCGCGATGGCGCCAACGCTGAAGGACACCATTCGCGGTTGCCTCGACAAGCTGCGCGCGAGCTACGACATAGTCGTGATCGAGGGCGCCGGTAGTCCTGCGGAAATAAATCTGCGCGACGACATCGTGAACATGCACGTTGCGAAACTCGCCGACGCGCCGGTGATCCTCGTCGGCGACATCGACAAGGGCGGCGTGTTCGCGCAAATCCTCGGCACCATGGAACTGCTCGAGGCCGAAGATCGCGCGCGCGTGCGCGGCTTCATCTTCAATAAGTTTCATGGCGAAGCAGTGCTGCTGAAATCCGGCACCGACTTCCTGCGCGAGCGCTTTGGCGTGCCGGTGCTGGGCGTCTTGCCATGGATCGATCGGCTGCGCATCGCCGACGAGGATTCAACCTTGCTCCATACTCGCATGCGCATCCATCAACCGGATGCGGCAATTTCTATCTCTGTAGTGAAGCTTCCATTCATCTCCAACTACGACGATTTTTTGCCCCTCGAGCACGAGCCGGGCGGCAGTCTGCGATACGCCGGCAATGCGCACGACCTCGAGGGCGCCGATGCCATCATCATTCCCGGAACCAAAAGCACCATGTCGGATTTAGCCTGGATGCGTCGCGAGGGATTTGCCGACGCGATCCGGCGACACGCCGAACGCGGGGGATTGCTGCTCGGCATCTGCGGCGGATGTCAGATCCTCGGCGAGACGATCGAGGACCCCTACGGCATCGAGTCGCATGAGCCCTATGCGCAAGGACTCGGCCTGCTTCCGCTGCGCACGCGCTTTCGGCGCAAGAAGTCCACCGCGCGCGTCCTCGCGCGAGCCAATCCGGGATGGTTCGCTTCGAAGGAAGATTCACCTCAGATCAGCGGCTACGAAATCCATATGGGCTCGGTCACGCCGACCGATACCGATGCGCCGGCGTTCACGGTGACCTCGCGCAACGGGGAATTCGCGCGCTATGCCGACGGCGCGGTATCGAGCGGCGGCAATGTCATCGGCACGATGCTGCACGGAATTTTCGAGAACGAATCGATCCGCACCGCCCTGTTAAGCGAGTTGCGGCGGAGTAAAGGCCTCGCCCCGCACGCGGGAACAATTCCGTCGCGCGACGCCGAATACGATCGGCTCGCGGCGATAGTGCGAAACAGCATCGACATGGAAGCGTTGCGGAGCATCATCGGGATTTGAAAAAATCGCATCGCAACGCGATGAAAGACGATAAACATATTGCATCGACACAGGCGGAACTTCCGGCCACACCGCTCGCGCTGGAAGGCTATGCGATTTTGCATCAGATGTTTCGAGTGCGCCGCGCGAGCTGGCGCGCCCTCGAAGCGGAGGCGCAAAGTCACGCGCTCACCGAGGCCACATCGCTGATCGAGCAGATGGCGCGGCGCGAGGACGGCGAGAGCGGGCTCTTCGCGCAGCTCGGGCACAAAGGCGATCTGATGCTGGTGCATTTCCGGCGCAGCTTCGAGGAACTCAATCAGGCAGAGATCGCGTTCGCGAATACGGAACTCGCCGATCACCTGGAGCCGACGACCTCATATCTTTCCGCGATCGAGCTCGGCCTCTATGAAGCGTCGGTCGCGCTCTACCAGGATCTTGCCGCGAAGAACATCGAGCTGCATTCGAAGGAATGGGATGCCGCGGTCGCGGCCGAACTCGCACGCCAGCGCGAGAAAGTATCGATGCGGCTCTATCCTAAAATTCCGCCGCGCCGCTACCTGTGCTTCTATCCGATGGACAAGAAGCGCGAAGGCGACGACAACTGGTATCGCCTGCCCATAGAGCGGCGGCGCGACCTGATGCGCGAGCACGGGATGGTCGGGCGGCGCTACGCGGGCCAGGTCACGCAAATCATTTCCGGCTCGATTGGCTTCGACGATTGGGAATGGGGCGTCGATCTGTTTGCCGACGATCCGCTGGTCTTCAAGAAGCTGGTGTACGAGATGCGCTTCGATGAGGCGAGCGCGGGCTACGCGAAGTTCGGCGCATTCTACTTCGGCATCCGCACCGAGCCGGCCGAGCTCAGGAAACTTCTCGTCCGCACGTCGGTAAACAAATGATTTCCAAAGGCGACGACTACCCGATTCATCAGACGCCGGAGCCGGTGCAGCAGGTCTTCACCAGCGACCGCAATTTCTACGATCGATTTTTCTTCAACGGCTACTTTCGCGAAGGCGAGCCCTACTTCGCCGCCGCAATGGGAATCTATCCCAACGTCGGCATCCTCGACGCGGCATTCAGCGTGATCGTCGACGGCGTCCAGCATTGCGTGCGGGCCTCGCGCGCTCTCGGCTTCGATCGCCTCGATACTCGCGTCGGTCCGATCGCGGTGGAAATCGGCGAGCCGATGCGCTCGGTGCGCCTGAAAGTAGATCATGCCGACATCAAGGCGGAGCTGGAATTCCAGGCCCGTGCGCATGCGATCGAGGAGCCGCGCTTCACCCGCCGCAATCCCGAGAGCGGCCGGTTGATGATGGACCTGACGCGCTTCACCCAGCACGGCGGGTGGGTCGGGCAACTCAGCGTAGGCGGAAAATCCTGGAGTGCGACGCCCTCGCGCGTATGGGGTTCGCGCGATCGTTCGTGGGGCGTGCGTCCGGTGGGCCCTCAGGCGCCCACTGCGCCCGATCGCACGCCGTTTCAGTTTTTCTGGCTATGGGCGCCGACCAACTTCGAGGACGCCTGCACGCATTTCGATGTGAACGAAAATCCGGACGGCTCGCGATGGCACGAGTTCGGCGCCGTCGCTAAAGCCGATCCAACCGCGCCTCCCGAAATCGCGCGCGCGGTGGATTGGAACCTCGATTATGTTTCGGGCACGCGCCACGCCAGGCGCGCCGAGATCACCCTAGATGGCGCGAGCGGCGAGCATCGCGTGCAACTCGAGACGCTCTACAACTTCTACATGCACGGCATCGGCTATGGGCATCCGAAGTGGGGACACGGCAACTGGGTCGGCGACGACGTTTCGACGTACGAATCGTTCAAGCTGGCCGATGTGAACGAGGCCGAGCCACTCCATCAACACATCCAGGCGGTATGCCGCGCGAAGCTGGGCGCGCGCGAGGGGATGGGCATCCTCGAGATGATGATCCTCGGGCCGCACGCGAAGAGCGGCTTCAAGGATATTCTCGATATGCACCGCTAGCCGCGAAGCTTGCCAAGAATCTTTCCGACCACTCCGGGCTTCGCGGGCTCGGGTGGCGGCAACTCGACGCCCTTCAGCATGGCAAAATGCTCTTCGACCTCGCCATCGAGCGGGAAGCGTCCGGTCTGCGATTTCGAGAAGAGCAATTCACCCTGTGCGAGAACATCGAATTGACCACTCTTGCCGGGCGTGATTTTCACATCCTCGCCGAACTTTGCTTTCAATGAGTCGGCCAAACTGGCCGCGCGAGGCTTATAGCCTCAAGCCGAGCAGTAAAGAATTTCGGTAGCCATGCCTTTAAGGCTAACGCGCGCGCGAGGCGGACTCAATTGTCAGAATGTAACGAAGACCGCGGCCGCGACGACCGAGGTCCATAGCCCATCGCGATCGCCAACCGCCGATTGCGTGATGTTGCGGGTGCTGACGATTTTGTCCGACAGCCGCCAGATGTCCTTGCGCTCGTCGTAGCTGGTATTCGGATCGAATTCGACGCCGAGGATGGTTCCCAGCATGCTGGCTGCGAGGTCCTCGGCATAGTCGCCGGCTTTTTCGTCGGTCTCGCCGAAGCTGTGATGCTCCGACAGATATCCGTAGGTGGCAGTATTGGCTGGAATCGCGACGCCCACCGAGGACGCGACCAGGCGGTGCGGCTCGTTGGTGGCGTTGTCGCTCATTACAGCGAAGACGATTTGGCCGGGCGACAGAAAGCGCAGGCCCTCCTGCTGCGAGAGCATCTTGCAATTGGGTGGGAAGATCGATTTGACACGGACCAGATTGAATTCCGCTATACCGGCGGACCGCAGCGCCAGCTCAAACGAAGTGAGTCTCTCGCGATGCCGCCCGACACCTTTGGTAAGGAAGACGCCTTTCGGCACCGGCCCCATCGCTCGATAGATCACTCCGTGGCGAGAAATTCGGACAAGAAAATTTGTATAGGAATCGAGACGCCTTGGCTACGCGGTCGTCGCTTCAACGCACTGCTACGGCAGTGCTCGGCTCAGACCACATTTACCGGCTGATATTCGCCGAACACGCGGCGCATCGCATCGGAAATTTCGCCTAAGGTGCACCATGAACGCACCGCGTCGATGATCGTGGGCATCAGGTTGCCGCCATCGCGCGCGGCGCTCTCGACCTTTGCCAGCGCGGACTTCGCAGCATCGGAATTGCGCTCGGCGCGCACTTTTGCCAGCTTGGCCTGCTGCTTCTGCTCGAGGTCGGGATTCACTTTGAGAGTCTCGCCCGGAGGCCCGCCACCCTGGGTGAACTGATTGACGCCGACGATGATGCGATCCTTGGTCTCGATCTCGCGCTGATAGAGGAACGCGGCGTTCTGGATCTCGCGCTGCATGTAGCCGCGCTCGATTGCCGCGACCGCGCCGCCGAAGTCGTCGATCTTCGACAGATACTCCTGCGTCTTCA
>Ga0335079_10001795_pt1 | contig 24546 bp, 27 predicted proteins | sample Lox_Sample_33_FD_206719 | JGI IMG/M metagenome (GOLD analysis project Ga0335079, IMG submission 206719) | Soil microbial communities from Loxahatchee National Wildlife Refuge, Florida, United States - Lox_Sample_3.3 | ecosystem: Environmental > Terrestrial > Soil > Wetlands | place: USA...
CCCGAGCTTACGATCGCGCACAGCGCCCCGCAAGGGAGGCTGTGAAAGCAGGTCGAGCGAGGGTTATAAAGCGAGCTACTGGCCGAGACGAATGGACCCCACACCACCTCGGAACTCTCTTACTTTTAGCCTTAGCTTCTAGCTGTCAGCTCTCAGCCCTCAGCCCTTCGCAACGCCCTCCTAGCATAATGATTCTCCGAACACTGTCATGCTGAGCGAAATCGGGAGGAGCGCACAGCGACCCTCACGATCGAGTCGAAGCATCCCTACCCGTCTCTCGAAACCACAGTTGGATTCGCGCACGAAAGAACTATCCGCGAAATCCGCGATCTTCCGCGGGAAAGAAGTTACTCTCACTTCGCAGAATTCCCCGGGCCGCCGACGGCATAAATCCGTGGAATTCTCTTCTCCAATGGGGGCAGCGCTGGAAACGCCGCGTGCGGCTCGCTCTGATACCAATACGCGACGGAGAAGTAATTGTCGGATCGCACGTTCGCGTGTCCGTGTTCGATGGTGGCGCGGAGAGACTTTGTGAAGGTGATCGGCGAGTCCAGGTGGAATCGATAGACGGACGATCTGCCGCCCGCTACTTCCTGTCCGACCACGGGCGCGCCAAACAGCCCGTATGAGAACGGATGTCCACCGAAATCCCATGCGCCTAAGAAGTAATCTTCCGAGCCAGTTCCGTTGATGGATGGCAGTTTCTCGCCATCGACGAAGAACATGTCGTCGCCCTCGCCCCACCAGTTGTCCTGATTCTGCAGCACGGACATGGTTACGCCAACGAAATGTCCACGGCCCGTAGCCTCCATCCAGACGTAGTTGCCTTCACCATCGAGGTTCTTCTTGTCGTTGACGAGGCGATCACCATTCGACTTCCAGTCGGTGCTCCAACCGTAGTTTGGTGCTGCCTGCCGGTACTGCGCATGGAAATATAGTTGATCAGTGGGAAGGGACTTGCTATATGCGCGGTAGTCGATGTTGAAGTAAAACGCATCGGTCTTGATCGGTCCTTCATTTGTGACCGTGATACGCGCATGCTTCTGGAACGGCATGGGGAAGAAGCAGTTCAGCGCTTTGTCGGATCCCACCGACAGCGGAGTCGACTGATACAGGTGGTAGTCCCCTAGCCCCAGCCCGAAGAAGTCTCCGATTGGAGCTTCGACGCTAGGCGTGCTCTCACCGTCCCAATACATCCGAAGCACGAGTGCCTTGAGATGACTCGGGTCGTCGCTCGCGATCGTCACCCAGACGTGCGTGATGATGCCTGGTCCAGCTTCGTCAAGCAGAGTGAGTGTTTCGCCCGGTGCTACTGCGCGAGCGTCGCCGTTTGCGCCGCTGCGGTCATAGCTCGAGGCGCGATGCTGCACGTAATCTTTCGCCTCGGGAAGGCTCGACAGCCAGTTGGATGGATCCTGAGCGAATGCGCACACCGCCATCAGACTGCAGGCCACCACGGCTAACAATCGTTTCATCGAATCTCCTTGGGGAACCGCGCGATTACTTTACGCTGTTCGTCGAAGAACGTCAGCGAAAGATTTCCATTTGACCCGACTGTTCGAAGCGGAGAATTTCGCAATTTTATTGTAGAAGGAGGGCAATGGTGCCATCATTCTGCATTCCCGCATGGGGCTTCGCGAAGGAGATTGTCATGAGTTCTGAATGGGCAGATAGTCTCATTTCCGAAAGGAACAGAAAGGTAGAACAGCGGCGAATCGAAGATGAGAGGGTTGAGAATGATAGCAAATTAGTTGCAACCAACATTGAACCGCGATGGAAATCGATCTGTAAGTTGGTGAAGCAATATGTCCAAGAATTGAACGAAGCAAGCAAGGAGCACTTGCTGCGCCCCATCGTAAAGCCAACTTCAATCGTGATTTCGCTAAGAAAGGGGCGAAGATCCACCACTAGAATCGATTTGAACCTCGGGTGCAAGCAACTCAATGTACCGTTTTACAAGCTACCGCTGAGATTGATCGTGAATCGTTCCGGAGTGCTGATTTGGAAGAGTTCGGCCACATCCGATCCTCGAAGCTTGTGGAATGAGGATCAGATTGCCAAACTGTTTGTGGAATACGCGTGGGATCACTTACATCGTTAGCGTGCTTCTCAACGAATCTTCGAAATTGAAGTTTGCTTCCTGCTTAAATCCACCCAGTTAGGTTCTAAGAAGATCCAGCTTCTTTTTCGTTCGACTCCTGCGCTGAAACGTCATCAAGATATTTGCTGAGCTGAGCGAAATCCTCGGGCAGCATTTCGTCGAAATGAATACCGTTGCCAAACTGCGGGTCAGATGTAATCACGGTTCCGGAGATCAGAAGGGTATCTCCGGCTTCGAGCCTGAGATCTACATGACTTCCGCGGGGCAGAGGGTACAGACTCTCGATATAGCATCCTTCGAGACTGAGGTCGGTGGTGGTGTACCGCATTGGCGCAGAGAAGTCGTCAGCGTGAATCTCCACGGGCACGCGTACCTTAAATCGGTGACACTTGCGTCGTTCTTCCATGGGGGAACTGTCCTTTTGGAAGAAGTCTAGTACTTGTCTGCCGAAAGGCAATATGACGCTGGTCATTGCCCGCAAAATGCGGGGCCGCAACTCGTCATGGACGAAGTTCCAGAGCAGGGATCAAGTTTGACCACTGTCATTGAAGCTTCCGCTCCAATTTTTCAATAACGTTGCCGGGTGGCACTATTTGTTTTCTGTTGAGTCTTGGCCTTTTCCTGCTCGGTTCCGGAAGTTTCTGCGATCGCTTGCAAAGCTCCGATGATGGTTCCGGCTTGATAGTAGCGATCGACATCGGCAAGACCGGCCTCCAGACTGTAAGGCGACACGATGTGAGCAGGAGTGTCGCCCGCCTTTTCTATCTCCGGACAGCCGTTTGAAGGACACACGGCCGGGGCTTTCATGTGATCCTGATCTTGCAGGATCGCCAGTGTGGCAGCCCGATTGGCTCGCATCTTCTGGACGATGGCAGACCGTGTCTGTTGATCGTAAAAGTTTTTCAAGTAGCTTGTCTTGATTCCGGTGGTTCCCGTTGCGACTGCGGATAGTACGCTTTTCAAGTGTGCGGTTCCGGTTACCGACGAGACACCCGTCAAGCCGAGATTGGCAACGTCTCCGCCGAAATTAATTGCAGCATCGGATCCATAATATTTTTCTTCAAACGGTGAGTAGTTTTGATCGATGAGCGCAATCAGTTCCCTGAGAATCTGGTTGCGTCGCTCGGCCATCTTCTGCCGGGTAGCCGCCGCTTGTGTTGTTTCTGGATCGGGGGAGCACGTAGCCGGCGAAGGTTCACAGATCTTCTGATAATCGCTCAAGAGGGACTTAGATCTGACGTCATCAAGATATTGATTTCTGATGATGTTGTGCGGGACGTAGGCTTTCGGCTTGTACTGAGCGCAACTCTGGAACAGGAGGCAAGCGGAAAGAAAGGCACATAGTCCGTACACCCGTAGGTTCAGAGTCATACGGTCTCCTTTTGGGGGAAGTGCGCGGAATTGTTGGGCTCATGATCCGGCAGTTTGATGCAGCCGTCAGTGACTCACGTCACCGCCACCTTAGGGGGCGGCTAATCGAAATCAGCGCTGGCGACGACCTGGCATGTGGATGCTTACGAAGAGAATGATGAGAACAACGGCAGAGGCTCCGATGGCGGTGCGGAGCAAGAAGTCGGCAAAGAATGAAGCGAGTCTGAGGGAGAGCAGAAATGATCGGGCGACGCTATCAAGATGAATGGCTGGACGCGGAATCATTGATGGATCTCTTTCCTGGTTGGAAAATCCCTATTTCCGGCAAGACCAGCCAGAAGTGGGACACGCTGTCTTGACAAGTTCGAAGTCCCGCTCTAAACGCCGCGACTGAAGCGACGTTTAGAACGGGGATCCCGCTTCCTCCTTTGCTTACTGCGCGGGCGTGGATGGGGCAGTTGGAACGGGCGCATCGGCCGTAACTTCCGGCGTGACCGGGTTGATCTTCACCGTCGCGAGAATCTGTTCGAGGCGGTTAAAAACCTTGTCGCGGTCGACATGCTTCACGAGGCCTTCTTCGGAAGCGTTGGTGGTGACGTTGAGCACGAACTCATAGCAGGCTCCGTTCTGGTACATGTGGAAGAACTTGGAGTCGCTCTGGCGCGTGCCCTCGCCGGAAACCGCTTCGGTGGCGCGGAACTCCATGTCGCCGACCAGGAGCTTGTTCTTCAGCGAATCGTCCTCGGATTTAACCGCACTGTTGTCAGCGGCGGGCGTGGGTTGTGCCTCAGACTTCGTAGCGTCTTTCACAGGTTCCATCGAAACCGGCGTTGAATCTGATTTCACAACTTGCTTCGGCGCCGGGACAGCGAACTGTCCGCACTGATCTTCCGAAAGAGTCTTATTCACGCTCACATTGAAGAACGCAGACGAGAAGTCGGTGTTGATGTAGTTGGTCTCGGGCAGTTCGACTGCGGCGAGTGCAGTTCCACCCGGCTGTACGAAGTTCATCGGAATCGGATTGCTGGATACGAGCTGCGAGGCGGCATCTCCGGTCTCGATGGCATAACGCCGCGGATACTCGAAGGTCACGCCCGAGCTCTTGTCGGCGTAGTTCACGGTCGCGGGCTTCCGGCGCTGGACAGGCTTCTTCGGAGCGGGCTTGCTGTCAGACGCGGCAATCGCGGGCATCGGCGCCGGGACAGGCGTCGACGGCTGCATCGCAGGCGCTTGCTTGTTCGAGGTTACGGGTTTCGGTTTGTCGCTGGAACATCCGACGGCTAACGAGCAGATGATCAGCAGGGCAGCGAAAGCGTAGGCGTGAATGTCGCCAGTGGCTGCGCTAATTTTCTTTCCCCAGGAAACTGAGGTACGGGTGTTGCGAATCGTGTTGATGCGGGTCATGGTGGTTGCCTCCTGCCGGGTCGCGGCACAATGGAGGAATGCAGGGCGTGCGCCATTCTTAGAGACGCTGATTTTGCTGGGGTTAGCGACGATTGATTGCCGGTGGAACGTGGAACCTGGGACACGAGCGTGGAAGGGAGAACACGGTTTCCATCCTGCCTTAGGCGGCACTTTTTCTACGCGTCAAACTCCGGATATCGTAACTAGGTTATGCAACTTTCTTCATCTTGACGGGATGGAAATACAGTCCCATCCTTGCCAGACTGGAGGACAGTTATGTTGCGTAGGTCTCTCACTGGGCTTAAGTCGGCCTCTCCATCGCTGGATCAACAGATGAAGCTCTACACGGTTGCTGCCCTAGCGGCTGGCGTGGGTGTACTCGCGTTAGCCCAGCCTGCTGAGAGCGAAGTAGTCGTCACCAAGAAGACCATTCCGATTCCGGTTTCACAATTCGATGGTCAGCAGAATCTGGTTCCGATCTCGCTCAATAACAACGGAATCAATGATTTTTCTTTCTCGCTGTACAGCTTCGCCTACCACTCGGCATTCCGAGAGTTGAGGATATTCCCTGTAGAAGGCGGAGCGGTCGTGTCGAAGGTGAAGACTGCAGGAGAAACGCCGTTGGCGCTGGCCCTGGTACGCGGGGCAAAGATCGGCCCTTCAGCGCACTTTAGTTCCGATAACAATACTGAGATCGAGGGGTCTCACGCCAATTTTGGTTACACAAGATCCGGCAAGTCTTACTACAACAAAACTTCTGCCGGATATTGGGGCGGTAACGCGAAGAATCGCTATATCGGTGTGAAGTTTTTGATCAACGGCCAAACACATTACGGCTGGGTACGGTTGACAGTAACAATCGGGCCGCACACGCCGATTGCGGCGACCATCACGGCTTACGCGTATGAAACGGTGGCGAATAAGGTGATCAAGGCCGGAACATTGACGAGCGCGAGTTCAACGGCCGCGAAGGCGGATGTCGGAGCCACGCGATCAAGCAACGCATCGCTCGGGATGCTAGCCCTTGGGTCCGAGGGCCTGCCGCTTTGGCGAAGGGAAGACAGCTTCACAAGCAATTAAGCCCAACTAAGAACCCCACTTCTGACAAACCGGCCAGAAGTGGGGCTTCGTTTTCTTACCCTTCTCGTTCTCTATGATCAGTAAAGCTTGCAAAGACCGATGAGGTCGTTGGCAATCTGCGTCGCGCCGTCTTGCACGTTCGGAATGCTGTGCGGCGCGTCGGCAACACAAGTTTGTTCCTTGCTGCTGGTGATCTTGTCGTACCAGTCAAGGCCGATCGGAATGGCCGAACTTGTATCAGTGCCGCCGAAGACGACATTTACGTACGTGTGCGGGAAGTTGTAGACGGCGCCAGTAGCTTCGACGCTATCGTTTAGGAAAAAGGTCGAACCTCCTGGGGGCGGCGTGCCTTTCACCGCATTGGAGCAGTAGTTGTTGGGAGTCCACGCAGGATCCCACACGCCCGCGTCCGTGACTCCGAAGCACGTGCCTAGGTTGCCCTTTCCGCAGAAGGTCGCCATCTTTCCTTGTTTGCACATGCAGCCCCAGTCGAGTCTTCCCGTCGGAGGTCCGCTGGTGACTTCGGCCATGGAGAGGTTGTTGGGATATTGCGACAGAACATACGCAAGGGCGCCCGCGCCACCGCTGTTGGCGGTCGCGCACATCGGCTTGCTGCTATTGTTCTGGATCTTCGTGTAGACGTAGTTGGCTACTGTAGCCCAGCGGCATGATGCTGCAAGAACGCCTCCAGGACCCTCGACCCATCCACCAGGCTGGCTGGTGTTAAACGGCGTGCCCCACGAGACCTGCACAGTACGGAATCCGGCGTTGAAAACATTCTGAACCGCCGTCTTGCCGAAAGTGAAGATTGTGTCGTAAAGGCCGTTTCCATCGGTACCCGTTCCGTAAAGCACGGTACCCTTCGGGCTCGAAGGAGTATTGATCTTAAGGTAAGCAAATACGTTGTTGACGCCCGGACAGGTCACGGTGAGTTGTTGGCAGGTGGCTCCCGTCAAGCCACCGCTGTGACAAGTGATGGACTGCTCAGTGACAGTGCCGAGAGACCGCGTCGGATGGACCGCTGCGACGATGTCGTCGTCCTGCGCGAACGCTGCGCCGCAGAGGATGAGTGCCACGGCGGCAGCGAAGAGACACTTTCTCATGATTAGCTCCTAGGCTGAATTCTGGGGTCCCCAGGGTTCTACGAAGCTTGCGTTACGTTGCCTCGCGCCGCGTCCCACACGGAATTCCCTTCGCGGGCGAGAAAGATACGTTCAGCGATGAGGATCCGGTCCAGGGGGAAGGAGCGGAATTAGTGCAATAGGTCGTCCAAGTGGCGTTAGCAGGAGTCTGCGCCTCAGCGAATCCCAGTGTCAAGAGGGGATGAAGGCGAGGTTTTCAACAGAGTTGAAATCTTGTTGCTCTTCCGCGAAACAGGTATCGTGGACGGCTTAGTGCAAAGTGAATCGCTCCGGGAGCCTGTTTATGCGCTGGCTGTGTGTGGTGATCCTAGGTCTGACGGCGGCAACTGTTTGCGCGCAGGAAAAGGTCATTATTGATACCGACATCGGCGACGATGTGGATGACGCGTTTGCGCTAGCGCTGGCGGTAAAAAGTCCGGAGTTGCAGGTGCTGGGGATCACGACCACGTTTGCCGAAACCGAGGTGCGCGCGCGGATTGTTGACCGCTTTCTGGGAGAAGTGGGGAAAAGCGATATTCCGGTGCTGGCCGGAAAAGCGACGGGCAAGACCTCAATGTCGCAGCGGCGCTATGCCGAGGGCGGACATTTTGGAAAGAGCTCCCATGGCGATGCGGCCGAATTCATTCTGCAGCAGATTGGAAAACATCCTGGAGAGATCACGCTCATTGCTATTGGCCCGCTGATGAACGTAGGCGAGGTTATCGACCGGGACGCTGCCGTATTCCGCAAGTTGAAACGCGTGGTCATTATGGGCGGATCGGTGCGCAAAGGATATGGAGATTTGGGATACAACGAAAAAGTGGCCCCGATGCCCGAATGGAACATTTTGAACGACGTAAAGTCAGCGCAGAAGTTATTCACCTCGGGAGTGCCGCTCTTCGTGATGCCGCTCGATTCGACTCAGTTGAAGCTGGATGAGGTGAAACGTGCATTTCTGTTCACACGCGAGACAACAGTGACGGATCAACTGGCGATTCTCTATCACTTGTGGGCCCAGGAGACGCCAACGTTGTTTGATCCAATGACGCTTGCATATGTTCTCAAACCGGAGTTGTGTCCAGTGACGCCGCTGCATATTCGCGTGGATGAGAAGGGAAATACGCTGGAGGAACCGGGAGCGCCAAATGCACAGGTGTGCCTCAGTTCAAATCCTGAGGATTTCTTTCAGTTTTACTTGAGGAGAGTGGGAGAGAGATAACTCGAGTTCCAAGGTTTGAACTTTTCTATGCGATCTACTGAAAACAAACGGCGTGCGTTTCTGAAGCAGGCAGGAATCGCGTTGCCGGGTGCCGCGTTTTTCTCCCAAGCCGCCTCTTCAGGTGCACAGGATTCCCGAAGAACGGGGCCATCGACTGTTTATGACGTCCGCACGTTTGGGGCTGTCGGCGATGGAAAAACGATCGACACTGCAGCGATCAACCGGTCGATCGATGAGGCTGCTGCTGCCGGAGGCGGCACAGTTTATCTCCCGGCCGGGAACTACCTTTGTTATTCCATCCATCTCAAGAGCAAGGTTGCGCTTTATCTGGATCAGGGAACGACGATTGTAGCTGCCGATCCGGCACCGGATGCGGCGAAGAGCTACGATCCGGCTGAGTCCAACAAGCCTTGGGAGGACTACCAGGACTACGGCCACAATCACTGGCACAACAGTCTGATCTGGGGCGAAGGCCTCAGCGATGTCTCAATCGTTGGTCCCGGATTGATCTGGGGCAAGGGTTTGAGCCGGGGTTGGGGCGCCGGCCCGACCGCGGAGAATCCTGGTGTCGCGAACAAGGCGATTGCGTTGAAGAACTGCCGGAATGTGATCCTGCGCGATTTCTCCATCCTTCATGGTGGGCACTTCGGAATCCTTGCAACCGGCGTAGACAATCTGACCATCGACAATCTGAAGATCGATACGAATCGTGACGGCATGGATATCGACTGCTGCCGCAACGTGCGCGTATCAAACTGCAGCGTCAATTCCCCGTGGGACGACGCGATTTGCCTGAAGAGTTCCTTTGCACTGGGATTCGCGCGCGCGACAGAAATGGTGACCATCACCAACTGCATGGTCGCAGGCAGCTATCAGGAAGGGACGCTGCTCGACGGAACGTGGAAGAAGTTCCCGCCAGAAGAAAAAGTGCCGCGCACCGGGCGGATCAAGTTCGGGACCGAATCGAATGGCGGATTCAAGAACATCACCGTCTCGGATTGTGTGTTCGACGGATGCCGCGGTTTGGCGATAGAGAGCGTGGATGGTGCCGTCGTAGAAGATGTGACTTGCACGAACATCACGATGAGGGATGTATACGAGGCGCCGATTTTTCTTCGGCTCGGAGCGCGCATGCGCGGACCGGCAGGAGCTTCTGTCGGAGTGATGCGGCGGGTGGTTTTGAGCGGCATCACTTGCGCGCAGGCGCAGTCGTCGCCGAAGATCGCGTGCATTCTCGCCGGGATTCCGGAGCACCCGATCGAAGATGTGAAGGTCAGCGACGTCATTTTGGTGACGCGTGGGAGCGGGACGAAGGATGACGCCGAAGTGAAGGTGCCGGAAAAAGAGAAGCAGTATCCCGAGCCGAATATGTTTGGAACGACTCCGGCGCATGGATTCTTTGTGAAGCATGTGCGTGGACTCGAGATGCAAGGCGTGAAGATTGAAGCGGCGAAACCCGATGCACGGCCGACATTCGTGATGGAGGATGTACAGGACGCGACATTCGGGCGGCTGAAAGTGCCGTTCACCGGGGCGGTTCCAGCCTTCGTCTTGCACCAGGTGAAGGACATCAGCGTGTTTCGCAGCAAGCCCGTGCCGGATACGGAGGTTGTGGCGGCGGAGAATAAAGAAATCTAGTTCTGAATTCTTAATTCTTTATCACCGCAGAGGTCACCGAGTTTCACAGACAACAGTGACTATTGAAGGAAGCTATGAAGACAATTGGAATGATGTTGTCTGTGTTCGTGCTGTCCGCGATCGCGCTCGGGCAAAAGCAAGATATCGATTTGATCGTGACGCATGGAATCGTGGTAGCGATGGATCCGGCGCGATCGGTTTATCAAGATGGCGCCGTTGCCGTGCGCGGAGACGTGATTGTTGCAGTCGGCCCACGGACTGCAATCGAGGACAAGTACCATTCCACGCAATTGATCGATGCGCAAGGCGCTTTGATTCTGCCAGGTTTCATCAATGGGCATACGCATGTTCCAATGACGTTGTTTCGCGGGCTTCACGACGACGTGACCTTGAACGACTGGCTCTATAAATACATCTTTCCCGCGGAAGCGAAGAATGTGAATGAAGAATTCGTCCGTTGGGGTACCCGGCTTGCCGCTGCCGAGCAGATTCGCGCGGGGGTAACCACGTTCGCCGACATGTATTACTTCGAAGATGCCATCGCCGAAGAGACAAAGGCCGCAGGCATGCGCGGAGTGTTGGGAGAAACGTTCATTGATTTTCCGGCGCCCGACAACAAGTCTGAAGCCGAAATGTTGGCCTACACAGAAAAATTCCTCAAGAAGTGGCAGGGAGATCCTTTGATCCATGCGGCTCCAGCTCCGCATTCGATTTATACGTGCTCGAAGAAAACCCTGCAGGATTCGGCCGCGCTCGCGAGGAAATATCATGCGCCAATTCTGATTCACGTCGCCGAAATGAAAAAAGAGCGCGATGACAGCGAGAAGCAGAATGGGATGTCTCCGGTCCAGTACCTAGAGAAACTTGGGATCTTAGGACCTGATGTCGTGGCGGCACATTGCATTTTTGTGGATGCGGACGATCGCAAGACCTTGGCTGAGCGTGGTGTAGGCTGCGTGCACAATCCGTCGAGCAACATGATGATCGCCAGCGGTGTAGCCCCTGTTCCTGAGCAGCGCGCTGCCGGCATCGCCGTCGGATTGGGAACAGACGGTCCTGCCGGCAGTAACAACGATCTCGACATCATGGAAGAGATCGACCTGGCGGCAAAGCTGGCCAAGATTTCAAAGATGGATCCGTTGGCGATCGGCGCGAAAGATGTTGTCGCAATGGCCACAATCGATGGCGCGCGGGCCGTGCATCTCGAGAAAGAAATTGGCTCTCTCGAGGTTGGGAAGAAAGCGGATCTGGTGCTGATCGGTTTGAATGAGCCCAATGCCGTGCCGATGTATGAGGTTTATGCGCAGATCGCATATTCCTTGAAAGGAAGCGACGTACAGACGGTCATCGTTGGAGGGAAGGTCCTCATGAGGGATCGAAAACTCCTCACGCTGGATGAACCTGCGATTCTGAGAAAGGCGCGGGAGTATGGCAAGTCAGTGAAGGCTTCGCTCGGGATGGAATGATCAGCGGGCGGGATGACCTGAGCCGTATTTGAGATAGCTCAAGAAAATGCAAGTCAGCTGGTCCACCAAGTCTGAGTCAGTCTTTGGCAGGATTGGCGCCCACGTATCCGAGAGAACATCAAGGATCACGATCTCTCGAAGCGTGATGGCCAGTGTCATCAAAGCCAACGAAGCAGCTTTTTCTGGCTTGGGATGTGTGATCTCAGCGCGTTTGCTCAGCACGAAATCGACAACTTGCCGAAAATTACGCACCTCGATTTCGTCCATCGCCTTGCGAAAACTTACGCTGGAGTGTGAACGCACGAATTGCGTCAGAGCTCGCATGAGGCCAGCATGCTTACGGTAGCTTTCCAAAGTCGTGCGAACCAAATACCTCGCCAGTTCTTCTAGAGAGAAGCTCTTGCTGAGTTCAGGGCTAAGAATGTCGGTGGTGCGCCTCTCAGAGGACTGCAGGGTTTCCAGCATTAAGGTGCGCAGGAGTGCGTCCTTGTCTCGAAAGCGGCGGTAAACCGAGCCGGGTGAAAGTCCGGCCCGACGCGCTATCAAGGGTATAGTGGCCCCCTCCAGACCCTTTTCCTCCAGAGTCTCCGCGGCGGCTTTGAGAAGGCGCCTCAAAGACTCACGGCTGCGGTCCTGTTGTGGAGTGAGACTTGCCATTGCTTCAACAAAAGAATACGGTTGACACAAGCATAATGCAAATGTAAATTCACATTTACATACATGACCATGAATATCTTGCTGCAGCATTTGCTTGTGCTCTTTTTGGTAGCCGTGGCGCCGATTTGGGATCGTTATGAGATTCCGAGGCTGAAGGCCAGCACGCGTCCAGGAAAAAAGGTTAGGTTCTACATCCAGATCATGCTGGCGTCGTGGATATGCGCGCTGGTCGCGCTGGGGACGAATGGCCTGGCGACCATTTCCAACATACGAAACCTGCCCGGCGAAATTCCGTGGCTCGATGAGGGTTCGAGGGGCCGGATCGCGATGGAAGGGCTGACTGCGGGAATGTTATTTGCGATCTTTGTACCCGCGCTGCTCGCCGTGCGCAGCGAGAAGATTCGAACCAAGGCTGGGAAGGCCGCGAGAAAACTTGCATTCCTTTTACCGTCAACGATCGAAGAGCGAAAGTGGTGGTGGGTCGTATCCATCACCGCGGGACTGTGCGAGGAGATTGTTTACCGCGGATTTCTGCTGCACTATCTGCATGTGATTCCATGGCATTTAAGTCTGACGTGGGTCCTGGTTGTGTCGTCGCTCATTTTCGGGATAGGGCATCTCTATCAGGGGATTGCCGGGGCAGTGCAGACGGCGCTGATTGGATTCGTTTTCGGCGGCCTATTCATCATCACGGGCAGCTTGCTTCTGCCGGTGGTCATTCACGCGCTGATGGATCTGCGGGTCCTGGCGATGCTTCCCGAAGGATTTGAGACGGCCTTAGACTAGGTCGGGGACAGCAGATTCCTCGCGCGGGCGGCCCTTTATGTGACTCAGACCTCAGTCCATATCTCTTGTTGTTCAGCTTCGTTGTGTAGACTCCTTCCATGAGATTTCTTGCCGGATTGCTGTTGCTGGCTTCATCTGTTTGTAACGCGCAAAAGGTCGCGATCACCTTTGACGATCTGCCTCTGAATGGCGACTTGCCTCCTGGAGTAACGCGGGTGCAGATCGCTCAGGATACGATCGCGTTGCTGAAGCAGCGACATTTGCCGGCCGCATACGGATTTATCAACGCCAAAAAGCTGGAAGGAAACGTCGATGCTGCCGAGGCGCTTAAGGTCTGGGCTGCGAATGAGCCGTTGGGAAATCACACTTACGGCCATCTAAACCTGAATGAGAACCCGGTCGAGGCTTTCGAGCGCGAGATCGATCAGAACGAGCCCGCTCTGGAACTACTCGCAGGCAAAGACGCGAACTGGCACTGGTTGCGATATCCATTTCTCCATGAAGGAGAAACCGTAGAGAAGCGACGGGCGGTACGCTCTTACCTTCAGGCGCACGGCTATCGCGTGGCGCAGGTAACACTCGATTGGGAAGATTACCTGTGGAATTCGGCATATGCCCGATGCGCCGCAAAGAGCGACGCGCAGTCAATCGCGTGGTTGCGGTCGAGCTATCTCGAGACTGAATCGGCATACCTTGATTTGGGAAATCAGCTTTCGTCGCTTGTCTATGGACATAACATCAATCACGTCTTGCTGCTGCATCTCGGAGCTTTCAGCAGCACGATCCTGCCCGAGGCGTTTGACCTGATGCAGAAAAAAGGATTCACGTTTGTGACGCTGGAGGAAGCAGAGAGCGATCCTGCATACGAAGGGGATCCGGACGTGGGGTCCAAGTACGGCGGAACCCTACTCGAATTGTGGATCGAGGCAAAGAAGATCAAGTTTCCGCAAGTGAAGGACAAACCCTACAAGCAGCTGCGCGAGATATGTAAATAGATCGTGTTTTGGCGCTTTCAAGGTTTTGCCATACATTGGGACCCTTGCTGCCACCTAGGCGATTACAACGTCAAAGTTCCTTCTCCAGGGCTGGATCTTGCCGTCCGTCCCTTATAATCAAGAGATTCTCTATGACTGCGGTTTTAGACAGGATTGTCGCCGCTACGCGGGCGCGGGTGGAGAGGTCTAAGCGCTCGGCGGATATGGGTGTGCTCGACAGGCAAGCCAATGCCCACGTTCCGCGCGGATTCCGACGGAGACTGGATACCCGGAGTCGAGATGGGATTGCGGTGATTGCAGAGTTGAAGAAGGCGTCGCCTTCGAAAGGTCTGATTCGAGCTGATTTTGACCCTGCGATTCTGGCAAGAGAGTTGGAGGCTGCGGGCGCGGCATGTCTTTCCGTACTGACCGATGAAGAGTTCTTTCTGGGATCGTTGCGCAATTTGCAAGCCGCATCGGCGGCGGTTGCGATTCCTTGCCTGCGAAAAGACTTCATCGTTGACGAATTTCAGTTGATTGAAGCACGCGCGAATTCAGCGGATGCCGTGTTGCTGATCGTGGCTGCGCTCTCGCAGGCTGAACTGGTTGCATTGTCGGATGCGGCGCACTCACGCGAAATGGATGTGTTGTGCGAAGTACATGACGCAGATGAATTACAGCGCGCGCTGGATGCAGGATGCGATCTGATCGGAGTCAATACACGCGATCTGAAAACTTTCCAGGTTTCGCTGGAGACAGCGTTCGCGTTGGCGCCCAAGTTTCCGGACGAGGTCGTTCGGGTGGCGGAAAGCGGAATTCATTCGTCCGACGATATAGCTCGGCTGCGGGACGCCGGATATGACGCGTTCCTGATTGGCGAATCGCTGATGCGGGCGGCGTCCCCGGGTAAGGCCTTGCGTGAACTGATGCGAGTTCCCAGCACTCGTTACCCAGAGTCCAGCAAAACATCGGCTGCCTTATGACCTGGGTCAAGATTTGCGGGATGACGAATCTGGAAGACGCTCTGGTCGCGGCAGATGTTGGCGCAGATGCGGTCGGGTTCGTGTTTTATGAAAAAAGTCCACGCAACGTCAACGTGGAAGCAGCCCGGGAAATTATCCGGCAGTTGCCAAAGCAACTGGAGAAGGTTGGCGTATTTGTTAACAAAGCGGAAGACTTCATCGATTTGGTGATCGAAAAGACAGCCATTACAGCGGTTCAAATGCATGGAGACGACGAAGACCCGCGCGTTGCCGATCTGATAATGAAGCGTCGCAGTGACATCAAGATTTTACCGGCAATATCGATGAAACGCCCTAACCCCGCGGGTTGGGCGATGATGTGGCATCCAGATTCGGTCTGCGCGTTTTTATTGGACTCAGGCGGCAATGGAAAACATGGCGGGACAGGCCAGAGTTTTGATTGGCGTAGCTCCACGGATTCAGTGGATGCAATACGTAGCATCGGAAAACTTGTAGCGGCTGGAGGTTTGTGTCCGGCGAACGTTGGCGAGGCCATCGCTACTCTGCGGCCTTGGGGAGTGGACGTTGTTTCTGGCGTAGAAGCTTCTCCCGGAAAAAAAGATCCTGAGAAGGTGCGAGCCTTTGTTCGGGCGGTGCGTGAATACGATCGGCGCACAGTCTGAACGCCATCGGATTCCTCTCTGGCTTCGCCGGTTCGGAATAGCATCAGTAAACATAAATAGACATGGCTACAGTTCCTCACAATCCGAAAGTCAAAGTTTCCTCCCCGGGGGGAAAGGGAGCACGGTACAAGGGGCACCCCACTCGCATTCCACCAAAGTCGATTCATTCGCCTGAACCTGGACGGTTCGGCATCTATGGCGGGCGCTACGTTCCCGAGACGTTAATGGCTGCCTTGGACGAACTGGAGCGCGAATACTCCAAGGCGAAAAAAGACAAGAAATTCCAGGCGCGGCTGGATGAGTTGCTTTCGACTTATGCAGGTCGTCCTACTCCATTGTTTTTTGCCCGCCGGCTCACGGCGAAACTCGGCGGGGCGAAGATTTATCTCAAGCGCGAGGACCTGCTGCACACCGGGGCGCACAAGATCAACAACTGCCTGGGACAAGCACTGCTCGTGGAGCGCATGGGCAAGCATCGCGTGATCGCAGAAACCGGAGCAGGGCAGCACGGCGTTGCGACGGCGACCGTGAGCGCGCTGATGGGATTCGACTGCATCGTGTACATGGGGACCGAAGACATGCGGCGGCAGGAATTGAATGTATTCCGCATGCGCCTGCTTGGAGCCGAAGTGCGCGGCGTCAATTCCGGATCCCGCACGTTGAAGGACGCGATCAACGAGGCCATGCGCGATTGGGTTACGAATGTACGCACGACGCACTACTTGTTGGGAAGCGTCCTGGGAGCGCATCCCTATCCGACGATGGTTCGAGACTTCCATCGCGTGATCAGCCGCGAAGCTCGCGCGCAGATGCTGAAAGCTGAAGGAAAGCTCCCTACTGCTGTAATTGCGTGCGTTGGCGGCGGGTCCAACGCGATTGGGGCATTCTACGAATTCATCAAAGACAAGCACGTTCAGTTGATAGGTGTCGAAGCTGGCGGGCGCGGCGAGTCGCTGGGCGATCATGCCGCACGGTTTCGCGGAGGCTCTCCCGGAGTGCTGCAGGGAACTTATTCGTATGTGTTGCAGGACTCGGGCGGCCAAATCGCTCTCACGCATTCGGTCTCTGCCGGTTTGGACTATCCGTCGATCGGCCCGGAGCACGCTGCGTTGCGTGATGCTGGGCGAGCAGAATACGTGCCGGCCTCCGATGCCGAAGCGCTTGAGGCGACGACTACATTAGCCCGTACTGAAGGCATTATTCCGGCGCTCGAGTCCGCTCATGCCGTGGCGGAAGTGATGAAGCGTGCACCCAAGATGAAAAAATCTGACGTAGTGATTGTGAATGTGTCGGGACGCGGCGATAAGGATATCGGGATCCTGCGGGAGAATCTCAGAATCGATTAGCGAGTGTGGCGTGCAGCACTACCGACAGAGGAGCGAAGAATGAATAGACGGCTGAGTATTGCTGTTCCTTGGTTCCTTATCGTTACGGCCTGCTGGCTGCCCGCGCAAATCACAACTGCGCCAGCATCTGAGACAAGTTCTATACGGGAGAAGTTGCTCGGCAGTTGGCGCTTGGTATCAAGGGATGAACAATTTGCGGACGGAAAGATCAAGACTCGCACGGACGCAGTTGGCCTGATTATGTACACGGCCGACGGACACATGTCTGTCCAGATCATGTTGCCGGAAGACACCGAAGCTCCCAACAATCCGGTGCAATATCAGCAAAACGCATATGAGGCCTACCAGGGAACGTACACGATTGACGAGAAGGCGCACACCGTGACTCATCATGTGGAGAGCGCTTTGGTCCGTAGCCTGATTGGCAAGAATCTGACCCGCGTCTACCGTTTCGAAGGAAAACAGTTGATCCTGAAGTCATCGCGTGCCGACGAACACTGGACGATCACGTGGGAGCATAACTGAATTGCGATGCCTCTGACTTTCTACAACAAACCGGCGTTCGTGGCATACGTGACGTGCGGAGATCCCGATATCGCCACGACACGGGAAATCGTCCTGGCGGCGATTGAGTCCGGAGCCGGTGTTATCGAGTTGGGCGTGCCTTTCAGCGATCCGGTGGCGGATGGGCCTGTGATTCAGAGGGCAAGCGAGCGCGCGCTGAAGCAGGGCACTTCTCTGGCACACGTGCTGACACTGGCGGCGGAAATTCGGGAGCAGGCGCAATCCACCGGACTCATCATTTTTTCGTACCTGAATCCGATCCTGCGGATGGGAATGGACAAGTTCTGCAAAGTTGCGCGCGCCGCGGGAGTAGACGGAGTTCTGATCACCGATCTGCCAGTAGAGGAAGCTGGCGAATATCTGAGAGCGATGCGGGAGTATGACTTGTCTCCGGTGTTTCTCGCCGCTCCCACGAGTTCCGATGAGCGTCTGAAACGCATTGCAGCGGCTTCGCGCGGGTTTGTGTACGCAGTTTCGCGAACCGGAGTCACCGGGCAGCGGCAGGAGTTGGCCAATGATGCGCGAAAACTGGTGAAGCGGTTGCGCAGAGTGACGAAATTGCCGATCGCGCTTGGATTCGGCATTTCAACGCCTGAGCAGTTTGCCGAAGTTGGAGAATTTGCCGACGCGGTTGTCGTTGGCAGCGCGATCGTTGAGACGATCGAGAAGAATCGCGGCAGAGAAGCAAAGGCAGTCGGAGAGTTTGTGAAGGGACTAACCACGGCGAGCGTGGAGATGGCGAGTTCGGCGCGCAGATAAGTAAACCCCCACTTTCTCGCAAAAATTCGAGCGAGAGATAGGGCACCGGTAGTCTTCAAGTTGCAGGGCTCTTATGGATATCGAGGATTGGCGTAAGAAAATCGATGATCTGGACCGGAAGCTTGTGTCGTTGCTGAGCGAACGAGCGAAAGCTGCGGTTGAGATTGGAAAGCTGAAGCGCAACACTTCGATGCCGATTTATGAGCCGGACCGGGAGCGGATTGTGTTTGATAACGTTCAGGCTGCGAATCGCGGCCCGTTGCCGGGGCGGGATCTGGTTCGGATTTATGAACGCATCATCGACGTGATGCGAAATATCCAGAAGGAAGAGATCATTCCGTCGCAAGAGCCAGCAAGAGCGGAGACGGAGCTGGATTCGGAAGTGAATGATTAAGTAGCTGTCAGCTTTCAGCCATCAGCTCTCAGTGAGTTGACCCGGCTGATTGCTGAGAGCTGAAAGCTGAAGGCTTTTCTATGATTGTCGCCATGCAGGAAGGCGCCGATGAGGCGCAGATTCAACAGGTAATTGAGAACCTGGTGAAGATGGGATTTGAAGTGCACCGTTCCACCGGGGCGCGCATGACTGTGCTGGGCGCCGTTGGCGCGAATATCGACTTTGATATCCGTGTACTCGAATTGCTGCCCGGGGTACAAGAGGTACACCGCATCAGTTCGCCATACAAACTGGCGGGGCGCAGTTTCCGGCCAGAGGGAACGATCGTCAAGCTGGCCAACGGCATTGGAGTTGGCGGCAACGAAGTCATCGTGATGGCCGGGCCATGCTCGGTCGAATCCCGCGAGCAAATTTTCTCAACCGCCGAAACCGTGGCAAAAGCTGGAGCAAAGGTTCTGCGCGGCGGAGCTTTCAAGCCGAGGAGTTCCCCTTACTCCTTCCAGGGTCACGGAGAAGAAGCGTTAAAGCTCCTGCGGGAAGCGGGCGACAAATTTGGACTTCTGGTCATCAGCGAGGTGATGGAGATCTCGCAGATCCCGCTCATGTTGCCGTATGTGGACATTTTGCAGGTCGGCGCCCGCAATATGCAGAACTTCAACCTGCTTCGGGAACTCGGAAAGGTGCGCAAGCCGGTTCTCTTGAAGCGAGGCATTGCCGCGACGCTTGAGGAATTATTGCTCTCTGCCGAGTACATCATGGCGGGCGGAAATTACGACGTGATCCTGTGCGAGCGCGGCATCAGGACCTTTGAGACGTACACGCGGAACACGATGGACATTTCCGCGATTCCCATCGTGCACAAGCTCTCACATTTGCCAATTACAGCCGATCCGTCTCATGGGACTGGCCGTCGAGACAAGGTCGCGCCCATGGCGCGGGCTTCCGTTGCGGCGGGGGCGGATGCGCTGCTGATCGAAGTGCACTGCAATCCGGATAAGGCCTTGTCGGACGGCGCGCAGTCATTGTTCCCGGATCAGTTCAGCAAGCTAATGGACGAACTGCGAATGATTGCGCCGGCAGTCGGGCGCAAGATCTAGATGAAGTGAGTCATGGGGTGATCGGGTGAGTGAGTTACTACTCTGGATCAAATGACTCAATGACTCACATCTCTCAATGACTCAATTCTGTTATGGCGATTCGGCAAATCACGATCGTTGGGACTGGGCTGATCGGCGGTTCTCTTGCGCTTGCTCTAAGGAAGAAGAAATTTGCCGGCCGGATCATTGGCTGTGATCGCGAAGCGGCCCTGGAGAAGGCGCGCGATCGCGGCGCGATTGACGAGGGGTTTTCGAACCCTGGGGACGCGGTTCGCGGAAGCAACGTGGTTGTGCTCGCGACTCCAGTTCTCGCGATTATTGATCTGATCGAACGACTCGGACCGGTGCTTCCTTCAAAAACCCTGGTTACCGACGTCGGCAGCACGAAAGCCGGGATTGTGGAACGCGCACAGAAAGTGTTTGGCAAGTCGGCGGCGAAAAGGTTCTTGCCTGGGCATCCGATGGCGGGCAAGGAATTGAGTGGTGTGGATTTTGCTGACGCCGATCTTTTTCACAATGCAGCTTGGTTTTTTACGCCGCTACCGGATCAGAATCTGAACGACGGTGTCATCGCCGAATTTACCGGCTGGATCGATCAGATCGGCGCGCGCGTCGCGATGATGCCGGCCGATGAGCACGACCGGTTGTGCGCTTGGATCAGCCACGTCCCACAGATGATGTCGACCGCCCTAGCGGCTGCACTGGTTGAGGAGTTTGGAGCTGAAGCTCCGCTCCTTCCGGCCGGTGGTCGCGCTCTGCAGGAGATGACGCGGATTTCAGCGAGCCCATATTCGATGTGGCGCGATGTCGCGATCAGCAACAAGAAGAATCTGGAAGACGCGCTTTGGAAGGTGGAGCAGCGGCTAGCGCACATTCGCGAGAATCTGTCGACGCGTGGATTGGCAGAGGAATTTGAGAAGGCACATCAGTTGAGAAAGAAAGTGCCAAAGAAGAATTGTTGATCGATGAGCATCGTTTCGTCTGTACAACCAGAGTCCGTTCAATAATCAACAATCGAGATTCAACAATTCGTTTAGAATCTTCCTCGCTATGAACAAAGTTGTGGCCAATGCGGATGAGGCCATCCGGGACGTTTCTGACGGCGCGACCATAATGATTGGCGGCTTTGGCCTTTGCGGGATGCCCGAGAACCTCATTCGCGCGCTGGCTCGCAAAGGCACAAAAAATCTCCATACCATCAGCAACAACGTCGGGATCGACGGAGTGGGCAACGGATTACTGCTCGCGGCCGGTCAGATTGTGCATCATATCGGCACCTACGTCGGCGAAAACAAGCTTCTGGAAGAAATGGTGCTGAACGGAAAGATCAAGCTGGAGCTGGTTCCGCAAGGAACCTTTTCGGAGCGGATTCGCGCCGGCGGTGCAGGGATTCCAGCGTTCTACACGCCCACAGGCGTTGGAACGATCGTTGCCGACGGCAAGGAGACGCGCGAGTTCGATGGCCGACTGTACGTCATGGAGCGGGGCCTGAGCGCCGACTTTGCCTTCGTAAAAGCGTGGAAGGGTGACAGGTCCGGGAACTTGATTTATCGAAAGACGGCGCGGAACTTCAATCCGATGATGGCGACTGCAGCGAAGGTGACTATCGCCGAGGTAGAGCATTTGGTGGAGGTGGGTGAGCTGGACGGGGATGCGATTCACACTCCAGCGATCTACGTGAAACGCATCTTTCAGGGGGAGCTTTACGAGAGGCGCATTGAGCGGCGGACGGTGCGAAAAGCCGGATAAGTCTTTAACCATGGATCGACACGCGCTATCCGTGCATATCCGCGCGATCCGTGGCCCGGTTTGCGGTGCCAACGACGAACGATGAGCGATTGACTATGAACAAGCTTGGTAAAGACGTCGATAAGCGCGAACGGATCGTGAAGCGCATTGCGCGCGAATTGCGCGATGGGTTCTACGTGAACCTCGGCATCGGAATGCCTACGCTCATCGCGAACCACGTGCCAAAAGGGATGACCGTCACCCTGCAATCGGAGAATGGGATGCTGGGGATCGGGCCATATCCCGTCGAAGGAACCGAGAATCCCGACCTGATCAACGCTGGCAAAGAGACAGTCAGCGAGATGCCGGGCACGTCCTATTTTTCGAGCGCGGATTCATTTGCAATGATCCGCGGTGGACACATCGACCTCAGCGTGCTGGGCGCCATGGAAGTGGATGAGACGGGCAGCATCGCAAATTGGATGATCCCCGGAAAGATGGTTAAGGGCATGGGCGGCGCAATGGACTTGGTCGCGGGTGCGCGCAGAGTCGTCGTCGCCATGGAGCACACGACGCGCGAAGGTGCTCCCAAAATTCTGAAGAAGTGCACGCTGCCGCTGACCGGTGTGCGCGTGGTCGACACGATCGCGACCGAGATGGCCTACATTCGTGTGACCAAAGACGGTTTGGTGCTCGAAGAGATTGCTCCGGGATACAAGCCGGAAGACGTGCAAAATGCAACTGAAGCACGGCTGATTGTCAGCCCGGGATTAAAGGTCATGGAGATTTGACAGAAGAATCTCCACCTCTCTTCAACTACGGCACCGCCAGATCTCTCTCTTTTGGAGTCGCCAGCTTTTCGACTGAAATGAGTTTCTTCACTTGCGCGATACGATCCTTCAAGTTCTTTTCTGCCTCGCTCTGCGTGTGAATCATCTGCTGGCCAAGAATCACGTACATATTCAGTAGCCGCACGGCGCCTTCAGGCGAATATCCGGCTGCGGCCGCGAGCTTGACCCCGTACCAGTCGGCGGCGAATTCACGGTCATGGCCGTATCCGGGCAGAAACGGGTCTACCTTCAGCGTCCCTGCATCCTGCGCAGTGATATGTTGCTTCGATAGCTCTTCAATCAAGCGGTCGCGACACTGGTTCAGGTCCACGTGTTCCATCTCGTGGCCAAGCACAATCGCGAGCTGATCTTCAGTATCCATCATCGCGACCACGCCGCTGCCGACAAATATCTCGCCTCCCGGTAGCGCGAATGCACTTTTGAAAGTGGGATCGGGATCGAAGTGGAAATGGTAAGGAATCTTCCGTTTGGCGTGAGCCGCCAGCGTGTCGCCGACTTTTTGCAGATACTCGTCGATTTTCGTGATTTGGGGCGTGGGCTGCAGGCCCTCCGAGTCCGCAAACTGCTTGGCAAGCATTCCGCCTATGCGGATTTCGTCGGCATCGGTCAGTTCTGGAGCAGCTGAGCGTCTCGGCTGAGCCAAACTGATACCGCAGCCCAGCAGAACATAGGCGAGGATTCTCAAGAGAGTTTTCATGTTTCCTACTGACGATCGAATGAATCATTTGTCACGGATGGTCGGAAGATGCTGGGACTGGCTCGCTTAATTGATAGGAACGGCAACGTCACGAGTACACTGTCGAGGCTGCCACCGTACCTATGCTGCCGCAATTCTGCGAATCAGATCTTCCTGTTCTTGCTTGCTCTCCGCGCCGATTGTGAAAGCATCGAGCACGCCGAGCGACAATGCATACTTGATTGCTTCATCTTGACGCTTGCTTAGGTCACCCTGCCCGAGAATCTTCATTCCCACCACCGCTTTGCCCGCTGCTTTCATCTCCTTCAAAACACTCACGACTGTTGCTGGGTCGGCATCCATGTGCGAGCCGATCGGGTTGATACGCGCCAAATCAATCTCTACCCACGGAGATTTGGCCGCGGTGCGCAGGGCTTCGATGCTGTGGCAAGAACATCCGTGAGCCCGAACAATCCCTTTCTGCTTGGCTTCGGAGAGAACGTCCATTGCTCCGCGGAACCGGTCCGTCCAGTTGGCTTCGGTCACGCAGTGCATTAGGCAGATGTCCAGGTAGTCCGTGCCGAGTTCTTTGCGGAAGCGGTCGAGATCGGCGCGCATGCCGGTGGCATCCCGAGCCCACGACTTGGATAGCACCGTGACTCTATCCCGCGGTACGTGCTTCAGCGCTTCCGCCACATGAGGATGGCTTCCATAGGAATCGGCGGCGTCGAAGAAACGCAACCCGTGATCGTATCCATTGAGCAGGAGATCGGACAGGCCTTGGACACCAAGAGCCGTCTGGTGCGAATGGTGTCCGGAACCCACGGTGCCCGTACCCATCGCGAGGCGGCTTGTCCTGATGCCGGTGCTGCCAAGAGCGACCGTATCGGACGCAGCGAATTTCTTGCCGAGCGTTTGTTCTGCAAGCGCGCTAAGAATGGATTTCGAGGAGAGCCAGACCGCTCCGGCCGCTGTGGCAGAGCGAACAAGGAATTCGCGGCGATGCATTGCGTTCTCCTGAGGAGAGGTGGCGTTCTCTGAGGCTACACCGACCGAGCGCGCAAAGGAAAGGTGGAAAAGGAAATTCGTGCAAAGCGAAAGTCAAAAGCCCCACCTCTGAAAAGACTGGCCAGAAATGGGGCGCCCCGCGTGATTGCTAAATCCGAAATGGAGCAGCCAGTAGACGGAAGGGTAGGGTGATCCCCAGGTAGATCACTTCAAGAACGCCGTGCACGGCCACCCCGACGATCCGGAACGGCAGCAAAAGCAACCAGATGAATGGATAAGCGATGAGTGCCAGAAGTGCCAGAGGCCAACACAAAACAAACAGAAGGCACCACAGTAAAAATGCAATCATGGCGGAGACCTCCTTCTAATTGTTGGTACGACGGGGACGGAACAAATGTTCCCTGGTTTCGAGGCGGGCCCGGCGGAGAATTTCCTCAATAAATTCCGTCTTGGCGTCCGTATAAGCCTCGTGATCGATCGAGAACCGGCCAGACAGGTTCCGCTTCAGGCGAGCGTATTCCGCGGCATCTTTGGCATGCCTGCGCAAGTAATTCCGAAACGTGATGTGACGTGAGAACTCAACACTCCCCGGCGAGCAGACGTACAGATGATGAGGCACGTCGTGCGTCGGCGACTGGAAGGCGTCACGTCCCGTTATGCC
>Ga0335079_10001800_pt1 | contig 24519 bp, 22 predicted proteins | sample Lox_Sample_33_FD_206719 | JGI IMG/M metagenome (GOLD analysis project Ga0335079, IMG submission 206719) | Soil microbial communities from Loxahatchee National Wildlife Refuge, Florida, United States - Lox_Sample_3.3 | ecosystem: Environmental > Terrestrial > Soil > Wetlands | place: USA...
CAAATTCCTGCTCCGTCTCACCGGGAAAGCCGACGATAAAGGAAGTGCGCAGGACTACCCCAAGGATATTGCGGCGAATCTTCTCGATCAAGCGCAGGAAGACTTCCGCTCCGCCGCCGCGTTTCATGCGCTTGAGCACGGCCGCGGAAGCATGTTGCAAAGGAACATCAATGTAGCTGCAAATTTTCTCGTGGGCCGCGATCGTCTCCAGCAGTCGCGAGGTAATCTTGTTGGGATATGCATACAGAAAACGAACCCAGCGCAGCTCTTCGATTGCTGCCAGTTTCTCCAGCAGCAGCGCCAGCCCATCTTTCAAGGCGAAATCTTCGCCGTAACAGGTCGTATCCTGGCCGATCAAAGTGATCTCGCACACTCCCGAACCAGCCAGCCGTTCCGCTTCTGCGACCACCGACTCAAACCGCCGCGAACGGAATTTGCCGCGCAACTGCGGAATAATGCAGAAACTGCAGGGATGATCGCATCCCTCGGCAATTTTGATGTAGGCCGTATGTCTCGGCGTTGTCAGAATGCGAGGCGTAGTTTCGTCGTAGAGATAATTCGGCAGGTCGGCGATTGCGCCCTGCCAACTTTCGCGCGAAAAACGTCCCTGAGCGGCGCGAGCTTCGCCTTCCGGCCGCGATTGCAGGATCGTAAACGGCGATTGTTCTGCGGCAGCCCGAGAAATGCCGGCTGCGGCCAGGATGCGGTTCAGTTCTCCGGTACCGACCACCGCATCAACTTCGGGGATATTCTTGCGAATCTCATCGTGAAAACGCTCGACCAGGCAACCAGCGACCACAAGTTTCTTGGCCCGTCCAGTCGCCTTGTGGCGCGCCATCTCCAGGATCGCGTTGACCGACTCCTGCTGCGCGCTTTCGATGAACGAGCAGGTGTTGACGACGATCACGTCAGCATCGGCAGCACGCGCGGTTAACTCAGCTCCCGCCTGCGCCAGCAAGCCCATCATGACTTCGCTATCGACGAGATTTTTTGGGCACCCCAGGCTTACAAAACCAACTTTCGGAGGGAGAGCGGCAGCACCACTCTCGGTACTTTCCTCGCGTTCTTCCACTAGCCCGGTAGGCCTCTTAGTCGTCATGCAATCTTCTAATCTTAACATCGCGCGAACAATCGCTACGTTCCGCTCCGCCAAGTGCACCAAAGTAATTTCATCGCACTTTAGTCGCGCACCAAACGAGACACCATGCCCTTACTTAGACTCCATAATTCGCATGCTAACCTTAACCCAATCGCGCTCGGGACCACTTCGCGCGGAGGAGAAATGCCGGTAAAACGCTTCTGGATCCCCGTCTCGTTAATACTGCTCATCTTGAGCGCGAGCGCGGCTGCGCAAGAGGAAAAAAACGAGGTGGGGGTTGTCATCGGCCGTACTTTCATTGCGGACCAGGGCGTTCAAGGCGTGAGTACGTTTGATACCAACTTACACTTTGGCAAAGGACTGACTCTCGAAGGTGATTACGCCCGCCATCTCTGGGGACGCGGATTTTTTCAACTCAGCGGTGAAGTTCCGGTCGTAATTAATTTTGACGAGAAGGTCCATTTCAGCGTCAACCTTGTGCCGAAAGATTACAAGTCATTCTTCGTAACGCCCTCTTTGCGCGCAAACATGTTTGCCACGAATGCTGTCTCTCCGTGGCTGAGCTTCGGCGGCGGCTTCGGCCATTTCAGCGAGAACTCGCAACTGGAGTTCTTCGGTCCCAACCCCGGCCAGACGGGTACCACAACCAGCGTGATTCAATTCGGCGGCGGTTTGGACGTAAGGCCCTGGAAGCGACTCGGCTTTCGAGGCGAAGTGCGAGATTACGATTCCGGCCTGCCGCAGCTCAACGTGAATACCGGCAAGAGCCGCCAGCACAATCTTTATGTCGGTGGCGGGATCGTCTGGCGCTTCTGAACGAACCGCTAGCGTTTGGCGCCGGTTTCAATTTCCTCGTATAAGCCCGGCAGCTGTTGCGCGTCTTCGGCAGAATCGCCGAAGCGGGCGTTGGCATAATGTTGGGTGAATTGCTCCACCCGGCGCCGGATTTCCTGGTCCTCAATGCAGACTAGAAACTCTTTGGGCGTTTGCGTGGGAGACTTTTGCCAGCCGCGCCGTGCGAGAACACGCGTCATCCTCTGATACCAAATAGACGCCGCTCTTCCAGGAGATCTCTCGGGATGGGTCGCCAGCTGCCGCTGCTGCCAAGCCTGCCAGAAACGCGCGGCATTGGCGCCCAACAGAATCAATATGGCCGCAAGAATGGCGGCGACACTCCAGTGCAAGGGCGCATCTGCGAGCGTGTCCCGAGCCGAGCGGACCGCTCCCAGCGCCCGGCTCTGGCGCACGATCAACCAGCGCCGCAGTTCGCGCAGCCATTGCTGGCTGCGGCTGCCCACGGTCGCTCCCAGTGTCCGCTGGCGATTCAAGTCATAATTGATGACCCATTCACGCCAAAAGGAAGCCACGGCGTCAAAATAGAGCGCAATTCGGCTCCAGCCGCTGTGTTCTGGAACGGCGCTGGCTGGGGTGGGATCGAAGCTGACCCAGCCGTATCCGGGAAAATATACTTCCACCCACGAGTGTGCGTTACTCGCCCGGATGACGTACTGAGAAGTGAGATCGTTGAACTCTCCGGTGCGAAACCCGTTCACCACACGTACGGGAATTCCCAGCGTGCGCAACATCACCGCCATCGAGGAAGCGAAGTATTCGCAGTGCCCCTGTTTCCGTTCAAACAGAAACTCAGCCAGCGGATCGCGCGGGGTACGGCGCGAAAGCTGCAGCGAGTAGGTGAAGCGAGTCCGGAGATAATTCTGCACCGCAAGTGCGCGATCGTAGTTGTTGCCGGCGTTGGCCGTGATCTCCGCCGCCAGGCGGGGAATGCGGACATCGAGCGGAGGAATTCGGGTGTAGGTCAATGCCAAGTCTAGCGGGTAGTTTTCGCCCGCAGCACGCAGCCCACTCGGCGGCGGTTCCGGAAGATTGGAAGTGGCTTCGTAACGCGTGATCGGATGCCGCGGGTCCGCGTCGAACACCGCCCCCGCTCCATCTCGTGCCAGCAAACTGTAGTCTCCCTGCAAAGTCAGCGGCGCATTGGCGAGGAAAAAAACGTTGGTGCCGACCGGTTCCATCAAGACCCGATAGTGAATATTCTGCGGAGACAACGATCTCCGCTCCTCCGCACCCGCCTGCCACAACGCGAAGCGGCCATCGGAAAGGCGCGGAATGAGATGCTGCTCGCGCGGCGTCGACCAGGCCTTGCCATCGAAGTCGCTCAAGGCCACGCCTCGCCATTTCAAATCGAAGTTGCCGCCGGGATCACCGTCAATCTGGACATGCATGACCACGGAACTCGACTGTTGAATCTCCCCGATGCGCCCCAATTCCACCCGGTCGCTGAAGCCGGTGTTCAACTCACTGCCGGGCGCGTATGCACTCAGGTATCCAGTGGCAACACGTGGCATGACGAAAAAAATGGCTGTGCCGCCCAACAAAATGCAGAGCACGAGCGCCGGAGAAGCTCCGCTGAGTGAAAGCGCCATTTGGCGGGAGGCGCGTTGATCGCCGGATTCTCTGGCGCCGGTGGTCGCTTTGGCGGAGGCGTGACGCATCTCCATCAGGATGAACGTGACCACTGCGATCATCATGAATCCGGCGAAGGCCAGAAGAAACGTACCGTCCACCGTGAGCACGGCGGCTGCCAGCACCATGAGAAAAGCGAGGACGGCTAGAAAGTAATAGTCGCGGTCGCGTTGCGCGGAAAACATCCGCAGCACCATGACAAAGAGTACGAGGTGCACGCTGGCGCTGAGAAAACCGCTCGAGATCAGGAAATAATCCGCCAGGCTGAACGCGACATAACCCAGGGTGAGAATCGTGGTCCAGCGCTCGGGGATGGAAAAACTTCGCCGGGAAATCAGAAGATATCCGCGAAAAAGCAGAGCCACGCTTACCAGCGATACAGTCGTTAAGCTCAACCCGCCGGTTGAAGCAAGAGTTCCGAATCCCGTAAGCACCAGGAGGTATAACGCCACTTCGAAGTAGCGCTGAAGCGTGGGGGGAAGTGGGACTGCGGCTTGTGTCTGCATTGCGGACATGAAATAGCTGCGACTCGTTCCCCGCTGGTATTGTTCGCGAAGCGGTGTCGAAAGACTAGAGTACCGAAGGAACCCCAGGACTTCACGGGAATTTTCGGGCGGTGGCTGGGCAGTTGTAGCCGAGGTTCAGGAAGGACGATTCATTCCAGATGCTAGAATCGATGCTGTCAGGCATCGGTCCCGCGCGACGTACTCCCGCCAACCCCGCCAGGTCCGGAAGGAAGCAACGGTAACGGGCTCTTGCGTGTGCAGCGGGTCGCCGGTGCCTGGCTTGAGCACTAAATCTCCCACTGATGCGGAATGATGCAGACGCGAGCGTCCTCGCGCGCACGCCAAACCAGCCGGCCAGAGTTGCAGCATACTGATCTAGAGACGTGGTCGGCATCCAACGCCCCTTGCCGGTGGCAAGGTCCGGGCCGACCAAGAGCGAGATTAGGCTGTTCCAATGGCCATCAACTCCTTCCAGCACTTTGAGTTGGACATTATTTTTCGTGTACGGCACAATAGCCCGGCCACCCATAATGTAAGGAGAATGAGTTGCCCCCTGTTCGAGCAAAAATAACCGCGCTGGGCACCTACGTGCCGCCGCGCCTGCTGACCAACGCTGACCTCGAAGGCATGGTCGAGACCTCTGACGAATGGATCATCGAACGCACCGGAATCCGTCAGCGCCACATTGTTGACAAGGGCGTCGCAACCAGCGACTTGGCAGTAGAAGCCGCAAGAAAGGCGCTGGCGCAGCGTGGGCTTATTCCGAAGGATGTCGAAGCCGTCATCGTGGCAACGGTCACGCCCGACATGTTTTTCCCTTCCACGGCCTGCCTGGTCCAGCACAAACTGGGCGCGCAGGGCATCTGGGGATTCGATCTTTCTGCCGCCTGCTCAGCGTTTCTCTACGCCTTGCAGTCAGGCGCGCAGTTCATTGCCAGCGGGGCGCACAAAAGAGTCATGGTCATCGGCGCCGACGTCATGTCGTCGATCATCGACTATACCGACCGCGCCACCTGCGTCATTTTCGGAGATGGCGCCGGGGCCGTAATTCTCGAGCCCGCGGAAGAAGACTCGCTCGGCCTGATTGACTTCCTTCACGAAATTGACGGATCGGGTGGTTGTTCGCTTTACATGCCCGGTGGCGGCAGCTTGAATCCTTCCACGCATGAAACCGTCGATCAGAAAATGCATTTCGTTCATCAGGATGGTCAGGCCGTCTTCAAATTTGCCGTGCGCAAGCAGGCGGAAGTCTGCGAGAGAATTTTGCAGCGCAACGGACTCAAGGGAAGCGATATTGACGCTTTTATTCCGCATCAGGCGAACCAGCGAATCATTACCGCGACGGCCGATCGTTTAGGTCTGCGCCCGGAAAGCGTAATCATCAATATCGACTGCTACGGCAACACCACCGCCGCAACCATTCCTCTGGCCATGGAAACCGCGAGCCAGCAAGGCAAGTTGAAGAAGGGAAGTCTGGTGTTGCTGGCTTCGGTCGGAGCCGGATTTACCGTGGGGGCAACCCTGCTGCGCTGGGCCTACTGATCGTGCCGGGGAACGGGTTCGAATCTAGAGGCCGTTCGCGCCGCTATCGCTCTTTTGCTGCTCGAAGGGCTTCTGCAAATACTTCCTGGCTTCATCCAGCGCGCCTTGGGTATTGTCGTTGGTCTGCAAAGCCTCGCGATATTGGCCCACTGCCCGGTCACGCTGGCCCGTTATATCGAAAATCTTTCCCAGCTGGATATGGCACCACACTTCCGTCCATCGCGGATCGCCGTCGCCATCGAGCGCCTCACGATAGGAGTTGGCGGCAGCCTGGTAATTGTGCTGCGCGAAAAAGACCTCCGCGATGCGGTAGCGGGCCAGCGAACTGTTCTTGTTGATGTCCAGCGCTTTGTTGAATTCCATCAATGCGCCCGCGAGATCCCCTTGCTGGACCAGTCCCTCACCCCGTTGAATCGAAGCGCGCAACCTGATTTCAGCTGAGTTCTTGAGCACCCGGTCATCGGGATCGATCACAATCCGCCGCGGTTTGCCGAAAGTCTCAATATTGAAAGCCGAATTCGTGCCCACGACTTCGATGCGCTTTTCTTCAGTCTTGCCATCAGTATCGATCTTTAATTCCACCGGCATCCGAAACAGATCCAAATCTTGAGCGATTTGGCCGACCACGCGAAAGCCCGGACAGCGGGTTCCACTCTGACACCGCGTGCTTCCCAGGCGGTAAATCGTGTACTTGGCCTTGAATTCCGGCGCGCCGGTGGAATCGATCCATTGCGTGAAAAACCAGGTCAGCTTGTCGCCGTAGTTTTGCTCGGCCAGCGCCGTGAAGTCATCGAGCGAGGCGGTTTTGCCGGCGTACTTGGCCGCGAAGGTGCGCATGGTCTTGTCAAACTTTTCGTCTCCCATGACCCAGCGCAGCATGTGCAGGATCATCGCACCCTTGTCGGTCACGACAGATTGAAATTCCGGAGAGAACATGTCGAGTTTGCCCACGCTGGAAAGGGGAACAGTGTCGTACGCCAGCGCCCCAACGGACATGTCTTTGACAACTTCTTCCAGGGCCGCCGGGCCTGCGGCTTGTTCTACATAACGCGCCTCCGAATAGCGGGCGAAGCCATTGTTTAACCACCAATCATCAAGCGAATCCGGGCTGACAGAAACTCCCCACCATTGGTGCGCGATGGTATTGGCCAGGAGTCGGTAATTTACTTTCTCAGTCACCGCTCGGCTGGCGATCGCAGCCACTTCAGGCGCCCACGCCGAAGGAACCGTGTCATCGGGAATTTCCACCACCCGCAATGTGGTCGACGGAGCCGGGCCGTAGAGCGTGACAAAGTACGTAAATTCCTTAAGCGCCGTCTCGGTGTACAGAGCTCCCAGATTTTGGTGGGCAGGCTTCAGAAAAACATGCAGGTCCATGCCCGCTTCGTCGCTTTTGAATTCCTGGAACGATCCGGCTACGATCGTGCCCGGGAAACTCGGCTTGTCCCAGACAAAAGTGTAGGTCCGGGTCGGCAACGTGTTGGCAGAAGCTTTCTTGCCGGGCGAGCTTTCACTGAAAGTCTCGCGCCCGCTGCCGATCACCTGCATGTGCGCAGGCACGGTGATATTCATGGTCGCGGTGAAGCGGTTAATTCCATACCCGTTCACCGGAAACCATCGCCCGGCGTACAGCAGGTAGCTGGTGTCGTCTCCAATGGAGGCGAGCTTTAGTCCTTGCACCGGGCTGTCGTCAGCCGAATCGAGCGTGCCCTCATATTCGAACGTCAACGTGGTCGAAGCGTCTTTTTGCAGGCCATTGGGCAGGGACACGCGCACCGTCGAATCCTGCGTAACCCGCTCGGCGCTGAGTGGCTTGCCGGAAGCGTCCGAGACCTTGGTTACGCGCAGGGCGTTGTGCAATTCGAAAATTGCCGTGGTGAGATCTTCCAGCGCCGTGAATTTAACCTTGGCTTTAGCCGTCAGCCGGTGGGCATGCGGCGTGACTTCTGCGTCGATCTGATAGTCGTCGACCCGCAACCGCATCTTCTCAGCGGCCCGCGCAGGCATTGCCGCAAATGCCAAAGCCAGCAGGCACACCACCAGCCCGCACGCCCGTCGAAAGGCCAGATTTATCAAAGGGTTAACTCCACAGCGGCCCCTGTCTCCTTATGATGAAGATTTTGGCGCAAAAGATGCGTGAGGACAAGAGTGTGAGGTGCAGGGTGCGCAAAGCCAGATTTGCCGCCGCCGAAAAGCGATTCGAGCACAATTTACCGGCTTGTTTGCGCCGGTTCCGGAAGTCGCTGCATGACCGCATCGGCAGCCCGCTCCACCGGCTGAAGATGATCTGCAAAAGTCCCTTTCAATCGGTTCTTTACCGTCCTAAGACCAAAAGCCATCTTCTCACGAGCAGGTCCGTCAGGAAAAATTTCGTTGAGCCGGAAAACGATGTTTTCGGCGGTGAAATCTTGCTGCACCAATTCGGGAACAACTTCTTCCCCGGCGATGAGATTGACCATGGCGAAGTGGGGCACTTTAACCCTCGGGCGGCCAAGGAGATATGTCAGCGGCGAAACCCGGTATACCATCACGAATGGAGTGCCCATGAGCGCGGCTTCAACCGTAGCCGTACCGCTGGCGATGACTCCTGCCCGGGAATTTGCCAACCCAGGCAGCGCTTCGGCCACGAGACGAACTGAGGGAGCGCCTGCGATCAGGCTTTGGATGAAGCGGCGATCCAGCGTTGGCGCGACCGGCAGAAGGAATTCATATTGTGACCCCAATTGCCGCGAGGCCCGGAGCATTCCCGGCAGATTCATCCGCACTTCTTTCACGCGGCTGCCGGGCATGAGCGTGATCCAGGGCTTCGCCGGGTCCAGCGAGTTCTGAACTGCGTATTCTGAACGAGTGAGCGTGGGTTTTGGAAGGTCTGCAAGTGGGTGTCCGACGAAAGTCGCGTCCACGCCTCGATCGCGATAGAACTTTTCTTCAAATGGAAAAATCACCAGTGCCTTGTCCACATAGCGCCGCAGGTAGCGCACACGTCCCTGCCGCCAGGCCCAGAACTGCGGACAAACGTAATAAACCACCGGAACGCCGCGTTCATGCATGGCTCGGGCGACGCGCCAATTGAAAGCCGGCGAGTCAATCACAATGGCAAGATCAGGCCGCCGGCGGTCTGCGGCCGCGATCAGTTTGCGAAACAATCCCCAGATCTTGGGCAGATGACTCAGGATCTCCGTGATTCCCACAACCGAAAGATCTTTCGCATCGACAATCGTGTCGCAGCCCGCCGCCCGCATGCGATCTCCGCCCACGCCGAAAAACTCCAAGGACGAATCGCGCCGGCGCAGGGCTTCAATCAGTTGCGCGCCGTACATTTCCCCCGAAGCCTCGCCGGCCGAGATCAGGATTCGCACTCAAGCATTGTAAGGGCATCGCGTGCGGGTCGGGGACTGCTAGAATCTGCTTCGGACAAGCGCGATGCCAGTCGCAGAGAAACTCATTTTTCACGTCGACATGGATGCCTTTTTTGTTTCCGTGGAAGAACTGTACGACCCTTCGCTCAAGGGCAAAGCCGTGGTCGTCGGAGGGCAGCGCAATGAGCGTGGTGTCGTCTCGGCGGCGTCATATGAGGCCCGCAAATTTGGCGTGCATTCGGCGATGCCCCTCCGTACGGCAGCCAAACTTTGTCCGCATGCGATTTTTGTCAATGGCCATCCCGAGCGCTATCGCGACTGCTCGCAGAAGGTTTATTCGGTGCTTGAGGCATTTTCCCCGAAAGTGGAAATGGCCTCGATCGACGAAGCCTATCTCGATATGAGCGGCACCGGGCGTTTGCATGGGCCGCCTTTGCGCGCAGCACACTGTCTTCATCAAAAAATGAAGTCGGAAACGCTGCTCAATTGCTCAATCGGAATTGGCGCTTCCCGCCTGGTTGCCAAAGTGGCTTCGGCCAAAGCTAAGCCGAACGGGATCCTATGGACACTGCCGGGCATGGAAGCAAGATTCCTAGCTCCGCTCGATGTACGCGATATTCCGGGTGTGGGCAAAGTTACCGAGCAAAACCTCAATGGGCTGGGAATTCATCAGGTTGGCGATCTGGCGCGCTTTGAGGAAGCTTTTCTGGAGGAACACTTCGGCAAATGGGGCCTGGCATTGGCCGGAAAGGCGCGCGGAGAAGACGCCGGGGGCTGGTTCGATAGCGACGTCGGCGCCGACACCGATCCAAAATCAATCAGCCACGAACACACCTATAACGAAGACACCGCAGACCTGTCGCGGCTCGAATCGACACTGATGCGGCTCTCGGAAATGGTCGGCCGCAGATTACGCGAAGGCGGATTCCATGCGCGCACGATTCAGCTCAAGCTACGCTACAAAGATTTCACGACGATCACACGCGCACATACCTTGCCCGTGGCTACGCAGCTGGATACAGACATTTTTGCGCAAGTGCGCGCACTCTTTCACACAAATTGGCGCAAGGGCGCTCAGATAAGGTTGTTGGGAGTGCAGGCTTCGCAGCTGGAATCTGCTCCCGGGCAAGGCGATCTTCTCGAGGGCAATCGCAACGAGCGCTGGCAACGCGCTCTGGCCGCCGCCGATCGCCTGCGCGACAAGTTTGGAGATTCCAGTGTCTCATTGGCCAGCGGCCTCGCCGGAGGCTTCCGCGAGCGCGTTCACGAAAATCCAGCAGGTTTGCCGGGGAAAAGAAGATGTAGGCGCGAGCGTCTCGCTCGTGCGATCGATTTCCCACTTTGAAACCATAATCGCCCCAACCGTGCACACATCACAGACCGCCTTGCAACAGCTGTGATATCCATGCGCGATGCATCGCGTCTACGAATACCGGCGGCATCTTCCTCACTATCAAAGCGACTACAAGGCAATCTTCATAACATTCTCAACTCATCACCGATGGGTTCTGCCGTCGGAAGCACGCGATATTGTTTTGGAGTGTTGTATGTGGGGAAACGGTCGCCGCTTCGATCTGCATGGAGCGGTCGTTATGCCCGACCACGCGCATCTCGTCTTCACGCCACGAACGACGGAGAGGCTTTGGTCAGTGTTGCCGAAATCATGCAGGGAATTAAAAGCGCTTCGTCACACAAGATTAACCGCTTGCTTGGACGCAGGGGGCAAGTCTGGCAGCGCGAGTCATTCGACCACGTTCTGCGGCGCGAGGAGAGCATTCACGCGAAGGTCGCCTACATCATTCAGAATCCGGTGCGAGCTGGGCTGGCGGACGGGGTGGGAGAGTATCGGTAGTTGTGGGTTCCTAATCCGCGGAATAGCAGATGAATTCGCACGAGCGAGACGCTCGCGCCTACATCGCGATTTAGTTCGCACGAGAGAGGACACTCGCGACTTCTTCTCTCGCCGCGTAATGCGAATCCACGTACTCGTCGAGGATCTCGATGAACTCGGCGACGATGCGGTCACCTTTGAGCGTGGTGAACAAGCGTCCGTCTACGTAGACTGGCGCTTTCGGCTCCTCAAACGTCCCAGGCAGGGAAATACCAAGATTCGCGTGCTTCGATTCACCTGGCCCGTTGACCACGCATCCCATCACCGCGACTTTCATTTCTTCGACGCCGGTGTAGCGTCCCTTCCAGACGGGCATCTGCTCGCGGAGGTAAGACTGAATCTGTTCGGCCATTTCCTGAAAGAATGTGCTTGTGGTGCGGCCACATCCCGGGCACGCCGTAACTTGCGGCGTAAAGCTGCGAATGCCCATCGATTGCAGAATCTGCTGCGCCACGCGAACTTCTTCCGTGCGATCACCGCCGGGAGCGGGAGTCAACGAAACACGAATCGTGTCACCGATGCCTTCCTGGAGAAGCACGCCCATCGCTGCGCTCGAAGCTACGACGCCTTTTGCCCCCATGCCGGCCTCGGTCAATCCGAGATGCAGCGGATAGTTGCAGCGGGCGGCAAGCGCGCGGTAGACGTCAATTAAATCCTGCACGCCGCTGACTTTGGCGCTGAGGATGATCTGATCGGGCCGCAAGCCATATTTTTCCGCCAGCGCCGCCGAGTTCAGCGCGCTCACCACCATTGCCTCCATCGTGACTTCGCGAGCATCTTTCGGCTGGGCCAGGCGCGAATTTTCATCCATCATCCGGGTCAGCAGCGCCTGATCAAGCGATCCCCAATTCACGCCGATTCGCACAGGCTTCTCGTTCTCGACCGCCACTTCGATCATGGTGCGGAAATTGTCATCGTTCTTGCGTCCCACGCTGACGTTGCCGGGATTAATTCGATATTTCGCCAACGCGCGGGCGCAGTCGGGAAATTTCTTGAGCAGGATGTGGCCGTTGTAATGGAAATCCCCGATGATGGGAACGCGAATGCCTTGCTTGTCTAGCTGCTCGACAATGGGCGCCACGGCTGCTGCTGCTTCTTCGTTATTTACCGTGACGCGAACCAGTTCCGATCCGGCCCGTGCCAGCGCGGCACATTGCTGCACGGTAGAAGCCACATCAGCGGTATCCGTATTGGTCATGGATTGCACCACAACTGGTGCATCCGAGCCCACGCGAACATTGCCGATCAGGCAAGTGACAGTTTTTCTGCGTTGAATGCTAGCCATTTTGAACTTCTAGTTTAGACCATTTCCCCGACGAATTGTGGAAATGGATTAGCAAGGCCATAGAGAACAATCCGCCTGAGATACATGTATCTCAGGCGATCCAGGATGGCAAAACGGAGAAGATGCCTACGGCAGCCTCTGCATCACTCCCGGCAGGGTCTTTTGCAGGTCGTTGAAGATCACCATGGCGGCGAACAGCACCAGGAAAACGAACGCGGCCTGATAGACGCGTTCTTTGATACGCAGGCTGATATCGCGCCGCATGACGGTTTCGATGAACAGGAACAAGATCACTCCACCGTCGAGGATTGGAATCGGCAGCAGGTTAAAAATTCCGAGGTTTAGGCTGATGGCAGCCGTAAGCTCGAGCAGCGGCGTCCAGCCTTTTTGGCTGGCAGCTTCTCCGGCCGCCTGGCCGATGCGGATCGGCCCTTCGATCGAGCGGGTGGAAATCTTTCCTTCCAGCATCTTCCGCACCAGCTCAATAATCAGGAATGACGCACTGCGATTGCGTTCCAGAGAAAGCTTAAGCGCCTGCGGAAAAGGCAGAGCAGTCACTTTTGTTTGCAGGCTGCCGACGCCAATACGATAGCGGCTATCCGATAAGACCGGCTTTACCGTGAAATGCAGTGTTTGTCCGTTTCTCAGCACGGTGAAATCAACCGGTTTGTCTTTGGTGTGCTCAAGGGCATCGACCAGTGCGGCGAGAGCTGGAACCGGCTGACCATCGGCGGTCAGAATCACATCGCCCACTTTCATGCCCGCTTTTTCGGCCGGCATGCCGGGCTGCAATTCGGTGATGGTGATGTTCTTTTCTTTCGCCGTCCAGCCGGCAAAACCGATCTGGTCCACTCCGGTCGCCTCCGGCACAACGGTGAAGTCGAGGTTCTTTCCCGCCCGTTCGACCGTTACCGGAAGCGCTTGGCCCGGACTCAGGGCTTCCTTCTGTTCCACCTGCTCCCAGTCGGGATTGGTCGTGTCGTCAATTCGGACGATGCGGTCGCCAGCCTGAATGCCGGCCTTGGCCGCCGCCGAATCCTTAATCACCCAGCCAATTACCGTAGGTTCATCAAAAATGGCCGGATATTCGTAATGCACCATGTACACGCCGGTCAGCAGGCAAATCGCGAGCAGAATATTCATCGCCGGCCCGGCGATGGCGATCAGAAAACGGTGCCAGCGTGGGTGCGAAAGGAATTCAGCTGGATCGCCGGTGCGATCATCCATGGGATTTTCGCCGCTCATCTTGACGTAGCCGCCAAGCGGAATGGCGCTGATGCGGTAATCGGTATCGCCTCGGCGAAAACCCAGCAACCGTTTGCCAAAACCGATGGAAAAGACCTCAACCCGGACCCCCAGGGCCTTGGCCACGGCATAGTGGCCGAACTCGTGTACCAGGATCATGATTCCAAGCACCACAACGAAGGCCAGGGGATAAATAATGAATGAAGGCATAGCTTTCTATTATTCCTTTTGCCCGCGGCCAGACGTAACCGCCGACACACCAACCGCTACTTGAGATGACTTCGCCAAGTGCCTGCGAGCGAGTTCCCGGGCTGCTGAATCCGCTTCCAGTACCTGTCTTATAGATACCAATTTTCTTGCCGGAGTTTCGTCCAGAACTCTTTCGATCACCCGGGGGATATCGGCGAAGGTGATCAAACCTTCTAGAAAGGCTGCCACAGCGACCTCGTCCGCGGCGTTAAGTGCAACAGTTTTCGTCCCCCCAGCCTCCGCAGCTTCATAGGCGAGGCGCAGACAAGGGAATTTTTCCACGTCCGGCGGGCGGAATTCGAGGTTCCGTAAGTCCATGACCGGCAAGCGCATATCTGAGGGGATGCGATCTGGATAAGTCAGCGCGTATAGGATCGGCAAACGCATGTCCGTCACTGACAGTTGAGCAAGTATGCTGCCATCGACGAACTCAACCATCGAGTGAATGGTGGACTGAGGATGAACCATCACTTGCACACGGGCTGGTGCAATCCCAAACAGTCGGCAGGCCTCGATCACTTCAAAACCCTTATTCATCAGCGTGCCGGAATCGATGGTGATGCGCCGCCCCATCTTCCAGGTGGGATGGTTTAACGCCTGCTCCACCGTGATCGACTCAAACTGCGACTTGGGAGTGTTTCGAAAGGGTCCGCCGGAAGCGGTCAGCCAGACGCGTCGAACCTCTTCCATGCGCCCGCCCCGCAAACACTGATGCACCGCGTTGTGCTCGCTGTCGATGGGCAAAAGCGGCTTGCCCTGGCGCCGAGCTTCCGCGGTGATTAGTTCGCCAGCCGCAACCAGGCATTCCTTGTTCGCCAGGCCGACAGTCTTGCCCGATTTCACGGCTTCGTAAGTGGCTTCGAGGCCGGCGACCCCAACAATCGCGCTGACCACGAAATCTGCATCGGGATGAGTCGCGACGCGAAGCGCGCCTTCGTCACCGTGAACGACTTCGATATCGTTTATTCCCGCAGACTTGAGACGGGCCTTGAGAAGATCGGCATCGCGTTCGCCCGCCATCGAAATTACGCGTGGTTTCCAGCATCGGGCCTGTTCAAAGGCTTCGTCGAGATTGTGCCCCGCGGCCAGGGCCACGACTTGAAAGCGATCGGGATACGACTCCACCACATTGAGCGTGCTCCGCCCAATCGAGCCGGTTGAACCTAAAATGGCGATGCGTTTCATATCTCCGCGTTTTGCCGCAAAACTGCTACTTGGCGCCGGCCAGCGTTTCGGCGTAGTGATCAATCCAATTACGCTGGTCCGGGGTTTCGGGTACTGAAGCCTGCCTTGCCGCGCTCACTCTCTTTACCGCCGCTTCCGGACGCAACCCCTTCATAACCAAAAGACATGAGGCGACTAACCCGGAACGGCCGACTCCCTGTCGGCAGTGAATTACAACGTTCCTCCCCGTAGATAAATCGGCGTCCGCTTGCTCGATCATTGCAGCGAATTTTGGCTCTGAGCTTGGCACTTGACGGTCTTCTATCGGCAAAGATGCAAACTTCATGCCTTGCGCTTGGACCACGGCAGCTTCTTCCCGCAGCTGGAGGTCTCTATCCTCCTCGGGAGTCAGCAGAGAAATTACCTCGTCGACACCAGCGTTGCGCCAGGATGAAATTTCGCCGTCAAGCCAGTCCCCTCCGCGCGGCCGGGCCGCCACGGCCAGCCTGCCACGCCATGGGCCCTCTATCCAATAGAGCTCTGTCGCCACGCTTTACGAATTTCCTTTCGGTACGATCTCACGCGGGAGAGAATCAACATCGATCCCGCGTTGGCGAAGTATGTAAATGCGGTGATGTCCGTCCAATATGATGCCGTCGGGTCTGGTTTTCAGGCTGTCCCTTTGGCCGGGCAGCAGCGATTGCATTAATTCCTCTGTCGAAAGCTGACTCATCTGCGCAAGCTTGATAGGGCTAAGATAGCTTTCCGGATGCAGTGCCGCCAGTGGGGGATACGGCAGTTCTGGCATGTGTCAAACCACGACTACTGCAACACGCGCCAAGCCGCATAGTACCACAGGATTGGAGCCGCGAAGAGCAAAGCATCAATTCTGTCAAGCATGCCTCCATGGCCCGGCAAAAGCGCTCCCGAATCCTTCGCTCCAGCGCCCCGTTTGATCAGCGACTCCACTAGATCGCCCAGTTGCGCCGCGATGTTTAGTGCCGCCGAAAGTAAAAGCACCGGGCCAAGGGCGGGATTTTCCAGGGCGAAGTAACCGTCGCTGCGCGTGATTAGATGCGCATTCAGCAGAGCAGAGCTGATGGGAAGGGCATAGGTAGAAAACAGCCATCCCACGGCCAGGCTTGCGGCCACGGAAGCTGCCGCCCCCTCCCAGGTTTTCTTGGGGCTGACGCGGGGCGACATAAGATGCCGGCCGATGGAACGTCCAACGAAGTAAGCGAAGATGTCGCTGGCCCAGACGACGAGCAGCAGGTAGATTACGAGGATCGCACCCGCCCACTGCTGGCGAATCTGCACCAGCATCCCTAATGGAAGTGCGATATAGGCAAAGGCGAAAACCGAAACCATGGCGGCAGGAAACGCGCTGCTCATTTCCGCGCGCCGCATCGCCACCACGAGAAAAAAGAAAGGCGCGAAAGCCGCGGCAAATCCCACGCAATAGACGAAAATCCCCGTCGCCAGCAAGGGCTTGCCATTGCCCAGATTCGCGGCGAGCGGCAAGAAGAACAACACGACAAAGAGATAAGTTGGCCACACCAGCGGTCGAATGCCGTATCGTTCCGCCAGCTGCAACAGCTCCCGAACGGCCAGCAGCGCCACCACTGCGCTCACCGTCGCCAGCACCGGAACCGGCGCGCGCAAAACCAAGAGTAAAACGACGGGAATTAATACGATTGCGGTGGCGACGCGCTTGAGCAGGTTCAAGCGGGTTCAGCTCCGCGGCGCCCGCGAAAAGTGGCCGGGGGCCTCGTCGGCCAGTCCGCCGTAACGGCGCTCGCGTTTTTGATATTCCGCGATGCTTTCGAGCAAGTGCACGCCGCGGAATTCGGGCCAGAGCGTAGGCGTGACATGGATTTCCGCATAGGCGAGTTGCCAGAGCAGAAAGTTGCTCAGCCGCATTTCGCCGCTGGTGCGAATCACCAGATCAGGATCGGGCAAGTGACGCGTATACAGACTGCTCGAGACGGCATCTTCATCAATCTGCAGATGCTCGATTCCGCCGTTGCGCGCGGCGGCTTCGACCAGCGATCGGAATGCGTCCACCAGCTCGGTTCGCGCGCTGTAATTGAGTGCAAGCGTCAAAACCATGCCTGAGTTCTGTCGAGTGGCATCGCGAGCCCAGCCCATTTTCTCCTGCACCGTAGCCGGCAGTTCATGTTGCCGCCCGATGTACTCCAATCGTATGTTGTTCTGGTTGAGCGTGGGAACTTCCTGCTTCAGATAGCGGCACAACAGGCCCATGAGAAAGTCGACTTCGCCCTTGGGACGGCGCTTCCAGTTTTCTTCAGAGAACGCATACAGTGTCAGCGCCGGAATGCCGATGCGCGCCGCCGTTTCTACCGTCGATCGAACCGAGGCAACGCCAGCGCGATGCCCGGCTACACGCGGCAAGTGCCGGCGCCGCGCCCAGCGGCCGTTGCCGTCCATAATGATGGCGATGTGTTTTGGGAGCCGCGCCGGATCAAGCCGTTGATACGCTTCCGCTTCTTTACGGTCCAGCCCGGCAGGAATCTTCGCCTGCACGCTAACCTCTTCCGCAGCTTGAAGCTAACATAGGTAACGAGCGCTGGCAATGATGTGGAATAGGACGGTGGGGGGGCACTTCGGCCCGCGTGGTCGCTTGTTGACCCAGGCAAAACCGTCTGGAGCCCCTTAACCGGCAGGCTTACAATAATCGCGCTGTCTGGCAGGCACAGACGTTACAATTTTCCTCGATCTTGCATGACCCCGGGGGGCCCATGAGCAGAACCACGTTGATTCTGTTCGCAGCTTTGTTGTGCAGCTTCACGCAAGCCATCGGTCAAGAGGTGCCGCCACAGAAAGAAATCACCTACAGCAAAGATGTCGCTCCCATTCTCCACAAGAACTGCGTGATGTGCCACCGCCCCAATGACATGGCTCCCATGTCGCTGATGACCTACAAAGAGGTGCAGCCCTACGCCCGGCAGATTCGCGAAAAGGTCACACAGCGCATCATGCCGCCGTGGCACGCAGACCCAAGTGTCGGCGATTTCATGAATGACCCGCGCCTCAGTGACGCCGACATCGCGATGATCGACATGTGGGTGCGAACTGGCGCGAAAGAAGGCGATCCCAAGGATTTGCCGCCCACTCCCGCTTATCCTGTCGGCTGGCACATCAAGCCTGACGTAGTGCTGACCATTCCCGAGTTCCACGTCCTCGCCAGCATGATGGATGACTACGAATACATCTACGTCCCCACCAATTTCACCGAAGATAAATGGATTCAGGCGGCCGAAGTCATGCCAGGCGATCGCCGCGTGGTTCACCATGCAACAGTTTCCGTGGTGAGCGCGGCGGAAGTCGCTGAGCGCGAGTCTGAGCATTCCAAAGCCAACGCAGGCGTCGACAAATATCATTACCGCACCGGCAAGGTGCTCCATCTCCGTCCCGACGCGCCCGTGATCGACGACGGTTGTTCCGCGCCTGATGGCGGCGGCATTCCCGGCAAACCCTCCGGATACCTGAACATCGTGCCCGCGATCTATCTGCCCGGGCACCTGCCGGAAATCCGTCCCTCCGGCTACGCGCTGAGAATTCCCGCCGGCTCATACCTGCAATTTCAGGTGCATTACAGCAACCACCACGGCGAGGATGTAACCGACCGCACCAGCATAGGCTTAGTCTTCGCCACGGAACCCGTGAAGCACGAAATCGGACAATATGAAATCTGGAACAACATGTTCCTCATTCCGCCCAACGATAACAATCACCGCGTGACTTCGTGCTATACCTTGCCCAAAGATGTCATCGCGCTCGCCTACACCGCGCACATGCACTTCCGCGGCAAGAGCATGATGACGAAAGCCATTTATCCGGATGGCAACGAAGAAGTTCTGCTCAACGTCCCGCACTATGATTTTCGCTGGCAGGAAACGTACTTCTTGAAGAAACAGTTCACCTTGCCGAAGGGCACAAAACTGGTGACGACAGCCTATTTCGATAATTCCTTCGACAACCCGTTGAACCCTGATCCCTCCAAGACGCTTCGCTGGGGCGAGCCGAGCGATGAGGAGATGATGGGATTCTGGCTGCAATTTGCCGATCCGCAACTGGTTCAGCAGAAATCTGCCGTGGCGCAGAAGTAGAGTGAACGTTTTCCGGCCGGCCGTCGAGTATCGGTTTGATTTTGGGTGGAGCAGCGCTTTCGCGCTGCGTTGACTGTTTTCCATTCGGGCCGGCTTTAGCCGCTGAGGTAGCCGCAAGCTCGTACGATCGACTGCTCCGCAGTCTGTTAACGCAGGCCTCATGTGGGGGTGCACACTTCTGAATCTCACCCGACGCACTTTTCTCACCACTGCCGCTGCCGCTCCATTGCTCCTGGGCATGACCGACAAGTCTGGGAGGAAACCTCCGATCCTCGGGACGGGCGATCACACTTACGAAGCCATCCACGACTGGGGTGAACTGCCGAGCAACATCAAATACGGCAACACGCACGGCGTCTGCGAAGACTCACAGGGCAACATCTACATCCACCATACGGTGAATGCGGCGAGCCAGAGTCTGGACACGATGGTGGTCTTCGATGAGAAAGGCAAATTTGTTCGCTCCTGGGGCAAGCAGTTCAAGGGCGGAGCGCACGGCTTAAGCATTCGCAAAGAGGGAAGCGAAGAATTTCTTTATCTTTGCGACTATCAGCATGGCATCGTCACCAAGCGCACGCTGAAAGGCGAAGAAGTTTTCACGCTCGGCTATCCTGCCGAATCACTGGCTTATAGACCAAAGAGTGACGGCTCGGCGGTCGCTTATCGCCCGACGAATGTGGCCTTTGGCCCGAACGGTGACATCTACGTCGGCGATGGTTACGGCTCCAGCTTCATCAATCAATACAATCAGAATGCACAATTTATTCGCACGTTTGCCGGATTCGGCAAGGATGACGACCACGTCGATTGCCCGCATGGCTTGTGGGTTGACATGCGATCGGCCACGCCGCTGTTGGTTGTGACCGATCGCGGCAATAGCCGCTTGCAGCGCTTTACCCTCGAAGGCAAACATGCGGACTCAATCGACGGCACATCAAAGATGCCCTGCTTCCTCGACGAGCGAAACGGCGAAGTCGTGATCGCAGATTTGCTCAGCAAGGTCGTCATTCTCGACCGGCAAAATAATGTGGTGACAAGCCTCGGCGAAGGCGAATATTCAAAGCAGGATTGGGCCACGGTCCGCAATCAGGCTCCCGGAACATTTGTTCCCGGTCGGTTCGTTTGCCCTCACGGAGCGTGCTTCGATCACGCAGGCAACATCTTTGTGGTGGAATGGGTCGAGTCCGGCCGGGTCACAAAGCTGCGCAAGGTCGCGTAAGCCTAGTCCAACAGTGCCGAACTTCCATCGGCAGCGTCCACCCATTTTGGCCTCTGAGACTTGTCATTCCGAATCGGCTTCAGCCGTGAGGAATCTGCTTTATCAGGGATGGAGAAATGCAGGTCGCGGCGAAGCGCGCTCGGAATGACAGTGGTTCGATTACTGTTTCGCCTCTTCCGGCACGACTCTCAATTCCAGCTTCTCCGTGTATCGCAGCACAATCAGCGAACTGCTCGCCCCAACCCGCGCCTCGGTCAGCAGGCGGTGCAGATCGTCCACGCCCGCCACCGGCTTGCCATCGAATGTGACAATGACATCGCCTTCCCGTAATCCAGCGCGTTGCGCCGGGCCGCCTTCGGTGACCGAGATGACGACCACTCCTGTCTCGCGCGGCAGGTTATAAAAACGCACCAGGCGGCGATGCAGCGGCGTCGTCTGCGCCTCCACGCCGATGTAGCCACGCCGAATGCGCCCTTGCTGCAGCAGCCGTCCAGCTACAAATTTTGCCGTGTTGATTCCTATGGCAAAACATAATCCCTGCGCGCCCATGATGGTCGCGGTGTTTACGCCGACCACTCGCCCGTCGGAAGTAACCAGCGGACCGCCGGAATTGCCCGGGTTCAGCGACGCGTCGGTCTGAATTACGTCTTCAATCAAGCGTCCGGAATAGGAACGCAACGACCGTCCCAACGCACTAACCACACCCGCAGTCACGGTGTACTGGAACCCATAGGGATTCCCGATGGCAATCGCCAACTGGCCAACCCGCAGTTTCTGCGAATCTCCCAGCGGCGCAGCCACCAGATTCGGAGCTTCGCTATTCGGGATGTCGATGCGAATCACCGCCAGATCGGTCGCCGGATCGTCGCCCACGGTCTGACCGGGAAAGCTGTGCCCGTCAGGGAAAGAAACGCGAATCCGGGTTGCGGCGTGCACGACGTGGCTGTTGGTGAGCACCAGGCCGTCGGGCGTAAAGACGAAACCCGATCCCCCGCCCTCGCGCTCGCGAGGCTCGCCCGAGCGGTTGCGGCCAGCCGCCTGCGCGACATCGATCTTGACCACCGACGGGCTGATCTTGTCCGCTGCGCAAACTACTGCTTGCGAATAAGCGTCGAGCAAAGCAGTATCGGCGGAGGGAAGTGAATCCGACGTCGCGTCGAGCAGATGCGTGCTGTTCGAGATTGGATGAAGCTGGGTTTCCGGAGTCATAGCGTCTAGATGAAGTTCGCCGTCACGGGGATTCAGCGCGGGCTACTGCCTCGGCTTCAAACGCGTCGCCTCACTCGGAATGATGCATGCCTTCGACGCATCGGCGAGGGCAGCATCCAGTTTGGCGCCGAGCGCTGCGAGTTCGCCTGGACTCATCGCCTTCTGCACGGCTTCAAACAGCATCCGTTCTTCTTTGCGGATGTGGACGGAAAGCGATGTGGCAAAATTCTGGAGCGCCTTCGAGTCCAACTCCTGCTTGGAGGCGCGGGCGAAGTAATCGCGCAGAACTGCGTGTTCGGCAATCAGCTCTTCTGTCAGCGAGCGCAGTTCAGGAAAGCGTGACGCGGCCGGAAACAACTCGCTCTCCTCGGCCGCAAAGTGAATGCTGATCTCACTCTCAAAGATCTGTTGCAATTCGGCCTGCCACGCCGGTAAGTCAACTTCGCCCGCTTGCAGCGCTCGGTCCAAACGAACGCACAGCGCCAGCGCATGCTGGTGCTGATGCGATAAAGGAACGAGATTCTTGTCGCGGAGCACTTAAACGGTAGTCGCGGAACGCACCCACTCCCGCTCACTTTTTGAAGGCGGCGTTGTTTCGGGCACGTTTAAGCCGCGGCGCAAAGTAATCCAGTCGGTGCGCACGCGGTCCCATTCCTGAATGAGAAATCCATAGCGCTCGAAAAACTGGCGGATACGCAGCCGGTCCCAACCCACAATGTCCTCAAGAATCGGAGCCAACACGGCGAGCGCATTGCTGCTGAGCACGGTGCGCCGGGCGACCTGCGATACATGCTTGGCCTCCGATACCGCGATGGTGTATCCGTCGCGCACATTGACATGCAGCATGACGTGGACGTCCGAACTGCCATCACCGGTATAGACCATGTGGTCGGGTCCGATTTGCAAGTCCGCCTGCAAGCGATCAAGCGCCGCAACTTTGCCATACCCGGCCGTCGCCCGGACAATGCTTTCGATCTCGCCTTCCGCGGTGTAGCGGAACTCGGTGCCATAAATGTGGTCCGCCGGGACGATCCCTTCGAGCGCCGACTTGATCACTTCCACCGGCGCAGCGGAGAGAACATAGAAATCAAAATGATAGCCTTCGATTCCATTCTCAAGAATCTGGTAAAGCAGTTCGATGTTTTCTTTCAGGCGAATGCGCTTTCCCACTTCGTGCAGATGTTCCTTGCGCACCCGGGCGCGAAATTCAGGATCGTGCAGCAGCAGATACGCCAGTTCGGCGCCCTGTTGTACAAGATTCAGCTTGGCCATGCCCGTGGCCTTGCGCTCGAATTCAGCAGTCGGAATCCCGGCGAGTTCGCTCAGCACATAACCGGAGTCGTTGAAAGTCAGAGTCTGGTCGAAGTCGCTGGCAAAAAGATAGCGTTTTAACGGATTGTCGATCATGAACACATTAGATTCGACCCCGCCCCGTATAGCCAATAAAAAACATCGATGCCCGGTATTACGGAAGGCGCAAAATGTGAATTTTCCATGAATCGGGTGCTCGCTGCATACTGCTGATTTAAAGGGAGTTCTGGCCCTCGCCAGAATGCCCGGTTTAGCGATGACGAATCCCTACCACCCGCGAGAAGAATTTCTTATGCCGCAAATTCGTATTTTGAATCTCAAACCGCGGCCGAACAGACTTAAGATGGCGCCCACAGCAGGATTTCTTGCCCAGGGAGACGCCGATGAAAAAGGAAATGTTGGTTTCCGCTACGCTCCTTATGGTCGCGCTTCTTGCCAGTGTGGCCGCGGCACAGAGCTTGTCCGGCAAAACCATAACCATCGCCGGCAAGGTGAGTGACAACGAAAAAACGGTGGTCAGCGACAACAATGAGAAATGGGTCATCAGCAACCCCGATGCTTTGATGGGGCGCGCCGGGCAGCAGGTGGTTGTGAAGTGCCGCCTCGACGTCGAAAGGAACCAGGTTCAGATACTCTCCCTCAAACAGGAAACCAGCGAAACCAAGTACGCCGCCAGCAAAGGCGATTCCGCGTTTCGACGCTGAGCCTCGGTCGTAAGTCGGCGGGAAACATTAGCCGGTAAGGTGTGCCTCGCCTCCCGCGCGCGATCCAGCCTACTTCTCGCGCAGAGATTCCTGAAGATCGTCGATCTTATCCCCTAGCAAATTGAGTTTTCGGGCCAAGCCCTGAATTTCGACCTCGGATCGCCGGTTTACCTGATAATCCAGTTCGCCGCGCAGGCGATCTTTTGTGTCCTGGCGGTTCTGGCTCATCATGATGACCGGGGCCTGAATGGCCGCGAGCATCGAGAGAATCAGATTCAGCAGGATGAACGGATAAGGATCCCAGGCGGACCGGCCCAGAGCGATCTGGATGATCGTGTAAACGATCAGCGAAGCCAGAAACATGATGATGAAAGTCCATGAGCCGCCGAAGCCGGCGACGGTGTCGGCGACGTGCTCGCCGAACGTGGCATCGGCCTCAATCATTTCATTGGGATTGCGGGCGGCGCGAATGCGCACCAATTGCTGGGCAGCATGAAACTGGCGGCCAAGCACGGCCAGCATGTCCATTCCAGCGTGCGGCTTGCGTTGAAGCAGAATGGCGATGTCGTCGCGGTCAACTTCCAGGCAGGTCGTCTCCTCCATCGCCGTCGCGTTGGTCTGATGGGGCGTCCCGTCGAGCATGGAGGCGAAGCCGAAAAACTGCCCCGCGGCCGGTTGATCGACCACAACTTCCTGCTGATCTTCATCGACAGTCGTGACCCGCACGCTGCCGCTGACCATCACGTAGGCTCGTCCGCCCGCATCGCCGATTTTGTAAATGCGCTGGCGGGGAGCGAATTGTTTGAGCTCAACCTGCCCGGCCAGAATTGCAGTTTCGTCTTGATCCAGCAACGCGAACAGCGGGACCTGCTTGAGAATTTCTGGATTGCACGCCATCAGTCACCTCGCCTGGCCGAAAGGAAGCCGGCCCGTTTCGTCGCCACATAGTAAACGAGGTTGTGGCCAGGGGCGAGAGCAGGAGGGTTACGCCTGCGCGTTTGGGTGAGATGTTCCACGTGGAACATCTCGCAAATTTGCATAAGTGTTCCACGTGGAACACTTTGTTGGTATGCAAATGTACGTACAATAATGCATGAAGTCGTGTGGGCTGTTGAATTTATT
>Ga0335079_10001803_pt1 | contig 24507 bp, 20 predicted proteins | sample Lox_Sample_33_FD_206719 | JGI IMG/M metagenome (GOLD analysis project Ga0335079, IMG submission 206719) | Soil microbial communities from Loxahatchee National Wildlife Refuge, Florida, United States - Lox_Sample_3.3 | ecosystem: Environmental > Terrestrial > Soil > Wetlands | place: USA...
GGAGTTGTCCTTCAGGACCCCGACGTAGTTCACGTTGTCCTTCACCTGGACTTCGCGGACTTCTCCGTGCTCGACCTTGGTGATGAAGTCGGAGAAGGCGAGCTCTTTCTGCTTGTGGTCGTGCTGGGCGAAGAACTGATAGAACGCCACGAACATCAGGATGAGGACGACCCACAGCAGGACGGTTTTGTAGGACTGACGCAAGGCTCGTTACCCCTTAAGGAAGGCGCTCGTGCGATTCCGAGGCGAGCGGACAGGGATGGACATGGGGTCGCCTCGAGCACCTCATCCGTGACAATCCTATAACAGGTGTAGCACCGGGTTGCAGGGTCGTCACCCTCCGCCGTCCCCCATCCGTTCGCCCGTCGCATAAAAGCGCACCCGCAAGGCGTGCGCGCCCCGCGCCTTCGGTTCGAGCTCGGGAACGCAGAGCACTCGACCGTCGAGGTCTGCCACCAACCAGAGGACATTGCGCCGCGCGCGGGGGACCTTGCGATCGATGAGCCACTTCTTCAGCTTTTGACCGGCCTTTCCGTGCTCCGAGCGGAAGCGGTCCCCAGGCCTTCGCGTCCGGAGCTCGAGAGGCCATGGAGGAGGTTCCTCCGAAGCCCACTCGATTTCGACGGCGGCCCGGCTTCCCGGTAACGGGTAAGCGCCCGGCCCCTCGATGGGCAGGCGGCGCAGCTCGACCCGAGCGGGCCTAGGCAGGCCCACCTCCACGAAGCCAGCCTCGATCCGCGCCTCGAATCTGCGCGGCAAGCTCACGCGCCGCGATGCACCCGCAGCGCCGACGAGGCGAAGGACCGCTTCGACGTGCCCGGCTGTGAGGTCCCGCCGGCTCCCGCTCGCCGCTCGCCACAATCTTCGCAGGGCCCGCCGTTGAACCGCCGCTGGAAGAGGAAGGAACGACGCGACGGGGGCGCGAGTGGCACCCCGCGGCGCGATCCGGGCGGCGAGGCGCTCGAGGGCGCGGTCGTCCTCCCGCAGCAGGTCCGAGGAGCGGGCAAGGCGCCCCTCGATACCCGGGGCGAGAGCCTCGAGCGCCGGCAAGAGCGTGCTTCGGATCCGGTTGCGCAGGAAGCGGGGTGTCGCGTTCGTCGGATCCTCCCTGAAATCGAGGTCCCGGTCATGGAGGTATTCGAGCACTTCCGCTCTCGACCTGTCGATGAGCGGCCGCACGAGCGCGCCCCGGCGCGCCGGAATCCCAGATAACCCGCGCGCTCCGGAGCCTCGCATGAGGCGATGGAGCACCGTTTCGGCCTGATCGCCGCGCTGGTGACCGGTCGCGATGCGGTCACAGCCGGCCCTTGCGCCGGCCGCGCGCAGGGCGAGGTAGCGAGCTCGCCGCGCGGCGGCCTGCACGTTTCCCCCCCCGGACACCGACACCTTGGTCCGCTCGAGCGGGACCCCGAGCTTGAGGCAGAGCGCCGCGCAGAAGTCGCCATCCTGGGCGCTGCCTGGCCGCAGCTGGTGGTCGACGTGGCAAGCGAAGAGCGCGCTGAGTTGCCCTCTCTCACGCAGGGCGGCCAGCACGGCAAGTAGGGCGCTCGAGTCGGCCCCACCCGAAAGCGCTACCAGGACTCGCGAGGCGGGTGAGAAGAGCCGCCTTCGGCGGATGGTGGCGAGGACCGCTCGCTCGAAGCGGTGGGGACAGGCGCGCGCCATGGGACGTGCTTTTTTCGTGCGCTCGGGCGCACGCCTCGACATAGCACGCAAAGGGGGAATGGTCCCCCCCAGCGGTAGGTTGCAGCGATGGTCGGAGCGCGGAGGCGGGCCGGCCGAGGGCGGCCCCCAATCGGTGGCGTCGAGGAGCGGGCAGAGTTGCTTTTCGCGAGATGGAATGAGATGTTGGAGGTCGCTTCGCTGATGCCGAACTCTCGAGTCTAGACCTTGTAGCGCTGGGCCTAGGGGTCCCCCCCCTCCCCCTCTGGGCCCACGGGGAGCCGGCAGAAATGCCGGCTCCTCACTTTTTTTGGAGCCGCTGGGGGCCCGGGGGGACGCCTCGGCGCCTCTTCGCGCGAGGTGAAGAGAGACACGACGTCGCAGGAGCAATGCGACGTGTCGCTTGACCACGCGACGGGGGGTCGCGTACAACCAACCGAACCTTCTCACACCTGGAGATGGATCAGCGATGCCCGGAACCGACAAGCGTAAGCAGTCCCTTTACTTCCCTGAGGACATGCTGAACGAGATCCAGGCCGAGGCCAATCGGCAGGACCGGTCGCTCTCGTGGATCGTCCAGCAGGCCTGGCGTATCTCCCGTACCGAGATCATGCGCTTCCCCTCGGTGAACGACGTCCTGTCGGGGGTGGCCCGGGAGGACGAGCGCGAAGTGAAGGGAACCTGATCGACCGCGGCGTCCCGGGATGAGTGGCTCCGCGCCGTCCGGCTCCGGGGAAACCGGCGAACCTGACGTCCTAGGTGAGTCGGCCGAGGCCGCGGAGGGTGAGCCGCTTTCCCGGCCAGCCGACCCCTCTTCACTTCCCCGGAGGCCGATCCCGATCGGGATAAAGGCTCTCCTGGCGCTCGCGGTCGTGGTGGCAGCTGCGCTGGCGTTCCTCGCGTACCGTCGTCACCAGGAACACCGCATCGTCGCCCTCTCCGTGGCGCGCGCCGAGCAACTCGTGCGCTCGGACACCTGGCTCGGGTATCACGAGGCGGCCGCGCTGCTCGGGATCCGGGCGGCGCGACTCGACCCCATCGGGGCCGGCGCCTTGCGCGCGTTCGCCTTCGCCATGCTGGCGACGGACTACCGCGACGAGCCCGCAGTGGCGAGTGCGAACTCGGCATTGGTCGAGCCCCTGCGCGCTGCGAACGCCCCGCCCTACGCTTACCTCGCGGTGTCGGCCCTCGCCCTGCGCGAGGGCCAGGCGGGGACGGCGCTCGACTACGCCACGCGCGCCGCCGACGCTCCGCTCGCCCACGTTCTCGAGGCCCGGGTCGCCCTCCTCGCCGGCAAGCCCGCCCTGGCGAGCGAGTCGGCTCAGCACGCACTGGAGATGGCCCCTGAACAGCCAGCCGCCCTCGCCCTGCACGGTGATCTCCTGCGCCGGGCCGGCAAGCCGGCCGAGGCGCGCGAGGCCTACCATGCGGCGCTCGCCATTTCCGCGCGCGCGGTCGCGGCGGGTCTCGCCGGCTCGCAGGCGCGGGCCGGGGCGAGTGCTCCGAACGCTCGAGCGACCTTCGGCCTCGCGAAGCTCGCTCTCTCGCGCGAGGGCTCGCCCGAGGATGCCCTGGCCGCCCTCGAGAAGCTGCTCGACGATCGATCGGGAACTCCTCAGGTGGAACGCGCCCGCGCGGCCATGTATCTCGCAGCGCTCCAGGGACGAGCGGGCGATCGGGTCGCCGAGGCCTCGACCCTCGACAAGGCGAGCCTCGACGGCGAGTTGCGCTCCTGGCTCGAGCGCGCGGCCGGGGAACTCGAGGTGGAGCGGGGACCGTACCGAGTTCCGGAGAACACACCCCCTGCGCTCGGCAGTGCGAGCGACGACGACCCTTACGTCGCACCGCCGGCGCCCCCGGTGGTGGAGGCGCCGGCGCCTGCTCCGCGGGTCTTGAGTGGTTTCAAGGTCGCACCGGAAGTGAAGCGCGCGAAGCCGGAGAAGAAGCCCCCTTCCCGCAAGCCCCCCTCCAAGCGGGGTGGACGCCGCGGTTAGGCGCGCGGCCTAAACTGCCCCGCGCATGAACGGGGTGGGCCCGTTCTCTCACCGCGCTGCTGCCTCTCTTGGTGGGCGTGCCCGAGCACCGGGGGACCCGTGATCCCGCTCTTCGGTCGCGCCGACGATGCGCAAACTCTTCGCATGTTCCACGCAGCATTCAGGGTCAGCAGGAACCGCGTAGGGCATCTTCGTAGTCCGACCCGACCGACTGCCTCAATAGCAGGCAAAAGCTGCCTCGACTCGGAGCACGCGCCGCCCGGACTCGCGCCATCTGCCCGATGTGCAGGCGGTGAAGGTGCGCGGCATGCGGGCTGCACTTGGCGGCGAGGTTTCTGACTTCTTCCTTGGAGGCGAACGTGAGAAAGATCGCCCTCGGGGCGCTCGGCGCCCTCGTACCCGCGGCCGCCCTCGCGGCCACGCCCGGCCAGGTGGACTCGGGTGACACGGCGCTCGTCCTGGTGAGCGCCGGACTCGTCATGCTCATGACGCCGGGACTGGCCTTCTTTTACGGCGGGCTCGTCCGGGCAAAGAACGTCGTGCACACCATGATCCTGTCGATCGTGTGCATGGCGCTCGTGGGCGTCCTGTGGGCCCTATTGAGCTACAGCCTTGCCTTCGCTCCCGGCCCGGGCCTGCTCGACCGCCTCGTCGGCGGCTTCGCCTTTGCCGGCCTCTCGGGCGTGGGCGCGGGCGTCGCGACCCAGCTCGCCCCCACCGTTCCGCACGCCGCCTTCATGCTCTTCCAGGCCATGTTCGCCGTCATCACCCCCGCCCTCATCTCGGGTGCCGTGGTCGAGCGGGTGAGGGTCAAGGCCTTCGTCCTCTTCGTGGCCATCTGGAGCATCGTGGTCTACGCGCCGGTGGCCCACTGGGTCTGGGCACCGGGCGGATGGCTCAAAGAGCGCGGCGCCCTCGATTTCGCGGGCGGCACGGTGGTGCACATCAACGCCGCGATAGCCGCCCTCGTCTTCGCCCTGATGCTCGGTCGACGGCGTGGGCTACACCAGCCCACCGTCCTCCCTCACAACGTCCCTTTCGCCATCCTGGGCGCGGGCCTGCTCTGGTTCGGCTGGCTCGGCTTCAACGGCGGGAGCGCGCTCGCGGCGAACGGCCTCGCCGCCTACGCGTTCTCGAACACCTTCTTCGCTCCGGCGGCGGCCGCCTTGGCCTGGGGCCTCGCCGAGCTCTTCTTCTTCCACGGCAAGATGTCCGGTGTGGGACTCGCCTCGGGCGCGGTGGCCGGACTCGTGGCGGTGACCCCGGCCGCCGGCTACATCACGCCGCTCGCCTCGATCCTGCTCGGAGCGCTGGCGGGCACGGCCTCGCTGCTCGCCGTCCGTTACCGGCCCAGGCTGGGCCTCGACGATTCGCTCGACGTCTTCGCCGTCCACGGCGTGGCGGCGACCATCGGCGCGCTCCTCACCGGCCTGCTCGCCTCGAAGGTGGTCAATCCGGACGGTGCCGACGGCAGCCTCTCGCAGCTCGGCATCCAGGCCCTGGGTGTCCTCGCCACCTACGTGTGGTCGGGAGGCGTGTCCTTCCTCATCATCAAGCTCGTAGCTCGGGTGACCCCGCTCAGGGTCGACGAGCAGGATGAGTGGACGGGAATGGACATGGCCGAGTCGGGCGAACGCGCCTACATCACCGCCGACGAGACCTCGAGCGGGCCGAGCGCCGCCCTTGCCCACGCGGGCGGCCTGAAGAGTATTCACCCAGAATAGACGAACCTCACCCGCTCGCGAGCTCGTCCGTCCAGCGTCGCCCTGGAGAGCGGCCGCACGAGCGTTCTCGGATTCGCGATCGAACAGGGGGACGGACCGCTCGGGCCGCCTGTGGGGCACGCGCGCAGCAAGGGAAGCGAGCGAAGGGCGATCGTTCCGAAGACACTGGGCCTTCGACCAGACGCGCCGGTCAGGGCGGCGCCGACCGCCGGGCTTTCCCGCCCTGGGTCCCGCGAGCCGACCTCTGCCTCGAGGGAAGGTGCGCCGGGTTTGCGCGGGCGGCGCCCTCTCCGTTACATCGAAGAGGCTCGAGCTCACGCCCGAAGGGCCCGCGCACCGCTTACTTCTGCAACTCGGCCAGAACCGCGTCGAAGACGAACGTCTCGATGCGCTCGACGATTTCCTCGTCGAGGTTCTGGAAGACGAAGCCTACCCGCGCATGGCCAGCGAGCGTCTTCACCTCGTTCACCCGCGCCCCGGCTCGCACGGGCTCGAGCCCGGGGATGCGCAGCGTGACCGACACCTCTTCCTCCAGCTGGGGAGGGCGTGCCAGCAAGGCGGCAAAGCCTCCAGCACTGATGTCCTGGGTCATGGCGCGCACGGTACCATCCTTGAACGCGAGGTCCGCCTGCAAGGCGCGGGCGACGCGCAGGGCGCGGCGCGGCTGCTGGCCCGCCTGGATCGTCAGGTGCTGCGCTGCGAGCAGCGCCCGAGCGAGTTCGTCGCGCGCCGCCCGGTAGGCGGTGAGGTCGCGTCCGGCAAGGACCCCCCGCTTCAGCTTGTCATGGGTTTCCCGGAAGCTGTTGAGCCATTCGGCGAGCCTCATGCTCACGCCCTCCCAGCCCCATGGTAACCGAGCCCAAACCCCAAGAGCAGCGGCTGCCCTCGCCAGGTGGGCGCGGGGCAGGGGGTGCGGGCGCCGGGTAGACCCTCTACAGCGCTTTCTTGAGCTCCGGCGCCGGCTTGAAGCCCACGGTCTTCGTCGGGGCGATCTCGATCGAGGCGCCGGTCTGTGGATTGCGCCCCACGCGCCCCGCCCGTCGCTTCACTACAAAGGTGCCAAACCCCGGCATCGAAAAGCGCTTGTCCTTGCGGATGGCACGCGCCAGCTGTTCGAAGACGAGATCCACCACGTCCGCCACCTGACGCTTCGACAGATCTTTGCGAGCCGCCTGCACCTTCCCGATAAGGTCGGCCTTGGTCATGGCGAGGCTTCCCTTCCATTCGGCGTTCGACGGGCGGACGAGGACCCCTCGTACTGGGGAATCCGGCAGCGTTCCCTGGCACCCGACTGCCTCCCGGTCCCGCGCAGTCGGGCTCGAGCGCGGGAAGCTAGCTAACCGCAGTGGGATCGTCAAGGTGTTGAGGCGTGACGAGTTCACTTGACAGGGAGCATGGAATCCTCCGCGCAAAAGGGCGCGTCCCTCCCCGGGGGCGCCCAAAATGGCCTGGTCCGCGCGCGACCTGATTTCACTATAAGTCAATAGTCCTCCCGTGCAGCCAGACCCGCCCGCGGGGGGTACGGGAAAGCTCGCCTCTCACCCTCAAGCGCCGGGCCGGGTCGCGAGCGCGGCGCTCGACGGAAGGAGCCGAGCGGCTCGCACCCCTTCCTCGTCGAGAGGAGAGCGCCCGGTGAAGAAGATCCGGTACTGCTCACCCCCGTCGCACACGGCCCAGGCCCACCCGTGCCAACTTCCGTCGTCGGCCTCCTGGACCACGGCCTTGCGCCCGGCGAGGGTGGTGGGGTGACGTTGGACGTTGAGGAGCCGGCTCGCCCCACGCTCGAGGGAAGCCTCGGCTCTCTCGAGGCATGCCTTGTCGTCCGGGAAGGCCGTGTCACCCGCCTGAACCTCGATGTGCACGTCACCTCGCGGACTCACGAGGGCCACGTGCCGTCCGTCGCCATGCGCCTCCCAACCGGCCGGCGCCTCGAAAGAGAGGCGGCCCACGGTGTAGAGGAGCATCCCCTCGTCCACGGCCGGGCGCGAGGACGGGGTCTGCTCCATCGCGCGCTCGTGCACGAGCGCACAGGCACCCGCGGTGAGCAGGGTACCAACAAGCATGAGAGGGACATGCGGGCACCGCCTGGGCGACACCCCCGTCGCTCGTGAGCCTAGGGGCATGGCCGCCTTGCTTACGCCCTCTCAGCCTCGAGTCGCAAGCCTAAACCGTCGGCGCACCGGCTGCCGCCCAGATAGAGGGCAACTGCACGGCGAGCCGCAGCCAAACGCCGGCCTTGCCATCTCCGGAGATGAGCGCCGCAAGAAACTCGGCCACGCGCCGATCGGCCGCCAGCTGCCGGTAGCGCGCGTTCGGGCCGTAGAGGCGCTTCGCGAGGCGTGCGGCGAGTTCGAGCACGACGCCCGAGTGGGAGGCGCGCAGCGCCGTGCGGTAACCGAGGAGGGACGGCGCCCGGCCCCGCTCGAGCGCGCGTACTGAGCGGCGGCCGGCGATGCGGCCCGACCACAGCGCATAACGAATGCCCTCCCCGGCGAGCGGGTCGACGCCGAGCGCCTCGCCGGCCAGGAGGGCCGTGCCCTTCCCGACTGCTCCTCCGGGCTCGAACAGGCGGATGGCACCCCGCTCCGGCGCGGCCACCGCCAGGTCCTCCCGTTGGAAAAAACGCTCGAGCGCCGGACCGACCTTCGCCCCGCGCACCGCGGCGAAGACCCCGCTCGTCTCGGAAAGACAGGCGCCTTTTAGGCAAGGGAAGCGCCAGACGTAGCCCGGCATCCCGGCGTCGAGGTCGAAGAAGAGATCCTGCTGCCGCGCCGACTCCAAGTGAACCTCGCGCACCGGCACCCGGACACCGGCCGGAAGACCGAGCGATCGGCGCGAGGCGCCCCCGACTCCGTCGGCGGCGATGAGGGCGCGGTACCGGATCGCTCCGCTCGACGTTTGAGCGACGGACCCGGCGAGCCCGTGGAGAGCGACGCCCTCGAGTACCACGGCGCCGGATGCGCGCACCTGGCTGAGCAAGTCGGCGTCGAATTCGAGGCGACGCACCACCGCCGAAGGATACGGAAGAGGAACGCGCGACGCCTTCCCCTCGCACTTCACCACCGCGTGGGTGGCGACGGCGTGTGGGACGCGCAAGAGCAGCCCCGCGGCCGCAAGCTCGCGCAGACCACCTCCGCTGATGGCACCTGCGCAGAGCTTGTCGCGCGGAAACCTGGCGGCGTCGATGACCATCACCCTGAGCGAGGGCACCGCTCGGCGTGCCGCGACGGCGGCCGCGCAACCTGCTGGACCGGCCCCCACGATGAGGAGATCGGTGAGAGCCAGGGCGCGGGGCCGTCCGGGGGCTTGCTCGGAGGTCGCCGGCGGCCCACCGGCACGCGAGGCCTCGCCCCGTTGCTTTCCGGTTCTCACCCGCATGGCACGCGGGTCCCCAAGCACACGTCCTCCGCCACGGCCTCCACCCGGACCCGTGCGAGTTCGCCCCGGCGCTCTCCCGCAGCTCGCCAGCGCACGGACAGGTACGTGCGCGCGGTCCCGGTGGCGTAGCCCCCACGCACCCGCTCGACCACGACCTCCACCTCTCGGCCAACGTGAGCAGCGGAAAAGGCCCTCCACCGGTTCCGCGAGAACGCGCGCAGTTCGCCGGCGCGCTCGCGGGCGATGGCGGCGGGAACCTGGTGTGGCATCTGGGCGGCGGCGGTACCCGGGCGCGCCGAAAAGGGGAAGACGTGCAGGTAGGCAACCGGTAGCCCCTCGAGGAGGGCCAGGGTCGCGCGGTGATCCCCCTCCGTCTCGCCCGGGAAGCCTGCGATGACGTCGGCCCCGAGACAGATACCGGCCACGCTCCGGGCCACGCGCTCCACCGTGTAGGCGTAGTCCCTTGCCAGGTAGGGCCGGCGCATGGCCGCCAGGACCGGGTCCGAACCACTCTGAAGTGGCAGGTGCAGGTGCTCGCAGAGGGCGCCGGCCATGGGGCGCTCGAAGAGGGCGAGCGGTACCTCAAGAGGCTCGATGGAGGAGAGGCGCAGGCGCCGGCAGAGGTCGCGCCGTTCCACCGCGGTCACGAGGTCCTGCAATGACCGGGGTGGAACGAGATCGCGACCGTAGGCCCCGAGGTGGACTCCGGAGAGAACGACCTCCGGGCTCTCGCGGCCGAGCGTCTCCACGTGGCCCAAGGCCTCCTCGAACGGCAGGGATCGCGCGGGGCCCCGCGCGCGCGGAATGATGCAGTAGGCGCAAGCGGCATCACAGCCGTCCTCCACCTTGAGGAAGGCGCGGGTGTGGTGAAAAGGCAGCGGCGCCCGACCCGGCGCGGGGGACCGGACCTTGGGGGGCGGCGCGGTCGCGGCCCCACGCCGAGCGTGCAAGGAGAGGAGGATCTCCTCGAGATCGCCGGCCGTGCCCCGACCGACCACGGCCGCCACGCCGGGCAGATTGCGTAGTTCTTCAGGGCGCACCTCGGCGTAGCAGCCGGCCACCACGATGGCGGCGCCGGGATGCTCGCGCGCCGCCCGGCGGATGGCCTGGCGCGTTGCCGCATCGGCGTCGGCCGTCACCGTGCAGGTGTATACGACGACGTAGTCCGCCCCCTCCCCCTTCTCGCAGAGGGCAAACGGTGTGCGGAGCGTGCTCGCCAGCGCGTCGAGGTCGCTGCGACTCACCCGGCACCCGAGCCCGAGGAGCGCCACGCTCGCGCCGTCACCCCTGCGCGATCCGGCCACCGCCGAGTACCTCGTCTCCGCTGTAAAACACCGCCGCCTGCCCCGGAGCCACTCCACGGACCCCTCTCTCGAGGACCACCTGGGCACCCGACTCGAGTGGAAACACCTCGCCGAACTCGCCCGGGTGGCGGTGCCGTACCCGCACGAGCACCCGCGCGGGTGAGGGTGGCGCAGAGCCGGACACCCAGCGCAGGTCGGTCACCGGAAAATGGGCCCGCGAGGCTTCGCACTCCGAGCCGACCACCACCTCGCCCACCTCGGCATCGATGCGAACCACATAGCGCACCGGGCCGCCGCCGAGGCCGAGCCCACGGCGCTGGCCGATCGTGAAGGCGTGCACCCCGCGATGGTCGGCGAGGGCCTCACCCGAGGTCGAGACCACCTTGCCTCGCTTGAGCCTTCCGGGCGCCCTCAACGCCACGAAGTCGCCGGCGCTGCCTTGGGTGACGAAGCAGATCTCTTGCGATTCGGGCTTGTCGGCCACCGGGAGCCCGAAGCGCGCCGCGAGGCGCCTCACCTCGCTCTTTGCGAGCTCGCCGACCGGAAACAGCACATCGCCGAGCGCCTGCTGGGAGAGGCCGTACAGGAAATAGCTCTGATCCTTCTCGTGGGGGGAGGCGCACAACGCGTAACGGTCTCCCCGCCGTTCGACGCGCGCGTAGTGCCCGGTGGCGAGCTTGCTCCCGAGAGCGCGGGCCCGTTTGAGCAGCCAGTCGAACTTGACCTCGCTGTTGCAGGCGATGCAGGGGTTGGGGGTTCGGCCCGCCAGGTAGTCGTCGACGAAGCGGTCGACGACAGTGCGCCCGAAGTGCTCCTCCAGGTTCGCCACGTAGAAGGGGATCCTCAGGGTACGCGCGGCGGCCCGCGCGTCTTCCAGGTCGTCGGGGCCACAGCAGGAACGTCCGCGAGCCGGGTTCGCGTAATCGAACACCCGCATCGAGATCCCGACCACCTCGTGCCCAGCCTCGCGCAACAGGGCCGCCGCGACCGAAGAATCGACCCCACCCGACATGGCCACGAGGACGCGCACCGAGGACCTGAGTTCTATCCCCAGCCGGGCTGGGGCGCCAGCTGGCCCCTGTCAGCGGGAACCCGTACGTTCAACGAGGTTCCCTTCTCTTCCCACCGGAATCTCGAGGACGAACTTCGACCCGGTATACTGGTGACCTCCCAAGCTCGGCTGCCTGAGCGGCGGGCTCTCCACCACGGCTCGCCCCCCGTGGGCCTCGGCGATGCGACGGGCGACCGGAAGCCCCAGTCCCGAACCCGGCACACGCGCCTCGCCCGGGCGATCGGGCCGGCCGAAGGGCTCGAAGATGCGTTCCAGATCGGCTGCGGCAATGCCCGGGCCCTGGTCGAAGACGGCGAAGCGCAGCGTTTCCGCGTCGCGGGTGACCTCCACCAGCACCTCCCCGCCGTGCGGCGAGAACTTCACCGCGTTCTGGACGATGTTGGCGAGCGCCTGGCGAAGCTTCTTGCGATCGGCCATGACCGGCCCCCCGCTCGAAGGGCGAACCTGAACGTGCAAGCGGGCGTCGCGCACCGCACCCCGCATCTCGTTCACCACCTCGTCGGCGAGCACATCGGGTTCGACCAGGACCGGAGAGATGGCTCCTGGCCCGGCCTGCAAGCTCGCGAAGTCGGAGAGGTTGTCGAGCACTCGGCTCAGCCGCGCCACCGATCCGGCCATCCCCTCGACGACCTTCTTTTGCTGGGACGAGAGGGGGCCGAGGCGCTCCGACTGGAGGATCTTCACATAGCCAGCGAGCGGGGTGAGCGGGGTCGAAAGCTGGTGAGCGAGGTCGTGGATGAAGACCGCGCCCTTGCGATCCCTTTCCCGCAAGCGCTCTCGAGCCGAGGCCGCCACCTCGGCCAGGCGCTCCCGCTCACCCTCGAGAAGAACCCTCACCTGGTCTGCGAAGGTGGCCTCGTCGATGGGGAGAGCGATGACGCCGTCCAGGCCTGCAGAACTCGCTAAGCCGCCACCCAAGGCAACGAGAGGGATCCCAACAAGGGACCGATCCCTGCGAAGCCGCGCTACGAGTTCCGCCTGGGCGCCAGGCGTGCGCCGATCGAGAAGGACGAGGTCCGGGGAGGCACCAGGCGATTCCAAGTGTCCGGTCGCATTCACTTCAACGGCAAACCCGTTCGCCTCGAGCAGCTGCCGCACTCGCTCGCAGGAGCTCGGGTCGCTCCCGATTAAGAGGATTCGCCTGGACATGACCGTGCTTCCACCCTCTGCCCCGCGAGTATAAGCCCACCCTGAGCATCCGTCGCAGTCCCGACACGCTAGGCGGTCCGCGCCTCCCACCACGCCCTCAGCTCAGACGAAAGTGCCGCTGCGGTATTCAGGCGGGGCTCTTCAAGGACCCGATCGAGGAGATGGCGGAGGGCTTCGCCCACAGCGGGTCCCGCCGAGAGGTGGAGCTGCTCCATGACCGCGCGTCCATCGAGCGCGAGCTCGGCGGTGGAGAGAGCAGGTCGTTCCCGCTTGACCCGTGCGAGTAGCGTTCTCAAGGCCGCGAGGTGGAGGCACGCCTGACGCGACCGCCAGGGCGGACGAAGCGCGCGCGCGTCGGCCTCCCACAGCGAGAGAAGGTCGGGCGCATCCTGACCCATCGTGGAGAGCCAGCGACGGCCCTCGACCTTGCTCACCGGACGCCTGCCCGGGCGTGCAACGAGCAGGCAGCCGTGCCGCTCGACGAGTGCGGCAGCTCCCTCACTTATCTGCCCGGGGAAACGCAGGTGTGCGACCGCTGCCCTCGCGAACTCGCCCGAGCTGCGGTCGCCCTGGGTCGCAGAAAGGACGTGGAGGAGGGCCGCGAGCCGCAACTTAAGGGCGCGGCCCGCCGCGCCGACCGCCGCATAGGCGTGAGCCCGCCAGGACTCGGGCATCTCGGCGAGCGCGGGCAGGACGAGGCCGAGCAGGCCCGTCTGGTCGAGCAGCTCGAGACCTCGCCCCGCCCCTGCGGCAACAAGCAGACGCGAGAACTCGTCCGTGACGCGCTCGGCCGCGACGCGCGCTGTGACCTCGAGCGACGCTGAGATGGCAGCGAGGGTCAAGGGATCCACCTCGAAACCAAGCTGGGCCGCAAAGCGGGCTGCTCGCAACGGCCTCAGGCCATCCTCGGCGAAGCGGGCGCGTGGATCGCCGACCGCCCGCAAGATCTTGCGCCTCAGATCACTTCGCCCACCCAGAGGATCGCGCAGGACCTGACCAATCGGATCGTAAGCGAGCGCGTTCACGGTGAAATCGCGCCGCGCGAGGTCGGCATCGATCTGGTCGAGGAAGACGACGGCCGAGGGCCGACGCCCATCGAGATACGCCCCCTCTCCCCGGAAGGTGGTGACTTCGACCGGTTCGCCGTCCTCGATAACGGTCACCGTGCCATGCTCGACACCGGTCGGGACGACCTTGGAGAACAGCGCCATCACCTCTCGCGGCCGAGCCGGGGTCGCGACGTCGGAGTCCGAACGGGCGCGGGTTCGGCCGATGAGGGCATCCCGGACGGCGCCGCCGACGATCCAAGAACGGTAGCCCGCCGCGTCAAGCTTCTTCAGGACGCGCAGGGCAGCCTTGGACCAGTCTGCCCGGAGCAGGGCAACCGGCGGGCGGCCGCGTGGAGGAGCACGAGCGACCACGAATACCTTCGTTCTGCTTCGCTCTCGTCAAGCGCCCCAGGGTGGGGAGAAAAGGCCGGCCACGGGTCCCTCGCGACCCCCGAGGCGGAAACGGCTCACGCGAATACCGCAACGGGTCTTGGGCCGCAACGGGTTCGTGATGGTGGGGTCCGATTGCCTCGGGATGAGTCCGCGCGGACCTCGGGACAGGAGAGCGTCGATCGGCGCCCGCTAGCTCGACCGGCCACCCGGCAGGCGGTCCTCTGGGCCTCTCTCGCCGAGCGAAATCCAAGGCCGCACGCCGAGAGCAAGCCCTAAACTGGCTGTGTAGGCGTGGCCGCCGCCGCAAGCCCCGTCGTCGCAAGCCCCCATACCCACCGACAGGCTGCTTGGGTGTGGACCTTGCCGGCGAGCAGAGGAATGCAGACTTCTGCGGCGGGAGCAAGCGAGGATCCTACGCTTCGCCGGGCTCCTTGTACCCGCGACAAGGGAGCGAACGCCGGCGCTCGATCACGTAGGATCCATTGATACCCCGCCCCTCGGGTGAGCGAAGTGCCCTCCGGAGGAGGAGCGGGCTCTAAAGAGCACATAGATGTGTTTCTTGTCCGAGACGTACCTTTCGACATGGGTCAAGGGCTCGTTCGTCGTGGTGTTGGCAGCCCTCGCCGCCTGCGGTCTCCCCCACCGGTGCCCCGACGGGACCGAGGGGACCGTGTGCTGCGGCGCTACCGCTCTCGTCGGCAGCAATAAGTGCTGCAGCGACGACACCCAAGGCGCCTCCTGCTGCGGCGGCACGGTGCTCGCGTCGGGCAACGCATGCTGCGCAGGTGGGACGCAGCAACCGAGCTGCCTGCTCTCCTGCCCCGACGGGACGACCGGGTCAAGTTGCTGCGGTTCCAAGGCCCTCGCCTCGGGTAATCTCTGCTGTTCCGACGCGAGTCAGGGCCCCACTTGCTGCAATCCGGGCCCGGACTGCGCGCTCCCGACGACCGCGCATTTCGGCTACTTCCAACTCAGCTGTGCTTCCTCGGGTACCATCCTCTGCGGAGGAATCTGGACCTCTCCCGCCACGATGGCCGCCGGAACTTGGTCGGCGACGTACACCACTGGCCCGTACCACATCATCCCCGGTCAGGTGACGATCTCCCTCGACGGCCAAGTGGTGGGAACGAGCCTCGCCACGCTTCCGGGTGGAACTGTCAATCCACCGGTGAACCTCGGCCTCGTCTCGGGCGGGACGCACCAGATCACCTTGCAGTTCGCGTCCACGAACGGTTCCGTGGCCGCTAGCTGGGGAGGGTACCTCGACCTGAGCGTGAGCAACTGAGGTTGGCTCAGGATAGGTCGGGAAGCCCGCAGACGGAGCGGGCGGGCTCATGCGACCCCTGCCTCGCCCACTCGTTCTCACCCTGGCTCATGAGGGGCGAAGCTGTGGTGCAGGCGCCGGTCGAGGATCGCGGCGGCGAGCATCTGTCCTGAAGACGGCTCCTCACCTCACGACGGTGCAGGACGCTCCAGACCGGAGGCGAGCCCGCGCTGACCCCTGAGGCCACGCTCGCGCCACGCGAGCGATCGACACGCGTCCATTAGTAACAATGCCAGCGCTCACAGCGTCCAGTAGCTCTTCCAATTCGATCCCGCCATCGCAGGGTGCCCGGCTACCACCAGGCACCCGCCGCACCCACCGGCGAGCAAGCCTCCGGCCAGAGCATGTCCGGAGTCCGCCTGCGGCCGCCGCCGGAACTCGCGCCTCCTTGCCCCAGCGACGATCGGCAACCCGCGGGTTGCTGTGATGGCCTCCAGGCGAGGCGCATGGTCGAGGCGGACATCGAGGCGTGCCCGAGAAGGCGCACCACTGGGCCGGTTCGTGCCGATCTCGTCGAGCCGCCCACAGGCGGGACATGTCGGGGCTAATTGTTCACCCCGATTTCCCGGGCGGGACCCGCGACAGGTCGGCAACTGATGACGCTGCAATGCCAAGCGATGGTGATCCCCATTGCTACCCTATTGCGTTGCTTCGCTCCGACCTCCTCCCTGAGCAGGGTGTCGAGGAAGTCAAGGTAGGTCGGCTCCGAGTGGGCGGCGGCCGAGAGCAGCGACTCGAAGCTGCTCGACCAGGCGCCCCATGCGGAGTTGGCCGGACCTCGACGGCGGTCACGAGCACTTCGACGTGGTCCCGGACAAGGCGGTGAGGACGCTGTACTGGACCGCGTCGATATCCACAAACGAGTCGTTGGCCACCCGCCGCTGCAGGCGGCGCCCGTGGGTCGGCAGAGGCCTGGCCGGGAGAGGCCGGGGAGCCTGCAGTTCCTCTCGCTCGTAGCGATCCATCGGCCGGTGGTGCGTGATGCCGTCGATCCGTTGGTCGGCCACGAGTTGCCACTCGGCAAGATGGGCTTCGAGATGCGCGAACGAGTCGAAGCGCCGGCCAGTGATGGCGTTGCGCTTGACGTACTTCTACCCCGGACTCGGTCTTGCCCTTGGTGCGTGCCCGATACGGCTGACAGGCCCGAGGCTGGACGCCCCAATCCCCGCAGAACGCGAGGTAGGCCGGGCGGAAGGTCACCGTCTGGGCGTCCCGCTCGCGCCCGGCCACGAGGCACCGCGCGTTGTCGCCCAGGAGCTCGGCCGGCGCACACACCTCCGAAGTGCTGGAATGCCGAAGCGATGCCTTCGAGCCACTCACCCTGGCGCTCGTGCAGGAACGCTCTCACGAAGAGCCGTCGCGAGTAGCTGAGAACCGCCACCAGGAAGTGCACCCTAACCTTCGCCGGTGATCCAGACCTTGCGCTCACCGAAATTTGATCTGCATCTGCAATTTGATCTGCATCTGCCGACCCGGTGCGGCCTCGAATCGGAGGTGGCGAGATCAGCTGCCAGGTGCTCACGGCGTCGCTCTGACACGACCCGCAGTACCGTCCGAACGCTCGCTTCGACTGCTCGCGGGACGAGGGGTCGGCCACTACCACTGCTTTGTTGTCAGCGGCTCCCTCGAACAGCGACAAGGCCTCGTCCCGGGCTGCCGCGTCCAGCCGGCGTGCGTTGGGCCGCTCCTGAATCTCGGCCGCAGGCCCTCCGCGCAAGCACTGCCGAACCGTATTGCCAGCCAGCTCTGCCAGCTCCAGCCCGCGGGCTATGCGCTTGGTTCCCCAGCCATTCGCCGCGAGCGCTCGCATCTCCTGGACCACCTCTGCCTCGACCATCGGCACCTCCGCCATCGCGGGTGTCCATGTCGGCCGCTTCCCTGCCCATTTCTGCCTCCTCGGTCGGGGGCGGAGGGGGTCAGTTTCAGTGTCGCAAGGGGGTCATTCATGCTGTCGCTCTACAGGCGTGGCCCGCCCCAACCGAGGGAGCCGATGCAGATGCGCAGAAGACAGGTTCCGCGCGCGATATGGCGGAGACAGTCCGGGCGACGGGCCGGTTCGGTGGCGGCTTCACGGCTCCTGCGAACAGTTGCCGCGCCACTTAAGACCCGCTACTGCGAGAGCACCCCAACGTACCGTCCGCCGAGCCCGCTTCGGTCCTCGCCCTCCGGACGTACTCATGGCGAAACGAAGGTGGAGCGGCCTACCGCACCGAACGCCCGCGTGCGCTCGGCTGTGGAAGCCGACAGTCGGAGCTACCTCGTGCAGGGGCAGCCAGCCTCCCTCCACGGGCGGCTCGCAGCGGGGGAGGCCGCCGTAGCCGACTCGCCGGGAACACGCCGCGCGAAGACGGACATACAGTAAATATGGTACGCGAGGCTCGGTCGGGTTCCTAGGGTTTCCCGATATAGATCCCTGGCACCAATGGCTCACCATTGGCCTGGGCTTGCGCACCGGCTTGTATCGGTTGCGTGGCCCGTTTTTAGGGGGGGGACCAATGGCAATCCAAACGAAGCGAATGCCATGGGTGATGTCGGCGGTCAGTTGCGCCATACTCACCTTGGCGTCTGCATGCGGGGGCAGCAACGGCACGAGCAACGCGCAAACGAACACCCAAACCAATTCCGCGGTGACACTCGCCGGTCTGTCCATCAGTCCCGGTGGAGCCCAACTGGCGAAGGGCACCTCTGCCCGGCTCTTCGCGACCGGAGCATACTCCGATCTATCCGTGAAAGACGTGTCAGCCCAGGTAGCGTGGTCCACGTCCGATTCCAATATCGTCGTCATGAATGGAAGCGTGGTGAACGGGCTCGCCAAGGGCTCGGCGACCGTGACCGCGGCCCTTTCGGGCAAGACGGCGTCGGTAAGTGTCGTCGTCACCGACGCGGTGCTGGTTTCGCTGACTGTGACGCCACCTTACCAGAGCCTGCCCAAGGGCCTGAGTGAGCAGCTGCACGCCACCGGCACCTTCACCGACGCCACCACGCAAGACGTGACGTCTCTCGCGACCTGGTCGAGCTCCAACGCGACAGTCGTCACCGTGAAGGGCGGCATGGTCACGGGCGCCAACATCGGCTCGGCGACCGTAACCGCCGCCCTATCCGGCCAGAATGCCTCGGCGAGCATCACCTCGACGTCCGCGCTCGTGGCGGGCATCTCTATTATCCCGGCCGGCGCGAACCTCCCTGTGGGACTGACGCAGCAGTACGCGGCGAGCTGCAACTACACCGATGGTCAGCGCGACTGCACGAGCATCGTCACCTGGGCGACGCCGCTGAATGGTCCGGCGACCATCACCGCAGGCGGCCTCGCCACGGGCAAGCTCGTCGGCGACACGACCGTCACCGCCTCGCTGGACTTTGGCTTGTGCACCGCCAACTTTGCGTGCGCGACGACCGTGAAGCTTAGCGTCACGCCGGCCATGCTCGTCAGCATCACGGTGAAACCGAACCCCTACACTCTCCCATCGGGCCTCATGTACCCGTTCACCGCGATTGGCCAGTACTCGGACAACAGCTCACCCAAGGACATCAGCTCCGTCGTCACCTGGGCCTCGAGCGACGCCACGGTGGCGGCTTGGACCCCGAGCTCGGCGCCCATCGCGCCCTTCGGCCTGGCCCCCGGGCTCTTCACCACCTACAAAAACGGCGACGTGACCATCACTGCCAGCGCGCCGGGCCAGGGTGGAACGATGTCCGGTACGGCCACGCTCCACGTCGTGGACGCCGTGCTCTACAAGATTGTGGTTTCGCCGCCCGACGCCACGATCCCGAAGGGGCTCGCCCAGCAGTACACGGCGACCGGCTATTACAGCCAGAGCCCGAATCCCATCACGGCCGATATCACCAACCAGGTGACCTGGACTGCCACCAGCGCGATCGGCACCATCTCCAACGCCACCCAAGACAAGGGCCTGCTCAGCACGGCGGCCGTGGGGTCTGGCGCCATCACCGCGACCGACCCGGCAACCCTCATCGCCGGTTCAACCACGGTTACGGTGACCCCTGCGCTCGTCATGGCGATCGCGATTACGCCCGCCTCGAAGTCCACTCCCAAGGGGACCTGGGCGAGCTTCACGGCTAACTGTACCTGGACCGACAACACAGTTGCCGACTGCACGACGGGCCTGCCTCAGATTACCTGGCTCTCCTCCGACCCGAATGTGGCGAGCCTGGCCGGTCCCGGCAAGTTCTACGGCGTAAAGCAGGGCCAAGCGACTATCACCATGGTCCTTCCCCAGGTGTGCGACTATTGCACTCGGACGATCAGCGGTGCCTCGGCGCAAGCCCAGCTCACGATCACCGATCCTACGCTGGTCTCGCTGAGCATCCAGCTCGCGCTGCCCAAGTGCGACGGGATGGCGCCCGAGAACTCGGCCGGCCTGATGATGGACGGCGTACACTCGCAGCCGCGCTTCCTGCCGCTGCAGTTCGTGGCATGGGGCCAGTACACGGATTTCCGCGATACAAAGACACTCGTCGATCTCACAAACGAGGTCAACTGGGGCACCGACCCTATCAACTCCAGCATCATCGCCTGGCTCAACAATCCCGGCGTCGCCATGGGCCTCATGAAGGGGAAGGTCCAGATCACGGCCGACCTCGACAATGTCCCGACCGCCAAGTTCGCGCTCACGGTCATGGACTTCGTGGTCGAATCCATAGCTCTGATGCCTGACCCCGGACGTGTACCGAAGGGCCTCGATCTCCAGTTCCAAGCCCTGGGCCGGTTCTGCCCGGTGCTTAACGCCGCGTCTAACCTGGTCGATGCCTCACTCGGCGGGTGCGTGCAGCGGTGCATGACCCCGTGGCTCACTTGGACTGAAAAGGACTGGCCGACGTACAGCAACGTCGCGACGGTCGACAGCGGCGGCAAGGCCCACGGCAGCAACGTGGGCTGGGCCACCATCGTGGCGGCCGACCCGCAGACCGCGGTGGCAGGCGCGGCTGACCTGCAGGTTACTCCGGCCATAGTCCAGAGCCTGACCCTCATTCCGGTCAAGATTGAGGTGCCGCAGGGCGCGACGGAGCAATTCTCGGCGACCGCCAACTACTCCGACGGGACCACCCAGGACGTCACGAACCTTGCACTCTGGGCGTCGACGCCGAAGTACGTCACCTTCGACAACGGGCCCAAGGCGGTGCGCGGCCTCGCAACGGCGGTCCTCCAGAGCGACCCGAACTACATCGACGTCACGGCGACCTACGCCCAAGTGACCGGAACGGCCCAGATCGACGTCCTGCAGCGGCAGCTCCTGTCGATCACGGTCGATCCCGCTCTGGTATCGATCCCGGTCGGAACTGAGGTCACGTTCTTTGCCACCGGTAACTACAGCGGCGATTACCACGCGCAACTCGGCCCGGGTGTCGCGGTCTGGGACTCCAGCGACGAATCCGTGGCGCTCATCTCGAATGCGCCCTCTGATTTCGGGCTCACCACCGGGCTCGCGAAGGGCGACACGACCATCACCGCCATGGCCTATGACCAAGACAGTCAGGCCTGGATCAGCGGCGGCGCCGCCCTGACCGTGGGGGACCCCTGGATTTACATGGTGGGCATCACCCCGCAATGTCCGAGCGTCACAGTCGGTCAAACGTTACAGATGGCGGCCTGGGGCTACAGCACCGACAATCCAGGGGAGAAAGTGAACCTCACGAACGAGGTCGACTGGATAACGGACGATCCTACGATCGCCACCGTCACCAGTCCGGGTGGACTCGTCACGGGTGTCGCCGCCGAGCCGCAGGGCAGCATCGTCCCCATCCGTATCACCGAGCCGGGTCACGGGGCCTTTTCGGCCACCCTGCTCTTCGTGGGGTGCGCCTGCGGCCAGCCGGTCTATGACAACACCGGTGCCTGCTACGCCTGCGCGAACGTCATCGCCAGCTCGCATTAGGAAACAGCCGACCTGAGCGCGGTGCAGGGCCCCTCGGGCTCTGCACCCCACTCACATCTCTGCTCCCACATGGGGATCTACCCAGGTACCGGGCGGAGCAGGGGAGCACGCCAGTGACACGGAAGCGGACGGACCCTCAGCTAAACTTAGCCGCAATGGCAGTACGGGGGCCAGGCGGCGAGGCCGCCCTGGTGCAGGACCTGGCAAACGCCCTTGGTACGGTCGGTGAGGGCAGTCAGCGAGGCTTGTCCGCCGTGGTGGGTCCGCTCACTGATCTCCTCGCGGCAGAGAAGACGCTAGCCTGCGGTTTCGCGCTTTCGGGGAACGGGGTCGCGCTCAAGGAGGTCTACGCGCAAGGGATGGCGACGGAGAACCGAGCCGCCATCGAAGCGCTCCTCAGCTCGCGACTCGGTGGCGCGCTGGCGCTGGACTCCCAACCGCCCGATCCTCGCGAACGGAACGTGGCGTTCACTGGAAGGGATATGGAGTCCTTGACTCACCGTGCGGAGCTTGCGCGGGAGGTCGCGGCTAAGCTCTCCATCGCCGATCTCGACATCCTGCGCGTCCTCATCTGCGACGGATCTCTAGCGGTGGCCTGGGTAGGCGTCTTTCGGACGAAGCCGTTCACGACGTGCGACCGTCTGCTCATGCAGTCGGTTGTGCCGCTTCTGCAGCAACGCCTAAACCAGGAACACCGGCCGGCCGAGACGCCCGCGACGGTGGTCACTGTCACCGACGTGCTTGAATCGCTCGGGGCCGAGGCCTTCGTCATGCGCGGCGATGGAATTGTGGTGCACGCCAATGTGGCCGGAAGGCAGCTGCTCGAGCGCGATCCCTGGGGGCCCGTCTCGGCCCTGCACGAAAGTCAGAGCGGACGCAACCCGGCGGACTTCTATGTGACACCAGTGCGAGCACCCAGCTCGACCTCCTACTTCTTGGTGATCCGCCGGACGCCGCCGGTCGACCCGCAACAGCGCTCGGCGGTTTTGGCCAGCCGTTATCACCTGACCGACCGCCAGCGTGAGGTTCTGGCTCTCCTCGCTCGGGGTCAGGGCAACAAGACGATCGGCGCCACACTGGGGTGCACCGAGGGCACCGTGGAGTTGCACGTCTCCGCCATCCTCATCAAGCTTGGCTGCTCGAGCCGAGCCGAGGCGGTGGCGCGGTTCTGGACGGAATCCTGACCCGCGAACCAACGAGGGGAATACCCAAAACGCCCTGTCTGGCCCCGACTGGATGTTGGGCGAGTCAAAAAGCGGCAACGAGCAAGCCGCAGGCAATACGCAGCATTACCGGTGCTCCGCCCACGGCAAGTCGTTCCTGCACGGTCCTTCGCATCACGCACGCGCGAGCACCTGCGGCGCATCCGGCAGGGGTAGCGCCGTGATCCACTCGGTCCTCCCTTGCGCATGCACGACAAGAGAAGACACCACCGGAACAGTCCGGTGGGATTGGGATCGCCGCTCACCAGGGCTCTCGTCCCTCACGCCAGAGATCGCGGTGTACGCCTCCGGCTACGTGTCCGTCCAGCCCTTCGGCCGCCTCCGGCGGTGCGATCCGCGCAGGCTGGACCGGCACTTCGCCGGGGCGTCGGGAGCAGGAAGCGACGAAGGACGTACATTCGTCGGAAAACAAGCATGGTGTCGTGCACGGTTCCTGCCGGCGAACATTGAAACTCTGGTGCCCGATCCTGGCTACCCAGGGCCGGGCCGTTTACGGCTGGTCGGCGCCAAACACGGCGACCCCCAGGCCATCGCGGCCCTCGAGTCCGTGGAGGAGCCGTGGAGCGAGACTGAGAAGCTGAAGGAGATAACGAGGTAAGCTAGCGGCCCCGGCGGGACTCGAACTCGATCCTGGGGTGAACGCTAACCGGGCGACGGGACACGCGAGAAGCACTGACCCACTGTGCCCCAGGCGTTTCCGAGTCCCAAGCCACTCCACGCCCCTCCTCGGCCGTCAACAGGAATCTGCCGGTTCCATGGAGGCGGCGTGGAGGCGGCTCGGCAAGCCAGATACCCAGGCAAGGCAGAGTGGAACGCATCTATCGAACGAGTCGGTTATTGGACCTGCCTCCCCGACAGCCGAAGGGCTCCCGCTCGCGCAGGGTCGCATCGATGCCCCATCATGAGCCGCGCGCTTGGTACCGTTGGCCGCGGGCTCATCGCATCGAACTTCTGACCCGTAGGCGCGCTGTCATCATGGGGTCCGAGCGGCATCCGTACCAAAACCTACGCTAAGGCTTACCCGAGCGAGTACAGAGGCGGCCCCTCGACAGGTCGGGTGAGCTGGATGCTCGGGGCCCTACTCGAGCAAGGCGTCCGGGTGCTTCTTCGCGATCGAGAGGAGCTTTAACGCAGCGTCGGACGGCCGGCGCGCGTTCGTTTCCCAGGCCTGGACCGTCTTCGGGCTCACGTTGAGGATCCGCGCGAACGCAGCCTGTGAAACGCGGAGCTTGGCGCGGATCGCGGTCACTTCCCGAGCCCCCATGGCTGCCGGTGCCTTCAGTTCGACATCTCGCACGGTGAGGATCTTCTCGCCCTTGTGCCAGGCGACTGCCTCCTGGGCACCGGCCATGAGGTCCTCGAACAGCTTGGAGTGCTTTCTCGGCTTCACGTCTCCTCCTTGAGCACTTTCGCCACCGCGGCGAGCGCGCGGTGCTCCGCCGCGGAGAGATCAACTTGTTGGCGCTTCCCATAGATGGCGAGGAGATGCGTCACCTGAGCCCGAGGGAGATCCAGGTAGTACACGCGCGCTCCCCCGCGCTTGCCGCGGCTTACACCCCGCTGTGCGATCCGGATCTTGCGGAAGCCACCGGTCCCCGGCACCAGGTCGCCTGCCTCCGGGTTCGCAAGGATGGACTGCTCGAGGGCGACCAGGTCGTCATGGGTCAGCTCGCCCGCGTGCTCCATCCGCTCGCGCTCGGCGGTGAATCTGGTCGCCTCCACGAATCGCCTCTTCACGTGGCCATCCTACCAGGTCGGCCACCTACTGAGTAGGATAATAGGTGCGGGAGCCTTGAAGATCAAGGGCACCTCGCGAGTGCGCGCGCGTTACAAAGGTCGTCGCGTGTCCCGTCGCCCAGGGAGACCTGAGCGATGGTGAAACTGAGGACGTACCGCCGGCGCGGCGTACTGACCGGCGAATGGGAGGTCGACGTGCGGGTGGAGCTGCCCAGCGGCGCGGTGTTCCGCCAGTGCGTCATGTACCGCCTCTTCGTCGAAGGCCGAGGCGCGCGCCTGGGCGGAGGAGCGGGAGCACCACATGAAGAACCTGGCGAGGAAGGGTCTCGACCTCGACGGTATCCGCCGCGCCCTCCGGGGCGACGGCGAGCAGGGACCGACGTTGGAAGCCTTCTGGCCCGACTTCCTGGAGGGCTACGTGAAGGCCAACCGGGAGAAGTTCTCCTCGCTGCGCAGCCGCAAGTCCATCTACCGGCATCACTTCCAGCCCTGGTACGGCCTTCCCCTGTCGGCCATCACCGACCAGGAGGTCCAGAAGCCGAAGGGCCGGCTCGCCGACCGAAAGCCAAAGACGGTGAACAACGTCCTCACCTGCCTCTCGACG
>Ga0335079_10001806_pt1 | contig 24485 bp, 20 predicted proteins | sample Lox_Sample_33_FD_206719 | JGI IMG/M metagenome (GOLD analysis project Ga0335079, IMG submission 206719) | Soil microbial communities from Loxahatchee National Wildlife Refuge, Florida, United States - Lox_Sample_3.3 | ecosystem: Environmental > Terrestrial > Soil > Wetlands | place: USA...
CTTGTCCACCATCTGCTTGACGGTCTGGTAGAAGTAGCTGTAGCGCCGCTGCAAGCCGGTTTGCAGGATCTGCTTGGGGTGCTCGGCCACGAGGGCGCGCATGGCGTGCACTTCTTCGGGCTTGAACACAAGGCACTTTTCGCAGAAGACGTGCTTGCCGGCCTGGAGCGCGTCCTTGGTCACAGGGAAGTGGATGAACAGGGGCAGCGTGACGAACACGGCGTCCACGTCCTTGGAAGCGAGGAGCTCGCGATAGTCCTTGTAAGTCTTGGGATTATTGCCGATGGTATCGATGCCGTGCTTGAGGTTTTCGTCGTTGATATCGCACAGGGCGACGCAGCGGCCGTTGTCGATGCCCTTCAGGTGTTTGAGGAGGTAGCTTCCGCGGCTCCCGGTGCCGATCATGCCGAACTGCACCTGGTCGTTGGCCGCACGAACCTTCTGAATGGCGGGCGCGCTGTTCACGGCGGCGGCGACCGCCGTCACCGCTCCGGCAGTCTTCACGAAATCGCGGCGGGTGACATCTTTGTCTTGTGCCATAACTTTGGCTACCTCGTCTGTTATTTCCCCGATTGTAACGCAAAATGGTGCGGCGCCCGCGGTGTATATGCGGCGTGAGATGATGTTGAATCCATGCCCGCCACCCCGCACGTAGAAACTCACTTCGAAGCGTCGGAAACCGTCCGCGACGTCGTCATCGGGATGAGCGACGGACTCACCGTTCCTTTTGCATTGGCAGCGGGCCTTACCGGCACCGTGGCGGCGACCAGCAAACTGGTGGTCATCGCAGGACTGGCGGAGATCGCGGCGGGCTCGATCGCGATGGGGCTGGGCGGCTATCTCGCCGCCCGCACCGACCGGGAGCATTACGAAAGCGAACGCGCGCGGGAAGTCCGGGAGACCGTGGAGCTGCCGGACAAGGAGCGCGACGAAGTGGCCGACGTGTTCCGCTCCTACGGCATGCAGGAACACGAGATCACGCCGGTGGTGAACGCCATCGCCGCGGATCAGAAGCGCTGGGTGGATTTCATGATGCGTTTCGAGCTGGGCTGGGAGGAGCCCGACCCCAAGCGGGCCCGCAACAGCGCGGCGACGATTGCCGCGTCGTATATCGTCGGCGGCCTGGTGCCGCTTTCGTCCTATATGCTGGTGGCGGACCTGCGCACAGCCCTGATGGCCAGCATTGCGGTCACGCTGGTCGCGCTGTTCTTTTTCGGGTATTTCAAGGGGCGGCTGACGGGAATCTCGCCGGTCCAGGGCGGCATCCGGACGGTGGTGATCGGCGGACTGGCATCCGCCGCCGCATTTGGCCTGGCGCGATGGATCAGTTAGGCACAACCCGCCGCGCATTTCTGATCATGCCGCTGGCTGCCGCGGGCTTCGCGGCGCTCCTGTTCCGCCGCGAGCGTCCGCTTCCGGATCCGCGCATGCCCGGCGCCGGCCGCAGCGTGCGGCTGGTGTTGTTCGCGGATAATGGAAGCAGAGGGGAGGCTATCCAGGTGAACAAGATCGTCAAGAGCGATGCCGATTGGAAACAGGAACTTTCGCCGGAGGAGTTCGCCGTGACGCGCAAGAAAGGCACCGAGCGCGCGTTCACCGGCCGCTACTGGAACAACCACGAATCGGGCATGTACCGCTGCGTCTGCTGCGGCACGCCGCTGTTCCGGAGCCAGGAAAAATTCGATTCGGGCACGGGATGGCCGAGCTTTTGGAAGCCCGCCGCGGAGGAGAATGTCGCGACCGAGACCGACAACAGCCTGTTCATGAAGCGCACTGAAGTTCTGTGCGCGAAGTGCGACGCTCACCTGGGGCACGTTTTCGACGATGGGCCGGAGCCGACGGGGCAGCGATATTGCATCAACTCGGCGGCCCTCCGGTTTGTCCCCGAGTAGCCGGAGGCTTGGCCGAAATGCACCACCCGCGCGGCCGAACCGAACCACGCGTCGAGGCTGCAGTGCACAGAAATTCAAGCACTTACGAGTGGCGAGAGGATTGCACTACCAGTGCCGGAGGCAGTCATGAAAAGCAAACTATTAGTCCTGATTCTTTTTACAGGCGCCACGGCTTTCGCGGCCCATGTTGCAGTCGGCATCGCAGTCGGCTACCCCGCCTACGCACCGGCTCCGGTGGCTGTTTATGCGCCGCCGCCTCCGTCGCCCGCCTACTATGCCCCGCCGCCGGCTCCCGGCCCGAATTATTCATGGGTCTCCGGCTACTGGTACCCGTCCGGCCCGCGATACGCGTGGCGCGCGGGATACTGGGCGCCCCGGCCATATGCCGGCGCGCATTGGGTCGCACCGCGGTACTACCGGGGAGCTTACTATCACGGGTATTGGCGCCGGTAAGGCTGGCGTGGACAGGCTGAAGCCGGTCCCACAAGGCTGGTTTCGTCGTAACCTAGGTGTATGTGGCTTGCGGCTGTCCTGGGTTTGATTCCGCTCGTTCACGCGGAAATTGCGAAACCAGCCGCATGGGTTCCCGCCCGTTGGCCCTGGGCCGATGCGCGCTCGCTGGATCTGCTCGACGGCTCTCCCGTTAATTGCCTTCTACTGAAGTCTCCGCCCGCGGAGTTCGTGGCCGCCGCCAAGGCCCGCGGGGTGGTGGTGCTCGCGATCGGCGGCGATCCCGATGACCTGGTGCTCACCGGTGAGCCCGGCCTTCCCACGATCCACCTCACGACGCGCCGCAAGATGGCGCTCGGGTCGGGCGATCCGATCATCGGCACCACGCAGGGCGTCTGGCCCGGGATCGCACCCGAGGAGGCAGGCGCGCACAAGGCAGGGCCGACGTCGAGCGTCTGGATCGACACCAACACCGGGTTCCTGCGGGCGGTTCGTGCGTGGGGGCCGGCGACGGTCTGGATCGCCAACATGCCGCCCGAGAAGACCGTGATCACCACCGCGCGATACCTTCAGGCGATCGCCGATGCCGCGATCATCGGGGCACGCTGGGTCATCGCCCTGGATAGCGACCTGGCCGCACGCCTCGATCGCCGCGAGGAGGCAGCGATGGGCACCTGGAAGCGGATGGGCGCGCTGCTGGACTATTTCGAGCACCATCCGGAGTGGCGCACGATGCGCGAGGCCGGCCAGCTCGCGATCGTGCAGGATCCCGCGAAGGGCGGCCTGCTCTCCGGCGGCATCCTCGACATGATCGCCACCAAGCACACGCCGGTGCGGCCGGTGCCAAGCGAGCGCCTGACGCCGGAGGCACTGGCCGGCGCCACCATGGCGGTGAACATCGCCGGCGATTCGCTCAATCCGGAGCAGAAGGAAGTCCTGCGCGGATTCGCCCGCGGCGGCGGGACGCTGCTCAACGGTCCGCCGGGATGGAAGGACCCCGCGCCCGCCGGCGGCGCCATCACGCTCGAAAAGCCTGAGCTGGAGCGCCTGGGCGACATGTGGCGCGACGTCAACGGCATGATCGGCCGGCGCAACCTGGGCGTGCGGCTGTTCAACGTGGCGTCGATGCTTTCGAACTACGTCTCCGCGCCAGGCGGGAAGAGCGCGATCGTGCAGCTTGTCAATTACTCCGACTACCCGGTGGACAACGTCACGCTGCACTACCTGGCGGAGCTGCCCCGCGCCACGCTGATCACTCCCGAGGGCGCCGAAAAGAAACTCGAAGTCTACAAAACCGAGGATGGCTGGGGCGTGGATATCGACCGCGTGTCCACCTGCGCCGCCATCAGGCTGGAGCAATAAACGCATGACCCGAAGAGAATGGCTCGCACTCCTTTCCACGGCGCCGCTTCTGAAGGCCGCGCCCGACGCCCCGGTCGCTCCCGTCTCCATCGCCAAGTGCGCTTCTTACGATGAAGACGTGACGGCGAAGCTGGCCGCCATGTTCGACCAGCTTGGAGGGCTCGACAAGCTGGTGCGCAACAAGACGGTCACGGTCAAGCTCAACATGACCGGCGGTCCGGGGGTGCGCCTGCGCGGCATGCCGCCGGCGATGACGCACTATGTTCATCCCAAGGTGATCGGGGCGACGGCGTACCTGATGGGGAAAGCCGGGGCGACGCGCATTCGCTTCGTGGAGAGCGCGTGGGCCACGGCCGGCCCGCTGGAAGACGTGATGCTCGATTCCGGCTGGAACGTGCGCACGCTGGCCTCGGCGGCGCCCGGCGTCGAATTCGAGAATACCAACGGACTCGGCAAGGGGAAAAAGTATTCGCGGTTCAAGTTTCCGGGCAAGGCATACATGTATCCCGAGTACGTGCTGAACCACGCCTACGAAGATACCGACGTCTTCGTCAGTCTGGCCAAGCTCAAGGAACACGCCGATTGCGGCGTCACCCTCTCACTCAAGAACTGCTTCGGCATCATCCCGGCATCGATCTACGGCGATGACGCGGGCGTGAACGATCCCAACGAGAAGCCCACCAAGGGACGCTCCGACGTGGTCCACTTCGGCAAGCGGCAGCCGGCGAAGATCGCGCCGCCGGAGCTGTACCCGGGTGTCGGGAGCAAGACGGGCGGCTATCGCGTGTCGCGCGCGGTTGCCGACCTGTCGGTGGTGCGGCCGATTCACCTGGCGATTATCGACGGCGTCGAATCGATGGCCGGCGGCGAAGGTCCGTGGATTCGCGGCGTGCGTCCGGTGAAGCCGGGCGTGCTGCTGGCGGGGTTGAATCCGGTGTCGACGGACGCGGTGGCAACAGCGGTCATGGGATACAATCCGCGCGCGGAGCGGGGCACGCCGCCATTCCGGAACAACGCCGACAATACGCTGCTCCTGGCCGAGGCTCATGGGGTTGGCGCGGCGGACCTGAGCCGGATCGAGGTTCGAGGGGTATCGATCGCGAACGCGTTGTATCGGTTTGCGTAACGCTACCATAGGTAGCTGATGGCGACGTACTCCGTCTTCACGCTGTCCTCATGGGAAGAGTTCCTCGAGCTGGTCGTTCACCCGCCATACTCCAACTGGGCCTTTCGCGGCGAACGCGACGAGCGCTGGCCGCTCTACAGCTCGCTCTCGCGTTACCTTCAAAACTTCGGCGTCGCCTGCGAAGCCTGGCCCGAGCAGGAAGCGCGTATTCTGCGCATCTTCAAACGCAAAGCCCACCAGTTTCTGGAACGGCCTCCGGACTGGAACGACGATTTCCAATGGCTCGCGCTGATGCAGCACCACGGCGCGCCCACGCGGCTGATCGATTTCACCTGGTCTCCGTACGTCGCGGCCTTCTTCGCGCTCGAGCGCACGCTCGGCGATTGCGTGGTGTGGGCGATGAATCCCGCGCGCGTGGCCAGCACCCGCGTGCCCGATTCCGGCAGGATCGACCCGCGCTTCCAGGGCAACTTCGCGACTCACTACCTTCCGGGCGTGGAACGCTTCATCTGGATGGGCGAGCCGCACACGATGAACCGGCGGCTGATCGCCCAATCCGGCACGTTTCTGGTGCCCGGAGTCCTGGACGTGCCGGTGGAAGACATTCTAAGCGACCCGGACCAGGGAAACATTATGGCCAAGTTCGTCCTGGCCAATGCAGTGCGCGAGCAGGGCATGCGCGAGCTATACCGCATGAACATCACTTACGCCACGCTCTTCCCGGACCTGGACGGGCTGGCGCGCAGCATGGGGTACGAGCTGGAGTTTCACTGGGCGTACGATCCCCACACGATGGAGAAGTACACGACCTGACGCGCTACATCGGCAACTGACGCGAGAGGGCCGGAAACATGGCTTGCGCGAAGGAGACCGCGGTTTTGGTGGCCCCAGCGGCGTCGTTGGCGCGCACCGGCACCACCACCTTGACCAGGGCCGTGTCGCTGCGGTGATACTTCAGCGAATCCGCGATCAGCCAGAACTTCGCCGCGAATTCGTCGGCGATGATGCGGCTGTGGCTCTGATACCAGTACAGCGTGATGCTCTTCTCGTCGCCGCGCGCCGTCAGGTAGCGGTTGATCTTCACAGGTTCGTCGCGGCCGGGAAACTGGACTGTAATCGGAAACGATTCGATGGGCTCGAAGCCGGCGCCCGGCAGGCAATTCTTGGGGGAGTGCGGCGCCTGGCCTTCGCGCTGCGTCTTGAAGAACGCGATGAACAGGTAGACGCCTTCGGTGCCGGCGGCGTTCACGTACTCCCGGCTCAACAGGTCGTCGGCCTTGAGAATGTCCTGGACCTCGGGTTCGATTTTCACGTCCTGCAAGAGAGTCCATCCTGACAACTCGCCCGGAAAGAGATCCAGCGGGCCCACGGGAGGAATGCGCTCCGGCCGCATGGCGATGGCATAAAACGCCACGCCCTGCAGCACCAGGACGACGGTCAGAATGCGGACCCACCCGTCGCGCGCGAAACTCATCGAGCCCTCCTTGCCGCCACGATCCGGCTGGCGCGATTGATCAGGCTGTGCAGGATGATCAGCAGCCCCAGGCCGACCATGAAGATCACCCAGCCCTGCGCCTCGTGGAAGAATCCTTCGGCCAACTCGGTCTTGACCTGGGTCATCAGGCCGGTGATGGTCACGCGGCTGGCGTTGGCGATGATGGCCAGCGGAATGGTGGCAAAGAACAGCGTGATCCGCACCCAGTTCCGTTTCTCGAAGAAGTATCCGTATACCAGCGAGAGGAACGAGAGCGACAGCAGCGAGCGGATTCCGCTACAGGCCTCCACCACGGAGAGCTTCTGGTTGGGCAGCTCCAGTACATTGCCTTCGCGCGTGACCGGCACCGAGAGCAGAGTGAGCGCGTCTTCGGCGAGGCGGCTGGCCTGGATCTGCAGCTTGAAGGTCAGCGTGTTGTAGAGCAGTTGCGGAATGGGAATCATGAACAGAAGCAGGAACAGCGGGAACGCCAGCTTCTTCAGCGTCAGCAGGCCGCCGAGAGTCCACACTAGGCCGACCAAGGTGATGATCAATGCAATCCGCGCCGTGAACAGCTCCGTGCCGAGGGTAGCGACCAGTAGTTGTGCGCCGCCCCACACTACGAGGATCAGCCCGCGCCAGTCAGGCTGTGTCTTGAGCGCGGCCAGCTCTTCGCGGCGCTGCCAGACGATAAATCCGGAGATGATAGGCACGAAGAACGCGTGACCCATATCGGGGTCGTAGTAGCACTGCCGCACAAGGTGGCGGAGTACTGGAAAATACGCGGCCACAAGAAGGACGCCGAACCAGGCAATGGTTGTCCACGGCAGTTCACTCTTGCGGGGCGTTTCGATCGCCGGGGTCATACGGAGAAGACTATGGCTATCATATCAACCCTGCGGTGGTGCTGTTCATCGATGTTGGGGTGCTTAACCGAATTGGGGGACGCGGCCGGACTCGACGGGGCAAACCGGGGTCAGACCGCTCTGTCCACGCGGCGATTAGCGATAACTTGCTGAAAGAGAGTACATGCGCCCTGGGACAGAGCGATCAGACCCCGGTTTGCGGCGCATGCTCTTCCAGGAAATCCCCAAAACGGTTAAGTACCCTCGGTGTTGTTCATCGGGCCGGATACAACAATGACGATAGACTAGAAACAGTGGAAGAGGAAGTTCTCGGCAAGGCTTACGACTCCAGACTGATGCGCCGCCTGCTGGGCTACATGCGCCCGTACCGTATGCTGGTGGCGCTGTCGCTGATCTTCCTGCTGGCGCAATCCGCGCTGCAGGTGCTGGGACCGCTACTGACCCGCACGGCGGTGGATCGATACCTACAGCCCCACGCCGAACACATACCGGAATTCCTGGCGCGCTACCTTCCGGCCGACGCCTGGGCCGGCCTCTCACGAATCGGTATCGCCTACCTCGCGGTGCTCCTCGCCAACTTCGCGTGCGAATTCATCCAGACCAACCTGATGCAGTATACGGGCCAGCTCGCCATGTTCGATCTGCGCAAGCAGCTCATGGCGCACCTGCAGCAACTGGACCTGAGCTTCTACGACCAGAATCCGGTCGGCCGCCTGGTCACACGCCTCACCACCGACGTGGACGTGCTCAACGATCTGTTCGCATCCGGCCTGGTGAACATTCTGGGCGATGTGCTGGTGCTGGCCTTCATCCTGGCGATCATGTTCAGCTTCAGCCCTCTGCTCACCGGGATCATGATGGCCGTGATGCCATTCGTGATTCTGACGACGGCCATCTTCCGGAGGAGCGTGACGCAGAGCTACCGCCGGATCCGGGTGGCCATCGCGCGCATCAACGCCTACCTTCAGGAGCACATCACGGGGATCGTGGTGTTGCAGCTTTTCAACCGCGAGCGGCGCAGCGAGATCGGGTTCGAAGAGGTCAACCGGGAGCACATGAACGCCTTCAAGAAGGCCATCACGGCGTACGGCTGGTTCTATCCGGTGGTGGAGTTCCTGTCGATGATCGCGCTGGCGGGAATTCTGACGTACGGCGGCTTTCGCATTCAGTCGGGCCGGTTGAGCCTGGGTGTGGTCGTGGCCTTTCTGCAATACGGCCTGCGGTTCTTCCGGCCTATCCAGGACCTCAGCGAGAAGTACAACATCCTGCAGGGCGCAATGGCATCGTCGGAGCGCATCTTCAAGCTGCTCGACACTCCTGCCTCGATTGTCGCCCCCGCGGCTCCCCGCCCCGTGCCGGAGGGCATCGCGCCCATCGAATTCGACGGCGTCTGGTTCGCTTACAAAGGCGAGGATTGGGTTCTGCGCGACGTCAGCTTCACCATCCAGCCCGGCGAGACCGTCGCGATCGTGGGCCACACCGGCGCCGGCAAGACTACCATCATCAGCCTGTTGCTGCGCTTCTACGATGTGCAGCAGGGCGCTATCCGGATCGGCGGTGTGGACCTGCGCGACCTGGATCCGCTGGAGCTGCGCCGGCGTTTCGGGGTCGTGCTTCAGGATCCCTATCTTTTCACGGGCACGCTGGAGGACAACATCCGCCTGGGAACGGAACATATTCTCGCGGAGCACGTGGAAGCCGCCGCGGAGCGCGTCAACCTGCTGGAATTCGTCCGCGGGCTGCCCGACGGCTTCGGGCACTCCATCCGGGAGCGCGGCAGCGGTCTTTCCACGGGACAGAAGCAGCTCATCAGCTTCGCGCGCGCCCTGGCCCACAACCCCCGCTACCTCATCCTGGACGAAGCGACTTCCAGCGTGGACACCGACACCGAGCTGCGGGTACGCGACGCGCTGAGCCGCATGGTGGAAGGCCGCACGTCGATCGTGATCGCGCATCGTCTTTCGACTATCCAGAGGGCCGACCGCATTCTGGTCATGCACAAGGGCACGCTGCGCGAAAGCGGGACGCACCAGGAGCTGCTGGGTCAGCGGGGGATTTATTGGAAGTTGTATCAGTTGCAGTATAAGGACCAGGAACCCGTAAGAATACAGAATTCAGAAGTCAGAATTCAGAATGAACCGGCCCGGAGCTCCTGACGGGCGGATTCTGAATTCTGACTTCTTCTCTTAAGCCGTTTTATACGCCAGATCCAGCAATTCCACGACGTGCATCACTCTCTGGCCGGAGCCGTGCATGCGCACGCCGGCTTGAAGCTGGAGGAGACAGCCGGGATTGGCCGTCGCGATGATGCGGGCGCCGGTGGCGTTTACGGCTTCCATCTTGCGCTCGAGGATCTGCATCGACATCGCGTTTTCCACCACGTTGTAGACGCCCGCGCTGCCGCAACAGAGGTCGGCGCCGGGCATCTCGTGGAACTCGATGCCAGGGATTGCGGCCAGCAGTTCGCGAGGGGGGCGCCGGATCTTCTGGCCATGCGCCAAATGGCAGGAGTCCTGGTAGGTGACCACCGCTTCGACGCGGCCCAGGTTGCGGTTCAGCTCGATGCCGCCCAGAAACTCGGTCACGTCCTTCATCAGGGCAGAGAAGCGGCGCGCCTTCTCCGCGTAATCCGGGAGGTCTTCGAGGAGCTCGCCGTACTCTTTCAGGGTCGAGCCGCAGCCGGCGGCGTTCGTAATCACCGCGTCGAATCCGCCATCCACGATGGCGTCGATATTCCGGCAGGCCAGCGCCTGCGCCTCGCTGCGCAGGCCGGAGTGCAGGTGGAGCGCGCCGCAGCAGCCCTGGCCATCCGGCACCACCACTTCGCAGCCGTTTTTTTGCAGCACCCGGACGGTCGCCTCGTTGAGCCTGGCAAAGCTCACGTTGGCGATGCATCCCGCGAGCAGGGCCACGCGATGCCGGCGCTCGCCCTCGGCTGGAAACGTCTTGCCGATCTGGCTGAAGAAGAACGGCGGATCGGCCGATGGCATGAGCTGTACGAGGTCGCCCAGGGGGCCCAGCATGCGCATCTGTCCCAGGCCGCGCGCCAGGGCCTTCATTCCGCTGCGCTCGAACAGGTACAGCATCGTGCCCGCGACCGACAGCAGGCCGCGCGATTGCAGCAGGCGCGCGAACACAAAGCGCCTCACCCGGCGCGCCCACCATCCGCGCTGCGTGTGCGATTCCAGCTCGGCGCGCGCGTCTTCGACCATGCGGCCGTAGCGAACACCGGAGGGGCATGCCGATTCGCAGCCGCGGCAGGCCAGGCAGAGGCCGATGTGGCGCCGGTAGGCATCGGTGATCGGGGCTCCTTCGGAGACCTGTACCATCTGGTAGACGCGGCCGCGCGGGGAATCCATTTCGAGCCCGAGCTCGCGGTAAGTCGGGCAGGCGTTCAGGCAGAGCCCGCAGTGGACGCAGCGGTCCAGGTCGAACTGCCTGGGTCCGAGACTGGCTGGTTCAGATACGGCGGTAGAGTCGGCCACGGTTCAACAGGTTCGACGGATCAAACACGTTCTTGACCCGCTTCATCAGCTCCCAATCGGCGCCCGGCGCCGGCCACAGTTCCTGCTTGCGGCGGCAGGCATCGGGCGCAAACTCGATCACGGCCTTCCAGCCGCGCCGCACCGCGTCTTTCAGCCAGGCCGCGGCGGCGCGCCACTGTTCGAAATAGCCGTAACAAACACCGGAAGCCGCGCGCGCGATCACCGCGCCCGGAAACGACGTAACCACTGCTTCCAGCTCTTTCAGCGTACACGAAGCCCGCACGACGGCGCCATCCTCGTGCGCGGCAAGAAACTGCGGTGTGAACTCCTCCACCTGCCGCCAGAGGGCCCGCTGATTGTCGTTCTCGAAGGCTCTCGTTTCTCCCAGTTGTGCGAACTCGCGCTCGTAGCGCTCGACCGCCTCGGCGTTGCCCCCGGCGCGCAACGCCAGCGCCCACCGGGGCAGGCCGATCCCGCTGGCCGCCGCCGGATTCAGCAGGTCGATCGCGGCCGGTTGAAGCTGGCCTTTGAGCAGGCTGTCGCGCGCCGCGACGGCTTGGGCAGCCGAGTCGAACGGCACGATAAAGCTGCGCTCCACTTCCGGCATCGGCTGGAGCTTGAAGTTGACCGTGGCGATGGCCGCCAGCGTGCCGAACGAGCCGATCATCAGCTTTGCCATGTCCAGCCCGGCGACGTTCTTCACCACCATGCCGCCGGTTTGTACCAGCTTGCCTTCGACGGTGGCGAGCGACATGCCGATCACCAGGTCGCGGGCCGTGCCGTAGAGCCGCCTCCGCGGCCCGCTGGAGTTGGCCGATATCACGCCGCCGACGGTGGCACCGCCGGCGAACGGAGGGTCGAGCGGAACCATCTGGCGGTTTGCGGCCAGCATCTGCTCGAGCTGGCACCACGCGAGCCCGGCGTCCACGCTGATGGTGAGGTCGTGCGGCTCGTACTGCACGACGCGGCGCAGGGACTGCGTGGTGATGGCGATATCGGCGGGCTGGAGGGGCCCAGCCATGAGCCGTTTCGTGGAATTTCCGGCGAGCGCGATGGTCTGGCCGCGGCCGGCCGCCTCGCGCAGCGCCTCCGCCAACTCGGCGGGAGTCGAGGGCGCTGACACGTTTATAGATTAGCCCACGCGAAGTAGCGAAGAATCATGCTCAGAATGGTGAGCACCACCGAGCCGAGGATCGCCGGCAGACACCCCTCCACACTAAACCCGGGGGTGAACACCGCCGCGACCTTCAGCAGGAAGCCCTTGATGACGAAGAGGAACAACCCGAAGGTCACGAGCGTGAATGGAAATGCGAGAAAGCGCAGAACTGGGCCCAGGATCACGTCCACAAATCCAAAAACGACGGTAGCAATCATCGCGGTGCCGAACCCGCGAATCGCGATCCCCGGAATCATCTGCGCCATCAGGTACAGTGCCAGCGCGCTCAACAGCCAATTGATCAACCAGTGTGTCAGCCAGTAGTGCGGCACGCGAACCTCCCGCCCAGAGATAATGATAAGCCATGGCCACCCTATACGCCGGAACCTCCGGCTTCGCGTATCCTGCCTGGAAGCCGGCCTTTTATCCGGCGAAGCTGCCGACGAATCAGTTTCTCAAGCACTACTCGCAGCGCCTGAATTGCGTGGAAATCAACTACACGTTTCGGCGCCTGCCATCGGCCGGCACGCTGGCGAATTGGGTAGAGCAGACGCCCGCGGGCTTCGTGTTCGCCACAAAAGCGAACATGCGCATCACCCACATTATGCGGCTGAAGAACGCCGAGGCCGCCACGGAGCTGTTCCTCAAAATGATCGACCCTTTGCGGAGCGCGCGCCGCCTGGGCCCGATCCTTTTCCAACTTCCGCCCGCGATGAAGTGCGACGTGGCGCTGCTGGCCGCCTACCTCGAGCTCCTGCCGAAGGACCTGCGCTACGCCTTCGAATTCCGCCATACGAGCTGGCTGGCTGATCCGGTGTACGAGCAGCTCCGCAAGCACAACGTCAGTCTCTGCGTGGCCGAATCGGAGCGGCTGGAAGTTCCGGAAGTGATCACCGCCGATTTCGTGTATTACCGCCTGCGCAAACCGGACTACACCAACGCCGACGTGGAGGCGATCCGCGGACGCGCCCAGGAGCTTGTCGCCACCGGCCGCGATCTGTACCTGATGTTCAAGCACGAGGAAACGCCGGAAGGGGCGCTGAACGCCGAGAAAGTGCTGGCCAATCCGGCTGCGTGATCACTGATCCTGCGGGCGCCGGGGGCGCGGAGCGAGCGCCTGCTTCATCAAGTCGTCAAATTCGGCGCGGGTCATCTTCAGCTTCTCGGGATGCGCGTCGATCCATTTGCCCAGGGCCGCGAACTTTTGAGGGGTCCAGCCGCCTTCGAATTCGGCGCCGTTTTTGCCCTCGCGATTGAGCTCGAAATTGAAGGCGTCCTGGAGGTTGGTGAACTCGGCTTTGCCGATGGCCTGCGCGGCCAGCACGGCGGGAATGAAGATCACGCCGTCGTGCTTGGCCAGAACCAGGTCGCCCGGCAGCACCACCGCCCGGCCGATGCGCACGGGAACGTTGATCCCGGTGAGCTGCATCTGGGCCCAAGCCGAAGGATCGTAGCCCCGGTAGAATCCGTTGAGGTTTGCGATTTCGCGGTTCTCCTCCGCATCGCGGATGCCGGCATCGAAGACGAACCCGGAATGCGTGTGGGCCGCAATCCCGCTGCCCAGGTTCGACCCGATGATGGTGCCTTCGACAATTTTTCCGTAGCCATCGACCACCATCGTGTCGCCCATCTGAAGCTCGTTGATAACCCAGCTATTGGTGCCGCTGACACGGCCCTCCTTCTTGCCCTCGGCGGCCACGGCCGCGGCCATGTCCGGCCGTCGCGGCATGAATTGAGCGGTGAGCGCGCGGCCGGCGAACGGCTTCTCGATGTGGAGCGCCTGCCAGCCGGCCTCGAACTGATTGGTGTAGCCCTGGCTGCGGAGATAGTCCCACACGTCTTCGATGGAGACGTCGAGCGCGCGGGTCAACAGGCCGTCCGGCACTTTCGGGCGGCCGTCGGGGAAGCGCTCGCCCTTCCAGTCGGCGGTATAGAAGAGGATCTGTTCCCGGTTTGGCCGAATCTGGGCAGATGCGGCGCGGGGTACGGCCAGCGCGAAGGCGGCGGAAAGGATCAGAAGCGTCCTGGTCATAGCTTCTCCTTCTCAATAGTCATAACACGCAGGGCCGCCCGCGCTACAGTGGGGGTAGGAGGGGCGTTATGTACGGATGGAAGGCCCTCTTAGCATTTGGTCTCACGGTCTGTGCGTGCCTGGCCCAATCGCGCGAGCCGGACGATTCATGGCTCATGAAGAACTACCGGTTTGCCGGAGCCCCGGCGCCCGGCGAGATCCCACAGGTGAGCCCCACGGCAGCGCAACTCCAGGAGATTCAGAACACCGTACTGAGCATCCTGCGCAAGGCCGATTTCGCGGGCGATTTCGAAGCGGCGTTGGCCGCGGCGGCCCAGGCTACGGCCAATGCGCAATTGATGGGCGCCGTGACCGGGCAGTTGAAGCCGCCGCAGCCGCCCGCTCCCGGGCCGCGCGATCAAAACCCGCCAGGTCCGGCGAAGTACCTGATCGCGCTTCGGGACCGGAGCATCGAAGCGGCATCGGCGGTGTGGATGGACCGGCTCATGCTGCACTACCTCACGCCGGGTGGCGCACACGTTCAGGTGCGGCTCGACCAGGTGGACTGGCAACGCTCCGCCGAGCTGAGCCGGCGAAGCGACCCGTGCCGGACTGCAAACTGATTTTCATGCACCCCATGCGGAGCTCCGGACATCTGCATCACGAGGTAACGCTGTGACATTTCAACGAACGGCTTCCCATTGCGCCCTGATCACCATTTTGCTGGCCTCCGGTTTGCGCGCGGCGGGGCCGTTGGTGGTTTTGATCGGAGCTCCGGGCTCGGGACGAGCGACACAGGCGGAGGCACTCAGGAAAGAGCGGGGGATGGCGCTCATTTCGACGGACGATCTGATCGCGCGCAACCAGCAGATGTTCGAGCGCTTCAAGCATCCCGAAATCCAGGGAGTCGACCCGCACCTGGATCCCGCGCTGAACCCGCTTGTGGAGGAGGCGCTCAAATCGGCGGACCTGACCCATGGGGTGGTGCTGTACCGGTATCCCGCCGCCAAGATTCAGGGCGACTTTCTCCTCAGCCTGCGCGAAAAACTGGGGTTGCCGAAGGCCCTGGTGATTCACCTGCGCGTGCCGGATGACGTGGCTCGCAAACGGCTGGAGAAGGAGAACGTGCGCGCCGCCGACATCGATCAGCAGTTGAAGGACTATCACCGCGAGGTCGATTTTGTCCGCGTCTACTTTCCGGAAGCCGACATTCATGATGTGGACGGCAATCAGACCCGGGAAAAGGTAGCCAAAGCAATCAGCAAGCTGTTAGGAAACCGATAGCTGATAGCTTATTTGCATGCGCTGGACCCGAGTGTTCATCCCTACTTTGCGCGAAAGCCCTGCCGACGCCGAGACCGCCGCACAGAAGCTCCTGGTGCGCGCCGGATACGCGCGCGCCATTTCGACCGGTGTCTACGGCTGGCTGCCCCTAGGACTGCGCGCGCTCGAAAGAATCCGAGGCGTGGCTCGGGAGGCACTCGAAGCGCTCGGCGGCCAGCAGATCGATTTGCCTGAAGCCGCGGCCGCGGCGATCGCCCAGGGCGAGCTGCGCAGTCCGAGACAGCTTCCCCAGATCTGGTACCGCTTCGAAGCCGCGCCTTTGCGCGCCCGCCAGTTCCTGGGCATGGAGATCTTCAGTTTCGGCGCGGATCGCGCGGCGCTGGACGCGGCGCTCCGCCGCATCCTCGATCGCTGCGGCGTCCCGTTTCGCGAAGCCGGCGACGCGCTCGTCGCGCTCCACGATACCGGCGTCGAAACCGCCGTCGTCTGCGCAGGCTGCGGCTACACGGCGACTCCGCGCACGGCGGTAAGCATGCCCTCGGCGGTGCCCGCCGATCCCGAAGGCGATCTCTCCCCCGAAGAGTTCCACACGCCAGGACAGAAGACCATCGCCGCCATTGCGAACTTCACCGGCCTGCCGGAAAGCATGCAGATGAAGAGCCTGGTGCTGGTGGCCGGCGGCAAGCCGGTCCTGGCGACGGTTCGCGGCGATCACCAGCTCTGCGAGGCCAAATTTCCGGCTCGGCCGGCGCAGCCCGAAGAGATTCTCAAGTGGTTCGGCGCGCAGGCCGGCTCGCTGGGCCCGGTCGGCGTGAAAAACATGCGGATCGTGGCCGACCACGCGCTCGCCGGACGCCGCAACATGATCTGCGGCGCCAATCGCGACGACTACCACCTGCGCCACGTCACCCCCGGCGAGGATTTCGAAGCCGAGTTCCGGGACCTCCGCCAGGTTTCGGCCGGCGAGGCTTGTATGCGCTGCGGCGCACTGCTCGAATTCCGTCCCGCCATCGAGCTCGCCCGCACCGCCGAGGGCGTCCGCCGTCTCTCCATCGAGCGCATCCTCACCAGCGCCATCGAGCTCGGCAACGACAAGGATGGCATGATCCTGCCCGCCGCCATCGCGCCCTTCGATGTCGTGATCACCGCCGCCATCGTCTCCGATGCCGCCGAACAGATCTACCGCGCCTGCCTCGACGCGGGTCTCGACGCCCTCTACGACGACCGCGACGAGCGCCCCGGCGTCAAGTTCAAAGACGCCGACCTGATGGGCCTGCCCATCCGCATCAACGCCGGCAAGAAGCTCGCCGAGGGCCTGGTCGAGATGGTGGATCGTAAGACCAAACAGGTCACCGATGTCCCTGCCGCCGAGGTTCCGGCCCGCGTGCGCGCGGCACTATACTGATCGTGTGAAACGCATTCTTTTGTCCTGGTTGCTCTCGGCGTGTGCGCTTCCGGCCGCCGACAACGGCTGGTTCAACGTGCTCGATTACGGCGCCAAGCGCGACGCCTCCGCGCCCTCCACGGCGGCATTCAACTCGGCTATCCAGGCCGCAGCCAGGGTTGGAGGCGGCACCGTCTTCGTCCCCGCCGGGCAGTACACGTCGGGCGCCATCGTGCTCGCCAGCAACATCACGTTCTTCATCGATGCCGGCGCCAACATCCGCTTCCTCTCCGACCGCAGCCTGTACCCGATGGTCGCCAGCCGCTTCGAGGGCACCGAGACCCGCGCTCCCGCCGCCATGATCGGCGGCCACAACCTCGAAAACATTGCCATCACCGGCCGCGGCACACTGACCGCCGACAACGCGGAATGGCGCAAGCTGGCGGGCTCGGACCCATCCTGGCGGGCGGCGTGGGTGAACCTGCTCGGCCTGATCGAAAAGAAGCAGCCTGTTCCCGACGATCTCCGCCGCACCGCCGAAATGAGCCTGCGCACGGATTTCATCCGCACGGTGGAAAGCAAGAACGTGCTGATCGAAGGCATCCACATCAAGGGCTCGCCCATGTGGGTGCTGCATCCGCTCTACTGCGAGAACGTGGTCATCCGCAACGTCGTGATCGAGACCTTCCCCGGCGCCAACACAGACGGCATCGACGTCGATAGCTGCCGCCACGTGCGCATCTCCGATTCCTATTTCGATACGGGCGACGACGCCATTTGCCTCAAGTCCGGCAAGGATGTCGATGGGCGCCGCGTCAACCGCCCTACCGAAGATGTGGCGATCACCAACTGCACGGTCCACCGCGGACACGGCGCGGTGGTTCTCGGCAGCGAGAACTCGGGCAACATTCGCAACGTGGTCGCGAGCAACATCGTCGCTCAGGGCACCGACCGCGGCATCCGCATCAAGAGCGGACGCGCCCGCGGCGGCATCATCGAGAACATCCGCTTCGACAACTGGGTGATCGAGGACACGCCGTACCCGGCCATCGAAGTCACCAATTACTACACGCGGGCGCCCGACGAGCCGGTCTCCGAGCGCACCCCCATCTTTCGCAACATCGCCATCAGCCACGTGACGGTCAACCGCTGCCGGACAGCCGTCAGCATCGAGGGCCTGCCGGAGATGCCGGTCGAAGGCCTGCGCCTGACCGATGTCATTGCGACCGCCAAAGAAGGGCTGCGGGCTTTCAACACGAAAGGCCTCGAGCTGCACTATGTCCGCATCAACGCCGAGACTGGCATCCCGTTCCTGATCCGCGATTCGGTGAATCTCGATCTCGACGGTGTTCAGGCGCCCGTAGTCCGCCTGGATCGGGTCAAAGCAGTGAGCGTCCGCAATGTCGGCGTGGAAGTTGTGCTCTCGCTCGCTCCCGGCCTGAAGCCGGAAATCGCCGTGCCCGCGGGGGTGTTCATGAAGGAGGAGCAGTCCGACGCGTGGAGCGGGATCAATACCCCGGACCGGCGACGCTGATCAGCACGGACCTACTGGTGTGTGCGCTAACGAACCATCTCCAGCGTGGTTCAATCGGCGGTGGGCTTACGCCGACCAGATCGGAGTGCACCGCAAGGCAGACGCACGGGATGGCGACGATACGGACGGGTGGATTTGGTGACGGAATCCAAGGCGTTGCATGGAAGCCTATTTGGACTCTGCGCCCGTCGATCAGTACATTAAAGACACCAACGTCCTTCCCATGAAATAGAGGTCGGCGGAGATGCCAGCGTGCTCCTGCCATCGGAGGAACAACAGTTTACGAACTGTGCTAGACTGCTCGGCAACCGGGAGCCAAGATGGAAATCCGGCTGACGGGTGTGATGTTGGAAGAGTCGATCATCGGGGACGTCGGCCGCTTCGTGATTCGGACGGGGTGTCGAATCCGTTATGGCGCATGAGATCATCGACTGGTCATAAAACCGCTGCAGCCGATGGTAGCGGACCTATGTGTCCCACCGGCCGGCCTGCAAGATGTCTTCGCAACCAGCCGTCGGCTGATGCGGCTGGACTCTCCCGAATTCCGATGGCGTGCCGGGTCACATTCGGAAGAACCCTGTTGTCCGCCCTGGTTGGGCTATTCCTGTTCCATGGCGCCGTGCCCTCCGCCGGCGCGCGCAATGGCGCCGACTCATCCGCGTCACCTTTCGGCAAGGTTGTAAAGCTCCCGATACTCGATAAACACGACATCCACTTCGAGCGCGTTTCGGCAGACGAGGAATCGCTTCAGAGTAGGATCTACAGCATTGCGCAGGATAACTATGGGTTCATGTGGTTCGCCGGCTATGGTCTGTATCGCTACGACGGGTACAGTCTCAAGCTGTACTCGCACGAGGCTGAAGACCCTAATAGCCTCACCGAGGGCAGGGTCAAGGTTGTTTTCAAAGATCGTGCCGGAAATCTCTGGTTCGGCAGTGATTCTGGAGGGCTCGACCGCCTGGACCCCGCTCAGAACACCGTTACGCATTACCGGCACGACTTGGGACGTGAGGGGAGCTTAAGCGCCAACGAAGTCGATTGCCTGCTTCAGGATCGCAGTGGCGTGCTGTGGGTAGGGACGAGAGGCGGGCTCGACCGCCTCGACCCAGCCACCGGGACCTTCACCCATTACAGGCACAATCCTCAGGATGCCGGCAGCTTGAGCAGCAATGAGATCAGCGCCCTGTTCGAAGACCGGAACGGTAATCTCTGGGTCGGGGCCAGGACGTCCGGCCTGAACAGGCTGGATCGGGCCACCGGCCGCTTTACACGCTTTCAGCCCGATCCGAATCCAGAGAACGTTGGTCACAACGGCGTATTTTGCATCCTGGAAGATCACTCCGGTGTGCTGTGGGTGGGGATCGGAAGCTGGTTGAGTTCCTTAGATGTGAAGACCGGAGTGTTCACGCACTATGCGATTCACACGGACGAACCGGGTAGCCAGGATTTCGCCGGCGTGAACAGCATCCATGAAGACCGGGATGGGGTGCTCTGGCTGGCAACGGCCGACAACGGACTGCTCAAGCTCGACCGCGACCGCAGGAAGTTCATCCGGTACCTCCGGGAACCGGACAATCCGAAAAGTCTGCTCAACAAAGCTGTCATGGCGCTGTTCGAAGACGCGGAAGGCGTGTTATGGGTGGGCACAGCGACCGGCTTGTGTCGCTTTCTGAGGACGCCGCCCGCTTTTGTCAACTATCAGCATGAGGCCGGGAATCCACGGAGCCTCCCGGACAATCAAGTCAAATCCGTGTTGGCGGACAGCAAAGGGTTCCTGTGGATTTCGGGTCCTGGCAGGCTGAGCCGGGTGGATCGTGGAACCGGAGAAATGAAGGTTTACCAGCGCGATCCCAAAGATCCCCACAGCCTCCCCAGAAGCTCGATTTTCGCCATCCATGAAGACCGATCGGGAACACTCTGGTTTGGCTCGTTCGGAGGTGGGCTCTACCGCTTTGACCGCGCAACCGGACGTTTCTTCGCTTACCGGCACGATCAGAAGCGCCCTGACAGCCTGGGCAGTGATCTCATCTACTGCCTGTTGGAGGACAGCCGCGGGACGCTTTGGATCGGGACCGAAATTGGCGGGCTGAACCGCTATAACCCGGCCACCGGAGGTTTCACTTCCTGGCGGAACCATCCAAACGATCCCAATAGCCTGTCCCAGGACGTAGTGCTCACGATATTCGAGGATCACGCCGGGTTTCTCTGGCTGGGGACCCAGGATGGACTGAACCGGTTCGACCCAAAAACGCAACAGTTCCTTGTCTACCGTCATAACTCACAGGATCCTCACAGCCTGAGCCACAACAAAGTGAACGCGCTCGCGGAGGATCGGCAAGGGAGGCTATGGATTGGCACCGACAGCGGCCTTGAGAGGTTGGACCGAAACCGCCGGGAATTTACCAGTTTCACGAAGAAGAATGGCCTGGCCGACAACTCCGTTGAGGCCATTCTCGAGGATGGCCAAGGATACCTTTGGCTGGCCACGCACAATGGCCTCAGCAAATTTGATCCATCGGGGGAGACTTTTCGTAACTATTCGGAATTGGATGGCTTGCCCGGCAATTCCCTCGGCCCGGCCAGTTGCCGGACGCCGAGTGGAGAATTGATTATTGGTTCAAACAACGGCTTGACGACGTTCTACCCCGATCGGATTTCTCCCAATCCTTACGTTCCGCCGGTGGTGTTGACCGGCCTTAATCTGTTTAACAAACCGGTGCCGGTGGGGGCGCACTCGCTTCTCCACAAGCCGATTTGGGCGACTGATTCTCTCACTCTGACTCACGACCAGAGTATCTTCACGCTTGAATTCGCCGCTCTGAGTTATGCGATTCCCCAGAAGAACCGGTACCGCTACCGGCTGGCGGATCTCGAAACGCAATGGAATGAAGTGGACAGCAGGCGGCGCCTGGCCACCTATACGAGCCTCCCGGCGGGAAAGTATGTCTTCCAGTTACAGGGATCGAACAATGATGGGATTTGGAACCCGAACGTCACGATTCTTCCGATCACCATTCTGCCTCCATGGTGGGCTACCTGGTGGTTCAGGAGCATGGCCGGTGTGAGCCTTGCGGGTGCGATCTTCGCGGTCCATCACTATCGCCTCAGGAGTTTGCACCTGGCGGCGGCGAGGCTTGAGGCGCAGGTATCGGAGCGAACGGGTGAACTCCGGATTGCCAAAGAGGCTGCGGAAGCCGCCAATCGCGCCAAGACCATGTTTCTGGCGAACATGAGCCACGAGTTACGCACCCCCCTGAATGCCATTCTTGGCTTTTGTAACCTGCTGCAGCAAGGAGATGTCTCCGCTGGGCAGCGCAATGACCTGGCTATTATCAATCGCAGCGGCGAACACCTGCTCCACATGATCAACGAAGTGCTGGAGGTCGCCAAGATCGAAACGGGGCGCGGATTATTGGAGATTGCACCTTGTGATCTGACTGCCATGGTGCGTGACGTCGTGCAACTGATGCGCTTACGGGCGGAGGCGAAGAACCTCACGCTTCTCCTGGTTCAATCCCCTGAGTTCCCTCGTTACGTTCGCGTCGATGCTCCCAAGTTCCGGCAGGTGCTGATTAACCTTCTTGGCAACGCCATCCAGTATACGGAAAGAGGATCTGTCACCCTGCGCTTGAATGTCGTGCGGGCCGATAGCACGGAACAATTCCTGGTGAGGTGCTGTATCGAGGACACGGGGATCGGCATCGCTAAGGACGACCAGGCGCGAATCTTTCAGCCGTTCGTGCAGGCAGGCCAACCGGCGGCCCAGAAGGGTACCGGGTTGGGCCTCACCATCACGCGACAGTTCGTGGAGTTGATGGGCGGCACCATCCACCTTGAGAGCATGCCGGGCGAGGGATCGCGGTTCTGCGTGGAACTGCCGCTGCAAGCGGCGCAGGAGCCCGAGGTTATGGTCCCGAGGACCAATACGGGAAAAATCATCGGCCTGGAGCCCGGCGAACCCGAATACCGCATCCTAATTGTTGAAGATTCCAGGGAGAACAGCATGGTGCTGGAACGCCTGCTCCAGACGGTAGGCTTCCAGGTCCGAACGGCCGAGAACGGCGCGCTCGGAGTGGAGCTGTTTCAGAGCTGGCGGCCGCATTTCATCTGGATGGATATGCGTATGCCGGTGATGAACGGTGTCGATGCGGCGCGACACATCCGTGCCCTCGACGGCGGCCAGGAAGTGAGAATCGTGGCAGTCTCCGCTTCGGCATTCGCCAACGAACGGAGCGAGGTCCTGGCAGCGGGCCTGGACGACTTCGTGCTCAAGCCCTATCTCCCGGACGAGGTTTTCGAATGCCTGGCGCGACACCTGCGAATCCGATATCGTCGCGCTGAAGCCCCGCTGGCATTACCGAGCGAGCCGGCGGCGGCGCTTCGCCCGGAAGATCTTGAAGCGCTTCCCGAGCAGCTGCGGAAAGAGCTGGCAAATGTCACGCTCACGCTGGAACCCGGGCGGATTGCGGAAGTGATCGAACACATAGCGGAGCAGAACGGGCCGCTGGGCATCGTTCTGGCGGGCCTAGCACGCCGTTTCGCTTATACCGCGATACGCAACGCTGCCGAAGGTCGACCCGCCGCCGGAAGATCCTCGAGCGCAAGCGGAAGCGAAAAGGGTTAAACACTGGACCACACCCAGCGTCTGAGCCTACGCGCCGTGTCGGGCGCGCAGGGGGCAGACGTGGTTCTATTCGTGCGATCTGGGGACTCCAAGATCGCCTCGCGCTCGATGCCGACGAGGCAACCCAATGTGTCCCAACATCTGTGTTCCTGAATACCCCGGAGCCACTCCCCGCGTAGACCCTCCCGGGACTTTGACGGTCAATCGGTCAATCGCCAGGGCGGTTACATCGTTTGGAAGCCAGGAGTTCACGGCACTCCGGCCTGCTCCCCCAGTCGTGGTCTTGAATAGCCAGCCGGGCGGCGGGGGCCTGAGTCATGGGCTTGACCGTAAAAGCCGTCAATGCCGAACTCGCCGGCCGCGGCATCCGCGCGCTCCTTGCCCCCGGTGGCGGGTACTATAGCTCGGTCTGTGCCGCCGGTTTCAGTATTACATCACATGAACGGTCCTGCAGCGTCGTTGACCGTCGCGCCGCTGCCCCTGCGGCTTTCACCGTTTCGCTTCATCTTGAGATCAGTCCCCGCAAGCCGGATCCCCGCGCGCGGGCACCTTGACGATAAACGCCCGATGCTCTCCTTTGGCTCGGCCGGCGTGGTGGGGGCGCCCCAATCCGCGGGATGACGACAAACCGTCAACCCCCAGCGCTCCGACTGGCTGACGAGATCCGCGCCACTCGTTCCGTAAGAACCCGCTTTCAAGCGCTGTAAGCGAAGTTGATAGAATCGGCCAAAACCCCATGAATACAAAAGACAAGACTTCCCGAAACTCAACTCAAATAAGCCCTGTTTCAGCCGACGAAACCAAAAGGGGGTTGGCACCAGAACAGCGTCAGGAACTACTCAGGGCGCTGCAAACCCGCTTTGAGAAAAACGGGAACCGCCATCAGGCTCTGGAATGGGCGAAAGTCCAAGCAAAGCTGCAAGCGAATCCTGAAAAACTCTGGTCGCTCAGTGAAATGGAACGAACTGGCGGTGAACCGGATGTCGTTGGTCATGACAAAAAAACGGGCGAATACATTTTTTGCGATTGCTCGGCGGAAACGCCTAAAGGCCGCAGAAATGTTTGTTACGACCGTGAAGGCCAGAAAGCAAGGGAAAAGGAAGGGTTGCATCCGGCAGGCAACGTTATCGACATGGCAGCCGCCTTCGGCATTGAACCGTTAACGGAAGAACAATATCGAGAGTTGCAGGAAATCGGAGAGTTCGATACCAAGACACAGTCTTGGTTGAAAACACCTTTCGATATCCGGAAACTCGGCGGCGCCATCTTTGCCGACCGCCGCTTCGGCCATGTCTTCGTTTACCACAATACTGCCCCCTGTTTCTATAGCGGTAGGGCGTTCCGCGGTTCGCTAAGGGTCTAAACCGGCATATCGTTCGAGGCCGGCAACGATTAGCCAGTTGACGTATAACGCCCAAACAACCGACGTGCCGATCGAGGCAGGTGGGAAGCCGGATTAGGCGAACCGATCGTCTACCGCATATGGGGCTAACTCGAGTGGTCGTGGATGATCTTCCACCCGGCCTTGGTCTTCCGCAGCACCAGCGTGAATCGGCCGCTGGCATCCCCGATCGTCCGCTTCAAGTAGAATTTCCCGTCGGCCAGCGCGTAATCGCTGCCCAGTGCCCGCACCTCGATTTCGCTGAAGGTAAGCGTGCCCATGGCTTCGCGTGTCGGATAGACGCGCTTGTAGCGCGCCAGCACCGCTTCGGGCCCGCCCTTGGTCACTTCGCGGCCGATGAAGGTGGTCTCCGGCGAGTCCTCATAATAGGAGGCGAAGGCCGCCAGGTCGCCGCGATTCCACGCGCCCTCGGAGTCCTTCAACAGCTTCCTCACG
>Ga0335079_10001813_pt1 | contig 24439 bp, 26 predicted proteins | sample Lox_Sample_33_FD_206719 | JGI IMG/M metagenome (GOLD analysis project Ga0335079, IMG submission 206719) | Soil microbial communities from Loxahatchee National Wildlife Refuge, Florida, United States - Lox_Sample_3.3 | ecosystem: Environmental > Terrestrial > Soil > Wetlands | place: USA...
CGGTCAGGGCCGCGCTCACGGCGCGGCCGATGGGGGCGGCCACCTGGCGGACCCCGACCGGGGTGACGACAACGGCGCCGTTCTCCGCGACGACCGCGTCGACGTGGTCCTCGATCTCAGGGAAGGCGGCGCGCAGCTCGCTCATGATCCGCCCGGTGACCAAGATGACCCGGATTCCCCTGGCGCGCGCCTCGGCGAGCGCGGCCAGGGTGTCGGGGGCGATCTGGCCCTCGGCCATGGTGCCGTCGAAGTCGGACGCCACCGCCCTGAAGTACGTGCGCGCTCCCTCAGCAAGGCCCTCGACCAGCCGGTAAGGCCGCTCGATGCCGCCGAGCGCGAACACCTCCTCGCCGCCGCCTGTATCGATGACGAGCGCGTCGAATCCGCCGGTCCGGATGGTTCGCAAGGTCTCTTGCGCCTCTTCGAGCTCCCGGCGCAATTCATCCAGGGGGCGCTCGGCGCCGCCGAGCGTGACAACCTCCTCGCCGTCGCCGGTGTCGATGACGAGGGCATCGACTCCGCCGGCCCGGATGGTGCGCAACGTTTCTCGTGCCTCATCGAGCGCCCGGCGCAATTCCTCCACGGGGTCCCCGGATTCCTCCACGGGGTCCCCGGATTCCTCCAGGGGGTCACGGGATTCCTCCAGCGGACCCGCGGGCATTGCCGTCCCTGCATCATCCGTCGCCGCGGGAACCCCAGCGTCGCCGCGGTGGTGACCCGAGGAGCAAGGATCCGCGGCGATGTCGGTCACGTCATGCTTTTCGCGCCCGGAGCTGCAACCCGACGAGGAGCCGGTCGGTGTCGGACAGGTCGCCGACGATTTTCCTGATTGGCGGGGGGAGCTTGCGGACCAGCGTGGGCACGGCCAGGATCTGGTCGTCGGCGGCCAGGCGTGGGTTGTCGAGCAGGTCCACGACCTCGATGTGGTACCGCCCGGCCAGGTGCTGCTCGCAGGCGAGCTGCAGGTTCTCGATCGCGCGGACGCACTTCGGCGACCGCCCGGTCACGTACAGCCGCAGCTCCCAGGTCTCGGCCGGGGGGGCCGGCGGCGGGGATGTGCCAGCAGCCGTGCCGGCAGCCGTACCAGGGGCGTCGTCGGCGGCTGTGCCAGCGAGTGTGTCAGGGGGGTTGGCAGCGGCGTTGGGAGGGGCGTTGCCAGGGGCGCTGGGAGGTCCGGTCATCGTTGTTCTCCTTCGCCGCTTGCCGGGTCGGCCCACCGCCGCGAGGCCATGGCCAGCCGGGCCGCCTCGGCGTCGGTGGCCTGGCGGCGCCTGTTCAGGTCGATCCGGTCGAGCTCGGCGCGGCCCGCGGCGAGCTCGTCCTGCAGCACGGCGAGCTGGGCCTCGCCTTCCATGATGCCCCGCCGCAGCTCACGTTCGCGGCGCAGCAGGTCCTCACTTCGCTGCAGCTCCGCGCCGCGCTCGTTGGCTTCCTGCACGAGGCGGGCGGAGCCGGTCAGCACGCCCGCAGGGCCCACATACACGTCGACGAGCTCGGCGCCCCGATCGGTGAGCACGAACTCGCGGATCTGGTTGGAATGGGTGCTGCCGCGCGACTTCAGCACGTACAGCAGCCGGTTACGCTCACCGTCGGACTCGACGTTGCGCAGCAGCAGCCAGGTGTCCACCAGCGACGAGATGCCCACCGTGCCCCGCTCGTCTTCGCGCGCCAGCGTGGTCGCCAGCGCGGTGACCGCCGCGGTCTTGAGCAGGTCGACCTGGCGGGCCACCAGCGAGGTCACCTCCGCGCCGGAGGGCCCGTCGGTGAGGCTGGCTATCCCGTCCAGCACGGCCACCGACGGCGCGAACTCCTCGACCAGCCGGGCCAAGATCGCCAGGTGGGTCTCCAGCCCGTACGCCGACGGCCGGGCCGCCCACATCCGCAGCAGGCCCGCCTCCGCCCACCGCCGCAGGTCCAGCCCCACCGACCGCATGTTGCGGATGACCTGCTCGGGTGACTCCTCGAACAAGACCAGCAGCGCCCGCTCCCCCCGCGCGCACGCCGCGTCGATCAGATGCGCCCCGAGCGTGGTCTTACCCGTCCCCGCCGCCCCGCTGACCAGCACCGTCGACCCGCGGAACAGGCCACCGGCCAGCATATGATCCAGCCGGCCGACACCGGTCGGGACCCGCTCGTGCGGCGCGCCGTAATCCAGCGCGACCGACGTGATCGGCAGCACCACAAACCCCTGGGCGGAGATCAAGAACGGGTACTCGTTGGTCTCGTGCGCCGACCCGCGGTACTTGACCACCCGCAGCCGCCGGGTGGAAACCTCCTCATGGAGACGGTGATCCAAAACGATCACGCAGTCGGACACGAACTCCTCGATCCCATGCCGGGTCAGCCCCCCATCGCCCCGCTCACCGGTGACGATCGCTGTCACCGCCTGGTCCTCCAGCCAGCGGAACAACCGGCCAAGCTCCGCCCGCACGATCGCCCGCCCGCCGAACGCGCCGAACAGCACCTCGACGGTGTCCAGCACCACCCGCTTCGCCCCGATCCGCCCAATCGTGTCACCCAGCAGCAAGAACAGCGGCTCGAAGTCATACTCCCCGGTCTCGATGACCTCCGCGGGATCCACCCGGAACGCATGCACCACCAGCAACCCGTCCCGCTGCAGCCCATCCAGGTCAAACCCCAGCGACGCGACGTTAGCGCTCACCTTCGCCGCCGACTCCTCAAAGGTGACCAGCACCCCCGGCTCGCCAAACTCCCGCGCCCCCGCGACCAGGAACTCCAGCCCCAGCAACGTCTTACCCGACCCGGCGCCACCCGTCACCAACGTCGACCTGCCCGTGGGCAGCCCACCCCCGGTGATCTCGTCCAGCCCCCTGATACCGGTCGGCGCCTTCGGCAGCACGGGACCCGACGCGACCCCAACGGGTGACATCGGATCGGTTCCACCGCGACCGGATGCCATGCTCCTCCCAAGGGCCAGTGGATACGCTCCGCCCTCGGCACCGCCTCGGGCTAGGGCCGGACGTCCTCATTGAGGCTACCGGTACCCATTCTTCCGTGTCGCGCCAGCTGCCACGCAGCCGCGTGCATGTCACGACGGCTTGGCGAGGAACAGCACGAACGAGCGGGGGTTGACTACCACTTGGTCGCCTGCGCCAACGTCGGAGACGCCGGTGGCGCCAGCCCCCACGGGCGCAGTGCCGCGGGCCGCGGGGCGGCGCCTGGCGGCAGCCGGATGGGACTTGGGGGTGTCGGCGGTGAGATCGAAGCTGTCCACCTGTGCTCGCCAGACGCATCGCTTCCCGACCTCGGGGACGGTGAAGGTGACCGGGTCCGCTGATCCGTTGACCAGGGTGAGCAGGTCGTCGTCGAGCATGGGCTGGCCGCGTGCGTCCAGATCCGGCGCGACCGTGCCGTCGATGTAGATGGCGATGGCATTCCTGCCGGGGGAGTTCCAGTCCGCTTCGGCCATCGCGTGGCCCGCAGGGGTGAACCAGGGGACGTAGCCGGGATCGGCCAGGTACGCGCCACGGCGCAGCGCCGGGTGCGCCCGGCGGAACGCGATCAGCCGGCGGGTGTAGGCGGTCAGGCCGGCGTCGGCGGCGTCCCAGTCGAACCAGGACGTCGGATTGTCCTGGCAGTAGGGGTTGTTGTTGCCGCCTTGGGTGCGGCCGAGTTCGTCGCCGCCGAGGATCATCGGGATGCCCCGGGACAGTAGCAGCGTGCCGAGCAGCGCGCGGGACTGGCGGGCGCGCAGTGCCAGAATCTGCGGGTCACCGGTCGGGCCTTCCACGCCGCAGTTCCACGACCGGTTGTCATTGCTTCCGTCCCTGTTGTGCTCGCCGTTGGCCTCGTTGTACTTGCGCTCATAGGAGACCAGGTCGCGCAGCGTGAACCCGTCGTGCGCGGTGACGAAGTTGATCGAGGATCTGGGCCGGTGTTCGGCGCCGTAAAGGTCGGAGGACCCGGAGATCCGGGTGGCGAGATCGGGCAGCGTCCCATCGGTGCCCCGCCAGAAGTCGCGTACGGTGTCGCGGTAGCGGCCGTTCCACTCGCGCCACAGGGCCGGAAACCTGCCCACGCTGTAACTGTCCAGCTGGCCGACGTCCCACGGTTCGGCGATGAGCTTGATCCGGGAGATGACGGGGTCCTGCGCGACGATGTCGAAGAACGTGGCCATCCGCTGAAAGTTGCCCCGCTCCCTGGCGAGCGTGGTGGCGAGATCGAAGCGGAAGCCGTCGACGTGCATCTCGGTCACCCAGTACCGCAGCGAGTCCATGATCAGGCGCAGGCACGTCGGGTGGTCGGCGTTGACCGAGGCGCCCGTGCCCGTGGTGTCCACGTAATGGCGCAGGTCCCCGGGCCTAAGCCGGTAGTAGGCAGGGTTGTCAATCCCGCGGAAGCAGAGCGTGGGACCCAGGTGGCTACCCTCGACCGTATGGTTGAACACCACGTCGAGCAGTACCTCAAGCCCGGCGGCATGCAGCGTCTGCACCATCGCCTGGAACTCGGCGATCTGCCCGCCCGGGCGCCCGGCCCGTACCTCAGCGGAGTAGCCGTCGTGCGGGGCGAAGAAGCCGATGGTGTTGTAGCCCCAGTAGTCGGTCAGGCCACGCGCGGCCAGATGCCTGCTCGTGACGAACTGGTGGACGGGCAGCAACTCGACCGCGGTCACCCCCAGGCTGGCCAGGTACCCCACTACCGGCGGGGATGCGAGCCCGGCGTATGTTCCGCGCAGCGCGGGCGGCAGGTGGTTGCGGGCCTGGGTGAATCCCTTGACGTGCACCTCATAGATGACGGTGTCGCGGTACGGCGTAGCCGGGGGTTTGTCCGCGCCCCACCCGAACGACGGGTCGGCAACCATCGACCGCATCATTGACGGCGCTGAGTCGAGGTCGTTCCGCCCATCAGGGTCACCTGGAAGGTAGCCGAATAGGCTCTCCCCCCACGTCAGGTGGCCGGTTGTCGCCTTGGCATAGGGGTCGAGCAGCAGTTTGGCCGGGTTGCAGCGCAGGCCACGCTCGGGGTCATACGGTCCAAACACCCGGTAGCCGTAGCGCTCGCCGGTGCTGATTCCCGGCACGAACCCGTGCCAGACGCCGTCATCGATTACCGGCAGCGGCACCTGGGTTTCCGCGCCGCTCGCATCGAACAGGCACAGCACAACCCGCTCGGCTATCTCCGATGCCAGCGCGAAATTGGTCCCGGACCCTTCGGGTGTGGCTCCCAAGGGAAACGGCCGTCCTGGCCAGATATCCATGCGACCTCCCCGCCGCCGCGTGCCGCCACGGTCGGTGACCACCCAGCGCGGCCGGCCTGCCCGCAGGCAGGCCTGCCGCGGTCGGGCGACCGCAGCCTGCTGTCCGCGGTCGCCTCAGCCTAGTCATCTGGCCGGGCAAACCGTGACGAAGCTATTGTCACCCGTGACGCCGGCGTACGCCCCGCCGGGCCAGTGCGCCCGGGCATCAGCGGGGGTCACTGTCGGTGGCCACGGCGGATCTGCGGGCAAACTCGCAGCTCACCGGGACGTAAGGCCCTAGCACGACACTGTCCCACTGGTGATGTTTGAGGTGAGGAGATGCCATGTCTGAGTTTGTCAGCGGGACGATCGTGGTCGGGATCGACGGCTCACGGGCGTCTGTCGCCGCGCTTCGGTGGGCTGCGGACCTGGCTCGATCGCGCGACGCAGAGATCGTTGCCTTGTGTGCCTGGCATGTCCCGCTCGCCAGTTTCGCTCCATACGCCCCGGTGAGCCGTCGGCCGACGGCCGACGGCGAACGACGGCGGGCGGAGGCTGACCTGGCACGGGCGATGCGGATGGCATTGGGCCCGGCGCCCGGCGTGAAGGTGCGGCCAGCGCTGGTCTGCGGCCTTCCCGCGCGCGTCATCGTCGATCAGTGTGCGGACGCCGAACTGCTGGTGCTCGGCGGGCATCACGCCGATTCCCCGCTGAGACAGACGGTGGGCGCGGTCGCAGCGAGCTGCCTGCGGCAGGCGCCCTGCCCCGTTGTGATCGTGACAGTCGCGGCGGCATCGCCCAGGCACACGGCGGCATCGCCCGGGCGGGCGGGTAGCCCGGCCACAGAGGGCGCGCCGGCGGAGTCCGGGCTGTACGGTGGCGTGTCAGTTCCGGCCGCCTTTGGAGATCTCGGACATCATTCGGCGGGTCAACCGGCTTAGGGCGTCCCGTAGCCGTTCAGCCTGAGATGGGCGGTCTGAGGACTGCGGTGTTGCGAACGTGATGTTGCACGGCGTGTCGCGTAGATGTTCGTTTGAGATCGTCGATCATGTGACGTGTGCCCGATCCGCCCTTGCCGGAAGCCGCGTCAGAGGAGCTGCGCGCGCTGCGCGAGGCGAACGCCCAGCTGCGCGCGCTGCGCGAGGCGAACGCCCAGCTGCGCGAGGCGCTGAAGGCTAAGGACGCGCAGCTGTCGGCGCGGGGCGCAGAGCTTGAGGCGGCGCGCGTCGGCGGGCGCCTGCATTTTGTGCACGTGGCCGGCGCCGAGTTCCTGACCGCGATGCACGCCGGCGGGATGCGCACCGGCGGCCGGTCCGCCGACGACATCGACGCCGGAGGCGTGCTCCCCGGTTGTACGGCACGATCGTCCGCGACGGCTACCCGGGGTACCGGCACCTGGCCGACGACCCTGCACGCTTGGTGCGGCTCGCACGGATTGCGTAACCTGCGCGGAGTCTACGAGTCCGATCCGGACGGCCGGCTGTGGGCCCGGTCCATGGCCGACCTGCTCATCTGGGCGAACTCGCAGGCCACCGCCGGCCGCGCCAGGCTCGGGGACGCGCAGCTGGCCGAGATCACCGCCTGGTACCGCGGAGCTGTGGCGAAGGGCATCACCGACAACCAGGGCAGGCGCGGCCTGGTGGCGAAGGACGGGCTGCGGCTGGCCCGCAGGTGCCGCGACCAACAGGACATGATCTTGCGGTTCGCGGCCGACCTGGCCGTCGGGTTCACGTCGAATCAGGCCGAGCGCGACGTGCGCCCGGTCAAAGTCCAGCAGCGCTCATCCGGGGGCTGCTCGCGCAACGAATGGAGCCGTAATCGTGCCGCGCGGACGCCGCCCGTTGATTCCGTCCCCTTATCGCACCTATGTCCAGGTGCGGCGCAGTGCCGTCACATCGTTGCTGGTGCTGTCCGCCGTGGCCGCAGGCACCAGCGCATGTGTCGGCCAAGCGGGATCGGCGGCCATCGCGACAACACCTCGGCCGGAGTCGGCCGTCACCCACCTACCGGCATCGGCGACATCGGTGCTGACCGATACCGCGGCCGATGTGCTCGCCGCAGAGGTGGCACGGCAACTATTCGCCACCGCACCGGTCGTCGTGGTTGCAAGCCCGCAACGTCCGGCTGAGCTGGCGATCGCCGCCAGCCGAGCGCGGCACGCCGGTGCACCTCTGCTGCTCACCGCGGTCCAGACGGGCTCACAGGCGGGCGCCGTGTCCACCGGCGCCGTGTCCACCGGCGCCGTGTCCGCGGGCGCCGTGTCCGCGGGCGCCGTGTCCGCGGGCGCCGTGTCCGCGGGCGCCGCGGCGACGACCAGCGCCGCATTGCGTGCGGAGGTCGACGACCTGCATCCACGTGCCGTGCTGGCAGTGGGGGTGACAGAGAAAGCGGTCGCCGCGCAGCTGCCAGGCACCCACGTGGTCACCAACCCCTCCCAGCTGCCCGCGACACGTGCGCCCATCCCACTTGACCATGTCGTCCTGCTCGAGCACCCGGATCAGTTCGACGCAACGACCGCGGCAGTCGCCACAACCGCGGAGGTGGCAGGAGCGACAGTGATCCCCGTGCGCGGCGACGACCCGCGGGCCGACGCCACCGCCATCACGGCGCTCTCGGCCGCGCAGCCCCAGGAGGTCCTCGCGATCGGGGCCAGTTTCGGACCGGCCGAACGGCTGGCGTCCCGCGTTGCCACCGCGGCGACCGGGGTGCAACTGCCGGGGGGCGGACAGGTCGTCTTCCCCGGACATCGGCTAGTCGCGCTTTACGGCCACCCCGGTGCTCCCGCACTCGGCGCTCTCGGCCAACAGGACCTTTCCGCGAGCATCGCGCGGGCCATGAGGGTTGCCGCGTCATATCGACGACTGAGCAAAGTACCTGTGATCCCCGCCTTTGAGATCATCGCCACCGTGGCACTGAGCGGGCCGGGTAGGAACGGCGACTACTCCGGTGAGTCGGGCGTGGCCTCCCTTCGCCCGTGGGTGGAACGGGCGACCGTCGCCGGCATGTACGTCGTGCTCGACCTGCAACCGGGGCGGGCCAATCTGCTCGCCCAGGCCAAGGTGTACGCGTCCCTGCTGAGACTGCCCAACGTCGGGCTGGCCTTGGACGCGGAGTGGAAGCTGAACCCGGGACAGGTGCCACTCCAGCAAATAGGCAGTGTCGACGTCACCGAGGTCAACAGCGTGGTCAGGTGGCTGGCCGACCTCACCGCCGAGCACCATCTGCCGCAGAAGATGCTGGTGCTGCACCAGTTCAGGCTGTCGATGATTCGCGACGAGCAGGACCTTGACACCAGTCACGACGATCTCGCCATTGTCATCCACATGGACGGGCAGGGTGGGCCGGACATGAAACAGCGGACGTGGAACGCCGTCACCAAGGCGGCCCCGCATGGGGTGTTCTTCGGATGGAAGAACTTCTACGCTATGGACCATCCGACGATGAGCCCGGACGAGACGATGGCGAAGACGCCGACGCCGGTGGTCATTACGTACCAGTGAACGAGCCAGGTACATCTTGTCCGGCCGCGGGGCCGATAGCGATGGCGGTCTGCCCGAAGTCGCGCACCTCGACGTCGTCCCAGACGAGCGCGATGATTCCTGCGCCGGTGTCGCCGGTCATGATGTCCCCATTCGCCTTGCGGGATCTTCGGCTGGTGCGGACATCGGCTCGCCCTGCCGGTACATCTGGCGCGGCTTGTTACCCGCGGACTGCCCGCCGTCGATCGGGATCACCGTCCCGGTCACGAACGAGGACCGCGGCGAACTGAGCCACAGCACGACCTGCGCCACCTCAGCGGCCGTGCCGGTCCTGCGCATCGGCGTGCTCAGGGCAGCCCCCTGCTGGGCCTGCGGTCCCGCGGCCTGGAGGTGATGGGTCAGGATCGGGCCCGGCGCCACGACATTGACCCGGACACCATGATCGGCGTAATCAAGCGCGGCGACCTTCGTCAGGCCGATGATGCCGGCCTTGCCCGCCGTGTATGCCGCCAGGTTCGCCGTGCCGTTCAGGCCGGCGATCGAGGCCATGTTCACGATCGTGCCGCCACCGCCTCGCAGCATGGCGCCGATCTGGAACTTCATGCCGAGGAACGTGCCGCGGATATTCGTGGCGATGCCGCGGTCGAATTCGGCCGGGTCGATCTCGGCAAGTGGCGCGGGCGGCGGGCCATCGGTGGCGTTGTTGAATGCCGCGTCGAGGCGGCCGTACGCGGTCACCGCGCGGTCCACCAGATGCCGGGCCGAGTCCACGTCCGCGACGTCGGTGCGGACGGCGATCGCCTGGCCCCCGCGGGCCTGGATATGCCTCGCGACCGATTCCAGAGCGGCGGTGTCGCGAGCCCCGAGGACGACAGCGGCCCCGGCGGCCGCGAACGCTTCGGCGGTGGCCGCGCCGATCCCCCTGCTGGCGCCGGCCACCACGGCCACCCGGCCCTGCATGGGCAGGTCATCCATGATTCCTCCTTCGCTCCAGGCTAACGTTAGGTATCAAATCATAGGACGTCAAACGGTTAGATATCTAATCACGTGCTAACCTCTTGGCCATGTCAGGACCCATGCGTCAGCCGATCGGGCTGCGCCTCAGCCAGGTCGCGAAGGTCGTCAGCAGGGCGTTCGACGACGTCCTCGCCGAGGCGGGCGGGTCGCTGCCCGTGTGGCTCGTGCTGATCTCGCTCAAGAGCCGGCAGCTAGCCAGCCAGCGCCAGCTCGCCGACGCGGTCGGCATCCAGGGCGCTACGCTCACCCATCACCTCAACGCCATGGAGTCGGCCGGCCTCGTGACCCGGCGAAGGGATCCGAAGAGCCGCCGGATGCACGTGGTGGACCTCACCGCCGAGGGTGATGCGCTCTTTTTCCGCCTGCGAGATGCCGCCCTCGCCTTCGACAAGCGGCTGTGTTCGGGGTTGTCCGAGCGAGACCTCAGCCAGATCGAAGATCTGCTAGGCCGGCTGCGCGACAACATCACGTAAGTGCTCGCCACCCGGTGATCGCGTCGGGTTCTGCGTGACGTCACGCCTGCCGGATATGCCAGCGGTTGAACCATGCCAGCGGTTGAGATGACGCCCGCTCGACATCGTCGGCGAGCCGGCGATCCTTGATAGGCGGCTGATAATGTCCGGTCCGTGGATGAGGTGCGGCGCGGCCCGTTCTGGGATTGGCAGGCAGGACGGATCGCGCCGCCTCCGTCGGCGGTGATCTTGGGCTGGGAACTCGTTACGGTCGACGCAGATCAAGGCACCATCGAGGTGGCTTTCGCGGCTGGTGAGCAGTTCGTGAACCCGGCGGGCGTTGTTCAGGGCGGGTTCCTCGCGGCGATGCTCGACGAAACCCTCGGGCCCGCGATCCTGGCGACCTTGCCGGAAGGCCAGTTCGCGCCGACGCTGGACCTGCATGTGCAGTTTCTCCGCCCGGCCCGCCCCGGCCGGCTTTATGGTCGGGGGCGGATCGTTCAGCGGGGCGAACGCGTGTGCTTCCTGGCCGGCGAGCTCGTTGATGCCGGCGACAGGCCTGTCGCCGTGGCAACGGCTACCGCGCAAATACAGGCCTCCGGCAGCGGCTGAGGCAGCTGCGCCCTAGCTCCCCAGTCAGCCGGGTGCTTCAAGCCGAGATCGAGGCGCTGGCAGTCGCTCGAGCGACGCTGCGCCGTTGCTCCAGGGCGCGGGGGTGCCAGGCCGGCCCGCCCGGCACCTCCCCTCAGATCGGCCGCGGCCAGCCGGAGCTCGGTCAGCAGGAATCCAGGCAAGGTGAGGCCGTGCGCCGACGTGCCGAGCGCCCAGCAGGTGTCGCGTAACGGCTGCCGGGTGCCGCGCAGGCACGTAACCGGCGCCGCCACCCCGGGTGGCCGTCCGCGGCTGGCCAGTGGCACCTGTGAGAACCTACCCGCGCCGACGCCAGCCTTGGTCGTGGGCCAGGCATTGGTCGCGGGTAAGGATCTCACCGCTGACGTGGTGCCGCCACTAGCGCCGGTAGCGCCGCCCGTGGTGGGGGTGATCCGGCTGCCAGTACGGGTGCCGATCCGGACGGGAGCCGGACCATGCCGGGTCGGACCGTTCAGGGCCGGACCAGCCAGAGCCGGATCCGCCAGGGCGGGGCCAGCCCGGGCCGGGCCAGCCGGGGCCGGACCAGCCGGACCGCCAGTCGCGGCGCACCCGCCGGCGGATCCAGCCGGCCAGCAGGACGCCGACCAGGAGGGCCATCAGCCAGAACACCAGGGCCACCTTGACGAAGACGAAGAGCAGCCACCCACCACCAGGAAGCACCAGTGCCGCGATCAGCGCGAGCAGTACAAGCGGAAGCATTCTCGGCCGGTGGCGGAAGGCCCGACGCGGCGCGGCCGGCCTCGGGGGTTGCTGCGGCCGCGCCTCGGATACAGGCTCGGGCAGATCCGTCATCACATGGCGCAGGTCGCCGAAGGTTTTGGCGTTCAGCGCCGCGGTGACCCGCTCGTCGAACTCGTCCGGTGTGAGCCGGCCCTCGGCGAAGTGGTCACGCAGCCGGGCGGTGACGCGGTCCCGGTCGGCGTCGGAAATCCGGATGCGGTCGTCCATTGTCCATCCTCTCGGCTGCTACGCCTGGTCCTGCCCGTCGCCGTCGCCGTCGTCGCCGTCGAACTCATCGGCCAGGAGCCGGTACAGCCTGCGTCGGGTTTGCTCGAGCAGCCGTTCCGCGGCGTGAATCTGCCCGGGCGTGCCCGCGTGAGCCATCTGCACGATGCCGGCGCCGAGCTTTGCGGCCTGGGCGAACAGTCCAGGTACCTCCCAGGACTCTTGCTGGGCCATCGACTCCCACGCGCCACGGGCCATCTCGGGGTTCTCCTCGACATAGCTGCGGCCCGCGTCGGTGAGGCTGTACGTGCGTCGGCCACCTGATTCCTCACCCGCGATCAGGCCCTCGTCGGCGAGCTGTGCCAGCGCCGGGTAGACCGCGCCGGGGCTGGGCCGCCACGCGCCGTCGCTGCGCTCTTCGATCTCGGACATGATCTGGTACCCATTGCGCGGGCCCTCCCGCAGCAGGGCCAGGACCGCGGCCCGGACGTCGCCGCGGCTTGCCTTCGGGCCACGCCTCGCGCCAGGTGAGCCTGGCTGCCCCGGCCACCAGCCGCCGAACGGGCCGGCCCACTCTGTCTTCGCGCGCCCGAAGCCCCGCTCCCACGGCCCGCCGCGCCAGCCCGGCCCCGGGCCGCCTGACATCTTGTGGACGGCGCTGTGGACCTGGCCGAGCACGTCCCTCATGCAACTGAAGACATCGAACACGCGGGGATCGAAATCCCCGGCTCCTGAACTCGCTGCCGGCATGCTGTGCTCCCGTCTGTACACTCGCTTAACGATACCTCTCGCGACACGATCACGATATATCGATAGCGTACGACTTTAGCTGTGCACTGACAAGATATAGCTCGATTGGAACTACTGATCCGAGCGTAGCCGTTCGGGATCACGTGTTGGGGTCCGCTACGGATACCGAGGCTGCCCACCTTGGCTTAGTAGGCCTTGGGACCACCCTGCCGCGCCTGCGAGGCAGGCGCGCTCAGGCGGCACGCGGGCCGTAGTAGCGGGCGTACTGCCGGACGCCGCGCTCGACGAGCGCATGATCGGCGAACGTGGTGAACCGGCGCGGCGGGCTCGCAACCGCCCTGCGGCGCGTCCGGTCCGTTCTCCCCGTCACCCGCCGTGTTCAGCGCGAAGGTGGCATGCGGCGTGCGTCATAGCCTGCAGCTTGCCGAAGGCGGCGTCACGCGGCAGATACTTCATGCCGCAGTCGGGGGCGAGAACGACACGCTCGGGCGGCACGTATTTCAACGCCCGCCGCACCCGTGCGGCCACCTGTTCCGGGGTATCGATCATGGCGTCGGACAGGTCGAGGACGCCAAGTATGACGGTCTTGTCATGCAGCGCTGACAGGACGGCGCAGTCGAGGTTCGACTGCGCCGTCTCGACTGAGATCTGGTCGCAGCGGGTGTCGGCCAGCTCGGGAAGGAATGAGTAGCCCGCTGGCCTTTCGTGGATGATGGCCGCGTACCCGAAGCAGATGTGCACGGCCGTCGTGCCGATGACCCCGTCGAGCGCCCGGTTGAGGACGGGTACGCCGAATCGGCGAGCCTTCTCCGGCCGCGCCTGCAGGTAGGGCTCGTCGAGCTGCACGATGTCCGCTCCCGCGGCGAACAGATCCTTGATCTCCTCGTTGACCGCTTCCGCGTATGCGAAGGCGAGGCCTTCCTGATCCGGGTAGTAGTCGTCCTGCGCCTGCTGCGACATCGTGAATGGTCCAGGGACGGTGATCTTGATCGTTCGCTCGGTATTGGCCCGCAGGAAGCCGAGGTCTTCGACCTCGACAGCGCGCCGCCGCCGGATCGGCCCGACCACGCGCGGCACCTGGTTCGGGTGGCCGCTGCGGTCAGGTGCTGTGCCTGGATTCTCGATGTCGACGCCATCGAGTGCGGTCGCGAAGCGGTTCGAATAGCTCTCCCGGCGGATCTCACCATCGGTGATGATGTCCAGGCCGACCAGTTCCTGATCGCGGATGGCCAGCCGCGTCGCGTCGCGCTGCGCTTGCTCTAGGTATTCCGCCCCGACGCGCCATAGCTCACGTGCGCGTACCCGCGGGGGAAACCGGCCGGCCAGCCGTTCCCGGTCGATCAGCCAGTCAGGCTGGGGATAGCTGCCTACAAGCGATGTCGGAAAAAGCATGTCCCGCCTCCCGTGGCCACCGGTCTATCACACAGCGCGCCGAGCCGCGCCGATCAGGCCCTGGCGGCTGGTGACCATTTCGCCCAAGGTCGGCGCGCTCCCGCGAGGGCCGCGCCAGCCCGCGAGGGCCGCGCTGCGCTCGCGCACGCGGTCGCACCAATCGCAGGCGGCGCGGGACCGCGCCGCCTGCGATGCCAGGGACACAGTAGACTCCTTCTGCCAAGGGCATCGGCGGGAATATCGAGCCGGAACACCGGTTACCGATATGCTGACGTGCCGGCCCGCTGCTGCGTCGGCGGTGGTCGGCCGCTGAGGCGGCGGAGTAGCTCAGTCAGGCAGAGCAAGCGGCTCATAATCGCTGTGTCGCCGGTTCAAGTCCGGCCTCCGCTACAAGTTCGCCGGTTTCCTGCCGGATGCTGGCGAGCGGCATGTCCGATCATCCAACACAGCAGAAAGGCACGCCATCATGGCTGCCACCGACGTCAGGCCGAAGATCACGCTGGCCTGCCAGGAGTGCAAGCACCGCAACTACATCACCAGGAAGAACCGGCGTAACGACCCGGATCGGCTGGAGATCAAAAAGTACTGCCCCAACTGCCGTAAGCACCAACCGCACCGCGAGACCCGCTAACTCGATCGGCTGGCCAGCACGCGACTGGCCAGCACCGGCTGGCCAGGACACACCGGCCAGCACTGGACCGGCCAGCACCGGCTGGCCAGGACACACCGGCCAGCACGGGACTGGCCAGCACCGGACCGGCCAGCACCGGGTGGCAAGGACACACCGGCCAGCACGGGACCGGCCAGCACCGGCTGGCCAGGACACACCGGCCAGCACCGGACGGGCCAGCACCAGACCGGCCGGTAACAGACCGAACCTCGTTCTGTTACGGTCACTATGCGGCATCTGAAGCCGCCGCGTTGCGGCGGACGAGCAACAAGCGCCGCATGCCGGATGATGTAGGCAACTACTAAGCGCGGCACCCGGCGTATGCCGGGTCACCTGGTCTTGCGGAGGGCTGCATGGGAATCAACCGGGACTATCTCGGCCGGACATACCCGCCGACCGAGCCGTACGAGGTCAGCCGGGTGAAGATCGCCGAGTTCGCGACCGCGATCGGTGACTCCAATCCGCTCTACCGCGACCGTGCGGCGGCCCAGGCGGCGGGTCACAGGGACGTCCCAGCACCGCCGACGTTCCCGATCGTCATCAGCATGGCCGGAAGCGCGAAGGCTTTGATGGATCCGGGCCTTGGCGTCAACTACGCCATGGTGGTGCACGGCGAGCAGCGCTTTGAATACAGCCGCCCGGTCTACGCGGGCGACGTCGTCACCTGCCGGTCCACCATCGCCGATATCCGTGACGCGGGCCGCAACGTGCTGCTCACGACTCAGACCGAAATCAGCACCGTCGAGGGCGAGCATGTATGCACCGCGTATTCCACGGTCGTGGAGCGCGGCGGGGCCGGGAACTGAGAGGGGCGCCAGCGAGATGACCGCGCAAGTCAAGTACGACGACGTCGAGGCCGGAACGGAACTGGAGCCGCGGACCTATCCAGTCCAGCGGATCGACCTCGTCAAATACTGCGGTGCGTCCGGAGACTTCAACGTGATCCACTGGAACGAGCGGATCGCCAAGTCGGTCGGGCTCCCTGACGTGATCGCGCATGGGATGTTCACCATGGCGGAGGCGGGCAGGTATGTGACCGACTGGATCGGTGACCCGGGTGCCGTGCTTGACTTCGGCGTCAGGTTCTCCGCTCCCGTCGTGGTTCCTGACGATGACATTGGCGCGACGATCGAGGTCGGCGGCAAGGTCGAGGAGAAGCTCGACGACAACCGCGTGGTATTGGCGCTGACGGCAAGGTCCGGCGACGCAAAGGTCTTGTCGCGCACCCGCGCGGTCGTCAAGCTGGCCTGACACAAGTGACGGTGGCCGGAGCAGGCGGCGAGGCGACTGCCGAGGTCAGCGGTGTACCGGCGAACGGCGGCCGGGGTCAGCGGGTAAGCCTGGCGGATCATACGACCCTGCGGCTCGGCGGCCCGGCAGGCACCTTCGTCGCCGCTCAGGACGAGCGGGATGTCGTGGACGCGGTACGCGCCGCCGACGCCTCGGGCGAGCCGCTGCTCATCCTCGGCGGCGGTTCCAACGTTGTCGTCGCCGATGCGGGGTTTGCCGGCACAGTCGTGCACGTCGCCACCCGAGGCGTCGATATCCGATGGGACCGAGGTGATCGAGGCGCCGCGCTGCTGCGTGCCGCCGCCGGGGAGAACTGGGACGCGATCGTCGCCCGCTGCGTCGCGGAAGGGCTCGCCGGAGTGGAGTGCCTGGCTGGTATCCCCGGCCTGGTCGGCGCTACCCCCATCCAGAACGTCGGCGCCTACGGGCAGGAGGTGGCCGAGACGGTCGCCGGCGTGCGCGTTCTTGACAGGAGAGCCGGCCGGGTGGTCACGCTTGACGGCGCCGCATGCGGATTCGGTTACCGGACGAGCATGTTCAAGCGCAGGCCTGGCCGGTTCGTGATCCTCGACGTGACGTTCAAGCTAGATAACGAACGGCCGCCGCCACCGATCCGCTACGCAGAACTGGCGTCATCGCTCGGGGTGGTTGCCGGGCAGCGGGTGCCTGCCGGCAAGGTCCGTGCGGCGGTGCTCGAACTGCGCAGGGGCAAGGCTATGGTGCTCGACCCTGCCGACCCGGACACCCGCAGCGCGGGCTCGTTCTTCACCAACCCGGTGCTCGGACCTGATCAGCTCGCCGCGTTCGAGGATGCCGTGCGCCGCCGGCTTGGACACGGCGCCAGCTTCCCGCGCTTCCCCGCGTCAGGCGGCAATGTCAAGATTCCGGCCGCATGGCTGATCGAGCGCGCAGGCTTCTGCAAGGGCTACGCGGCGTGCGGCGCGCGGATCTCGTCCAGGCACCCGCTGGCGCTCACCAATCCGGGCGGCGCGACGACGGCGGGGCTGCTTGCGCTTGCGCGTGAGATCAGGGACTCGGTCCAGGACGCGTTCGGCGTGACGCTCGTCGCTGAGCCTGTGCTTGTCGGCGTCCAGCTCTGATCGCCGGACCGGGGCTGGTCCCGGATCCGGCCCTGACGGAGCGGAATCGAGGTGCGGCGAGAATTGTCGTCAGCGGACGACAGCCGCGCCGCCGGGCAGGGGGCGCGGGGGGGCAGAGCCGCAGCGGTGTCGGCGGGCGCGGCCAGCCAGGAGTCGATTCCGGCCAGCAGGGCGGCCCGAAGGTAGCTGGGTGCGGCCGAACCTCGCACCGAAGTGCGGGCGAGGTCGGCGAGTTCCTGATCGGTGCACAGGTGCGCGTGCCGCGCGAGTTCGTACTGGGCGGTGAGCCTGGCGCCAAACAGCAGCGGATCGTCGGCCCCGAGCGCGATGCTCACGCCGGCGTCCCGAAGTGGCCGAAGCGGGACCTTTTCCGCGTCGGCGGCAACTCCGAGCGCGACATTGGACGTGGGACACACCTCGAGGGTGGTGCCGCGCGCCGCGAGCAGGCGCGTCAGGGCCGGATCCTCCGCGGCGCGCACGCCATGCCCGATCCTGTCGGCGTTCAGCTGCAGCAGGCAGGCGCGGACGCTGTCTGGCCCGGCAAGCTCGCCGCCATGCGGAACGGCAAGCAGCCCGGCGCGGGCGGCGATGCGGAACGCCGGTGCGAACTCCGCCGCGGGACCACGACGTTCGTCGTTGCTGAGGCCAAATCCGACAACGCCCCGCCCCGCGTATTGTGTGGCGAGCCTGGCGAGCGTCCTGGCGTCGAGCGGGTGCCTGGTGCGGTTCGCCGCGATGATCACGCCGATGCCGACTCCGGTCGCACCTGACGCCTGTGCCGCTGCGTCGAGAACCAGCTCGACGGTGGGGGTGAGGCCGCCGAAACGGCCCGCGTAGCCGGACGGGTCCACCTGGATCTCCAGCCAGCCGGAGCCTTCCTCGCTTTCGTCCTCGGCGGTCTCGCGCAGCAGCCGGCGAACGTCTGCCGGGGTGCGCAGCACAGAGCGGGCGATGTCGTACAGCCGCTGGAACCTGAACCAGCCGCGCTCGTCGGTTCCGCGTAGCTGCGGCGGCCGGCTAGTGCTGAGAGCGTGGGGTAACCCGACGCCACGACGGCGGGCGAGATCGATCAGGGTGGAGTGCCGCATTGCCCCGGTCAGGTGCAGGTGCAGGTGCGCCTTCGGCAGCGCGCGGACCGGCCTCCTCGCGCCATGATGCGGCGCAAGACCGGAACCCTCTACCATGCGCTCTGCCGCACCGTGCTCAACTTCCACACTCAAACGACACTACCGAACTGAATTCGGCGTTGTCGGGCATGGCCTGGCGGACCTCAGCGGGCCTCGGTGAGCAGCTTCGCCATCCGGCTGATTCCTTCCGCGAGGTCACCGTCACCTAGCGCGCAGGACAGCCGGAAGTAGCCAGGGGTCCCGAACGCCTCCCCTGGAACCACGGCGACCTCCGCCTCTTCCAGGATCAGCTCGGCGAGCCCGGCACTGCTCTCCACCCGGGTACCGCGGATCTCGCTGCCGATCAGCTCGTTCACCGACGGATAGCAGTAGAAGGCGCCCTTCGGCTCGGGGCAGGTGACACCGGGGATCTCGTTCAGCATCCGGCTCATAACGCGCCTGCGCCGGTCGAATGCCTCGCGCATGGCCGCCGTCGCGGACAGATCACCCGTGACCGCGGCGAGCGCCGCTGCCTGGGCGACGTTGCATACGTTCGACGTCGCGTGTGACTGAAGGTTGACGGCCGCCTTGGTGACGTCGGGTGGCCCGATCATCCAGCCGACCCGCCAGCCAGTCATCGCGTAGGTCTTCGCGACACCGTTGACCACGACGCAGCGCTCGCTGAGCTCGGGGACTGCGGCCGGCATCGAACTGAACCTGGCGTCGTCATATACCAGGTGCTCGTAGATCTCGTCGGTGATCACCCAGATCCCATTGGCCACGGCCCAGCGGCCGATCTCGGCTACCAGGGAAGGCGGGTAAACCGCGCCGGTCGGGTTGGAAGGCGACACGAAGAGGAGGACCTTGGTGCGATCCGTGCGGGCGGCCTCGAGCTGGGAGACAGACGCCAGGTAGCCGGCCCGCTCGTCGGTTATGACCGGTACGGGATCCCCGCCGGCGAGCTTGATCGACTCCGGGTACGTGGTCCAGTACGGCGCGGGCAGGAGCACCTCGTCGCCCGGGTCGAGCAGCGCCGCGAAGGCTTCGTACACGGCCTGCTTGCCGCCGTTGGTGACAAGTACCTGACCCGCCTGCACCTGGTAACCGGAGTCGCGCGCGGTCTTCGCCACGATCGCTTCCCTCAGCTCGGGAAGCCCGCCCGTCGGGGTGTACTTGTGGAAACGCGGCTGCGCGCAGGCCTCTTGGGCGGCCGCCACGATATAACCGGGAGTCGGGAAGTCGGGTTCGCCCGCGCCGAACCCGATCACCGGCCGCCCCGCGGCCTTGAGCGCCTTGGCCTTGGCGTCGACGGCTAGCGTCGCGGATTCCGTGATCGCGGATACCCGGGCCGATATGCTTGAATGCAGTGTTCGCATAACACCCATCGTGTCATCTCGCCGGAGCGCTCGGCGCGACCTTTCCGCTGCGGCGGCCCTCGGCCCGGTCCAGCGCCCCGGCCCGCCTCGGGTTTTCGTCCGTGGAACACGCCAGCCGCGTGGTCCGGTTGGCCGTCCCGCCGGGCCCGCCCCGCCTCGGGGGGTTCAGGGGGTCGTCGGCACGGGCTAGCACGGCCTCGAGAGGCCGGGGGGCCGTCCACCCGGGCCGGAACCGTCGCTGCAGACCTATTGTCGCTGCAGACCCATTCGAGTCGCGCCCCGCGCCGCCGTTAAGGATGATGTCGGGTTTCGCTGTCCGCGTTGGTTCGACGTCGCGCGGCCGAACAACGTACACTTGCGGCTCTGGCAGTCCGCTGCGTGGCCGCCGCATGTCCGCGTGCGGCCATGCCGGGACTCCCGGCGCGGCCTTCTGTACAGTTCCAGACGGTCGTCGGTACGTTGAAAACAGCGGGTTGACAGCAGAGCGGATTGACAGCACAGCGGATTGAAGGCACAGCAGATTGAAGGCACAGCGGCTTGACACAGCGGCTTGACACAGGCGGCTTGACAGCAAGCGCGTTAGATAGCACAGCGGTTAGATAGCACAGCGCGTTGACACAGAGGGCAGTAGCTCAATTGGTTAGAGTCCCGGTCTCCAAAACCGGCGGTTGGGGGTTCGAGTCCCTCCTGCCCTGCGAGTTCGGCTCGGGTATGAAATTCAGGTCCGGTTCGGTGCGGCTCAGGTGAGGACATGGTGACTCAGACACGCGGTTCTGCCGCGGAGCGGCGGGGCAAGTCGGGGCCCAAGAAGGCGTCCCGTACTTCGCCCGCGCTGTACTTCCGCCAGGTCGTCGCCGAGCTCCGCAGGGTCATCTGGCCGACCCGCCGTGACCTGATTACGTACACGACCGTGGTCTTGGTCTTCGTGCTTGTCATGGTCGGGATAGTGACGGGCATGGACTACGCGTTCACGAAGCTCGTGCTTGGGCTCTTCGGCTGAGCCGCGCGTCGTGGCGGCGGAGGGAATGGGCACGATTGCGGGGACAAGATCGCGAGGACAAGATCGCGGGAACAAGCTAGCGCTCGTCGGCTCCGTCGGCAGCGACAACCACAGAGCCATTCGGGTCGGCTCCGGCCGACCCGGCCACGGACCACGTCGGCGCGGCTGACGAGGCCCTGACCACGTCGGCACCGCCGGCAGCCACAACGAGAGAGAAAGAGCCACCGTGTCCGAGTCCCAGCTGCACCCGGGCGAGAGCGAAGCCGACGAGCAGGCTCTCGATTCCGGCGTGCCAGAGGGTCGTGCCGGAGACGTGCTTGACGAGCCAGAACCGGATGCGCCCGAGATGGCGCCCGGCTCTGCGCCGGAAGGCGCCGAGCCCGAGAGCGACCCGGTAGCAGAGTTCAAGCGGCAGTTGCGGCTGCTTCCTGGCGACTGGTATGTCGTGCACTCGTACGCCGGATATGAGAACCGGGTCAAAACCAACCTGGAGAGCCGGACCCAGTCGCTGAACATGGAGGACTACATCTTCCAGATCGAGGTGCCGACACACCAGGTGATGGAGATCAAGGGCGGCAAGCGGCAGCAGGTCTCAGAGAAGGTACTTCCCGGATACATCCTTGTCCGGATGGACCTGAGCGACGAGTCGTGGGCGGCGGTACGTAACACGCCTGGCGTAACCGGCTTTGTCGGGCTCTCGAGCAGGCCGTCGCCGCTCAGCCTCGACGAGGTTGCGCAGCTCCTCGCGCCTGAGCCGGAGGAACAGGCGAAGAAGAAGGAGGAAGAGCGCACGGTCGTGGACTTCACGGTCGGCGAGTCGGTTACCGTAATGGACGGCCCGTTCGCCACGCTCCCTGCCACGGTCAACGAGATCAACGCTGATACCCAGAAGCTCAAGGTGCTGGTATCGATCTTCGGCAGAGAGACACCGGTCGAGCTCTCCTTCGATCAAGTGGCGAAGATCTGAAAAGTTAGGATTCAGCAGACATGCCTCCCAGGAAGAGGATCGCGGCGGTTGTCAAGGTGCAGCTGCCGGCCGGCCAGGCTACGCCGGCACCGCCGGTGGGGACCGCGCTCGGCCCGCACGGCGTGAACATCATGGACTTCTGCAGGCAGTACAACGCTGCGACAGAAGCCCAGCGAGGAAATGTGATCCCGGTTGAGATCACCATCTTCGAGGACCGTTCGTTCACGTTCATCACCAAGACGCCACCCGCACCCGAGCTGATCAAAAAGGCGGCCGGTGTCGAGAAGGGCAGCGGCGAGCCGCACACCACCAAGGTTGGTTCGATCACTGCCGCACAGGTCCGCCAGATCGCGCAGGCAAAGATGCCCGATCTCACCGCGAACACCTTGGAAGCCGCCGAGAAGATCATCGCCGGCACGGCGCGTTCCATGGGCATCACGGTCGTGGGCTGACCGGGTCCACGCCCTAACGGCTGCCGCCGGCACCAATTCCGCCACCGTGGCAGGGCCTTGCGCTGGCCCGCAGACCACGCCCTCCTCAGTCACGCGAAGGAGACACTCACATGCAGCGCAGCAAGGCGTACCGCAAGGCGGCCGAGTTGATCGACCGCAGCAAGCTTTACAGCCCCGCCGAGGCGGCGAAGCTGGCCAAGAAGACATCGACGACGAAGTTCGACCCTACCGTCGAGGTGGCGCTCCGTCTGGGCGTCGACCCGCGCCGGGCCGATCAGATGGTGCGTGGCACGGTCAATCTGCCCAACGGCACAGGCAAGACGGCCAGGGTCCTGGTCTTCGCGACCGGTCAGCGCGCCGAGGAGGCGATCGAGGCGGGCGCCGACTACGTCGGCACTGACGATCTGATCGAGCGCATCCAGGGCGGCTTCCTCGACTTCGACGCGGTCGTGGCGACACCCGATCTGATGGGCAAGGTCGGCAGGCTCGGCCGCGTGCTCGGCCCGCGCGGCCTGATGCCCAACCCGAAGACGGGGACGGTCACCAACGACGTGGCCAAGGCGGTCAGCGACATCAAGGGCGGTAAGATCGAGTTTCGGGTGGACAGGCACGGCAACCTGCACTTTGTGATCGGCAAGGCATCGTTTCCCGAAGTCGCCCTCGTGCAGAACTACTCGGCGGCGGTGGACGAGGTCATTCGGCTCAAGCCGGCCGCGGCCAAGGGCAGGTACCTGAGGAAGGCGGCGTTCACCACCTCCATGGGCCCGAGCATCCCGGTCGACCCGAACAAGACACGCGGGCTGACCGAGGAGCTTGAGGTAACCAGCTGAATTAGCCGTAACCAGCTGAGCTAGCCGTGCGATCTTGCGGGTTCGGCTGCCGATTTGGCTGCTATCTCGGCCCGGGCATAAACTGCGTTCTGCCAAAGACCGCTGGTCGCTGTGTCGATGCCCTTGACAGGGAGCCGAAACAGCCGAAGGTCCCGTTGGAGCGGGCGGCCCGCGCAGGTGATGTGTGAGCTGATCTTTTGCCGTGGCAACTGGTGCCACGGCAACTGATACGCCCCGGCGCCTGCGCCCGGGGCGTTTTGTTTTAGTGGTCCTTCGCCGGCGCCAACCGAGTTCGTCCTGGGGCAAGCCGGGGTCGGGGGGTCGTCCCCCCGGGCTGTTCAGCCTGTCAGCCCGGGGGCGTCCCCCCGGGCTGACAGAGCCGGGCTGACAGAGCCGGGCTGACAGAGCCGGGCTGACAGAGCCGGGCTGACAGAGCCGGGCTGACAGAGCCGGGCTGACAGAGAGGAAGGAGGCCCATGGCGAGAGCCGACAAGGTGGCCGCAGTCACCGAGCTCACGGAGAGATTCCAGAGTTCGAACGGCGCCATGTTGACCGATTACCGCGGGCTTACCGTTGCACAGCTAGCTGAGCTGCGCCGCTCGCTGGGCGAGAACGCCACGTTCACCGTGGTGAAGAACACGATTACCAAGATCGCGGTTAAGGATGCCGGACTTGAGGAGGAAATCTCCAGCCTGCTGACCGGACCGTCGGCGATCGCTTTCGTCGAGGCCGACGTGGTGGAGGCTGCCAAGGGCCTGCGCGACTTTGCCCGTGCGAACCCGCATCTCGTCATCAAGGGCGGCGTTCTCGACGGCGCGGCGCTCACCGCCGCGGAGATCACCAGGCTCGCTGACCTGGAGCCACGCGACGTCCTCCTCGCGAAGCTCGCGGGCGCGATGAAGGCATCCATGGCCGGTGCCGCGGCAACATTCAATGCTCTTCCGGTTCAGCTTGCTCGGCTCGCCGAGGCGCTTCGCGTCAAGCGTGTGGAGCAGGAGGCCGCTGCTGGCGCTGCACCTGCGGCAGCGGAGCAACCCGAGGCTGACCCGGCCTGACGCGGCCTGGTCCGGCACGACCCAGTCGGGCCGCTCGTGATCGGGCGGCTCAGGCACATTCGAAGATCTGCAGGTGACCGACGTCATCTGCAGCACATAGCTCACATGAAGGAAACCACGATGGCGAAGCTCAGCACCGACGACCTGCTCGACGCGTTCAAGGAGATGACGCTCCTGGAGCTGTCCGAGTTCGTCAAGCAGTTCGAGGAGACGTTCGACGTCAAGGCCGCCGCCCCGGTCGCGGCCGTCGCTGCGGCGCCCGCTGGCGCTGGTGGCGCCGAGGCCGCGGAGGAGGAGCAGGACGAGTTCGACGTCATCATCGAAGCGGCGGGCGACAAGAAGATCCAGGTCATCAAGGAGGTTCGCAGCCTCACGAGCCTCGGCCTCAAGGAGGCCAAGGACCTGGTCGACAGCGCGCCGAAGGCGCTGCTCGAGAAGGTCAACAAGGAGGCTGCGGAGAAGGCCAAGGCTGCTCTCGAGGGCGCAGGGGCCACGGTCACCGTCAAGTAGCGGTCGACCTCGCCGCGTTCGCGAAGGGCGGGTACCCGATCCGGGTGCCCGCCCTTCGCGGCCGCGCGCGCCCGCCGCTGGGGGAGCGCTCCCGGCGCCGGGTGCCCGCCCGTCGTACCTCTGATCGGGTGCTGAGTTTCCGGTAATCGGGTGCTGAGTTTCCGGCAAATGGCGCGGGCACGTTAACCCGAAAACGGAAC